>ORMF011568001.1_pt1 | contig 14760 bp, 12 predicted proteins | sample 1779871 | NCBI WGS metagenome assembly ORMF01 (sample SAMEA104232316, study PRJEB22302) | groundwater metagenome | biome: forest; feature: aquifer; material: groundwater | place: USA | collected 2011-08-07 | depth 5.4 m | reverse complement strand
GTGATGTTCACGATTCAAGATTAAAGTTTGGAGGTAGGCGCACGCCGTGCTGTCGGTTCGGCTATGGTATTTCACCTTCCGGATCGAGCGTGCAGATGGCGGCGCCCAGATGTTCGCGGATGTCGGAAGCTACTATCGTTCGCATGCCAATCTCCTGAGCCGCCAGATCACCTGCCAGGCCGCTAATGTAAAGCGCCGCGATTACTGTCCCTAGTGCGTCGGCTTCCTCCTTCAAGGTCCCATAGGCCTGGGCCAGAAAACCTGCGATTACTCCGGTCAACGTGTCGCCAGCGCCGGCCGTCCCAACACCTGGATTGCCGGTAGGATTAACGAACACCCGACCGTCGGGCGCGGCGACCAGCGGCCGCGTACCTTTCAAAACCACGATCACCTCATTGGCAACAGAAAACTCTCTGGCGACGGTAACCCGATCCTCAAGCGCCGATTTATCAATTGAACCGATTAGGCGGAGCATCTCGCCCGGATGCGGCGTCAGGATGACAGGAAAATCCGCCGAGCCACGCAATCCGGCCGGCCAGGGCGCCAGGCAATTCAATCCGTCCGCGTCAATCACCAGGGGCGTCCTGCGCTTCTCAACCAACGCCCTTACGAAGTCGCGCGTTCGATCCTCCTCTGAGGACAATCCGGGACCGATGGCAATCACGTTTGCTCGTTCCGCAAGTTTCAAGACATGGCTAAGCGCCTCGTTACTGACAGCGCCCCGATCAGTTTCCGCCAGGGCCGCGGTCATTACCTCAGGCATTACTTGCGTGGCCACTAAAGGCTGGGCTGACACCGGCGTGCCTACGGTTACAAGGCCGGCGCCCGAGCGCATAGCGGCGTTTCCACAGAGCGCGGCTGCTCCGGTGAATCCGCGCGAGCCGGCGATCACCAGGACGTGACCATGCGAATTCTTGTAGGAGTCACCAGCGTATCGAGTCTTGATCAACCACTGCCGCGCGTCGGTCTCATCACTCACGAATAGGTGCGACTCTGTTGCCTGAATTAATTCCGGCGGCGAACCAATGTCGGCAACGATGAGGTCCCCGTTGTAGTTGGCAGCAGGCGGTAGAACGTTAGCAGGCTTTGGCGCAGTCATTGTGACGGTGACGTCCGCCTGGACGGCGACGCCGATCGGCTGCGCCAAATCGGCGTTGAGTCCGGATGGAAGATCGATCGAAACAATCGCAGCTCGACGCGGCGCATCTTCATCACCTTGTCGCCGCAGCTGGGCCAGGTAACTAATGACTTCGCGGTAGACTCCTTCCAATGGCCGGGTCAGCCCGGTGCCGAACAGGGCATCAATAGCGATGGCATAGGTCTTGGCCAACTGATTGAGTTGCAAGGTGCTCCATTCGTCGGCTGACGCGCATTCGAAGAACCTGATGGAGACATCCTGGGCCGGACTTTTTGCCCTCTCGAAATTTGTCTGCGCATCTCCCTTTGTATCTTTGATCTTGCCGAACAGAACAAGGTCGACCTTCGCTCCGGACAGTGCGAGTAGCCGGGCGGCCGCCGCGCCATCGCCGCCATTATTTCCCGGCCCGCAAAGGGCGAGAATCGGCTCGTCAGCCACAGCTCTCATCGCCGCGACTGTCCGTGCAGTTGCGGCCGCGGCGTTTTCCATCAGCACTAACGATGGAACGCCAAAGAGCTCGGTGGTCTTCCGATCGATCTCGCGCATCTGCGCAGACGAAATGACAGGCTTCACATCGGGGATGATAAGGAGAAGGTCGGAGGCGGGTCAATCAAAGCCAGAAAACAACGGGTGATTATGCCTTCACGAGACAAAGCACAAAAAGGGCTGCTGAGGGTTTTCCCCGCCGCCTGCCGCTGCTCCAGCCTATCCGTCTTTTCGGGATAACCAACTAAACGTGCAATGCCCAGAGTTCTCCAGAAACTTCTCGAGGCAGGGTCAAACGCTACTCGCGGCGCTGACCGACCTTTCGTCATTCTGACTTGACCGGCCTTTCAGGCTGACCTTGCCTGAATACCCATTCGGAACCGAAAACCCCAAAAACAGGCCGAAAAGCGACGATCGGGCTCGTGGCACAACCATTGTTATGCGAACAGCGCCAGCACCCTCGAGTGTTGAGCTTGAAGATTAAGTCAAACCAGTTTGGTGGAGCTTCGAATGAGTAGACAAAAAAGAGTGCGGACGCGGTTAGGTTGGCGGTGGCTAACGGCCCTGGGCCTGGCGATGTCATTAATGGCCGGGCTTCTGGTCACTGAGAGCGCTAGTGCCCAAAATATGAAGAACCCCGACGCTGCTCGCAGAACCGCACTGAGCAAGTACGCCTGGGATCTTACCGCTGCCGCAGAGCAGGGCCGGTTCGATTCGCTGACGGAAAGACGGGACGAAACCAACCGCGCCATCGAAATACTCTCCACCTCTGGCAAGAACAATCCGGTTGTGCTGAGCGATTCACCGGCCGTTCGCGACCTTGTAGCCTCAGGAGTAGCGCGGCGCCTCGCCAAAGGTGACGTGCCCGAAGCGTTATATGGCAAGCACTTGTTCAAATTGAATCTCGAGGCGTTGTTTCATGATTCGAAAACCGCCGGTGAGCTGGTAAGTAACATTTCCGCGATTCTCTCTGAAGTTGCGCAATCCGAGTCAAAAATCATTCTCGTTGTCGATCCCATCCAGTCTTTGATCGGCCCATCCTCCGCATTCGACGGCGCCGCTTCGGCGATGTTGCGCGATGCAATCAAGAACGGCCAGGTTCAGTTCATCGGCGCCTCGACCGACATTGCCTTCAAGGAAAATGTAACCAGCGATGAATCATTGGCGGCACTTTTTGCCAGCGTAGAAATGCAGGAAGTCGCGGACGCAAGCCAGCAGTCCGAGAGTAGCGTTACAGCCGACGACACTGCTAAACCAAACTCCGAAGTGTTCGCTGGCGACAAGGTCTCGGCGGATTTGCGCGAATTGATTGATAGCCGTAACGCTCCTGTTCGGGTCAAGGCGATCCTCCAGGTCAACGATACCAACAGCCGGACGCTACAGGCTCAACTCTCAACGTACGGAGTCAAAGTTGAATCGCGCATGGCGCGGTTTGGAACGCTGGCCGTCGACATTCCCACCAAAGCCATCGAGAAGATCGCCGCTACCGGCAACTATCTATCGCTGGATCGCCGGATAAATGGCCTCGGTCACGTCGAAGCGACCACCGGTGACGACGCGATGCTGGTTCAGGCAGGAAACAGTTCCCTGGACGGCAGCAGCATCGGCGTTGCAGTTCTCGACTCGGGCGTCTCAAGGCAGATCAGAGCGCTTTCCAGCCGGATCGTTTACAGCAGGGACTTCACTGGTGAAGGCACGACTGACGACGCGTACGGTCACGGGACCTTCGTCGCCTCGATGATTGCTTCCCAGCGTGGATCGTACGGCGGTGTCGCCCCGGGCGCGAACCTGCTTAATTTTCGCGTGCTCAATTCAAATGGTACTGGCTCAATGTCAGCGCTGCTCGCGGCGCTGGACGCGGTGATGGTCAATCGCAGCACCTATAACATTCGCGTCGTTAATCTCAGTCTGGGAACGGCTGCCGTCGATTCCTACAAGAACGATCCGCTCTGTCGCGCGGTGCGCCGCCTGGTCGACGCCGGTATCGTGGTAGTGGCCGCGGCTGGTAATGACGGCAAGGACGCGCTGCATCCAAAGCTATACGGACGCATCCATTCTCCGGGTAACGAACCTTCGGCGATGACCGTCGGCGCCGCTAACACCTTTGGTACCGATGTCCGAAGCGATGATGTGGTTACGACCTACAGTTCGCGCGGACCGACTCGCAGTTACTGGACTGATTCGGCGGGCGTCAAGCACTATGACAACTTGATTAAGCCAGACCTGGTCGCTCCCGGCAACAAGATCATCGGCGCCGCGGCACCCTATAACCAGCTGGTTCAAAACAATCCTACCCTGGCCGTTGGCAGCACAAACATGCGGCTGAGTGGCACTTCGGTTTCGGCCCCCATCGTTGCCGGTGCGGTCGCTGTGCTGTTGGAAGCCAACCCGACTCTGACGCCGAATCTGATCAAGATGATTCTGATGTACACCGCACAGCCGTTGGCGAAGTTCAACATGCTCGAACAGGGCGCAGGCGAACTCAACCTGGAGGGCGCTGTGCGTCTGGCGAAATTGGTGCGGAGGGACTTGTCGTCTGTGACCAAGGTAGGCGCGCCGTTGTTGACCTCGGCGCCGCCGTCTCCACAGAGCACGATCGCGGGCCAAACCTTCAAATGGTCCCAGGGAGTGCTATTCAAATACGACTGGGCCAAGGGCTCAGACTTGATCACCAAATACCAGGGAATCTATGGCCTCGGCATCCTCGTAAGCGATGGTATTCTGGTGAGCGACGGGATACTTGTCGCCGACGCCAGCAAGCTCACTGGCGGAATCTTGATTAGCGACAACATTCTGATCAGCAACGGAATCACGATGAGTGACGGAATTGTGCTGATGAGTAGCGGCATTCTGGTCAGTGATGGGATCCTGGTATCCGATGGCATCTTAATTGGCGACGGGATTTTAGTCAGTGATGGAATATTAGTTAGCGATGGCATCCTGGTCTCGGATTCGTCGCGCGAAGCTTCCGGCGACAGCACAAGCTGCATGTCCGCGGAGTAAAACGTACCACTCACCCCTACGGGAGAAAAGGCTTCGCGGCAGCGCGAAGCCTTTTCTCTGTCCGCTGTCGCTCATCTTCCGCGGCCGGCTAACTTGCGTACCCGGCCAAAGACACTATTAAGCTCGGGCACTCTAAGCGCGGCAGTGGCGGCAAAATAGACCAGACCATAGGGAAGCAGGACCAGCGCCGCGATAATCGCCGGATGGTGAGGGCCGGCGCCAAGCTTGATGGCCCAGCCCACGCCGGCACCGACGGCAGCAGCCAGCCAGAGTTTAGCGACATAGCTAAGCGGCAGGCCGGTCTGGCCAATGCGTTTGTTCAGGCTACTGCGGAGCAAAGCAAACTCGATCCAACCCGCAACACCGGCTGAGGCGGTCAACCCTGCAACCCCCCACTTTGGATCAAGACCGAGGGCCGGCGGCAAAGGAATAGCGAACAGATACCCCAGGACGGTTGTCAGAGTTACCCGGATCACCGCGTAGAGCAACGGCGTGCGTGTGTCATGTAACGCATAGTACGTCGACGAATAGAGACGACCGAGTGTCGACGCCAGCAACCCAATGGTTGACCCGGCCAGAATTCCCCAGACGTATGTGGAATCTCCCGCGTGGAATCGGCCTGATTGATAGAGCACCCCTGTCATTACGTCGCCAAACGCCATCATGGCCATGACTGAAGGAACGATAAAGAAAGCGATCCGCCGTAACCCCCGATCCAGACGAATGCGCAATTCACCGGCGATCTCGCCGATTGTACCCCGTGCACTGGACATCGTCGGCAGTTCGGCCGCAGAGATGGACATGCCAAACAAACTCACCGGGAGCGTGTAAAGACTCTGCGCGTACGCCAGCGCGGCGACGGCCTGGGCGCTGATTAGCCCTGCGAGCATCGCATCGACAAACGCCGAGATTTGCACCACCCCTCGACTCATGAATACCGGAAAGAAGTTTCGTAGAACCGTTCGAACGTTTTCACTGGTGATGTCCAGGACTGGACGTAGCCGGCGAATCAATTTCAAAACGGTGGGCATTTGCACCGCGAACTGCAAAGCGCTTCCCACCACCGAGCCCCAGGCAGCCAGAGTAGCCAGATGAAACTGGTCCTCGCTTCGGCCAAACCAAATCAGTGTCCCAATCAGCGCGAGATTCCATACCACCGGCGCCGTATAAGAAAGGAAGAAGCGGCGGTGGCTGTTGAGTACACCCAGGCACCATGCGGACAAAACTAAAAGCCCGGCTCCGGGGAAAAAGATTCGGACGAGCTGGATCGTCAAGGCGCGCGTAGATTCATCGAAACTATAAGCAAAGAGCCCGACAAAAAAAGGCGTCGTCAAAACCCCGACCAGGACAATCACCGAAGTGGCGAGGGCCAACAAAGTAAGGACCGCATCCGCGACTCGGGATGCTTCTTTCTTATCTCCCTGAGCCAGCAGTTTCGCGTAGACGGGAATAAACGACGCGGAGAGAGCCCCTTCGCCAAAGACGTTTTGTAAGAAATTGGGGATTCGAAACGCGGCGTTGAAGGCGCCGGCAGCGTCTGAGATACCGAGGTAGTGGGCAAAGACCCGCTGACGAACCACGCCGATGATGCGGCTGATCAAGATGCCAGCGCCAACCATAAAAGCGGACTTGGCTGTGCTTTCTCGCTCGCTGCGTTCGACGGTTTCTGGTCTGGGAAAGGCGCCTGTCGCTTCGCCGACTACATCGATGGTCTCGCCGGCTATTTCGGAAGCGCTGCTGCGGTTATCCAGACCTTCGGGGGTTAGATTGGCGGGAGGTGTGGCGTCAGAACTGCCGCCTTCGGATTTCGAACCCGGGACTGGTGTCTTGGGACCGGAGTCCTGCTCGTCATTCATTTTTAGAGTTAGTTCAGAGTTCAAGCTTTAGCCCGCGCCTGCAAAGAACAACCTCAAGGTTGAGCTCTGAACGACGGACTAAAGATTGTAATCCCTGACTTTAGTTAAGAGCGTTTTGTAACTGACTCCCAGAGCTTCCGCCGCGCGAGTCTTGTTGCCTTCATGTTCAGCCAAAGCATCGGCGATCTTTCGCCGCTCGACCAGTGTCACAGCCCGGGCTGCTACCTCACCCAGAGAGCCCGAAGTATCGAAGCCGAAGGTCTTTGGATCGCTTGCCTCGAGGGCGGTGAAGCCTAGATCGTCCGGCTCCAGGCTGGTGTGGTCAGCCAGGATACAAGCGCGCTCGATCGAGTTTTCAAGTTCGCGGATGTTGCCCGGCCAGCGATGCGCGCGCAACGCAGCGACACTGGTGTCGCTGAGCGTAGCCTCACGACCGCGCAATTCTTTTCCAAGCTGCGCCGCGAAGTGACGCCCGAGCAAGACCACGTCCTCGCCGCGTTCGCGCAGCGGTGGAATCTCGATTGGGAAAACCGCCAGTCGAAAGAAGAGATCGCCGCGAAACTCACCTTTATCCACGGCTCCGCGCAGGTCTTTGTTTGTGGCCGCAACCACGCGGACATCAACCGGCACCGGACCGCGACCGCCGATGCGATCTACTGACTTCTCTTCGATCACCCGCAATAGTTTGCCCTGCACCGCCAGCGGCAATTCACCGATCTCATCAAGGAAAACAGTGCCGCCGGTGGCAAGCTCAAACTTGCCCAGCCGCCGGTCGCCGGCGCCGGTGAAGGCGCCGCGCTCGTGCCCAAACAACTCGTTCTCGATCAGTGTCTCGGGAATGGCCGCGCAGTTAATGGCGACAAAAGGTTTGTCGCGACGATTCGAAAGATGATGAACTGCGCGAGCAAAAAGCTCTTTCCCGGTCCCCGATTCACCCAGCAGAAGCACGGTCGCTTCCGTCTGCGCAACGCGTTGCGTCTCCGCCACGACGCGTTTGATCGCATCTGATTCACCAATGATTCGCGGAAACCCATAACGCTTTGACCACTCTTCCCGCAGCAGAATGTTCTCTGTCCGCAGCCGCGATTGTTCCAGGGCCCGCTCGACCAGCAACAGCAGATGATTCGAATCAACCGGCTTCTGGAGGAAATCCTGGGCGCCATCTTTCATCGCCTGGACGGCTTCATCGATCGAGCCGTACGCCGTCATCACAATTACGGGCACGTCGCTGTCGGCGCCGCGTGCGGCGCGCAGCACATCTAAACCCGAGCCGTTAGGCATGCGCAGATCGGTTAGCACGATTTTGTGAGGCACCCGGCCAATTTCATTGATCGCCTCGCGCGCATCGACGGCTTCGGTGACCGAATAGCCGGCGTGCTCCAGCGTCAAACGCAGAACGCGGCGCAGGCTCTCTTTGTCCTCGACGAGAAGAATATCAGGCATTCAGTCGGTAATATCCGCGTTCGCGGGCCAGGGCAAATGATTCGCTTTCATCATTAACTGCGAGGTGCGGAGTGTCAAGCACCAAGAGCGGGCAGCTGGGATTGAGTCAGAGGACTCAATTCAAGAGGAAAGATGCAACGGCATGGATGCCACCAGTCGGGCAAGCCGGGGACACATCGGTCACTAGCAACATGAGGTGTGGGCAACGAACGCCATGAAAATAGGGCCCAATGCTTTCCGAACTGAGTTTGCAGGGGTCAATCAGTTAACGCGATCGATTGGTTAAATGCTGTTCGCTTGCCTGGCAATCCGCGAACTGTTCTAAGACAGTCCCACGAAACTCTTGCTTTCAATCACATGGATTTGCACGCGGCACACCGATTGATTCCGCGGCTTGTTGCTCGAAAGAGCGAACGGGAAAACTAAAGAATTTCAGAAAGGATCGCTCAAATGAACTTGCGCAATCGTAAGGATGAAGCGGGCAAGGTCGGCTACATCATTTTGTGGCTACTGGGCGTTCCTCTTTCGGTGCTCTTAATCATTTTTCTCTTGCGCAGTTGTTAGCGGAGCTGAATTCCAACTCAACGAATCACGGCGGCGGTCCGCTGGCGCTCTACTGTCAGACCAGGATCAAGGTAAAGGTGCAGACATGGATTCAAAATTGCTCATCAAACTTATAAAAAAAGGGAAACGCGAATCCCAGCCAGTCAGATCTGAGACGGAATTAATTAGTGATGAGAACCGATGGTCCAGAGCGGTCCGCGCCTGGGTCAATGACTTTCAACAAAACGCGACGAAGGAAACGCTCCCGGCTTTTGATCGTTTATTTAAAGACGCTTCGCAGAAACTCAACTGATCCGATCCAAGGCTAAACCGTCACGGTCTCGCCAGGCCCCGGCTGGGCGGCCAGGAGAGCGTGGGCTCGGTTCAGCACGTCAGCGAGGGCATAAGGCTTGCGGATGACGTCATCGATGCGGGCCTTTTGGTAATTTTCTTCCGCGATCATTTCGGCGTAGCCAGTTGCTATGATCTCAGGCAAGTTGGGCCGGAACTCTTTGACCCAACGCGCGACATGCAGGCCGCTCAACTCCGGCAGGCCCAGGTCGCAAACCATCAGTCGAAATTGCTCTTATCCAAGTGCTTGAGTGCTTCAGCGCCCGTAGTGGCTTCGGTTACGTCGTGGCCCTCAGCCCGGAACGCGTCATTCAAAAGGACCCGGACGTTCTCTTCATCTTCGACCACGAGTACCCGCGCCGATTTGGCGCCGGCGGGTTCCCTCACCGGAACTGCCAACCGGGACTGAAAGACGTTAGGTCGAAAGATGGGACGAATTTGATTTGAATTGGGTGACGCTCCGTGACAAAGTTGTTGAGTCGTTCAGTCTGACAGTCTCAGCCTGACACTTTTTGGCGTCTTGACTGACGATCGGTCCCTCGGAGAGGTCATAAAGCGGTCGACTAGTTGCGAGGTTCATACTCGCCGCGAGCTTTCGCAGCCTCATAGTCGTGATCCGCCAGACGCATCGACAACCGAACAGGTCGATAGTCGAAAGGCGCCGGACCTCCGAGCGTGTTTTGAATCGCCGTCACGATGCTATCCTGGTTTTGGCGAAAGCGGCCCACGCTACCATGCTGATTGAGGATGACAAATAGCACCACCTGTCCACTCTTGGTTTTCATCTGCCCGACCAGCGAGCTGGCGCCGCCATCCGTGCGCACCAAAGTGCCGGTCTTGGCGATTACGCTGCCGCGCTCTAGTGGATCAGTATATCGGTCTTCCAGGGTGCCGGGATCGATTCCCGCAACCGGGAGGATGTCTGAGAGGGAAAGCTTGTTCTTCTGTAACTCGTCGCGCAGCCCGCGCAGAATCTTCATCATGGCACGTGGCGTGAAGCGATTGACGCCCAGACCGCTGGCGGAAGACATAACTATTTCGTCAGGGTTAATTTTGAGTTTATCAACCAGAGTCGCGCGGATAGTTTGGGGTCCACCGAGCGACTCGCCAATCCGTTCAGCCATAAAATTATTTGAGTAGCAGAGCAACGCCTTGAGCACGTCCACCAGCTTGCTCGATTTATGATCAAGCAACGGGAACGCTCCTGCGGGTGCATTGCCAACCTGGATCTCGCCGGTTATCACGACGCTTGGAACGCTGCTGAGACTTTGATTGTCGGCAGCTAAGGTGCGATCGTCGATCCATGCGCGGGTGGCAGCGGCTGAGCGGCGAGCCGCGTCGAACGTGGCCCGAAATTCTTCGCCCGAATGTTTCGCTGACCAGTCGAAGTTCATCGTGAAGCCCGGGGCCACAATCAGGTTGCCGTTGACCGTGCGAATTCCCAGCGCGTTCAATTCCTTAGCCACCATCACCGCGTGCTCATAGTGAAACGAAGGATCGCGCCCGGTGACGATGAGGTCGCCCTTCAACGTCCCATTTGTTCTATCGATTGTCCCGGCCGCCCAGACTGAGGTTAAGAACCGGTGCTCTGGCCCGAATGTCTTCAAAGCGACGAGGGTCGTAGCTAACTTAAGCGAGGACGCCGGATTGAATTTCTCGTCAATCGACTGTGCCGCAATCGTTGCGCCCTCGACAGTCTCGGCCAGCACACCTTGCAAGCCATAGATCGGGGTAAGGAAAGGGGGCCGCGCTAACCCATTATTGCCGGGGAGGTTCGGACCGGCGGAACTGGAAAGGCCCGCAGCAGGCGCGGCGGCCTGCGGTTGTGTCTGGTTCGGATTAGACTGCGGAGCAGAAGGCTGTGGGGCCTGCTGCCCAAGCGCCAGCACGCTCCCGATGAATATCAAGGCGAAAATCTTTGCTGGCCTAATGAGTAAATCCATGATCTTCAACCGTTCAACTTGACGCTAGCAAGCGTCCCTCCCGCATCATACCATGAAAGCCAGGTCGCTTTCGGAGGTGCTTGATCGACGGACTTTTGATGCCGAGCGTTCAGAGTGAGATGCTATGATCCGAGCGGCCACGCCCCACAGTCAGAGCCCGGAAGATTGAAGCTCGGTTGGTAGCCCGGCAGGCCCACGCAGTACTCAGCCAGAACTGTCAGGTAGCAAGTTCGTTGACAGGCAAACAAGCGCGCACCTAGAATTCAAGTGTTGAAGAAACGTCGTGGCACGCGATCAGGAACCGGTCACAATTGAAAGCTTGCTGGTTGCGCATGCGGCGCGGCGCAAAGAGGTTCGAGCAAGGCTACGAGAGTTTCGCCAGGTATGGCAGACAGCTACCGACGCGCGACTGTGGGAAGAGATGGTCTATTGCATATTCACCGCGGGAGCGTCAGCCAGAATGGGATTGCGCTCGGTTGAAGCAATGAGACCATTGCTGGCGAAGGGACACCAGCGGGCGATGACGAGCGCGTTAGTGTCGGCGGGCGCGCATCGCTTTCCCAACGCTCGGCCCGTTTACGTAGTAACCACGCGCGATTATTTGCAAGGTTCTTTCTCAATGAAGTTGCGCGAACGTCTTAAGAGCTTCAGCGATCCGTTCGAGCGCCGCGACTGGCTGGCGACAGAACCGCGAATCAAGGGTCTCGGCTATAAAGAGGCAAGCCACTATTTGCGTAACATCGGCTTCAAAGGATACAGCATACTGGATAAGCATATCGTGCGGTGCCTGGCGGAACTCGGCGTGATTGATTCGCCCAAGCCACCGACCAATCGCAACCGATATCTGGAAACCGAGACGAGGATGCGGCAGTTTTCCGGCGAGATAGGGATTGATTTTGATGAACTCGATTTAGTGCTTTGGTCGATAAAGACTGGCGAGATTCTGAAGTAGTTATGAAGCTCAAGTCTAAGATCGTTTCATCCTCAGCCATTGGCCGGCTGGCCGCCGCACTGGCTTGCCTGTTATTCGCTGGTGTCATCTCAGCGAATTCACCCGACAACGAGAAGGCACGAGCTCAAAAGGCTTTGCGTTCTGGTGATTTTGAGCGCGCCGAGCAACTATATCGCGCCCTACTGGCCAAAGACGATCACGATAACGAAGCGCGGCTGGGACTCAGCCATGCCCTCCTTAAACTGCGTCGCTTACAGGATTCCTACGATTATGCCGCGCGGGTGGTAGCGACCGATCCTTTGTCACCTCGAGCGCATGCTCTCCTGGGGTCGGCCGTGCTCGCCTCGGGAGATTTCGTTCTCTCGGTAGAGGAGTTTCGTACGGCTCTGGCTTTGAATGAAAACGAAGCCATGGCTATTGCCGGTCTGGCGATGGTCGATTACTACGAGAATCGAACCGCAAGATGTATCGCAGGCCTGCGCCGCGCTGCGGACATCGACCCGATCGAGCCTGATTACGTCTTTAATCTTGGGCAGGCGGCAGCGCGCTCTGAACGTTATAAGGAAGCGGCCGACGCTTATGAGCGGTTTTTGGTTATTGCTCCGCGCACGGACAGCGAGCGACGCGCGCGAATTCGTGGTCTGATCGATTTTCTGCGTTACCTGGGACAACAGGGTTCGCTCTACGACCTGGAAGGCTCTGACCGGACCGTGCTGGATTTTGAAGCACCGGACTATCGGCCGATCATCAGAGTTCGCATTAACGGATCGAAAGACTACATGAAGTTCGTTCTGGATACCGGTTCCGGAATGTCAGTGCTTTCGGAAGACACCGCTCGCAAGCTGGGCCTGAAGCCGGTAGCGCGCGGAGGTCTGGCGCGAGCCGTGGGCGGTGGAGGCCGCTTCGAGATCGTTTATGGATACCTCAACTCGATTGACATCGGTGAGCTGCGCGTCACGAATGTTCCCGTGTACATTCGTCACTTTTTTGATGAGCACACTCCCGTCGACGGATACCTGGGAATCGCGGCGCTGGGCCGCGTAGTGACTACAGTCGATTATGGCGTGCGTCGCATGACTCTGGTTCGTCAACGCGGCGGTGACACCGAATCGTCGCGATCCGCGGACAGTCCGGGAAGACCTATCAAGGCCCAGGCAGTGGAAGTCCCACCTGGAATAGATGTTCCCGTCCGAACAACTGCCAGCGGGTTCCTCAGCGGCGAGGTTTATATTGCCGGCATCAGCAAGCCACTTAACTTCATCATCGATACCGGCGCCACAGTGACGGTCGTGTCCGAAAAGGTGGCCGCGCTTGAGGAAGCGCAACCCTTCATCAGGGGGAGCCACATGCGCGTTTTTGGCGCCGCCGGCGTAGCTGATGACGTGAAAATGGCCCTCTTACCAAAGATTCTGGTCGGCTCGTATTCACGTGAGAAAATCGATGCTGTCGTCCTTGATCTCGAGCCGGTGAATGAGACTGCCGGCTTCTTGCAGAGTGGAATTCTCGGCGGCAACTTCCTTCGCTTTTATCGCGTCGTTTTCGATTTTTACAGGGGTGTGGTGCGGCTCGAACCGCTGGACAAGGGTCCGTCAGCGGGCAGCCCAACGCCCGAAGGCACAAGGTAAGGAATGCGGTCCTAGGTCATGAAGCCAAGCACTTATTTGGAGACTTCCGTAATCGGCGCCTACCTCGACAATGGCGAGCCGTTCCGGCGCGATCTCACTATCCGCTGGTGGGAGCATGAGCTTTCGGAATACCGGGCGGTGATTTCACCACTGGTGACACGGGAGCTGGAACGTGTTTCCGAGCCGCATCGATCGGCATACTTGAAACTGATCAAGGGTCTGGAACAGGTCGAACTCACTGAAGAGGCTGCCATACTTGCCGAGGGCTATGTCTCACGTGGAATCTTTCATCGCAAGTTTATCGCCGACGCCTTGCATGTGGCAGTTGCTTCATTTCATAAAATCGATTATCTAGTTACATGGAACTTTGGACATCTGGCGAACGTTCGGCGGCAGGCACGCATTCGTTTATTTAATACCGCGGCCGGGTTTTTTGTTCCCATGATCGTAACTCCCGAGTTTTTGGTTTCGGAAGGAACTGAGATTTCAGACTTTAAATCTCAACGTTGATATCGTCGTTGAGATTTGAAATTTTACATATGAGATCGTAAGTTCTTGATCGAGGAGTCGTCGATCCATTTTGTGGTGATCATGACCGGGAAACCGAAAGCGAGACGGACAATCGAAAACCAGAAATCTAAAACCAGAAGTCACGACATGTATCGCCGGCCAAAGTTTCTGACCGTGCTGCATCAAATTCGCGAGACCATGTCACGCGAGGCGGACTATGACGTCGATCTGTTTGCCGAGATGGTGCGATCGGGCACTCGGCCCGAGTACGGCCCCGAACGAAATATTCGTGGATTCAGAAAGCGAGCCCCCCGAAACGACGATGAAATCAGCTTTGCCGCGCCGCCGTTAGGCGCGTCACGAGTCAAAGAGCGGAAGCGCGTTGCGCGATGAAGCGGCCCGCGCGATGGAACTTTTCAAATCTCAAATTTTGAGATCGAGTTCGAAATTGGAATGCAAATCTGACTTTCAGTCCTAAACTTTCAACTACGTTTACCTCGAGTGATTATGGACGCCACTTTCGAGACCATTGGCCTGGAAGTTCCCAGCGAAAAAGCCATTAACTTCCTGGCTGAACGCGCAGAAAACCAGGGCGAGCCAACGCAGCTCTTGCGACGCGGCGCCGTCTTGCACGGACGTTGCTGGAAACTCGGTGAGGGTCTGGAGGTCTGGACCGTGCTGTATGAATCAGAAACCGGAGACGTCTTTTACGCAAACTGCCGACCCGGCTTTCGCGCTCGCTATATGCAACGCATCGCACCCTGGGCCCTTACTGAATATGATGAAGAAGGCGAAGCGGTCATTCACGGTTACTCAGACGGGACCGATACTGAGGTGCTCTTTGAGTTGCAGAATCTTACTGAAGTTGGGGCTTCGGGTTTTCGCGCGCCGGCTTTGCATGTCGGATTGT
>ORMF010139170.1_pt1 | contig 14761 bp, 17 predicted proteins | sample 1779871 | NCBI WGS metagenome assembly ORMF01 (sample SAMEA104232316, study PRJEB22302) | groundwater metagenome | biome: forest; feature: aquifer; material: groundwater | place: USA | collected 2011-08-07 | depth 5.4 m | reverse complement strand
CGACGAGTGAAACAACAACTGTAACGATTTGAGTTTACATTTTGACCAAAAACAATAATGGCCCTCTGGTGCACATTTTTCCGCTACTGGTTTATTTCACAACGTATCAGAAAAGTGTAAACCTGATTCGGTACTATACAAATTATTTTTGTGACTGAGTATTATTGTCACAGGATTATTATTTAAGAAGTAATATATGATTCTAAATTAAGATTCATTAATTCTAAAGTTGTAATTTGTCGGATTTCTCAGATACCTAAGAAAAGCAAGTTTCCTGCTACATTTATCAGTCAGATATCAGAAATAGGTCATCTGGGGCTTGTAGCGTTTCTGCGGAAAGCGCCATAGACGACAACCACCAAAAACTCAGAAATATCAGTTTTCACGACGTAGAAACGACTTGTCAACTTTATAAATGTTTCTATTTTTAACTACTTAAAAGTTACTACATTTTTATCCTATGGCGGGATTCTATTTAAAATTAACAAATAAATGCCAAGAAATTCGGAAATGTTGGAAGAATGAAATTGGCAATCAACTACCGCATATAGAAAAATATTTATAAGTTAGCTCTGCTTACATAATCTCGATGTATTCTGGCACTGGCGGTTCAGGAGCTAACTTTAGCCCAGGTGGTCGTAGGTATAGCGGAGCGAAAAGAACTATGGACGCATGGCCCAACCGCGGCTCTCAACATCATGCTGACGACAACGGAGGACTTGAAGACAAAGTTGATAATTCTGCTGACAATCCCGAAGGGGCTACACCGCCGACCGATGATGGAATTTCAGATGAATACATCGCTAGAATGCAGGGTCCTGTGATTACATATCGACTTAAAGGGGATGAACAAAAGCATTTCCTTGCTGCATCAACAGGGCGTTATGATGAAAACAACTACCCAGATGAGCAGACCGTTCCGGGATTTGACTACAATGCTTATGAGATGACACCAGATGGTTCTAAATTGAAAGAATTGATAAAATGAAAAAAAACCTACTTCTGCATTCCCATGAACTCGCCCCAGTAGCTTCCCTCGGGGGCAGCTTCAGCCACGGGCTTAGTGGGCTTAGAAGACTGCTTCCTGGCCTTTGGCAAATTAGCTGAGTGGGAGACAGTCTTTGATGCTCTTGCCTTTGCTGCCTTTGGCAGCGCGCGGTGTTTTTTAGCCGAAGCTTTCGGCTTGGCAGATTTAGCAGGACTAGCTGCCTTAACCGCTGGTTTGGAAGGTGTTACCCTGCGCTTAACGCTCACGCTGGGCTTCTTGAAGCTGAGTTGATTAAGAAGCTCGGGGCTTGGCACTTCGCTAAGCGTCAGTGAAGCTGATGAAGTCTTGGAAATCTCAGGGGAAACCATTGCACCAGTATGCACGGGCATGACTTGAGTGACTGCATGCTGCTGGCTTGCCGCAGCGATTCTTGCACGCGCCTTTGCCCTTGCCGGCTTTGCTGGCTCGCGGCTCGTGACTTCGGGGCGGGGTGTTGACGCGAACTCCTGCTCGGATACTGAAAACCTGCCCTTTTCAACAGCTGAGCGGCAAATGTCCTCACAAACCTGCAAAAGCTGCCTGGGGCTGCCCTGGGATTTCTTGTACGCCCAGAGGATTGCATTGTTTGAAAGCACAGGAAGGTTGCCTATCCTGCTCCTGATAAGTGAAACAGCCTGCTCAGGAGTCGGCCTTGCAAGGCGGATAACATTTCCGTTCAGCATCCTGCCAAGCTCGCTGGCAAAACCCTCTCTTGAGTATCTTGTGCCAAAGAAAACAACAGCCCTTATGTTGCTGGCCTTGTAAAGCGCCATGATTTCAGCGCTGGATTCATTTGTAATGTTCTGGGCCTCATCGACCACCAGAATCATGCCAGCAGCCAGGGTGCCGGTAATGTAATTGGCCAGGGAAGCCCTCTTCAGGAAATCTTTCACGTCAAGCTTCTCCGAAGGCAGGGCATGGGCGTACACTACCTTGTTCTTGCCGCCAAAGCGGTGGACAATGCTTTTGAGAAGTGTAGTCTTGCCAAAGCCGATAGGAGCCTCAACGAAAAGCATTTTACCATCCTCAATCCCGGAGATAAGGCTATCGCTGTTGACTCCAAAAAGCTCGTATGAAAACGCCGCAGGCTTGATGCTAAAAGGGTTGCGGCTAAACCCAAGCTGCTTAAACCAAACATCAACCATCAATACCACCAACCGCATTCTTAAGAGACGAATGCAAAGATTGCAAATGCTCCTCATTCACTGTTGACGACTTTGAAGCAACAGCAGCCTTGCAGGCATTCTCACACATCTGAAGGAACCTCTTCACATTTTTCCCGGACAACTTATAAATTTTTCTGACCAAATCATCGCTCAGGATGCCAGAAGCGCCAAGCCGCTGCCTTACTATGAGCACCGCATCATCCTCTGCCAGGGGCGCAAGCCTGACAATCCTGTTTCCAATCCTGTCAAGAACAGAATCTGAGAGCCGCGCAGTCCTTATGCTAGGTCCTGCAAGGATTACAGCGCCAAACTGGTTGTTGTCATAATAATATTTTATAAGGTCAAGCGAGGCAGCATGCAGATGCGATGAGTTATCCACCAGCAGCACCAGATTTTTGGGGCCAGAGCCGAAAATCTTCCCGAGCAAGGATGTCTTTGACCTCACAATTGACCTCAAGTCAATCTCAAGCTTGGAAGCGTCAACCCGGATAGCCCTGCCACCAAGCTTGTCCGAGAGCTTTGCAAGAAGCACACTCTTGCCAGAGCCAGGAGGGCCCTCGATAAAAACCATGCTCCCGGAACTGATGTAATATTCAATATCCGCCACGGGCTTTTCAAGCCCTGCTGATGATTTTACCGAGAACTCAGGGCTGGTGTCAAAAGGGTTCTCGTCAAAGCTAAATTCCTCAAACCAAGACATTTTTTTCAACCTTCCTCAGACTCTTTGCTGCTGCCTTTCATATGCCTGCTCACGGTGGTAATTGGCCTTCTCAAACGTGAGCTTAGCCTCTTCCTCCTGCCCCTGCTCATGCAGGACACTAGCCTCGGCATGAAGCGACTTTGCCTTCCTCAAATCATCGCCTAAAGCGTTCCTCAGCTTTGCCACCAGCGAGACAACAGCAACCAGGACGATTATTCCAACAGCAATTTTTGCCACTAACGGAAGCGAGCTGAAAAGCCCAACAACATACCCGACTGGCTTTGCCACTACGCCAGCAAATGAGAACGGAAATGCCAAGCCGCCAGCGCCCTTAAGCCTGGAAATCTCAGCAGGAGCGAGCGAGCTTTTGCCCACGTCACACTCTGAAAAGCCTCCTCTTGAACACTGGCACTCGCCTGACTGAAGGTCGTAATGGCAGCCGTACAGGAAATCACCCTTAGCGTCAGTATTCCTGCACTCGAACGAATAAACGCAGTCCTCATCCAAGTGGTGAAGCAGCTCTTCAGTGTAGTTGAAGGCGCTAGCCGGGCCCTTATTGCCCTGAAGAAGATGAGCCAGGGCAGCCTGGGGCAGGGCCACAGCTGCAGCTAATACCGCGACTGCTAAAAACACCAGCAAGCTTCCCTTGTTGGCAAAAACCATGTAAAAAACATTCAAAGCCATTATAACGCCCTTTTGTTAACATTCCACCAGCCAGCAGGCGATTTATAAATTTTTATGTTTATCGCCGAAAAAAATGAAAAAAAGTTACCACTGGCAAGAACAACAGGCAAAGGCAATCGGCAAGCCAAGGGGCTGGTTTGGCCGAGAAAGGCAATCGCTCCACATATGAGGTCACTGCCAGTTAGCTGCCGTGGCGCAACATTTATTACTAACAAAAAACTCCCAGACTACTTGTGTCACTGGACCAGCTTTGCTTGGGTGTAGAAGCTAGAACGCCAGACCCTGGGAATATTGGGTTGCTGGTTCAAAAGGTTTCTTCGGCTAATAGAAGTAACACACCCAAAACTGAAATTGAAATTTTTAACGAGATGCTTAGCCAAGGGGTAACGCTAATCCCTACAGAACTGGCTGTTTTCTCTCAGCTTTACAACAGCAGTCCAAGATTAGTGCCACGTGCAGAAATAGATGAACAAGTTTGGGGAAAATCAGATAATGAAAGCGTTCACACACTTAACGTTAATTTAAACAGAATAAACCTAAATGTAAACAGAATAAAGCTTAAAATAAGGCAAGCTGGGGTTGATAATGTTTACATCATAACTAATACCCGTGGACTTGGCTATAAGCTCACAGTAACTGAAAATGCGAGGGGTGTGATAGCCAGTGAATACAGTTTAGAAAATTTGCACAATGAAAACCCTGCTCAAGCCGAAGATGCCCCATCAGATGGAAAGCCTTTGCATGAGGCCGGCAGCATAGGTGAGCTATGCCAAATCTTAGGGGTTGACTATTCAAAGCCAACATTAGCTGCGAAAGCACTGTGGGCTTTAACCAGAAGAAACGGAGAAACTGTTGGCAGATGTGAGCTAGCTTCTGAGGTCTGGGGCGTGAAAGTAGAAACTTCGCAGCAATACCGCTCATATGACAATTCATTAAGACAACTATTATCTCTGGCTAGAGGGTTAGTTAAAGGCACTCAAATACGCGGGTTTAATTATAAAATCGGGAATTATCCTAAGATAGGCTACATGATGCAAGCAACAAGGGCAGATAACGCCCCAGCTCAAGCGAGGAGCGAAGCCAGATAATCGCGCTTGTTCCTGAACCCTGCCTTTCTTGCAAGCTTTTCAAGAGCCTTGTCGAAGCCGGAGCCGTACTGCGCAGCCATCTTTGGCCTGAAAGCTATTGACGTTGGAAGGCCTGCGGCAGCTGCTATTTCCCGAAGAATGAGCTTTTTCTCGCCATGATGAATCTTCCACTCAGGCTTTGCCCTCATCGCAGCAACAATTACATGCTCGTCTAGAAAAGGAGCCAATGCTACGGCCCTGAACCTGGCTGCGACAGCAGAATCCCGCAGGAAGTCACGCTTCCACATGCCATTCAGGCCCAGCCAACACTCCCGGTTAATGTCCTTCGCTGTCACGTGGCGCTGGTAGCCGGCGAATATTTCCTCAGAGCCGAGGCCGGTAAAAACCACGCTGACTTTATTGGCTGATGCCAAACTTAAAGCGGCAATCTCAGTTGCGGCAATTCCTATAGTCACAGGGTCGGCTGACCTGAGCAGCTTAACAGCTTCCCTGATGACTTTCCCGGCAGATGCCATATCATACTCTTTTGAGATAAGCCGCAAGCCCAACGCCCTTGCTGCAAGCCTTGCCGCTGCCAAGTCCCTGCTGCCAGCAATCCCGACGCTGAAGCAGGTGAATTTGTGACCCAATTTTTTAAGCATAAATGCGATGAACGAGCTGTCAACCCCGCCGGAGAGGAGAACGCCAAATTTACCGCGCCCAGGCGCCCTCTTCTTCACTGCCGCCACAAGCCCGGAATAAATATCCCTTCTCGCTGCTGATTTTGTAGAGTAAGTGCCAGCCCTGCGGGCTGCTTTCCTAAGCAAAGCTATGTGGCGCTGCCACTGCTGCTCTGAAACGAGCTTTCCACTCTTAACAGCCGATGCCAGCAACATAATCCAAAGGGCTTAGAAAACATTTAAATACGTTGCCATTTGCCTACAATCACTGAACAGAATGGCAACAAAGAAAGAAAGCAAAAGCGCGGCAGCCGAGCCTAAGGACATGGCTAAAGATGAGCAAGTAGGCTTCCACAAGGGCTCACTAACTGTCCTTGCAAAGGAAAGGCAGGAAATGCAACGAATCCTGGGCATAGTCGAGCAGCTCATGCAGATGCACCTTGCCGAACTGAAAAGGCTTGGCGTTGACCTGTCCAAGGAAGCAGCCGATGCCTCAAAGATAGCTGCAGGACAGAAGGAGAAAAAGCCGCCGATTGACGAGCTTCTTTAAGCAGATTCTGTGATGAAATATTCCTTCAAGGCAAGCGGCCACCCGAACATTCTCGCCACGCATAAAACCACACTTGAGATTACCACGGATTCCGGGCTGACACCGAAAGGGGACTGCATTGTTGCTGTCAATGCTGATTTCTCGCTGCAAAGGATAAAAGAGTTGATGAGTAGCTGCGGCAGCAACGGGAAAATAAAGCTGACGCTAAAGTGCGGCAACAGCGAAGAAGAAATCACAGCAGTAGCCAACAAAGAATTCAGCAGCAGCACTGAAATTGTGCTGAGAAAAGGGGACTTTGTTTCTGGGCGAACGCTCGGCATAAGGGCAGACAAGGCTGCTGCGGACATTAATCCAAACCTAAAGGATAAGCTAAAGAAATTGGACACTGTTGTTTCAGTGACTTTTGAAACTATTTAAAAGCCTCAAAACATAATAAACATAGACAAAACTTTTTATATAAACTTTAAAGACTTTAAACTTTGGGAAGGGTTTTAATCTTTTAAGCTTTTGTACCATGACTGCTACCTATGTGCCAACGTTCGAGCCGACCTCGCCGCAGCTGGAGGAAGTAGTAACTCTAGCGAGAACAGCAAGGCAAAATGTTCTTAGTAGACATCACACTATTCAGGACATCAGGGGTGATTGGAAATCTATTTTACAGATGGGTGCAGTAGTCAATGCGCTCACAGTGCAAGAGAGGTACAGGAGAGATGCTGAAAATTTGGCTGGAGACATTACAGAGAAGGTTATATCAAGATTTGCAGAATCTGGTCAGAATGTTCACTTGGACAAGGCTTGGAAAGTCGCAGCAGTTTGCCACAATCCCAAACACGCTTATCCTGTCACGGCAGCACTGCTGAGTATAGGCGCAGATGAGTTGAAAGATCCAGAAAATGGCCTTTCTACTGTTAAAGTAAGGCACACTCACTTAACTCATTCTCTTCACACCGAAGATATACGGGGTGGAGTTGTTTATCACACCTGCGGCCATCCGGCAAATTTAGAGTTTGTTGGCAAGATTAATCGCCTATTGCCAAAAGAAGATGCTGAGTCAAAGTGGGAAGCTGTGATTAATGAGGTTATGAGGCTGCCTCAATTACGCTATTATAGAGGCTGCAGTATGCAAAATGTCGGTGATGAATTGCGGATAGTACTAAGAGCATTTGGTGATGATGGCGTTTATGCTTCAGGATATGATGCTTTGCGCGATACAATGCATAGGGCAATCACTATCCCGCACATTGCTGCCAACATACGTCTTACTGAACAAAACATCCCTATGCTGTATAACCTCCTGAACGGTGCGTTGTCTTTAGGCTCTCATAGCGCTAGAGCTGAGGCGCTTGCTCAGAACAGGTTTATACGCAGCCTTGAGAGAATTGTTGCCGATAATATTCAGGTGCCCTCTGTTGTCGCGGTAAGCAGGGTTAAGGGCGCTTCTCTGGGAACAAAGTATGTGCTAATGGACATGTTTGAAGCTTTTGAAGATGAGCTTAAATTTAATCAAAGTTCTGTGATGGAATATTTTAGGTCAAAGAGTATCAAATTTCCTAGCGGCTTTGTTAGGCCTAACCCTCACGACATAGTTGGCTTAACGGTGATTTTGCATGGGGATGCCATTACATATGACACTGTAAAGCTTGCAGCAGAATTGGGCAATGGAAAGATTGACTTACCTATAGGGGAGGAAATGGCGATAAGTGACCTTCATGATTTATTCTACTGGCTTGCAGATATTCCGAGTGATAGCAGAGGATATGAAACTGCACGAAACGGTTCTCCAGATTTCACCCGGCCTTTGTTCAACAAGCTTGGAGAACGAGAAACACGGCACGGATTTGTGGCCTGCCTTACTCATGACGGGGTAAGAGACAGGACTATAGCAGGGACCATGACCGGCTACAAAGCGCTTAATGTTATTGTTAAAACCGCTAATGGTGGTTCGCTCCTAGAAGTACAACTCAGGACAAACCTTATGGACAACGTCTCAGAATTTGACCCAACCCAAAGCCACGATATTCGAAAAGCCCAGCAACATGCAATGCTTGACTACCTATGTGGTATTGGCAAGGTTTCAGAAGCTGAAGTCTTCCTGGCAAGGCGGCTTGCAGTGGCTACGCTTTAATGCTTACCCTCCTCGCCTTTGGAACGAAGTTGAGGATTTTTCCATCCTTGCACTTGCCACAGCCGAGAAAATCATTGTTGTGCTTTATGATTACATAGCCTGTGCTGCCGCTGATGCCCATTTCAATGCTATTGCCGCCAAGCCACTCACGCAACTGCCCGCCATCGATTTCTACAACATTTTTTATTGCAAGATTCCCAATCAGCTGGCTGCCCTCAATGCTCAGACGCAGCTCATTGTTCCTCAGCTGCCCAAAATACAGCCCTAAAGAGTCGATACGAATGTTCTCAAGGTCAAGCCCCTCGACAGCGCGGCTTATCAAAAAAATATCGCCATCGCTGCCCTCAAGAAACGCGCTGCTTTCCCTCAATCCGGACAGGTCGCAGCCCCACTGATGCTCCACAAGCTCAGCCACGGCCCTGACCTCCTTGCTGTTCAGAACCTTCCACTTGTTGAGACCTTTTAGCATTTTGACACCTGCACTCAAATCCCCCAGACAGGATTTTCCCTTCGCATGAGCTCAGCAATTTCCCTAAGCACGTCAAGCTCGTCAGCTGCAAGATACTGCTTGAACTCCTTTAGCTTCTTGAACTCATCCTCTGTGATAAAGCTCAAAAGAAAATCGCCTTCATTAAGCTGCCTGCCAATCACTACCTTCTCAAGCGATACAGCCACCTGCTTGCCCTTGCCGGCAGTTGTGACGTTCTCGCTCTCCAGCTGGATTTCCTTCGCAGCAGTTATCGGCTTTCCAACCTCACCCTCAGACGGGGCTGACTTCATCAGGCGAACGCCGGTCTCCAGAATTCCTCCGAGAATCTCAACGCCCACAATGGCAGGGTTGCTCTGCCTGAAAACATAGCCCTTGAGAAGCTGGATTTTGCAGGGCCGCGTGAGCTTATTCAGCGACTTGGATTCCTGGCGCTGCTTCTCATTCTTTTGCCACTCAACAAATTCATCCATGATGGAATAAATTATGTTGCCTGTGATTATCTTAACAGATTCAGGAGCAGAGCCTTCAATTTCCCTGCTCAGGAGAACATTAAAGCCCAGAATGGCCGCGCTTAAAGGGCTGCCCTCAATGTTTGACTCGGCATCGGCAATGTCCTTACGGCTTATGTTGCCAATCGAAGCTGCCTTGACCGTGATGTTTTTCTCATGCAAAAGCTTCAGCAAGGCTTCCAGCGAGCCAAGCGTGTCAGCCTTTATCACTATGCCAGAATCGTCAACCTGCAGGCTGAACTGCTCAATCTCCTTTTGGACAAAGCCCTTAGCCTCAGCCAGGCTCATGCTGCCATAAACTGAGACGACAGGCATGCCGGCAATGGTGCCTTCAACGCCAGCGCCGACAATCTTCACTCCGGTTGCAGCAGTAACTTTTTCCACAGCAACGAACTTGGCTTTCCTGTCCCTCATTTCAGCAAGAGGCTGCGGCTCAAGCAGCGCCTTGACCCTTGTTACTATAGGCTCCGCAAGCCCGCCCATAACTACAATATCATTCTTCTTCAGGGAACCGTCATAAATTATCACGTCAACTGTAGCACCAAGCCCGATTTCCTGCTTCACTTCCAGCACTGTGCCTTTTGCAGCTGAATCAGGAGTAAAGCTAAGCTCGGTTTCCAGGAAGCGCTGCGCAAGGCCGCCAACAACGACGAGAAGCTCCGGAATGCCATCCCCAGTCTTAGCAGAGCAGGGAATTATGGCAAGCTGCTTTGAGTAGTCAGAAACGCGGTCAAACCTGTCAGAATCAAATCCCAGCTCGGCGAACTTCGCAACAAGATTGTAAAGCCTCTTGTCAATCTCATCCTGCACGCTTTTTTGCTGCTTTGAAACTTTTGCCAGGAGCATTTCCTCGCTGCTGCCGCCCTCAGCCAAGTCTTTCCTCCAGCCAGGCACCAAATCAACCTTGTTGGCGGCAACGATAAAAGGCGTCTTATAATTTTTGAGGATATCAAGCGCCTCGAGAGTCTGCGGCATGAAGCCCTCATTGATGTCAATCACCAGGATTGCTATGTCAGCAAGAACCCCCCCTCTTTTTCTCAGGGAAACAAATGCCGCATGGCCTGGCGTGTCAATCAGCAGCAAGCCCGGGATTGTCAAAGTCAGCTTCAGCTGCTGCAAAAGAGGGCTGCAAAGCTTCTTGATAACAGAAACAGGAACCAGGGACGCACCGATTGCCTGCGTTATCTGGCCAGGCTCTGAGCTGACTATAGAGGTGCCCCTAATCTTGTCAAGAATGCTGCTCTTGCCATGGTCAACGTGCCCCATGACAGTGCAGATGACAGAGCGCAAATGCAAATCGGATGGCTTCCGATTGCCAGTTCCGCCTGATACGGAATTGTGCTTCTCATTACTTCCATGTGTTGAGGCAGTGGACATTTTGACATCATCTGAGAACCGAACATAAGGGAGCTTATTTAAATATTGCCGTTATGAAACGCATTCCATTTTAGATTATATTGGCTATGCTAACCTTAAACGACCTTCTGAATCAAGAAAATCCAACTTTGTAACTTCAGAATCGTCATGTAACCTGGCATCTAATGAAAACCAAGAAGGAGCCTCTTCTCTTTTTCTTTGGTTTAATTTTTCTTTTAATGTCCTAATTACCTTTCCATTAGAAGGAAATATACTTGATTCCATTATCATTTCATAAAAACAAGTGTAAAGAATCATTAACCGTTCTTCCTTTGTCATTCCAAAAACGGGGTTATTTGCTTCTTGAGCAATAATTGGCTCATAAAAACCCAATAATATGCTGAAGGCTTGTTGATCTCCAGACTTTACTCTGTGCCATACTTCTTCAGCTATATGGGGTATTCGGATATTAGGATAAAGTTGTTCCAGCATTAGTTTTTGTTGTTCTTTTCTTATTATAGTACCTAAATAATGTATTTGCCCACTTATAACTAACCTAGCTTCCTCAGGATTTAATAAATAAGATTGCGCTATACCTGGTCCTATCCCTTCTAAAGGATGTAAAAGACCAAGTCTTATACCGCCCTTAATAATGTGCCGAACTGAATTAGGTGTTATACCTTTGATTTTAGACATTTGAGATGTTGAAATTCCTGTTTTAGCATTATTTGCTTTTTCTCTTTCAATAGCTAAAATTTCTTCGTAAGCATCAGGCGGTATTTTGTACAAACGCCAAGTATGCCTTCCCTGAGAATCAATTGTAGTTGTGACATGCGGTATTTCTCCTTTTCTTATCCTTGGTCCAAAATAAGCCCTCATTCCAGCTTCACTTAGGTTTAAACCAGAATTTCTGAAAAGATCAGTTAAAGTTGGCCATTCTTCTATTATTGTTTTTCTTCTTCGTGCTTCATAAATGATTTTTGCTGCATTATTTATAGATACATATTGATTTTTTTGGTCCAAACCCCTTTCATAATATTTTTTAAATAAGCGATCAAAGGTGGATCTATTCATATGCCACTGTTGCTGTCTACTAATCTCACGCAATGCAGAAACAGGCATTAACTGTGATTCACGTTCCAAGATCTTATTTAAAACTGAAACTTCAACTTTGTCTCCGCGCATAGGAGCTTCTCCAAAATATCCCTTCTTACGTAAATCATAGAATGCAGCTTCGCAAATTTCAAGTAGACTGTAAACCTGACGATTAGTTCTTTCTCCTTCCTGAATGGGCTCAGGCCTAAAACTTTCATACCATTGTTGTAAGGAGATGCCTCTTTCAACTCTATAGTTTATTCTACCAGAAGCGTTTAATAATAGATACTCTAGAGCCTTAGTTCCGTGCATTTTTCCTCTGGATTGACCAATATTTTCTGATGTGCTCTTTCGGCCATAATTTTTTGGGAATTTTTGTGCAACAAGTTGGATTTGATTTCAAATCTTTGATTGCCCTGTCAATAAACTCGCATAATTGTTTATCGAGGGTTTTGATTAACCTTGTTTTTATTGCTTTTGCTTAAAATTCTCAGCGTTAAAAGATAGCAGCACTTATGAAGGGTTTTTCAAAGTCCTCTATATTAGGCGTAATTCAGAATTCGGCTGTTAAGTTCTTCAAAAATCTTATCTTTACCTGGCGCTAACTTTACAGCTTTCGTAACAGAAAAGTATAAATAGTAGTTCTACTTTGTAGAGAAAGTGGAAAAATCAATCAAGGTTTCGGAGGAGGTTTACAGGCGGTTGAACATGCTAGTTGGAGCGCTAAGGGAGAGGGAAAAGAGACCTGTGTCTATCAGCACTGCTTTATCTTTAATCCTGCCTAACGCGGAAACTGCAAAGCCTTCTGACTTTGCTGGTTCGTGGAAGATGTCGGAGTCAGAAGCTACTGAGATGATAAATGATACAAGGAAGTTGTGGAAATCATGGAAAAGATAGTACTCGATACAGACGTTCTAATTGGCTTGCTTAGGAACGATCACACTACAGTAGAGCTTGTTAAGTCCTTAGAAAAAGAAAACGAACTTGGGGCTACGGATATAAACGCGTTTGAGTTGTATAGGGGAGCTTATAAAAGTAACAAAACAGAAGGTGAACTGGCTGCTACAAAGGGGCTGTTAAACACCCTTTTTTTGGCAGGAACAAGTGAAAAAGCAATGGAGTTAGCTGCGAAAATGATTATTGACTTAGAAAGGAAAGGAAATCCTATAGACATGAGAGACCTATTTATAGGTTCAATTTGCTTGGTTAACTCTTTTAAGCTTATGACAAACAACAAAAAGCATTTTGATAGAGTAAAAGGCCTGAAGCTGATCTGAGCTAGAACTTCAGCAGCTTATGAGTTACCAGAAACGGCATTATTTTGTTCCTTATCACAGGCGTTATCCTCTCATCCAATGAGCCTGATCCTACCCACACAAGCTCCTCAATCTCTGAGCAAGGCTTTGGAATGCCAACCAGCCTGCCGGTGTAGAGCTCAATTGACACCATGTTGCTGCTGCCTGCCGCGGCGTCTTCAAAAGTACCGAGGCGGACGATTGATGATTCCTCAATGCTGCAGCCCAGTTCTTCCATTATCTCTCGCTTCAGGGCTTCCACAGGAGTTTCGCCTTGCTCTGGCTTTCCCCCAGGCATCAGAAGGAAGCCACTCTTGTGGGGCTTAACGACAAGTAGCCTGTTGTTCTCAATTACGGCCAGTGCTGATTTCTTAATCAAACCCATGAGAATCAGCGCTGCAAAGTTAACGGCATTTTCCGGCCAGCCATCTTTTCCATAGCTTCAGAAATAAGCGTCTTTTCAAGCTCCATTATTCTTTGCGCCACAGGGTTTTTGGAATTTAAAGTGTAAAGTTTTGCTTTTCCAAACTGCCTTGTTACCTTAACTATTCCATGCTTTTCGATTTCAGGCCAATAGTTAAACAATGAAGCCCTTGATATTTCTGCGCCTTTGGCAATCTCAGACTTGCTAAAATCCGTGCCCTTGTTTTCCAACAGAAAATCAATTACTTTGAAGATTGGCAATTCTCCGGCAAGGCTTAAAAGCAGTGATTTTTCTTCCATACATCAGCACCGACTACCACTACCGCAGAAAAGTATATAAATCTATGCATTAACGTCTATTTTCGTGGACTTTTGATGTGGACAGACAACCAGATAAAGGGCAAAATTCTGCACAAGCTAACCCGCAAAGGAAAGTTTGAGCACAGCCACACAGCCTTGGACAACCTGCAGAAAAGATTCCCTTCTGACTTGAGAGGGCAAGCTAAAGAAGCTGCTGATGACCTGATAAGGGAAGGCATCTTGCATTTGAAAAAGACAAATTATGGCAGGCAGGTTTCCATAAACTTAGAGAATAAGGAAAAGATTATGGCCTATATTGGTGAATTTTTGAAGGCGTAGACTATGAACTCCAAAAAAGAAGCGGCAGCCACGGCAAAATCCGGCTATGACCTCGTGGTTGAAGGGAAAGCCAAGGTTGCAGTGCCGAAATACAGTGGAAAGACTGTTTCAAGCGCAATGCCGGTGTTCTACAATCCTGTCATGAAGCCAAACAGGGATATCACTGTCCTTTTAATGGCAGCGGCAGCGGATGCTTACGGAATAAGAAAATGGAACATTGCAGATGCAATGGCAGCCACGGGAATAAGAGGGATACGAATCCTGCTTGAGAACGGCAGCGGCAGCGTTGAGTCATTGAAGATGAACGACTATTCGACTGCTGCAGTGGCGCTGATAAGAAAAAACCTGAGGCTCAACAAAATAAAAATGGGCGGGAAAGTTTCAGCCAGCAGCAACGAGGCAAACAAGTTCCTCCTGAACAACAGGAACTTCAATTATATTGACATTGACCCGTTCGGCTACCCGGGAATTTTCCTGGACGCTGCTGTGAAAAAAATAATGCACAACGGAATCCTTGCAGTGACTGCAACTGACACAAGCGCATTGGCCGGGACTGCAGCAGCTGCCTGCCGCAGGAAGTATATGGCAGCCCCGCTCAAAAACGGCTTCATGCATGAAACAGGCGTAAGGATACTTGTACGGCTCGTGCAGCTTATTGGAGCTGTGCACGAAAAAGCCCTAATTCCCGTGTTCAGCTATTACAAGGACCACTACATCAGGGCTTTTTTCCTGTGCAAGACAGGGGCACACAGGGTTGACGAATTGCTGGACCTGCACAAGGAGATAATTTACTGCGGTAACTGCTGTGAGAAAAAAATCCTAGAAAACGAAAGCACAAGATGCAGCGGCTGTGGCGTGGAAACGCAAAAGGCAGGGCCAGTGTGGGCAGGGAGCCTATTTGACACCACGCTAGCCGTGAAAATAGCTGCTGCGGCGGTAGCTAATGGGCAGATTG
>ORMF012399179.1_pt1 | contig 14763 bp, 15 predicted proteins | sample 1779871 | NCBI WGS metagenome assembly ORMF01 (sample SAMEA104232316, study PRJEB22302) | groundwater metagenome | biome: forest; feature: aquifer; material: groundwater | place: USA | collected 2011-08-07 | depth 5.4 m | reverse complement strand
TATGTATTCAATTACGGGTTGACGCGAGGAGGTTACGTTGCTGTCAAAAAAAATCATGGTAGTAGATGACAACGCCTTAATAAGATACAGCATATCAAGGCTGCTTGAGGATAACGGGTACGCTCCTGTCGAGGCCGTTGACGGAGAGGATGCCCTGAACAAACTTTACGGCACTGATAATATTTCAATGGTCATCACCGATCTGAATATGCCCCGCCTGAACGGTGTTGACCTGACAATACGCCTCCGGCAGGACCAGGTATACAAATCCATGCCAGTGATCATGATGAGCGCTGAAGCATACGAGGATGCAAAAAAGTCGAGAGAGATAGCGGGAGCAGATGAACTGATTTCAAAGCCGTTTATGTCCGAAGAACTTATAGATGCCGTGAGAAAATACATCAGCCAAAACAAAACTTATTCATTACTTTAATCTCATAGAAAGGAGAGCAAATGGGCAAAAAAAGTCTTGCAGAAGCAATAATATTGCAGTCTATGGAAGATTTATGGGACGAAAAAGAAAGGGATGAGGCCATACTGTTTTTAAATGGCGGCGGCTTCAGTGCCTGCGCAGAAATAGCAGGCATGAACTTCTTTGAACAGGTCAGGCTGTACAATATGGCAAACAAAATGATAATACGGAAAAGGCCTGAAAAGAAAAAGGCAGAGAAGTTTCTTTCAGCAGTCGCAGTCTAAGGGGGAGGAAAGGACTTTATGAATAATGATAAGATTAACGCATTTAAAAAGGGCATTACCATAACACTTAAGGATGAGAACAAGACCGGCACAGTCATAGATTGGGGAATTGTTGTAAATCTAAAAAGAGGATTCGAGGGAATAGAAAAAGAGCTCCTGCTGCCCAGCACAGAACTGGCAGATTCTGTAAGAGTTAAGACCAACGAAGGCATGATAGAAATCTGGTCGGCAGAAGCAGTGGAATTGACAAGCGTTTTTTAGCTATGTAAGCAATATATCCAGAAGCCTGTCCAGTTCATCGAGAGAATAATATTCTATCTCTATCTTTCCGCCCTTCTTGCCTTTATGATGAATCCTCACTTTTGTCCCAAGACTTTTTATAAGCTTATCTTCAAGGGATGCTATTTCCGGGGCTTTCTGTGCTTTATGGCTTTTTGACTTTTTAGTTCCGGCAAGAGAAATATTTTTCGCCAGCGCCTCCGCCTCCCTGACACTCAGGCCTTTGGTTATAATCTTTCTTACGGCTTCTATCTGATGCGCCCTTCCCTCAATCGAGAGGACTGCCCTTGCATGCCCCATACTCAGGGAACCGTCAGAGATTAACGGCTTTATTTCCTCCGGAAGCCTTAAAAGTCTCAGGTAATTGGCTACCGTGGCCCTTTCCTTCCCGACTTTTTCCGAGAGTTCTTCCTGCGTGAGATTAAACTCTTTCAGCAGTTTGCTGAATGCCTCTGCTGTCTCAACAGGGTTCAGGTCTTCTCTCTGTATGTTTTCTATGAGCGCTATTTCAAGCGCATCCTTTGATGCAACATTTTTCACGATTGCAGGTATTTTTTTCAGGCCTGCAAGCTGTGACGCCCTCCATCTCCTTTCACCTGCAACAAGCCTGAACGAACCATCGCCAAGCCTTGAGACTATAACAGGCTGAAGCACTCCCTTTTCCTTTATTGAAACAGCAAGTTCTTTCAGTGAGCTGTCTCTGAATGTCTTCCGTGGCTGCTCGCCGCCTGGAAATATGCGGTTAATTTCCAGATATAGTACTTCTTCGCCCTTTTCAGGAATCAGGGCCTCAAGCCCTTTGCCTAGTGCCGTTTTCATGCAATATCTCCTTTGCCAGGGATAGATAGCTCTGCGCGCCTTTAGACCTTGCATCATAAAAAAGGGCAGGCTTGCCGTGACTTGGCGCTTCGCTGAGTGTTACATTCCTCGGTATTACAGTATTATATACCTTGCTGCCAAAATGCTTCCTTACCTCTTCTTCAACCTGACGGGCCAGTGTGTTCCTGGAATCAAACATTGTAAGCACAATGCCTTCCATATCAAGCCCCGGGTTGAATGAATTTCTTATCAACCTTATTGTATTTGTCAGGAGGCCGAGGCCCTCGAGTGCATAGTATTCGCACTGAACAGGGACGAGCACAGAGTCAGCAGCCACAAGCGCATTTAAGGTTAAAAGGCCCAGAGACGGCGGGCAATCAATAAAGATGTAGCGATAGCGGTCACGCAGGGCTTTTATTGAATCAGAAAGGATATGCTCCCTTCCTTCGCGTCCAATAAGCTCTATTTCAACGCCAAGGAGGTCCACTGTCGAAGGGATTATGGCAAGGTGCCCAACAGATGTCTCTTTTATTGCATCACCTATATCACACCTTTGGGAATAAAAATCGTAGAGGGTCTTGTCAAGGCCGTCCCTTGCTATGCCGAGCCCGCTTGTAGTGTTCCCCTGCGGATCTGTATCTATAACAAGGATATCCTTTTCAGCAAGCGCCAGTGAGGTGGCAAGATTCACAGCAGTCGTGCTCTTGCCAACACCGCCTTTTTGATTAGCTATTGCGATTATCCTGCCCATATCGGAAGTCTGGTTATTATACCAGTTTCATGCATATATTTTGGGCAACAGGGCATAAACGAAAACTTTTTACCTTGACAAACAGGGACTGTTAGGTTAAGAATTAAACAAGATGGGAAAGCTATGCCTATTTGCTGTTTTATTCATTATGCTGTCTTTCTGCGCGCCCGGTTATGCCGCTGATACAGGGCAGGCAGACATCCAGCCTGCAGCCCCGGGAAAAACAAACCCTGACATAGCAGCAGAGACTCTTATAATAAAGACAGAGCCTGATGTAAAAGCCCCTGCATCAGGGCCGGCTATTGCACCATACAAATCGAATCCGATAGCAGTAAAGGCAGTAGACCATAGCATATATCTCTTTTCAGACAGGATAAAAGAAAGATTTTCTCTCTACCTGAGCCGCTCAGGAAAATATCTTGAATTAATGAAAGAGATACTGAAAAGCAAAAATATCCCTGAAGACATAGTATTCCTTTCCCTTGTCGAGAGCGGTTTTAATCCATATGCATATTCTGTTGCAAGGGCAGTCGGGCCGTGGCAGTCTAAGTCCTCAACAGCCAGGAGGTATGGGCTTGTAATAGACTGGTGGAGGGACGAAAGAAGAGACCCTGTAAAATCCACAGAGGCTGCTGCAAATTATCTGAATGACCTTTATGAAATGTTCGGCTCATGGAACCTTGCAATGGCCGCATACAATGCAGGAGAGGGCAAGATATTGAGGGCGCTGCACCGCTCAAAGTCCGATGATTACTGGTCTTTGTTAAAGACCCGGCATATAAGGCCCGAAACCAAAAACTATGTTCCCCACTTTATAGCTGCAAGCATGATTGCAGTAAATCCTGAAGAGTTCGGCTTTAAAAATATAGAATACCATCAGCCGCTTGATTATGATGAAGTTACAATAACCGGCCCCCTTGACCTTGAGGTGGCGGCAGGCTGTGCGGATACAACCGTAGAGGTTATAAGAGAGCTTAACCCTGAACTCAGGAGATGGTGCACGCCTCCTGATATGCCTGTTTATATACTGAAGATACCGGCTGGCAGCAAAGAAATCTTTTTAAAAAATCTTGCTGACACCCCTGAAGAAGAAAGGTTCACTGTCGAGACCTACTCTGTTAAAAAAGGCGACACCATTGACAAAATTGCAAAAAAAGCAGGGGTTACTGCAAGGGCAATCCTTGTGCTTAACTCTACAGATAAGGTGAAACCTCTGAAGCCCGGCTCCCAGATATCTCTTCCCCCAAAAGAAAAGTTTGAACTCGACAGAGACGACAGGTTTGAAATCAGAAAGGGGTCTTACAAAAAAGCTTCCAGAAAGGCGTCTTACAAAAAATCCCAAAAAAGCAGGGCTGTTAAGGCCAGGAACAAAAAAGTGCTTGTTACATCCTTAAATATCAAAAAGAATACTGTTAGCGATTAACCCGCCTCCGGCAGATTAACTCTTTTTCTCTCCAAGCTTTATTTGCGCCTCTTCCGCAAAAGGAGACTGCGGAAAGTTTTTTGTGAGCTCTTCGTATTTCCTCTTTGCATCATCGGCCTTGCCCATTGTCTCGAGTATCTTGCCTGATTCTATGAGAGAGAGGTCTTTATATGTGCCTGTCTTATACCTGTAAAGGATATCGAGGTATTTAAGCGCCTCCTCGTTGCTCCCCTTTTTAAGTCCGGCCATTGCCATCTTATAGTACGATAGCGGGACAAACCTCTCATCATCAGGAAATTTCTGGTTTAATTCTCTGAGCGTATTTAATGCTTCGTCATATCTGCCCAGCTCGTAATAGCAGTTTGCAATATAGAACATGGACACAGGTGATTTTTTTGTATCGTATGCCTTTTTAAACATCTCCAATGATTTTTTATATTGTTCTTCTTCTGCAGCAGGCTGTGCCTGGTATAGGCCGTAATACATCTTATATGCCTCATATTCTAGTTTTGCAGCCTTATTTTTCATCGTGCTGCTGTAAATAAAAGATCCTGCGATTGCGCCGGCAGAGATAAGAACAGCTCCTGTTGCAGCCATCACCGGACCCTTTTTCCTTGCCGCAGATTCTCTCAGCCTTGATATGACTCCCTTTACCTCTATTTCAGAGGCTGTTTTTTTAACAACCTTTCTTTTTATTGGTTTTGGCATTAATCCCTCCTCAGAGCCTTTTCTACAATAGCCTTTGAATTTTCAAAAATAGATTCTATGCGGTTTTCATCTATGCCCGAAGCAAGCAATATCTTTTTGGCTGCCTCCCTTGTTATCAGATCCGTTGGGCTGTGGGTGTCTGTATTTATTACTAAAGGCACCCCGAATTTTATGGCTTCTTTTGCAACATGCCCGTTAGCCAATGAATGCCCTTTCCTTGATGTAATCTCAAGGGCCACGCCTTTATCTTTTGCAAAAAGCAGGTCTTCTATGGAGATAAGGCCCGGATGTGAGAGTATGTCAGCGCCGGCCCCTATTGCAGCCTTATTTGTCCCCTGCTCTACCGGCTCGGCTATTGTTTCTCCATGCACAATAACTATTTTTGCGCCTAGCTGTCGTGCCTCCTTGACCATAGAGGGGATTAATGCAGGCGGGACATGCGTAATTTCTGCGCCGGGTAAGGCAGTAATCGGGATATGTCCTTTAAGCAGTTTCAATGCCTTTACAATCCGTGGTATCACCATGTCAATATTCGACTGGTCCACATGGTCTGTAATGGCAATTGCCTTGCAGCCGGTTACAGATGCCCTTCTTATCAGTTCAGCCGGCAATAACTCGCCATCGCTGAATAAACTATGTGTATGCAGGTCTATCATAATGAGATTTCATTTTATCAGAAATTGCTTTTAAAATCACTCTTAATTCCTTTTGCTGACCTTATGGACGGCGATTATAAATTCTTGAGGATTTTGATAGAAGAGATTTTTGTCCTTCTTCAATCAGCCTTGATAACTCATTCCCGCGTATGAGCAACAAGGGTTTCCCATGAGCAAACATTTCCGCATCACGTGTGAAATAGCCTGTTGTGACAAGAATGCCTTTCGTTGCCCCCTCCGCAGCCACAACACCATAGAGCTCTCTTATTATCTTTACCCCTACCTGCTCAGCCTCCCAATGCTTGCATTGCACTAAAACCGTTTCATCCTTTTTTCTCAGAATGAGATCAATACCGCCGTCAGGTTCATTACCGCCTCTTACTTCCACTTGATAACCCTGCCTTTTATATGCCTCTCCGATAAATTCCTCAAACTCTTGCCACTTCAACGAGCTAATATCCGGAAGGTTGCTTTGACGCTCAAAGAGGTCTCTTTTACGAACAGAGCTTTGAGCTTCTTTCTTTTTCCTGATTGCGCCCAAAATCAGCGAGAAGATGCCCGTAAAACCGAACACCACCAAAGCAAGCAAAGCTAATGATGGAGCCGCCTTAGCCAAGCCCCTATTAACAAAGCTGGTGCTGTCCCGCAGTAACGATGGGACAAAAAATGTTAAACCGAAATATGAAATAGCCGCTAAAATGGCGCTTAACCACCATGGAGCGCCCATTAGATCTTCAATAAGACTGCGTTCATTTCTTCTAGCCATAACGTATCTCCTTAAACTTGTTATCTAGTGTCTGATCACATAAATTGACTTTCCTGTTTTCAGCTTATCTTTCTTCAACAAATCAATATTGCATTAATAAATATTAGTCTTCAAAGGAATATCTTTCCATCGTTTAAAATCTTCTTCATCAATCTGAGACCATCCTTTATCTTGAAACCATATTCTGTAAGGTGGCTTCATATCCTCCATATACTTTGACCAATTGACTGAAAAATATCGATGAGCTATGCGCTTATGCCAATAACCAGGTTTGTCGATAGACGGTCCCTTGTCTTTGAGACTGACCGAATCAGCAATGCCTGGAACAAATCCTTCAGCGAATTTTTGGATGTCTGTTTTTGTTTTCAAGTATTTACTCTCCAAGTAGATTTTGGACAATGAATGATTTCTATTCGATATTGGAAAATGTGTTTGAAGCGTAAGAGCTTTAGATGCTTCTCCCACAAAAGGAAGGAGCAGGCCGATAACTCCTAACCCAGAAGTTAAAGTGTATGAAGATAAAATATCAGAAGCATTGTCTGGATACGTAGGCATCAAAGTAACAGCCCCATTCGCCACAGTTGCTGAACACATAAGGAGAACCAAGGCCGTCATTCTCCACAACATTGAAGTGCATTCATTGCCTTCTTTTTCCCAATCTTCGAGTGCCTTGTTCGGCGTTACAATTTTCCCATCATGAGTCATCAATCGCACACCCTGCGAATCGGCTGTCAGATAAAGCTTCCCCAATTCGCTAATTTTTATCCATTCATAATGATTGTTGGCTCCTTTGGACAATATTGCTACATTTTCCCAGAGATTCATATAAGGTATGTCCGAAAAAGAGGTATGGTATACAGTGCCAAGCTTCCAAAACTCCTCATGAGTAAGACCCTTGTTCAGCATATCTGCCACTATAGACCATAACCGTCCCTCGGCAACATGAGCAAGGTTTTGTAATCGTTTCCAACCGACCGGGAGATCAATGATGGAGCTGTCAACTGGGATTCTAGCTGGCGTCATTTCAGGTTTAAGCTCGCCTCTGACATCAAGGAGGGCAGAATGACTATAAACATTCGAATTGCGCCATCCAAGCCGATGTCTAACTTGATTGTAAAATTTTGGCCGCGCCGGTGGCCCTGCCAACAGTATCCCATCAATGCAGACAGGTATATCATGAGCCCAAGGATAATGTTCTATAGTTTTGCCTTCTCTCACATATAGTTCCCAACTTACAGACGTTCCTCTCTTGTGACCTTTCCATGAAGCTTCGGCGTTACCAATACAAGGCAAACCGTTTTTATTAAGTAAAAAGGATTCTCTCAGTTTGCCACCCAAACGGTCATCGATTTCAGAAAAATCTTGTTCATATGTGACAATGTTTTTTAATCCACCAAATTCCATAAGCGTCGGAACCTTTTCTGGCACTGGTGGGATACTAACTTCATCGGATATCTCAGGGATTGTACATTTCGCAAAAATCGGAAATTCCGTTGCAAGGGCATAGCCTTTCAGAACTGTCGTCAGCCTGACTTTGTCTTCCCACTCATCAATATAAGAAGGTTTCTTACGTGCGGTAATAGTCACTGTCGTGCCCGGTGGCTGATCTTGATGACCTTCCTTAATCACCAAAAGACTATTGAGGCCATTTATTTCGACTACCATGGGTGGGCCGTATTCTTTACCTGTACCATAGTCGCGGCGCGTTTCAATACGTATCCTGTCGCCCAACATAAAACAAGACATAAACCCAATACCAAACTGAGAGCAGGGATCAAAATCAGTGTGCTTCTTGCGGAATTCCATTCGCTGTTGTTCAAATTCAGGGGATCGGTAATAGCTGCGCCCTACGTTACAGAGAAAACTCGTAATAATTTTTTCATCCATCCCAACGCCATTGTCTTTACAGGTAATTATTTCGTATCCAGCCGCATCAACACCGTGCAGTATCTCAACCATACCATCGGGCCAATTAACGTGAGAGCAAGCAAACAAAGCTCTCCTGTAACGCAATGCATCTAAGGAATTCTGAAGTAATTCACGTATACACAATGATGGGCTGCTGTATAGTTTATCAGTCATTAGAAGTCTGATTACTTCATCCCGAGAAAGTGAGAATTCCAAGTCATGATAAATATAAGCATTACCAATGGGTCCGATCCGGGATGTATCCACTTTCTCCGGTAATAAAAGCTTATATCGCGATGCTGATGGCGGGAAGGTGCTGCACATCCTATGGCAGTCACTGAGTTCCGTATCAATCCAATCCATAAAATGGCGAGCCGTAGCTTCATAGACCGGATGATGGAATTGCATTGTAAAACGAATCAGTTCCGACGATATACTCCACCCGGTTACTCCACGATGCTTCTCCCATTCCCTTATGCTGACGTCATTAGTAAAGTGCACAGTTCGATAAAGTGAATCCGGCGTTCGGTCTCGATCAAAGTCGAGGATATCGGATAGACGGAGAACAAGAGCTAGAAAGGGCATATTTACAGTGAACTGGCCTATTTGCTCATCGTAATTGAAGCCTTGCGAAGGTATGAGATTTTCTACATTCTGACAGTGAGAGGCACATAATTTGGCTAAGAGATATGACAGATTAACTCTCGCAACTTCCAGCCGTTTGTCATTTGCATATCTGGCACGAATAAAATCAGCCGAACGAAAAGCATGTGTTGTCCGCAAATAGTCGGTAAACATCGAGGAGTCTAATTCAGCTAACTTATCTGCTAAACTCCTTATTTCTTCTTTGCTGAGCGCAGCATCCTGAATTTGCCGCTCAATTTCCTGCCTATTTGGATGGTCTATGTACCAGTTGTCGCGATATAATTTAAATTCAGGCAATTCTACCAACTCTCTGTACTCTTCTTCATCTGGAACCATGCCTTGGTCGTGGAAATGGGCTGCAAGGATTAACAACGCTATTTCCACAGGATTGAGCGTATCTAATATTTCGCCAAGTACGAGAGACATAAGCTCTGTTGTGCGCAAAAGATGTGACTCATCGTGAAGAGTATGCTGAGGAGCGAAAGAAGGCATAGCCTTCATCCGTTCGCTCGCTTCTCCACAAACAGTTAAGACATTTGCTGCCAAAAAATTTGACATGGAATCACCACAGGCATTTAGATGTTTCCAAAGCATGGTATCTTCAAGTGAATTTAATGGCATGATCTTCATTCTTTAGTTATGTCCTCGCTATATAAGAGATTCTTGTTTTCAAAAAAATGCGGCATTAGCCGCCCTCAACAATTTCCTTTCCCTCTTCCGTCACCCCATAAAGCCCATACACAATCTCGTCTATTTTCCCTTCGTCACCCCTCTTGAGGTAAGAGGGGATGGGAGAGTTATCTTTTGCGCTATCATGTCTAAGACGCTACCTGTCGCCTGAATAACTTCATGATTCCAAAACCGCATTACGTCAATCCCCTGTGATTTCAGATACGCCGAACGGACCGCATCATATTCCAGATTGTCTTCATGAGTGTGCTGTCCGCCATCCAATTCTATGGCAAGCTTAAGTTTAGGACAGTAAAAGTCCAAAATGTAAGCGCCTGCGCTATATTGACGAATGAATTTCAATCCAAGAAACCGTCTATCCCTTACATGCGCCCAGAAGGTTTGTTCCGCTTCTGTCTGATTCCGCCTGAGTTCCCGACGTCTCTGCTTCAGGGCTGGATCATTCCGTATAAGCTTCATAACGCCCCCTCGCCCCCTCTTACCTCAAGAGGGGGTAATGCTCACCGGCAATTATTTTCCTCTCCTCTACCGCCTCCAGACTTTGAAGTTTTTCCCTGAAAATATCCTTATCAGACATTTCGCAGATTATAGCACATAAAATGAAGCAACTTCACACCATGCTCGACCGCGCAAGTGTAATCACAAACACCTCTCTTGCGCCGGCCTTGATTAATGTCTTTGCGCACTCCCTTACTGTCGCGCCTGTTGTCATCACATCATCAAATAGCAGAAGCCTCAGGTTGTTTATCCTGCCATGGACCTCAAACACGCCCTTAATATTTTTCATACGTTCTTTTGCATTGAGCCCGATCTGCGGGGGCGTATCTTTTCTCTTAAAGAGCAGATCCATATGCAACGGAATTTTTAATTCTGTTGAAAGCAGGCTTGCCACAAGGAGTGTCTGATTAAATCCCCTCTCTCTCAGTCCTTTTTTAGTCAGAGGAACAGGAACTATGGCGTCGCATTCAGGTATTTCAAGACTTAAAAGCAGTTTACCCAAGGGCGCTGCAAGCCTTTTTATGCCGTAGAACTTCATCTGATGGATTGCCTCTGCCAAGGCCCCGGAGTAAATCCCGTAATTCAACACCAGAGAAAACGGAGGTTCATCCTTCATGCACTCCTTGCATACAGCCGCATATTCCGACACAAGAGGGGTTGCGCATACCCTGCATGAAGGCCCTGAATACCGCACAATCCCTTCCCAGCAGCTCTTGCATATCGGAGAATGAGAATAACTGTCAGAATGCTTCTTGCACAGGGGGCATATTGAAGGAAATATTGAATTTAAGATCCCTGAGGCTAAACTATATCCTCTGCTCTTAATGACGTCCCACACTTGCCGCACCTTGGGTTGAGTGAAAGTTTTTCCCTTGCAACTTTATTTTTGGCCCTGCAATTAGAACAGGCTATTATGAGATGTGACGGCTGAGGCTCATGGCCTTTGCCGGCCTCTGGCGCAGTCTCGCCGGTTTCACCGCCCCTGATTTCCTTGACCAGGTTTATAAACTCTGCGTCTTTTTCCGTAAGTTCGACCCCCATGCCGTTTTTAAGGGTCGCGATTGGAGTCCTTATTGATCTTTTCACCCTGCCCTTCAGCCTTGATATTCCCCCTCCGGGCAGATGGATTTCCATATTAAGGAGGGTTCCCGGCACCAAGGCATATCTGGTCCTTATAAATATGCCCCCTTCGGAAATGTCGCTCGTTATGCCCCTCTGTGTCGTTGTGCCTGCTGTGAATGTAGTTTCAAGCCTTCTTCTGTGGCGATTGTGCTGCCTTTTTGACATCAGAACGGCTCTTGCAGCATGATAAGCTCGTCCCTCTTCTGGCCTGAAGAAATAATCTGAATTTTTGTGCTGAGCATACTCTCTATCTTTCTGATATACTCCCGGGCCGCCCCGGGAAGTTTTTCAAAGTCCTTTATGCCGCTCGTATTCTCTTTCCAGCCCGTAACCTCTTCATAAACAGGCTCGCACCTTTCCAGCACGCTCAGCTCTTTTGGAAATTCTTCATGGAGTATGCCGTCGCATTTATATGAGGTGCATATCATGATCTTTTCAAGGCCGTCAAGAATATCAAGCTTTGTTATTACAAGCCCGGTGAATCCGTTCACCCTTATGGAATATCTCAGCGCCACCATATCGAGCCATCCGCATCTCCTCGGCCTGCCTGTAGTTGCGCCGTACTCGCCGCCTTTTTCCCTGATTTTTTCTCCGAGGGAATCTTTTATCTCAGTCGGGAAGGGCCCTTCGCCTACCCTTGTAGTGTATGCCTTAACAATGCCGATAACTTTATTAATCTTTGTTGGTCCAATACCAAGTCCCGTGCATGCGCCGCCGGCGCTTGCGCTGGAGGATGTAACATAAGGATATGTGCCGTGGTCCACATCAAGTAAAGTGCCCTGAGCGCCTTCAAGCACCATATTCTTATTTTCAGCAATCATCTTGTTGATAATTACATCTGTATCGGCAATATGCCCTGAAAGCCTGTCCGCATACCCCATGTACTCCTTATAAACATTTTCCAGATCAAATCCTCCGGCATTATAAAGAGCCCTGAGAAGATTATTCACACTCAAGAGATTAATCTTCAGCTTTTCCCTGAATACCTCAGGATAAAGAAGGTCTCCTGCCCTCAGGCCTGTCCTTGCTATTTTATCAACATAAGCAGGCCCGATGCCCCTGCCTGTTGTGCCTATTTTTTTTGAACCCTTAAGCCTTTCCTGTTCTCTTTCAATTGCAGTATGGTAAGGCATTATGAGATGAGCGTTCTTGCTTAAAAAAAGATTTCCCCCTACCTCTATGCCCCTTTTCTTTAACCCGTCTATCTCCTCAATAAGAGATGCAGGGTCCACAACCACGCCGTTGCCTATGATGCAAGTCTTCCCTTTATGGAGGACCCCTGACGGAATAATATGCAGCACAAATTTTTCATTTTTTATTACAACAGTATGGCCTGCATTGTGGCCTCCCTGATACCTTGCTACGCCATCAGCCTTTTCCGTGAGTACATCAACAATCTTTCCCTTGCCTTCATCGCCCCACTGGGCGCCAACAATAACTATAACAGCCATTTTCTTACCTCTTCACTTATTTAATTAAAGGTTCAGCAGTTTTGCAGAGAGGACATTCGGCATCTTTTTTATCTCTTCCAGATTGCCGGGTGTAATGGGGCTGTCAATACTCATCACGGAAATTGCCATGCCTCCGGCGCTCTCTCTTCCGAAATACATACGCGCTATGTTTATATTATTTTTGCCAAAGAATGAGCCGAGATTTCCTATCACACCAGGCTTATCATTGTTGTATATCATGAGCATTATTCCTTCAGGCATTATTTCCACTGCAAAATTGTCAATCCGCACAATTCTCGGGTCTTTTTTACTGAACAAAGTGCCTGCAAAGTATCTCTCCTTGTCTTTTGTTTTTATCCTTAATGCAAGAATGCTCTGATAATCGCCGGCATCATCGCTTTTTGTCTCCTTAACTTCTATCCCGCGCTCCTTGGCAATAAAAGGGGCATTCACAAAATTAACTGTCTCTTCAAGAATGGGGGTCAGCAGTCCTTTAAGCGCTGCAATAGTAACAGGGGCTGTGTTCAATTCTGCTGCTTCACCCAGATATTCTATTGTTACGCCTGTAATTCCCCCCTCAAAAACCTGGGCAGCAAAACTTCCAAGTTTCTCAGCAAGATTAAGATATGGCTGCAGCCTTGCCACCTGGTCTGCTGGTATTGACGGGAAGTTTACGGCATTTCTGATTGTCCCCCGGACAAGGTAGTCTGCTATCTGTTCTGCTACTGCAACCGCAACATTCTCCTGCGCCTCTTCTGTTGCTGCGCCTAAATGAGGCGTGCATATTACATTATCAAGGCCGAGCAATGGATTTTCCGGCCCTGCGGGCTCCTTCTCAAAGACATCAAGAGCTGCCCCGGCAATCTTGCCGCTTTTCAGCGCCTCATATAAATCTTTTTCATTAACTATCCCGCCCCTTGCACAATTGATAATCCTGACGCCGTCCTTCATCTTCCTGATAGTCTCTGCATTAATCAGATTTTTTGTCTCCGGAGTCATCGGGGTATGTATTGTGATAAAATCCGCCCTGCTGAAAACCTCGGGAAGTTCAACCTTCTCAATCCCAAGTGCCTTTGCTCTGTCTTCGCTCAAAAACGGGTCATATGCTATAACCATCATCTCAAGTCCCTGCGCCTTCTTTGCAACCTGATTGCCTATATTTCCAAGGCCTACAATGCCAAGGGTCTTGTTAAAAAGCTCCACTCCCATAAACTTCTTCTTTTCCCATTGGCCTGCCTTCATGGAAGCAGTTGCCTGCGGTATCATCCTTGCAAGCGCAAATAACATGGCAATAGTATGCTCTGCTGTTGTTATAGTATTCCCGCCGGGGGTATTCATCACAACAATGCCTTTTTTAGATGCAGCTGCCTTATCCACATTATCAAGGCCTGAGCCGGCCCTGCCAATGACCTTCAGGCTTTTAGCGGCATCAATGATATCTGCCGTGACCTTTGTTGCGCTCCTTATTACAAGCCCGTGATATTCGCCGATACATGCCTTGAGTTCATCCGGCTTCATCCCTGTTTTCACATCAACTTTTAAACCAGCTTTTTTAAGTATCTCGACGCCTTTGTCCGAGATTTTGTCGCTTACCAGAACCTTCATCTTTCCTCCAGAATTCTATAGCCTTTCAAACCCTTAAAGGATAACACAGCCATAAAAACCTTGACAAGGGCTTTGTGCTGCAATGGCAGACAGGATACGAAATTGTTGAGATGCCAGGCGTTGATTTCATACAATTTTTATATTCGAAAAAACTTTCAGTTATGATATAGTTTAGACAGTTTTCGGAAAATACGACAGTTCGTATAGTAATTGTTATGGGTAAAATGAAAACAATATACTTAATTCTAATTATCGCTTTGCTCCTTTGTCCTAGCGCATTTGCTCATCAAAATAAAAAGGATATATCGAAAGCTGAATACATAGACGGCATCTATATACCAAAAAATCTAGAAGAAGCTTGGGTGGCCCTTGAAAAAGATCTCACGGCAGAAGATCGTCAAAAAATAAAGACAAGTTCAGAAGACGAATTTATAGGCAAAGATTTCTTCGGTGGTATGGGTCTTAGAAATGATTGGGGGCTTTGGCGTGGCTCGCGACTGGCGAAATACTTCAATGGCATTGGGATATATCATCCTGATGATATGTCACTAATCATCCGCCAAACTTTCTGGTGTCACATAAACGAAAAGCCGATACGGCTTGATGAACGTATTGCATACTTCAAAGAATTTTGGCTTCGTCGTTCAGAACCAACGCCTGACACATTTCCAGAAAAACGGCTTGAGGAGATTGGCGCACAGGATTATCACACGCCTGAAGGAAAATACGTGGGCTACATCCGAGTT
>ORMF010096547.1_pt1 | contig 14771 bp, 10 predicted proteins | sample 1779871 | NCBI WGS metagenome assembly ORMF01 (sample SAMEA104232316, study PRJEB22302) | groundwater metagenome | biome: forest; feature: aquifer; material: groundwater | place: USA | collected 2011-08-07 | depth 5.4 m | reverse complement strand
GCCCGGCCCCCCGGGCGCCCCCGGCGGGGCCGACCGGGCCGCAGCGACGCCCCCCGCGGCAGGAGTCGTAGCCCCTCGAGCGCCAGGATCGCGATGGCCCCCGCAACGAGGTACGGGAGGCGCCAGTCGGCGTCCGGCCAGTGCGGGCGCAGCACGGCATTCGCGCGGCCCTCGCCAACCGCGGCCAGCGACATCGCCGCGGCGAACAGGGCGAGCACGGCCCAGCGCGGGTGCACGCGCGCCGCGGGCCCCCGCGGCGTCGCGCGGCACAGCTCGACCGCCACGAGCCACGCAGACACGAGCAGGAGGCCGGGAAACTCGAGCGCAGCGGGCAGGACCGCGGGCGAAGCGAACGCCACGCCGAGACCACCGACCGCGCCGCCCGCGGCGATCGCCAGGTAGAACGCCTCGAGGCGCGCCGGCGCCGGCCGCGAGCGGACGAGGGCGCCATGCGCATGGAGGGCACCCGCGAGCAGGGCGACGAGTGGGATCGCGGCAAGCAGCACGGGCCCGAGGTCGTCCGCCCGGCGCATCGCCGTCGCGACGAGCACGATTGCGATGGACAACGCAGGCACGGCCGCGCGCACGACCATCCTCGCCCACGCCGCCTCGGCGAACGCGACCGCGAACGCCGCCAGATACACGGCGAGCGGTGCCACCATCAACGCCGGCGTCACGGCGATCTCCTGGCCGAGGTGGTGACTCGTCGCCACGAGCAACCCCGCGCCGAGCGCCGCCCAGCCGGTCCAGCCGAGCGCGTCCCGCACCGTCACGTTCTCGGCGGGGCCGCGTCGCGGCGCCACGGCGTGACGCGCGACCGCGATGGCCGCGACGAGGATCCACGTGCCGAACGCGCCGGCCCACGCCCAGCGCAGGGTCGCGAGGGAGCAGGCGGGCTCGAGCACGAACGGGAACGCCAGGAGCGCAACGAGCGATGCCGCATTCGACGCCGCGTAGAGCCGCCACGGCGCATGCCCGCGGGACGCGAACGAGGCCTGTAGCAGCGGGCTCGCCGTGGCAAGCAGGACCACGGGCAGGCCAGCGAGTCGCGTGAGCTCCAGCAGCAGCGCGACCGGTCCCGCACCCGGATCCTCGCTGGGGACGAGCGGACCGCCTCGCACCAGGGTCGAGTGCCCGAGGAGCCCGACGGCGGCCGCGACCTCGAAGCCACACAGCGCCAGCACCTGGCGACGCCGCGCGATCCAATGGGCCTGTGCGTAACCGACGAGCAGCGCGAGCTGAAAGAACGCGAGGCACGTCGCCCACGCCGCCGGCGCACCACCGTGGTACGGCAAGAGCGACTTGCCGACGAGCGGCTGAATCAGGAACAGGAGCGCCGCACCCAGGACCGTCGCGATGGCGATCACGCCGCGCGCCGCCGTGGATGCGGCGCGCGTCGCCCAACGGGGCACAGGCCACTCGTCCGCACGCGCCTGAATCCGTTCACGCCGCGATGATACTCGCGTTGACCGCGCGTGCGCCCCGCACTACGATCATCCTGGGCGCGGTGCGCCCTCCACCATGAAGGACTTCGCCTACTGGCTACGCGTCGGGCGCGAGCGGGCGGGCTTGAACCAGGCCCAGCTCGCGAGCAAGGTCGATCAATCGAGCTCGTACATCTCGATGCTCGAGTCGCGGAAGAAGCCCCCTCCGTCCGACGAGGTCGTGCGCAAGCTCGCCCTCGCCCTCGACATCGAGGAGGAGCGCTTGCTCGAGGTCGCGCACATCGAGCGCACGCCCCCGGACATCCAGCGCAAGGTCATCGACCTCGGCCACGCGTTGGCGGCGCAGAACCAATCGCGGAAGACGCTCCTCGACCGCGTTCTGCCCGCGGCCTTGTACCCCCTGCTCGCACGCCCCGCGTTCGACGCGTCCGCGCTCCCGCTGCCGCGCTCGACGCTCGAGCGCTTCGAGCGCTTCGCCGAGCCGCTGCGTGGGATCCTCGACTACGAGGCGTTCTCCCCCCTCGCCGTCCGCGCGTTCGAGGCCCTCGCCGACGACGAGCGAGAGGCGATCTTGGACGCGGTGGGCGAGCTGGCCGGGGCGGTCCCGCGCCACGCCCCGGCGCGCGGCACCGGCGCACGCCTGCCGATCTTCCTCGACATCCCCGAGCGCCCCGTCGCGGAGTCGCTCGAGGACGCGAGCGGCTCGATCGAGGTCCCGCCCGCCGAGGCTTCGCCCCGGCGCTACGGCGGCGCGATCACCGGCAACGACTACTTCCCCAAGATCGAGCACGGGGACCTCGTGATCTTGGACGAGGCGCGCCGCCCGGTCTCGGGCGATCTCGTGGCCGTGATCCACCGCGGCAAGGGCGCGTTGATGCGGCACCTCGTGCTCGCGGGCCACGTCGAGCTGTCCGCGCTCTCGCCGAACCATCCCCCGATCACGTGGCGGACGGACGAGCCCCCGGCGGACCTCGCGATCCGCGGCGTCGCGCTGCGCACGATCCGCGACCTGGGGTGAGCGACCCGCGCGCGTGGTCGGCGCCGGTCGCCCTGCTGCTGCTCGTTGCCACGGTCGCCGTGTTCCCGATCGAGGGCATGGGCGACGCGGCGCGACTGCCCGTCGGTGCGTGGCTGGGCGCGGGCTTGTCGGTGCTCTACGCCGTCACCCAGGGACGAGGCACCGCGCGGCTCGGCTGGGTGCCGGCGGCATCCCCCGCCTGGACCTCGGTCGAGCGACTCGGCCTCGCCGGCATCGTCGTCCTCGCTGCGGCGCTGCGCCTGTGGCAGCTCGACCTCTACCCGGCGTGGGTCGATTACGACGACGTTCAGAACGGGTGGATCGGCCTCGAGCTCGTGGCGCGGTGGCGCGCCACCGGCCACTACCAGGCCGTCCTCACGGACTGGGCGAGCGGCAACGAGAGCGCGTTCATGTACATCGTCGGGTTCGTGCTCGAGACCTGGGGCGTCTCGATCGCGGCCTTGCGCACGCCCACCGCGATCGCCGGCACGCTCACGATCGCCGCGGTGTACCTGCTCGCCCGACGTCTGGGCGGGCCGCGGCTCGCCCAGGCCTCGAGCCTGCTCGCGGCGATCGCGCCGTGGCACGTGCAGATGTCGCGCGAGGCCAAGCAGCCCCACTGGGTCCCGATGTTCGTGGCGCTCGCACTGTGGCTCCTCGCGCGCGCTCTGGACGCGCCGGCCGGCCGACGTCGCTGGCGCGAGCTCGTGTGCTGCGGCGCTGCGACCGGCGCGGGCCTGCACTTCTACGAGGCGTTCCGCATCTTCCCGATCGTGGTGGTGGCCGCGATCGCCATCGACGGCCGCCGCCGCCTCGCGCGCGCCGCGCTCGAGGTGGGCGCGGTCGGGCTCGCCGCCGCGGTGGTAGCGAGCCCGCTCCTGCTCGAGGCCGCGGCCGATCCCGGCAACTTCATGATGCACGTGAGCTCGAACTCGGTCCTGTCGCGCGTGGCCGAGGAGGGCTCGCTCGCCCCGCTCGCGAGCAACGCCGCAATCACGCTGCACCACGTCGTGTTCGTCCTGCCCCGCGACCTGGCGGGTACCGACTGGCTACCCTCGGCCTATGCGGCGCTCCCGCCGTTGATCCTCGCCGGCGCGCTCTCGCTGCTCCTGGGCGGTCCGCCACGCGCACGGCTGCTGCTCGTCGCGACCGCGGTGGCGATGGCGGCGCCCTTCATCCTGCCGCGCTTCGACCTCGCGTCCCCGCGTCGCTACGGAGGCGAGCTCGTCCCGATGTACCTGGCCGCCGGCGCAGCGGCCCTGGGCCTGGCGCGCGGGCTCGCCCGGGCGTGGGGCCACGGCCGGGCGCTGGCGATCGCCGCCCTGGGCTTCGCGGCGTTGGCGAGCGAGCTTCCGACCTGCTTCGAGGCCATGACCCTGCCCCCACCGTGGCTTCCGAGCGCGGCGCAGAGGCTTGAGCAACGCCGATTGCGGTGGGTGCTCGAGCGCGCCCAGACGCACACCGTGTGGCTCTCGCCCGAGCTCGCGCGCGACGACTACTTCACGCGGTTCTGCCTGCGTCACCCACGGATTCGCGCGCTCGCGACCGGTTGGCCGCTGCCGGGCGAGCCCTTCGACCGACCGCTCACGCTGGTGGGCCTCGAGACGCCGGCCCGCACGATGGCCCTCTCGACCTATGGCGCGACCGAGGACGTCGCGCAGCTCACCGACGCGCGAGGGACCGCGATCGGCACAGAGGTCGTGGTCCTGGTCGACCCCGCACGCCTGGCCGCATGGGTCGCGCCCGACGACGGCGCACCGGCGGGCTTCGACGGGCTCCTCATGGCGAGTCGCGCCGGCCCCCACGCGTTCGACGCGGCCTGCGAGCTGGACGGCGAGGCGGTCGCGGCAGGGACCTCGGTCGCGCTCTCGTGGGGCGCGCACTCGCTGCGCCACGTCGGGGGCGCGCCGCTCGCGTGGCGGCCGCCGGACGTGGACGCGTTCGCTCCGATCCCGCGGGACCGCCTCTGGCGCCGCGTTCCCGGTGTGCTCGGCGGTCCGCGCGTGGTCCCGGCCGAGATCGAGCCGATCGAACACGTCCTCGCGGATGTACCGAGCGACGCGGCGTACGACTTCAACCGCTCGCTCCAGGACCTGGAGCCCGATCGCGCCGGCGGCTTCCTCGTGCTCGACTCCGATCTCGCACCGCTCAAGCGCTGGAACCCGGTGAAGGGGCAGGTCGCGGTGGTGCCGCTCGTCACGCGCGAGGGCGCACCGTTCGCCAACCCGCTGCGGTACCGCAATCTGCGCCTCGGCTGGCAGCGTCTCGCGGCGGATGGCGAGGACGTGCTGATCCTCGACCGCGACCACGACGCGATTCACCGCTTCGTGCGCGGCATCGAGGTCGACCCCGTCGTGTCGCCCGCCCCCGGCGCAGTCGCCGACCTCGCCCTCGATCGAGGCGCGCTCGCGCTTGCGCTTCCCGACACGGGCACTATCGCCTTCGTCCAGCTCACCACGGGCACGGCCGTGCCCCCACCGATCGGCCCGTGCACACCGGTTGCGCTCGCCATCCTGGGCGACCGGCTCGCCTATGTCGACCGCGCGAGCGCGGAGCTCGTCGTGCACGAGCGCGCTCCCGGGACGATCGCGTGGGGTGCGCCCACACGGCGGATCCCGCTGGCGCGGGCGGGCGCGGCCCCGAGCCTCGCCCTGGCGCCCGACGGCCGGATCGCGCTCACGGACGGCGAGCGCGGCGACGCCTGGTTGTTCGACGCAGGAGGTGCGTTGCTCGCCGTGCGCGGTGAGCCGCGGTTCCTGCGAATGCTCGTGGAGCCCTTCGGGATCGAGCCCGTGGCGGTCGCCTTCGGCGGCGCAGACGGGACACGGCTAGCGCTGGTCGGTCGACGGGAAGCGATCGCGTGGCGCGAGCACCCGAGCCCGGACGGCCTGGACGGGATCACGCTCGCCGCGCACGCGTGGGAGCCGCCGCCCTTCAACCTCAACGAGGACCCGGCGTTCGCCGAGGGGCTGGCGGTGGACCGCGGCGAGGGCCGGTTTCCCGCGGGGGCGAACTGGCGGTTCGAGGTCACGCGCTCGGGCCGTTACGTCGCCTGGGCCCTGTACGCCACCGACGACCCGCGTCCGCTCGAGCTCCACCTCGACGGCGTGACGGTGCTCCGGGAAGCGGACGGCCACACCACGGGCGGCTATGCGCGGCGATTCCTGCGCTGGCAGCGGCTCGGGGAGCTCGAGCTCACCCTCGGTCCACACCGCCTGCGCGCTCAGACGTACCGGCACTTTCCGCACCTGGCGCGAATCCGGCTCGTGGGGCCGCGCGCGGCTGAGTGAACGAAGGCTACCGGGACTTCCGACGCCGGAAGAGCTCGCGCTCGCGCCGGACGCGTGGGCCAGTTGGGCCGGCTTGGCCGACATCCCGGTCGGGCTCGGCAAGAAGGTCGAGGCCGCGCTCGCCTACGACAAGGCGCTGGGTGTCGCGCCGCCACGCGAACGGGCCGCGCTCGAGCGGCGCCGCGCTGATCTTCTGGGAGAGTGGCCCGAGTGCATGTCGAAGTGTCGTGCGGCTTGCGGTCGGACCGTACGCGGTCTATATTCAGTCCACTGGAGGACCCATGCGCGTTGTCCGAGTCTCCGAAGACATCGTTCCCGTCAGCGACTTCAAGGCCCAGGCCGCCGTATGGCTCCGGCGCATAGCCGAGACAGGGCAACCCCTGGTCATCACCCAAAACGGCAAGGCTGCTGGGGTGTTGCTCTCGCCGTCTCAGTTCGACGCCCTGAGTGAGCGAGCGCGGTTCGCCGCCGCCGTCGACGCCGGGCTGGTAGATTCCGAGGCGGGGCGCGTCCGCTCGCACGCCGCTGTCGTTGCCGATATGACCAGGCGTCGACGCGCACGCGCCTCCCGGTAGGCCACCGTGGCCGCGCGGGGTCCCCACCGCACGCTGGACTCAGGCTCTATTGGACTGATCGCGCGCTGCTGGATCTCGAACAGATCGACGACTACATCGCAGCCGATGACCCCGTTGCGGCTGCTCGATGGATCGACAAGCTGCTTGCCGCCGCACAGCGGGCCGCGCGCTTCCCAACCGCTGGTCACGTGGTCCGTGAGATCGGCCGCGACGACGTGAGGCAGGTTCTCGTCAAGTCGTATCGCCTCGTCTATCGGATTCGAGAGAAACAGGTCGACGTCCTCACCGTGTTCGAGGGGCATCACCCTCTCCCGGAGGACATCGAGTAGTCGACACCGCGTCCATAGGCGAGGATCGCGGTGCGTCGCCTCAGACGCGGCGGATCAGGCGGGCGCGGAGACGATTGGAGTCGATGCGCGAGCGATGGCGCGAGCCGTCGGCGGGGTGGGAGCACCGCCCTGCGCGTATACTCGCAGGTGAAGGCTAGACCGTAAACGAACGCCTGACCCAGGGGCTCGACGCATGGACGACCTCGACTCGATCCGGAGGATGACACCGGACGAGAAGCTTCAGCAGTGGCGCGCTCTCGTGCGGTTTTCCGAGCGCTTCTTCGACGTTCCCGACCCGGAGTCGGGTCGTCGCAAGTGGGCGGCATGGGAGCGAGAGCACGAGCTGTCGAATATCAACCTCGTTCGCGCCCTCATGGGACGGAGTTGAGCGCGTCGGACGTCGACGAGGTGTGGCGCGCCACGCTCGCCGTCAACGTCTGGGGTGTTCCCCGCACCACGTTCGACCTGGACTTCGAAGTCGACCTGTCGGAGAGCGAGGTGAGCCAGTTGCTCGCCGAGGCGGATCGAGCGGGTTTCTTGGTGGATGAGGCATACGTGCGCGGCTTTACCGAGCGGGTCGGCGGTATGCACCCGATGGTCGTGATCAAGAAGTGGGTCGGCGGTCGCGCGGTGCACGTCGACCTGTTTCTCCCACAAACGCCGTTCTTACGAGGCGTGTTCGATCGGGCAGTCTCCGTCACGCTGGACGGCGTGGCGCGGCGGGTGGTCAGTGCAGCGGACCTGATCCTGCTGGAGCTCCTCGCGTGGCGGCACAAGGATCGGCTCGACGTCCAGCACGTCTTGAACGTGCAGGGCATTCCCGACGAGGCTCGTTTGCGCCGGGATGCGGCCGCGCTGGGCGTCCTGCCGAGGCTGGAGGAGGCTGTGAGGGAGTGGGGAAACCAGGCAACCTCGCCTTGATGCGGCCGCCCGAACCCAATCCCCACGCCAGCGAGCCGATCGGCACCGTCCGCCAAATGTACGACGGCGCGCTAACGCCGGAGCTCGCGGTCAATACCTTTCGCAACATCGAGCGCCTGTTTCCGGTGCGGCGCATCGCGCGCTCGTCGAGGCCGCTGCCGTTGCCACGCGCGGAGATCGCGCTCGACGCCGTGCGCTTCACGGATCGCGGCCGCGAATGCGGGCTCGTGGAGTTCCTCGCGCGCGAGCGGGTCGCGGGGATGCTGGTGCTGCAGGACGGACGTATCCGCCTCGAGCACTACCGGCTCGGCAACACCGAGCGCACCCGCTGGATGTCGATGTCGGTCGCCAAGTCGATCACCTCCACGCTCGTCGGGGCGGCCCTGCACGAGCGGCACATCGGCTCGCTCGACGACCCGCTGCCGCGCTATGTGCCGGCGCTCGCCGGCAGCGCCTACGCCGCGAGCTCGGTGCGCGAGGTGCTGATGATGGCCTCCGGCGTGCGATGGAACGAAACCTACACGGATCCGCGTTCGGACCGGCGCCGCCTGCTCGAGGCGCAGATTGCGCAGCGCCCCGGCGTGGCGCTGGCATTGATGGCGAGCCTGCCGCGCGCGGCGCCGCCCGGCACCGTGAATCTCTACAGCACGGGCGAGACGCAGGTGGTGGGCGAGGTGCTGCGCGGCGCCGTGGGTCGGCCGCTCGCTGACTACCTGCACGAGCGCATCTGGAATCGCGTTGGCATGGAGGCGGACGCCACGTGGTGGTTGGATTCACCGGAGGGTATCGAGATTGCCGGCAGCGGCATCAGCGCGACACTGCGCGACTATGGCCGTTTCGGTCTGTTCCTGCTCGCGGATGGCGTCGCCGGCGGCGAGCGCATCCTGCCCGAGGGCTGGGTCGCGGAAGCGACTCGCGCGCGGGCGCTTCGCGACGGCTCCCGCCCCGATTACGGGTACCTGTGGTGGACGGCGGAAACCGCCGATGCGCGGCGCGACCACGCATTCGAGGCAGTGGGAATCTTCGGCCAGCACCTGTACGTGAATCCCGCTGCTCGGGTGGTGATCGTGCTGTGGCGCGCGAACCCCCTGCCGAGGGACCCGGATGCCATCGAGCCGGCCGCGTTTTTCGACGCCGTGGTAGCGTTCCTGCGTCGGGAGCCGGGAGAGCCAGGATGAACACGAACCCCGTCGGCGCGCGCGGCTGCCCGCTGTTCGATCACGCCACCTGTGCCGACGGCACACCGCGCGCGCTCGTCGCAAGATGACCCAGTCCTCGCTCCAGTGGTGCCGGCGCGTCGTCGCGCTCGGCGTGCTCGCGATCGTCGCCGCGGTGGCGTGGCGCGCGGCGGCGCCCATGCCGGGTGTGACGCCGCCGATTGCCGTAGATCCCAACGGCCGCGACACCGCCGCTCGCGTCGCACGCGTGGCGGCGGCGCTCCTCGACGAGGTCATCGGGGACAACTTACTCCTGTTGACGCACTGGGGCGAGGACACGGTGGCGCGGTACGAGCCGGATCGCAATCCGCGCTTGAAGCGGCTGATCGACCTCGCCGAGCAGGGGTTTGTTCCCGACCTATCCGACCGCGATCTCACCGATCTCGTGTTCGCATTCACCGTCCGCTCGTACGACGACCGCAGCCAAGCCACGTCCCGCCTCCTCGCGGCCGCGCCTCCGGTGCTGCGCGCGTTCGCCGCGCTCAGCCGTCACTATTCCGCGGACGATCGAGAGGATGTCCACGAGTGGATGCTCGGGCCATCCCGCCCGCGCTCGGAGCGGCCGCTGATCCCGGCGCTGCTGGCCGCGGGTTGGGACGCCGAGGCCGAGCTCTTGCTCGACGAGTTGGCGACGTCGGGTGACACCGCGGCGGTCGACGCCTACGTCGCCTTCCATCGCGCGCGCGGAACGGAAGCGCACGCGCGGCGCGTGCTCGACGCTACCGACGTGCCTTCCCGCCGTCGGGCCGCGCTCCACCTCGCGGCCGGTCGCGCTGACCTCGCGGTCGCAACTGCCCGGGCGAGCGGCGATGCCGAGTTGCTGTGGTCGGTACTGGTCGCCGCTCGCGACTGGCACGGAGCCCTCGCCGTCCCGTTCGGGCCGGGCCGTGCGGACGTCGGACACGTCGCGCGGCTCGCGCTCGTCGCCCGGCTCGCCGGCGACGAGGACGCCCGTGCGCGGCACGACGCGGCCCTGGCGCAGATCCTGCCATCCGGTGCGGACCCCGACCAGATCACCCAGCGCTTCCGGGTGTGGGTCGCCCTGGGCGACACCGCCCGAGCCGCCGCGGTGAGCCCGGGCGATCCGCGCAAGGTGCGCGCGGCCCGCCCGCACTGGCACATGGCCCGAGGCGAGATCGACGCCGCATTGGCCCAGTGTCCGCCGAGCGAGGACTATTACGATCACCTCGACCGCCTATGGCGCGACGAGAGACTTGGGCGGACGGCCGAGGCGCGCCTGCATGCGGAGGCGGCGGTCCGCTCACACTTCGCCCGACCGGGCGCGTTCGAGCCCGCGCTGCTCACCTGGGTCGGGTGGAGGCTTGCCTCCTACCCCGAAGTCCTCGTGCCGTGGCTGCCGCGTTGGATTCGGGGCAATTTCGGCCAGCACACCAAAGCCACCGTCGTCGAGTTCCTCCGCGCAAGTCGATCCGCGGAGGCGTTGGCGTGGTGGGAAGAGATCGACCCCGCGGTCGCCGCCGTCGAGGTCGAACGGATCTGGCCGCGGATCTGCGACGTGCTGGACGGCCGCGTCGAGGCCGGCGTGCTCCTCGAACGGTGCCGCGCGGCGGCGGCCCGGGGTGTCGCGTTCGACACGCTGTCGGGCCTGTGCTCCACCGCTGCGCGGGCGGGCGAGGTCGGTCCGGCGCTCGAGCTGCTGGAGGCCCGCTTGCCCCCGGCTGCATCGGGCAGCGTGGCCGAGTGGCGGGCACTGGGCGAGCTGGCCGGCCAGCACGGTCGGCACGAGGTGGCCGAGCGCGCGTTCGGGCGGGCCCTGCGCGAGCGCCCGTGGGACGCGGACCTCGCCGTCGCCCGCATCTGGGCGTTGATCGCGCTGGGCCGCCGCGAGGACGCGCTCTCGGCCGTCCGCGCGATCGAGCTCGCTGCGCTCGGGAGCGAGCGTCACCACGTTGCGGAGGTACTCGCATGCATCGGCCGCACCGAGGCTGCCCGCACGCGGTTCGAGTCGATCCTGCGCGACGACGCACTGTCGCCGTACGGCGCGAGCGACGCGGCGCTCGCCTGGCTGCGCGAAGATGCGGCGGGCAACCCCGAGGCCCTGCTGCGCTGGGTCGACCTGGCGCGCGCGGGTCAAGTCCGCGACATCGCGAGGGACCACTGGCACGTGCTACCCACGACCGCCGTCGAGATCGAGCTGGCCTTGGCCGAACGCGAGGGCCTGCTGGGGCGGCGCGATCTCGCGCTGTCTCACGTCGATCGCGCCCTCGCGCTCGCGCCGCGCGACCCCCGCGCCCATGCGCTCCGAGTCGCCGTTCACCCCGACCCCGCGGCGGCGGCGGCGGGCCTCGCGGCCGAGCACGCCTACTACGACCTCGAGCTCGTCCGCTTCCCGGCCAGCCCGATGCTGCACGAGCGCTTCGCCTGGCTGTGCGCGCTCACGCGCACACGCCTCCAGGACGGCGTACGTTCCGCGGAGCGCGCTTGCCGGCTCCCCGTGGAGGACGACGACAACGCGAGAGAGGCGCTAGCCGAGCTGCGTTTCCAGCTCGGTGACGTCGCCGGCGCGATCGCGACCCTCGAGGACGATCGACCGGCCCCGGTGTATCGGGCGGGCAGGCGCCACCGCCAGCTCGAGCGGTTCCGCACGGGCACCGCAGCATCCGATCCGCCACGCTGAACGCGTGGCGCTCAGCGACGTGGCGCGGCGACGTGGAGCGGGAAGCGGAGCACGGGGATCACGACGTCGCCGTCGGTGAGACCGATCACGATGTCTTGTTTGGCCCGGCCCATGTCGGCGGCGGTCCACGCGAGCTTGCCGGTCTCGGCATCGAAGGCCACGCCTGGGGGGCCCGACTGCAGCACGAGCGCGCCCGTCTCGCTGCGGTCCTTGACGACCTTGAGCTCGAGCTTCTCCCCGACTACCAGTTGCGTCGGTGGCGTTTTGTCGAACACGGTGAGCGCAGGTCCGTCGGCCCGTTTGGCGGGAAGGCGCGCGCGATACCACCGGAAGTCGCGGGCAACCTCCATGGCCTCGACGTCGCCGAACGCCATCAGCAGGTGATCGCCGTCGGTTCCCGTCACCAGCGCGGTCGGCGGGGGCCTCCAACGGTAGACGCCGTAACGCAGCGGCTGTGGGAGCTTCAACCTGGCACGCCAGGCCGTTCGACTCGACTTCGCGTCGATCCCGATCAGGTGGCACGAGTCCTTCACCTCGGGCGCGTCCGGGTACACGTACTCGGCCATGACGACCAGCGACGCGGGCTCGATCACATCGATGATCTGCCCACAGACGGACCACGTCTTCGCCAAGGTCTTGGCGTCGAACAGGGTCGTTTCGTACCACGCGTGCGTCGACACGAACGCCGCTCCACCGTGGACCATCCGCAGGGGCGAGTAGTCGGCGTTCCAGATGTCGGCAACAACGGGCCGGGCCGTGCCCTTGGCTTTGCGACACTCCGCGAGCGAGTAGTGCTCAATGGCTCCGGCCGGGCTGCCTGGGAAGTGCTGTTGGAGGATCCGATCCTCGAGGAACGCGGCGTGCACGGTGTGGCGCCGCGTGAGCGGCGTCAGGGCGCCAGACTTGAGGTCGAGCTCGACGGTGATCGCGTCCTCGCCGACATCCTCGCCCTCGGCCGTGCGCCGGACACTCAGCACGGCTTTGCCCTTGGGTGCGTACCGCAGAACCGCGAGAGGTGTGGCGATCCGCTTGCCGGTCTTGCCCGCGATCTGGCTCTGGATCGCGAGCGTGACGGGGTCGATGATCGCGATCGTGCCTCCCGGAACGGCTCGGAGGGTATTCGGTCGCGCCGTCGGGCAGGACACGACGAGCTTGCCCTCGCACCACGCCATGCCATAGGGCGGCGCCGGGAGGGCGATCTCCTTGACGAGCTTCCAGGTCGGAACGTCCCACACCAGTAGCCGATACGTGGAGCTCGGATCGACGTCCCTCGCGATCAAGAACAGCCGAGAGCCATCCTGCGAAGCGACGATCTGCGTCACGGTTGCGCCGAAGTCGACGGGCTGTAGCTCGAGCACCTCTAGGGCGCCGGCTGGCGCCGCCCCGGCGGCAAACACGACCAGGAGGAGAACGCGAATGAACATGTGACCACGGCTCATCGATAGGTGGAGTATCCGGAAGACAGCACCGCTCAATTGTGCCACCAACCCGAACGTGGGCCACCACCATGGCGTGCTCAGGTCGCGACCTGAGCGCGCCGCGCGGAGCGGGTCGCGTCGCGCGAAGCCCGCGCCCGGCTCGAGGAGGCGATCGCGCGGGCGCTGGCGCACCGTTAGAGCGAACCACTGCGCGCGACCACGCTCACCCTCGACGCCACGGAGGTGGCCGCCTCGACCCGACCGGGCCCGCGGCGCCTGCGCACCCAGAGCGCAGGATCTGCTATCTTCCACCCTCCCCGCCGGGCCCCGTCGGGCCCGCGCGTGGCAGCGATGACCTGGCGCAGCTCCGAGGACCGGCATGCACGTCGCGATCCGCCACCGCTTGGGCAAGCTGCTGGTCCAGCGCGGATGGGCACCCGATGCCGCCGTTTCCCCCCTCGTGGCGCAGCGCGAGGGGTCCCTCTGGCGACCGCTCGTCCTCGCCGGGGCGCTCACCGAAGCGAACCGCGACGCCGCTTACCGAGAGCTGCGCGCGGGCCTCCTCCAGAAGAACCCGCGACAGCTCGTGCAGTCCCTCGAAGGACTCCTCGCCCAGCTCGCCACCGAGCGCGGCGAGGTCCCGGCGCCCGTGCTCACCGAGGCGATGTCGACCCCGCGCGAGCTCGAGCTCGGCGACTGGCTCGTCGCCCGGGGGGCGCTCTCCGCCGAGACGCTCGCGCAGTTGCGCCAAGTCGTGACCGATGGCCACGCAGCGTGCCCGATATGCGGAGAGGTCGCCCGAAAGCGCGCGCTGCCGAACGATTGCCTGCGCTGCGGTTGGCCTCTCGGCACGACCCCCACCGAGGCCACTACGATCGCGGCCCCCGCCAACCCATTCGCCGTCGCCCCACCCCCGCCCGCCTCGACGGACCCGCTCGCGGGCAAGGACCTGGGTGGCTGCCGCATCGAGCGCAAGCTGGGTCAGGGCGGCATGGGGGCCGTGTACCTCGCTCGGCACCTCGCCTTGGGAATCGACGTCGCGGTGAAGGTCTTGCCGCACGCCCTCGCCATCAACGACATCTCCCGGGAGCGCTTCCTTCGCGAGGCGCGTTTGGTCGCCCGCTTGGACCATGCGGCCGTGATGCGCGTCCTCAACGTCGGCGTCGAGAACGGCCTGCACTTCATCGTGATGGAGCTGATTCGCGGTGGCACGCTCGCCGATCGCCTCGCCGCGGGACCCGTCGACGCACTCGAGGCCGTCCTCCTGATCACCCAGGCCGCCGAGGGCCTAGCGGCGGCGCACAGAGCCGGCCTCGTGCACCGCGACATCAAGCCCGAGAACATCATGATCGGCGCCGACGGGCGCGTGAAGATCGCGGACTTCGGCCTGGCGCGCGAGGTCGACCACTCCTCGCTGTCCGCGACGAGCGCCCTCAGCGGCACGCCCGCCTACATGTCGCCCGAGCAGGCCAAAGCGCTGCCCCTGGACACACGTACCGACGTGTTCTCGCTGGGCACGACCCTCTACGCACTCCTGACCGGGAGCTCGCCGTTCCAGCGCGACAGCCTCTTCGCAACGATGCAGGCCACCGTCGGCGAGCCGCTCCCGCCCCTTCCCCCAGGGTACCCTCGCGCCCTGCGAGACGCCGTCGACCGCATGACCGCCAAGGACAGGGACGCACGCGCGGGCACGATGGAACAGGTCCTCGAGCTCCTGCACAAAGCCGCCGCCGCGCTGCGCGTGCCCGGGCGGCCGATATCGGGTCGAGCGGCGGCGCGCTCGATGGACCGCCCGGCCGCGGCCCGAGCGAACGCGGGCCGCCCACACACCCTCGCGGGCGCGCCGCGCCATGCAGCGCCGGTCTGGCTGCTCGCCGCCGTGCCGGTCGTGTTCGTGGCGATCGTGCTCGGCGTCCGCGG
>ORMF010044502.1_pt1 | contig 14776 bp, 16 predicted proteins | sample 1779871 | NCBI WGS metagenome assembly ORMF01 (sample SAMEA104232316, study PRJEB22302) | groundwater metagenome | biome: forest; feature: aquifer; material: groundwater | place: USA | collected 2011-08-07 | depth 5.4 m | reverse complement strand
CATGGCCGGCATCGGCTTCGACCGCACGCGGCTGAAGGTGGTGGCGGACCCGGCACTGGTCTACAACACGCATTACATCAACATCCGCGGCAAGACCGGCGCCATCAGCATCAGGTTCGAGAGCGTTCCCTTCCCCGACAATCCGAAGACCGCGATGCTCGCGTGCTACAGCGCGCTCGCGGCATTCAAGCAATTCAACTCCCCGGTGCGCTATGGCACCTGAGAACCGAGTCATGAACAACGCGGATCTTGTCGTGAGCATCCTGAAAGCCGCCGGCATCCGCCACGGCTTCGGCGTGCCCAGCGGCAATGTGCTGCCGCTGATGGATGCGATGCGCAGCGGCGGCATCGGCTTCGTGCTGACCGCGCATGAGGGGTCCGCGGCGTTCGCCGCGGATGTCACGGGCAGAATGACGGGCGTGCCGGGCCTGTGCATCGCCACGCTCGGCCCCGGCGCGACCAACCTCACCACCGGTGTGGGCAGCGCCTGGCTCGACCGCTCGCCCCTGATCGCGATCACCTGCACGCTGAACCAGGCGCAGCTCGGCCGCCGCCTGCAGATGTGGATCGACCATCACGCGCTGTTCAAGCCGATCACCAAGGCGACCTTGCGCCTGCGTCCGGGCGAAATCGTCGCGACGCTGACGCAGGCGCTCAAGCTCGCGCTGGCCGAGCCGCAAGGTCCGGTGCATCTCGATCTGCCCGAGGACGTGGCGCTGGCGCCAGCCACCGAAACGCTGGCGCCGGCGACCGAGGCAGTGGAGGCAATGCCGGAGCGCGCCCGCTTGACGCCCGCATCCGACGCGTTCATCGCGCAAGCCGGCGCATTGCTGCGCGCCGCCAAGCGGCCGCTGGCCGTCATCGGCGCGAGCGCCATGCGCATGCGCGACCCGCGGCTGCTGCGCGCTTTCGTCGAGCGACACGGCATGCCGTTCGCGACGACGATGATGGCCAAGGGCATGATAGACGAGGACCATCCATTGTCGCTGGGCTGCATCGAGCGCGCCATGCGCAAGCTGCAGCGCGCGCTGATCCACAGCGCCGATCTGGTGGTCGGGCTCGGCTACGACACCATCGAGGTGGAGTACGAGGCGTGGGCCGGCAAAGTGCCGGTGCTGCATGTCGGTATCGAGCGCGCCGACGTCGATGACAGCGTGCACATCGCGCACGAGGTGGTCGGCGACCTTGATACTGCCGTTGCACGGCTGGCCGCGCTGCCGCCGGCGAAAAACGACTGGCCCGCGCAAGCCGCGCGTCTTCATCGCGACGCATTCCAGACTGCGCTGCGCCCGGCGACTTCCAATTTCGCCCCGCACCAGGCGATCGACGTCGTGCGCAAACTCCTGCCGCGGGAGGGCGTGCTGGCTTTCGACATCGGCGCGCATACGCACCAGATCGGCAGCCAGTGGCCCGCGCACGCGCCGCGCACTTTCCTCATCACCAACGGCTGGTCGTCGATGGGCTTCGGCATTCCCGCGGCGCTCGCCGCGAAACTCGCGCGCCCGGACCTGCCAGTGGTGTGCGTGCTCGGCGACGGCTGTTTCCAGATGAGCTGCGGCGAAGTGGCTGTGGCATTGCGCGAGCGCCTCGCCATCCCTTTCGTCGTGCTCGACGACCGCTGGCTGTCGCTGATCAAGGTCAAGCAGGAGCGGCGCGGCCTGCCCTACTACGGCACCGTGGTCTCGCCGCGGGACTACCGGCCGCCGCCCGCGCATTACTTCGGCGTGCCCGCGGTCGGTGTGGACAGCGCCGCGGGGCTGGAGCGCGAGTTGCGCAAGGCATTCGCCGCCGACGGCCCGACCATCATCGAAGCGCTCGTCGATGGCGCGCATTACGCGCAGACGGTGTTCGACTAGAAAGCTGTTGCGACGCGACGAAAGCGCAAGAAGCGGGTGGCATGCCGCCGCCATCGCCTGTAAAGTGCGCGCTTCACTTTGCCCTTGCCCCGGCCTACTCCTGCAACGACAGAGGCCGGTCAGAACATGCGCCCGGCCGACCTCGCCCGCCTGATCCTGCTTGCCGCCATCTGGGGCGGCTCGTTCCTGTTCGTGCGCATGGCGGTGGGCGCGATCGGACCGCTATGGCTGACCGAGCTGCGCGTGGGCATCGCCGCCGTGGCGATGCTGATCTACGCGCGCGCGGCCGGCTTCGAACTGGACCCGGGGCGGAACTGGCGGCCCTACCTGGTGCTGGGGGTGCTCAATACCGCGCTGCCCTGGGCACTGTATGCATGGTCGGGCAAACATATCGGCGCCTCCTACATGGCCATACTCAACGCCGCCGCGCCCTGGTTCGCCGCCATCTGCGGCGCGATCTGGCTGGGCGAGCGCATGAGCTGGCGCAAGAGCGTCGGCCTCGCGCTGGGCATGTGCGGAGTGGCGCTGCTGGTCGGCTTCGGCCCGATCGCGGTAAGCGCCGAAGTGCTGCTGGCCGTGCTCGCCTGCATCAGCGCCACCGCCTGCTATGCGCTGGCCGGGGTGTACGTGAAAATGCGCGCGGGCAAGCTTGCGCCGCGCGCGCTGACCGTGGGCAGCCTGCTCGCCGCCAGCCTCGTCGTCATGCCCTTCCTGCCGGCGCCACCGCCGGCCGCCGCCTTCAGCTGGCAGGTGACGCTCGCAGTGCTCGGCATTTCGCTCCTGTGCAGCGCCGCGGCGTATTTGATCTACTTCCGCCTCATCGCCGACATCGGGCCGACGCGAACCTTCACCGTGACTTTCCTGATCCCGGTATTCGGCACGCTCTGGGGCGCGCTGTTCCTCGGCGAACCGGTGGGCTTGAGCACGCTCGCCGGCGGCGCGGTGATCGTCGCCGCCACGGCAATGGTGCTGGAACTGGGCAGGCGCCGGGCGAGCGCCTAGGCATGGCTGACGCCGCCGCGTGCCGCGCGCTACGCTCAGAGCGCGGCAACGGTCTGCACTTCGACCAGGAACGGTTCCTTCACCAGGCGATCGACCATGAGCAGGGTGTTGGGCGGATAGGCGCCGTTTTCGAACATGCGCGGAAATTCACGCAGGCGATACTGCATGAATTTCTGGATGTCCTGCGAGTGCACCAGGTAGGTGGTGAACGACACCACGTTGCCCCAGCCGGCGCCGCAGGACTCGAGCGCGGCGCCGATGTTCGCGAACACCTGCGCGCACTGGGCATCGAAGTCGTCCGCGCCGACGATATTGCCGGCGTGGTCGGTGGCGAGTTGCCCGGCGATGAATAGATATTCCGACGCCCTGACCCGGGTGATCTGCGAATACTGTCCCAGGGGCCTGCCCAGGGACTCCGGATTGACGATTTTGATTTCCGCCATGCTGCCTCCACGTTGTTGCCGAGTTGCGATGTCGCGCGGACGATAAGCTGTGCGCACGCAATCGGCGGTCTTCTATTAGCCCCCCCGCTGTCCTTGTTCTTCATCCATAACCGTATCTTCCGTACGGATGTGCTTTTCATCCGTGCGGAAGACACGGTTGGTGCGCGCGGCGCGCAAGTCCGCTCGCATCGTGCACTAACAGTTAGAATACACCAATGCGAAAAATCCCGGCGCCGCTGGTTCGACTTCCTGCCCGCCTGGCCGGTTGACTGAGATGCGCCTGTGGCAGCTGGTCGCGCTGACCATCCTCACGCACACCGCATTCAACGGCAGCCGCATGCTGGTGTCGCTGTACGCGATCCACCTGCACGCGTCGACTTTCACCGTGGGCGCGCTGATGTCCGCCTATGCGCTGCTGCCCATGCTGTTCGCAGTGAGCGCCGGCCGCCTGGTCGATCGCAGCGGCGCGCGCTGGCCCATGTTCGGCGCGAGCGTGGCGGTGGCCCTGGGCGCGCTGCTGCCTTTCGTCTGGCCGCACCTGGGAATGCTGTATGCCGCCAGCGCGCTGATCGGCACCGGCTTCATGATGTTCCACGTCGCGGTCAGCCAAACGGTGGGCGCGATCGGCAAAGCGGAGGATCGCACCGCCAATTTCAGCTGGCTGGCGCTGGGCTTTTCCATTTCCGGTTCGATCGGACCGCTGGTGACCGGATTCGCCATCGACTCGATCGGGCACGTGCGCACCTTCCTGCTGCTGTTTCTGTTCCCGCTTGCACCGATGCTGCTGCTGTGGCTGAACCGGCCGGCGCTGCCGCAAGCGAAGGAACGCAAGACCGACGCCGGGGGCGGCCGCGTGATGGATCTGTTGCACAGCCGCGCGCTGCGCCGCGTGTTCATCGCCAGCGGACTGCTGAACATGGCCTGGGATCTGTACGCCTTCGTCGTACCGATCTACGGCTCGCGCATCGGCCTGTCCGCTTCGACCATAGGCGCCGTCATGGGCAGTTTCGCCATCGCCACCTTCGCCGTGCGCCTGCTGCTGCCGCTATTGATACGGCGAGTTCAGCCCTGGCATGTGATCACTGTCGCGCTGTCGATCGCGGCCGCGGTCTATTGCCTGTTTCCGCTTTTCACCAGCGTGCCGCTGTTGATCGCGCTGTCCTGCGTCCTGGGAATAGGCCTGGGCTGCTCCCAGCCGATGGTGATGACGCTGCTCTACAACACTTCGCCGCCCGGGCGCCAGGGCGAAGCGCTGGGGGTGCGTACGACGGTGATGAACGCCAGCCACACTGCGCTGCCGCTCGCTTTCGGCGCGCTCGGCGCCGCGCTCGGCATGTTCCCGGTGTTCTGGGCCATGGCCGCGCTGCTCGGCGCAGGCGCCTGGTTCGTCAACCGGCGGCGCGGACCCGACTAGAGTTCACTCGAGGCTATCCAGCCAGAAGCCCAGTCCCTGGGCGTTGAGCTCGACGTCGTTGGAATAGATTTCGAGGACGCGCGCATCCGGCAGGCGCGAACCCCAGCGCCGCGCTTCTTCGAGGACAATGCGCTTCACGCCCTCGCGCAAGCGCTGCGGCCGCGCCGCGCCGACATGCTTCTCGCGCAAGCCGAGCTCGGCATGCGCGTCGACCAGGCGGTGCAGCACCTCGCCCTTCGCCTGCACATCGCGGATCTGGCTGTAGTGAGTGATGTACACAGCCTCCGGTCTTGTTCCAAGGATGAGATCGATGGAGCGGTGGTAGGGCGCGGGATCGAACTGCGCCGGGCTGGTGGTCGGAATGATGAACTGCCTGCCGTCCTGGTCCATTTCACGGTAGGACAGGCCGAACACGTCCCCTGCGAAGACATGGCCGGATCGGGTGTCGAGGATGGCGACGTGGTGGCGCGCGGGCCCCGGGGGGTCCAGAAACTGCAACTCGCGCCCGTTCAGGCGGATCGAGGACGCGTGCGGCGTCTCCAGGATGCGCTCGACCGGCACCGGCAGAATGTCGCCGTACATCCGGCGCGTCGGCTCTGCCCCGTAGACCGCCACGGTGCCTGCGATCAGCTTGGCCGGGTCGGCCATGTGGCGCGCGCCGCGCGGATGCACGGTAAGCGTGGCGTTGGGAAACTCGCGCATGAACAGGCCCGCGCCGCCAGCGTGATCGAGGTGGATGTGGGTGAGGATCACATAGTCCACCTGCTCCCGCCGCAGGCCCTTCTCCCGCATCGCCTCGAGCACCAGCGGCACCGAGTGGTTGGTGCCGGTGTCGATGATGGCGGCGCGGTCGCCCTCGACCAGCAGATGGATCGCGTCGAGCATGGGCCGGTAGTAGCCGGAATCGATGGCGCTGATGCCGTGCTCGTAGTCGATGACCCGGGGCATGGTGCCTAGTCTGAAGCTGCGATCGGCGCATTCTACAATGGCTAGCCATCGGCGCGGCGCGCGCCATACGGGCGGGGTAAAATGGCGCACACAGGTGATCCGGGGCACGCACGATTCCATGAGTATCTCCGACATTCGTCAGGAGTACGAAAATGCCGAGCTCGTCGAAGAGGATGCGGCGGCGGACCCGTTCCGGCAATTCGCGCTCTGGTTCGACGATGCGCTGCGCGCCGAACTGCCATTGCCGAATGCGATGACGCTCGCCACCGCGGACGCGAACGGCAGGCCGTCGGCGCGCGTCGTCCTGCTCAAGGGCGCGGATGCGGACGGCTTCGTTTTCTATACCAATTACGAAAGCCGCAAAGCGCGCGAACTCGCGGTCAATCCCTACGCCAGCCTGGTATTTCTGTGGACCCCGATGGAGCGCCAGGTGCGCATCGAAGGCGCCGTCGAAAAAGTGTCGGCCGAGGAATCGGACGAGTATTTCGACAGCCGCCCTCTGGGCAGCCGCCTGGGTGCCTGGGCATCGCCGCAAAGCATGCCGCTGCCGAGCCGGCTGACGCTGGCTTCGAAGGTCGCCGCAATCATGCTACGCTATGGCACGGCGCCGCCGCGGCCGCCGCACTGGGGCGGTTACCGGGTGCGGCCCGATGCAATCGAGTTCTGGCAGGGCCGTCCCGACCGTTTGCATGACCGGCTGCGCTATGTCAAACATGGCGCCGGCTGGAGAATTGAGCGTCTCGCGCCGTAGCGGCGCCCACATTGCGTTTCCCAAGAGGAGTAAGCATGACTGATACCGTGAAATACCTGCTCGACGAGTCGCGCATACCGAAGTACTGGTACAACCTCGCCGCCGATCTGCCGGTGGCGCCGCCGCCGGTGCTGCATCCGGGCACGATGCAGCCGGTCGGACCCGACGATCTGGCGCCGCTGTTTCCGATGGAACTGATCATGCAGGAGGTCGCGACCGAGCGCGAAATTCCGATCCCCGAACCCGTGCGCGACGCATACCGCCAGTGGCGCCCGTCGCCACTGTTCCGCGCGCGGCGTCTGGAGAAATTGCTGCAGACGCCGGCAAAAATCTATTACAAGTACGAGGGCGTGAGCCCGGCCGGCAGCCACAAGCCCAATACCGCGGTGCCGCAGGCGTTCTACAACAAGCAGGCCGGGGTGAAGCGTCTGGTCACCGAGACCGGCGCCGGCCAGTGGGGCTCTTCGCTCGCGTTCGCTGGCGCTCTTTACGGTCTGGAGGTGAAGGTATTCATGGTGCGCGTGTCCTACGACCAGAAGCCCTACCGCCGCGCACTCATGGAAACCTACGGCGCAACCTGCGTTGCTTCACCGTCGAACGAAACGCAGTCCGGCCGCGGCTTCCTCGCACAGCGTCCCGACCATCCGGGCAGCCTCGGCATCGCCATATCCGAAGCCGTCGAGGTGGCGGCGCAGAACGCCGACACCAAGTACGCGCTCGGCTCGGTGCTGAACCACGTGCTGCTGCACCAGACGGTGGTTGGACAGGAAGCGCTGGCGCAGATGGACATGGCCGGCGACTACCCGGACGTAGTCATCGCCTGCACCGGCGGCGGTTCAAACTTTGCCGGCCTCGCGTTTCCGTTCCTCGGAGCGCAGTTGCGCGGCGGCAAGAAGCTGCGCATCGTCGCGGTCGAGCCGGCGGCCTGCCCCAGCCTCACGCGTGGCACCTATGCCTACGATTTCGGCGACACCGCGGGTCTGACGCCGCTCACCAAGATGCACACCCTCGGCTCAACGTTCATTCCGCCCGGATTCCACGCCGGCGGCCTGCGCTACCACGGCATGTCGCCTCTGGTAAGCCACATCAAGGAGCTCGGCCTGATCGAGGCCGTTGCCTACGAGCAAATTGCGTGCTTTGAGGCCGGCGTAACGTTTGCACGGTCCGAGGGTATCGTACCGGCGCCCGAATCCAATCACGCGGTGAAAGGCGCGATCGTGGAAGCGCTGAAATGCAAGGCCGAAGGCAAGTCGCGAACCATCCTGTTCAATCTGAGCGGCCACGGCCACTTTGACATGCAGGCCTACCTCGATTACTTCGGCGGCAAGCTGAAGGATATCAAGTACGACGAGGCAGACCTGGCGACGGCGCTCGCGAAGCTGCCGCAGGTCAAGGCAGCTGCCTGAGATGCAGCATCCTGCGCCCTAGCTGCCGCACATGGAATTCCAGACGCTCAAAATCGCGCTCGCCGGGCCGGTTGCCAGCATCGAGCTGAACCGGCCGGAGCGCGCCAATGCGATGGAACTGGGCATGTGGACCGAACTGCGCGATGCAATGCGCTGGCTCGATGAAACAGCCGCCGCGCGCGTCGGCGTGATTTCCGGCGCGGGTAAGCATTTCACCGCGGGCATAGACCTGGACATGCTCGCCGGGATGCAGGCGCAGATTCGCGACGACTGCGACGGCCGCTCGCGCGAAAAGCTGCGCCGCGTGATTCTCGACCTGCAGGACACGCTCAGCTCGATCGAGCGCTGCCGCAAGCCGGTGATCGCGGCGATTCACGGCGCCTGCGTCGGCGGCGGCATAGACCTCATCTGCGCCTGCGATCTGCGCTACTGCTCGGCCGACGCCTTTTTTTCGGTCAAGGAAATCGATGTCGGCCTGACCGCCGATGTCGGTACGCTGCAGCGGCTGCCGCGCCTGATCGGTGAAGGACCGGCGCGCGAACTCGCCTACACCGGACGCAAGGTCGGCGGCGCCGAGGCGAAGGAACTGCGCCTGGTCAATCAATGCTATGCGGACCGGGACGCGCTGATGGCGGCAATGCGCGAACTCGCGGCGACACTCGCGGCGAAGCCGCCGCTGGCGCTGCGCGGCTGCAAGGAAATGATCACCTATGCCCGCGACCACACGGTCGCCGACGGCCTCAACTACGTCGCCACCTGGAATGCCGCCATGCTCTTGTCCACCGACCTCGATGAAGCGCTCGCTGCGGGCAGGGAAAAACGCGCGGCCAAATTCCGCGACTGACGCGCGCTCCCGGATCACCGGGCGGCAGTTGCTTGCGAAATCGCCTTATGCCCTCCCCCGACCCGGTCGAATTTTTCGAACGCCAGTTCCAGCGCCAGGTGCGCGAGACCGATTTCGCGCTGAACCCGTTCGAGCTACTGGCGCTGCCGTATGTCACGGGCAGCGTTCTCGACCTGGGCTGCGGCCTGGGCAACCTCAGCCTGGAGGCCGCGCGGCGCGGCTGCACGGTTACCGCCGTCGATGCCAGCCCCACCGCGATCGAGCGCGTGCGCGCGACCGCCCTGCAGGAGCAACTGCGGCTGCAGCCGGCGCAAGCCGACCTGGGCAGCTTTCGCATCGAGCAGGACTACGACACCATCGTCGCCATCGGCCTGCTGATGTTCTTCGGGAGGGAGCGTGCGCGCGCGCTGTTGCAGCAAATCGGGCAGCGGGTCCGGCCCGGCGGAAGGGCGGTCGTGAACGTTCTCGTCGAAGGGACGACCTACCTGGGAATGTTCAAGTCCGGCGAATACTACCTGTTCGGCGCGAACGAGCTGGAGCAGGCTTTCACCGGCTGGACCCTGCTCGTGGCCCGGAACGACTCCTTCCCGGCGCCCGAAGGCACACGCAAGGAGTTCGCGACCGTAATCGCGCAGAAAACGCGGAGCTGATCGGCGGCCGCGGCCGCGCCTATTTCTTCAGCTTGCCGATGAAATGTTTGCGGAACTTGACCACCTTGGGCTGCACCACCATCATGCAATAAGGCTGGTAGGGATTGCGCTGGTAGTACTCCTGGTGCTCGCGCTCGGCGATGTAGAACGCGCTCGCGGCCGTGACTTCGGTGACGATGGGACTGCGCCATAAGCCGTCGGCCTCGAGCTTGGCGATCAGCTCCTCGGCCGTCGCCTTCTGCTGCGGCGAGCGATAGAAGATCGCCGAGCGATACTGCGGTCCATAGTCGTTGCCCTGGAAGTTGCGCGTGGTCGGGTCATGGATGACGAAGAACACTTCCAGAATCTCGTGCAAGCTGACCACGGCCGGGTCGAAACCGATCTGCACCACCTCGGCGTGGCCGCTGGTGCCGCTGCACACGTCTTCATAGCTGGGGTTCTTCAAATCCCCTCCCATATAGCCGGATTCGACCGACGCCACGCCCTTCAGGTCGTCGAACACCGCTTCCAGGCACCAGAAACAGCCGCCGGCCAGCGTGATAATTTCGTTTTGTGGCTGTGCCATATGATTCACCTTTCTCGCCCGCTTCCGGGCATCTGCGGCAGATTCGGCCTGGATTCAGCGCACGCAATGAATACCACCACCACAGCGGCCGCCCCGCCAGTAACTTGCCTATCATATAGGATGTTTCCACGGCATCGCAAAATCCGGGCGTCGAAGAATACCCGTCCCGGAGCCGAGCTTGACGCGGCGCGCGCGCAAGGTCTAAATTGCCGCTTGCACGCGCATACTTGGCGGCGGAAGCAAATCCACCGCGCAGTCTTTTCGGCACGCCTAAAGAAGGGGCATACGATGAAAAACGCTTTGATCCGCCGTCTCTGCCGCATGATGGTCATTTGCATGAGTGCGCTCCCGTTCAGCTCGCACGCCGAAATGATCGGCACCGATCGGGTGGCCGTTGCATCGCAGGCCGCGGGCGCGCGCGACAAGCTGCGCGAATTTGTCGACCGTAGCGAAGTTCGCAAGCAGTTGCAGAGCCTGGGCGTCAGCGTCGCCGCTGCGCAAGCGCGCGTCAACGCCATGACCGACGCGGAAGTGGCAAGCGTCGCCGGCCGGATCGACGAGTTGCCTGCCGGGGGGATCAGCCTTTGGGCGGTCGGCGTGGGACTGCTCATCGTCGAACTGATCTGGTACTTCTGGGTCAAGTGAGCGCGGCCTCCTTTCTGTGCTCAAACAAAGCCCGCGTGACCGCGGGCTTTTTCATTGTGCTGTGTGTTTTGAGCGGCTGCGTCGGCCTGCCGCAGAGCGAAGCGCTGCGCCGCGCGGGCGGCGCCGGCCTGCCGCCGCGCATGGAGCTCGATGCGGTACCGTTCTTTGCGCAGGAAGCGTTCCAATGCGGTCCGGCGGCGCTTGCCATGGCCCTGAACGCGGCCGGCGTAGCCGTGAGCCCGGACGCGCTCGTCGAGGAGGTCTACATCCCGGCGCGCGAGGGCAGCCTGCAGGTGGAGATGCTCGCCGGCGCCCGGCGCCACGGACTTCTCGCCTACGCGCTCGCGCCGCAGCTTGCGCACGTGCTCGCCGAAGTGGCCGCCGGCAATGCGGTGATCGTGCTGCAGAACCAGGGCTTGTTCGCTTCCCGCCCGTACTGGCATTACGCCGTAGTCATAGGCTACGACCTGGAGCGGGACGAAATTCTGCTGCACTCGGGAACGAGCGCGCGCCGCGCCATGTCGTTTCGACTGTTCGAGTTTCTGTGGATCGACAGTGGGCGCTGGGCCATGGTTGCGCTTGCCCCCGATCACCTGCCTGCGAGCGCGAGCGAAGCCAGGTACGCGACCGCCGCGGCGGCCCTCGAGCAATCCGGCCGCATCGCCGAAGCGCATCGGGCCTATGCGGCCTTGCTGCAGCGCTGGCCGACCAACCTCGTCGGCTTGATGGGCTTGGGTAATACTGCCTACGCGCTGGGCCGCACGGCCGAGGCGGAAGCGGCGTTCCGCGGAGCCACCGCCCTGCATCCTGCGGCAGCAGCCGCATTCAACAACCTCGCGCAAACGCTCGCCGATCAGGGCAAACGGGAGGAGGCGCTGGAGGCGGCGCGCAAGGCGGTAAGTTTTGGAGGCGCCAGCCTGCCAGCGGCACAGGCGACGCTGGAACAGATTCTTAACAAGCGACGCTGAAGCAAACCTGCGCGCGCGATTCCCGAAAGCGCTGCTATTTCTTCTTCTTGACGTTAAGAATGGTGCCCTTGCAGCGGCGCGCGCCGCAGCGGCACTGGTACAGACGCTTCAGCGCGGGCGTATGCCTTTCCTCCAGCTCGATACGGTAGTTGTAGCTGAGTTCCTCGCCCGGGCGTATCGCGCGCAGCGTCTCGATGTAAATGCGGTCCTTGTCGTCCACGGCCTCGCAGTTGGGCGCGCAGCTATGATTGATCCAGCGGGCGCTGTTGCCGCCGAAAGTGGCGTCGATCACCATGCCGTCGTCGAGCGCAAACAGAAAGGTGTGCGGGTTGTCGTCTTTGGCGTAGCGCTTGTCCACCTGCGCCTCGGTCAGGCGCTCGCCCTTGTACTCGATCAGCCGGGTGCCCGCCGGGATATGGGTGGCGGCGAATACGCCTTTGCCGTGTATGCCGGAATTGCGCACGACGAAACGGCGGCGCGGCTTGCTCTTCTTGGTTGCCATTGATCTCGCGGATAGGGTTGCAAACAGGGCGCGATTTTAGACCATTTTGATACGGGGCGGCTGCTTTTCCCGCATCATGGCTGTAGACTTCCAAATACCAGTCGACTGGAACCGCAACATGTACGCCCTGCGCACCGCCGACGAGCGTTTTCCCGGCCCGCCGGACTACACCTATGCGCCGCGCACGCGCGCCATCGACGACGTTTGTATGTTATCGGGAGACCGGCCATGAACGATCGTGCCGCTGCACCATTGGAACTGGGAAACAATCAACCGCCGCTGCTCGTCGGCTACAACGCCTGGCAGCAAGACCCAATACTGCGCGCGGCGGTGGAGCGCGAAGGCGGCGGCTGGATCGGGGAACGGGCGCACGCGCTGGGCGAACTGATCGGCGGCGAGCGCATGCAGTTGCTCGCCGACCAGGCCAACCGCCATCTGCCGCAACTGCGCACGCACGACCGTTTCGGCGAGCGCATCGACGCCGTCGACTATCATCCGGCCTATCATGAGCTGATGGCGCTCGCCTTCGGCGCCGGCCTGCATTCTCTCGCCTGGAAGGCGCGGCGCGAGGGCGCCTTTGTCGCGCGCGCCGCGCTTAATTATCTGTGGAACCAGGCCGAGAATGGCACCTCCTGTCCGGTTACCATGACCTTTGCCGCAGTGCAGGTGATACGCAACGATGCCGAGATCGCCGCCGAATGGGAACCGAAGCTGCTTGCCGACGCCTACGACCCGACCCCCCTGCATTTGTCCCAAAAACGCGCTGCGACCATCGGCATGGCCATGACCGAAAAGCAGGGCGGCTCCGATTTGCGCAGCACCCGGACCAGCGCCAAAGAGCTGGGTGATGGCGCTTATGCACTGGACGGACACAAGTGGTTCTGCTCGGCGCCGATGAGCGATGGCTTTCTCACGCTTGCGCGCACCGACGCCGGCGTGACCTGTTTTTTTGCGCCGCGCTCGCTTGCCGACGGCCGCCGCAACGGCATCCACATCCAGCGCCTGAAGGACAAGTGCGGCAACCGTTCCAACGCGTCGAGCGAAATCGAGTATCACGGCGCCTGGGCGCGCCGGATAGGCGCGGAGGGACGCGGCATCGCCACGCTGATCGAGATGGCGCACCTGACGCGCTTCGATATCGTTGTTGCCTCTGCCGGCATGATGCGCGGCGCGCTCAATCAGGTACTGCACCATTGCGAGCATCGCCACGCGTTCGGCAAACGGCTGGCGCAGCAACCGCTGATGCAAAATGTGCTCGCCGATCTCGCTTTGGAAACAGAAGCGGCGACGCTGCTCGCCTTGCGTCTGGCGCGCGCCCTGGACTACTCCGCGCACGACCCGCAGGAGCAGCTGCTCGCGCGCATCCTGACCCCCGTGGCCAAGTACTGGCTCGCCAAGCGCAACCCCGCATTCATGTTCGAGGCGATGGAATGCCTGGGCGGCAACGGCTACGTCGAGGAAGCCCCGCTGGCGCGCTTCTACCGCGAGGCGCCGGTGAACAGCATCTGGGAAGGCAGCGGCAACGTCGCCTGTCTGGACGTGCTGCGCTCGATGCAGAAGCAGCCCGACTCGGTGGCGGCGCTGTTGTCCGAGATCCGCGCCGGCGCGAGCGGCGACCGGCATCTGGCGCGGTTCGTCGAAGCGATCGAGGCACAGCTGGCCGAAGCGGGCGGGATCGAGCAGCGCGCGCGCCGCATCGTCGAGATGGCGGCGCTGGCACTGCAGGCGAGCCTGATGGCGCAGCACGCCGCGCCCGCGGCAGCCGACGCGTTCCTCCGCTCGCGCGTGCAAGGCGACTGGGGACATGCCTTTGGCACATTGCCCGGGGGCGCCCGCTGCGACGAGATCATCGCCCGCAGCCGGCTCGGCTGAGGCCGCCATGGCGACAGACATGCGGCAGCTGCGGCCAGGCTACGACTTCGAGTGTGCGTGGCACCCGCGGCGTCTGGTGGAAATAGGGCCGGACACCGCGTGCTGCAGCGTATAATTACGACTTGGAGCCCAATATGCGCATCGAAGCACACGTACACGGCACTATCCCGCTGCGGCCCGAGACGACCCTGTCCCAGGTGGAGACTGCGTTGCGTCCATGGCTGCGCTATATCGACGAAGACAGCCTCGTCGACGCGCGCAGCGTCTACGAGGATGAACCCGGCCTCAGCTTCGACGCCAAGGGCGGGATTCTGGATATCTGCTGGACCGGCGATGTCGGCCGCGGCTTCCGCGAATTGATCGAGGAGGCACTGCAAGCGCTTTGTCCGTACACCGAGTCGGCCGCCGAAATCGAGGTCAGCTATTACCACGACGACGGCCAGGACGAATTCGGCATGGTCTTCGTCGGCCCCACGCCCGAATCCATCCACGAGCGCCAGAAGAGCCGCATGATCGACGATGTGTCCGGCATGCTGGCACGCCACTTCACCGAGGCGGAGATCGGCGAAGTCGCGGCGCTGGTGAACCAGTTGTTCGAGCGCAATTGGGCCGAGAAGACCGGCAGCGCCCAGTCCGGCTCCACTACCCCCCCGCGCGGGCTGACACCGGCGCAGCGCCGGCGTTTGCATTAAACCCACCTCGCGCAAGTTCCGATAAGAATCGGAGATGCGCTAAAAGCAAAACCCCCAGGCACTTGCGTACCTGGGGGTTTTGTTTTTATGGGACCTGACGATGACCTACTTTCGCATGGGTAATCCATACTATCATTGGCGCAACACCGTTTCACGGCCCTGTTCGGGATGGGAAGGGGTGGGACCAGCGTGCTATGCTCGTCAGGAATTCTTTTGTT
>ORMF011498490.1_pt1 | contig 14778 bp, 13 predicted proteins | sample 1779871 | NCBI WGS metagenome assembly ORMF01 (sample SAMEA104232316, study PRJEB22302) | groundwater metagenome | biome: forest; feature: aquifer; material: groundwater | place: USA | collected 2011-08-07 | depth 5.4 m | reverse complement strand
GGGGGGCCGGGGGCAGGTTGAGCGTTTCCGCTTGTCCGTGCCGCCTGCCGATTGGAAATCGGCGATCCGGCAGGTTGGAAACCTGGGCTACTTTGGTTGCGGCGCGGCCACGCTCCGTTCTGCGCTCCGAGATTGGTGGCCGGCTCCCAACGCTCGCCGAGAGGGCCGGGGCGAGGACGAGCGTTCACCACGATTCGGCGCAATCCGCCAACGGGCTTTGAAAGAATCCGCATGAGCATCTCCGTCGTCCTCGCTGACGATCATCACTTGGTGCGGCAGGGCCTGGCGCTGCTGCTGCGCGCCGAGCCTGATATTCAGGTCATCGGTGAAGCGGGCGAAGGCGTGCACGCCGTCCAACTGGTCGAGGCCCTGCATCCGGACATCCTGGTGGTGGACATGATGATGCCAGGTCTGAGCGGCGTCGAAGTGACGCGCGAAGTCAGCCGGCGTTGTCCCGCCACCGGCGTCGTGGTTCTCTCCATGCACCCCGATGAATCATTCGTGCTCGAAGCCCGGCGGGCAGGCGCGTTGGGCTACGTGTTGAAATGCGCCGAGCCTGGCGAGTTGGTGAAAGCGGTCCGCGCCGTGAACGCGGGCCGCCCTTACCTCAGCCCGGCCTTGTCCGAGCGGTCGCTCGCCGCGTACGCCCGGAGAGTCGGCGCCGGGACTGTCGCGCGGACCGACCTGCTCAGCCCGCGCGAACGGGAGGTCCTGCGCTTGGTGGCCGAGGGGTTGACCAATGCGAACATCGCGGCGCGGCTCACGATCAGCGAGCGCACCGTCGAAGCGCACCGCGCCCGGTTGATGGACAAGTTGCGCCTGCGCAGCCAGGCCGAACTGATTCGTTACGCGCTGCGCCACGGGATCACTTCGCTGGAGGGGTAGCCGGTCCAATCCGATTTGGCAGAATCATCCGTGGCAGAATCATTTTTCCAAACACGGCTCTGCCACTGACGATCCTGCCATCGCGCTGCCTTGTGTTCCGTGGCCCATCATCCTGGGTTGCGGCCCCCTCCGTCACGCGCCGTCCCCAGCACCGCCGCTAAACTTCGCGTCGCTCCCGGGCGAGTACGTACTGGTACGAATAGACACATCTGCTTCGGGCAGGCAGCTTGCGCAGAGAGACGCTCTCGAGGGCGAGACCGCCACAACGACCAACTGGACCGTGACCTCGGTGACCCGAATCCAGCGCGATACTCTGGCGCCTCGGGGCGCTCAGCCCGACGTGGTGCGGGCGGTGGGCGCGTCCTTGCGCCGGTGCGAGCGGCTATTGTCACTCATCGCCTATTGATCGGCGTTCTATACTCTTAAGCACTGAGCCACCAACCTATGCCTGAACCAGACGTGAAGCAGCAGTTCGGCAAGAACCTGAAGAACCGGCGCCATCGGCTCCACCTGACCCAGGAGCAACTGGCCGAGCGGGCCAACCTGCATCGCACTTACCTCGCCGACATCGAGCGGGGCGTGCGCAATCCGTCGTTGATGACGATGGCCAAATTGGCCGACGGACTCGGCATTTCGCTGGCGGCGCTGTTCACGGTGGCGAACGGGTTGCCCGCGGCCAGCGAAAGCCAGGTGGCCATCGTTTCGACCCGCGAGCCAGCGGAAATCCTCTTGGTGGAAGACGACCCGAATGACGCGGAGTTGACCCGGCGCGCCTTCCAACGCGCGGGCATCGTGAATCCGGTGCGCGTCGTGCACGACGGCGAGGAGGCGCTGGACTTCGTGTTCTGCACCGGCGTCTATGCCCGCCGCAAACAGGCCAAGTTGCCCCAGGTCATTTTGCTCGATCTCAAGCTGCCGCGGAAGAACGGCCTGGAAGTGTTGCGCCGCCTCAAGGCCGACCCGCGCACCAAGCACATCCCTGTCGCCGTGCTCACCGGCTCGCAGCGCGATCGCGACATCGCCGAGAGCAAGCGGCTCGGAGCGGAGGCCTACATTCTCAAGCCCGTCGATTTCTGTCGCTTCACGAAGGTCGTGCCGCAAATGAATTTCGCCTGGGCCTTGCTCAAGTCCCCCACGCCGAGGTCTGGATGAAGCGCATGTTCACCGCCGGGCTGGGAGGGACACGCCGCGCTCTTGCCAAAGGGAGAGGCGGAGCGCCGATCTCCGATCCGGCGCGTGGGCAAGGCGGGACCGCGCCGGATCGGAGATCGGCGCTCCGGCCGCGTTTTGTTCCGCGGTGGAAGGCGAAGTTCATGCGGACTGCGTTGAGAGACGACTGAATCATCCCAGCTCGCCCCGAAAGACATCGATCTATGCTGGCAGAACAAACCATGAAAGCTGAGTTCAAAGCAGCCGCCCCACGATTCACCATCCCCCGATCACCTGTTCGCCTGCTCGGCCTCCTCGCGGCGTCCATCTTCGTGATCGAGGTGTTGGTGATGGTAGTGCTTAGCCAACTGCCGACGACGATGCATGGCTGGCCAGAGGCTTTGCTGGACGGCGTGGTGTTGATCGTTCTGCTGTTTCCTGTGCTCCACTTCCTTGCCTTCCAACCTATGCTGCGACACATCCGGACGCGGGAACAGGCGGAACAGGCGCTGCAGCAAGCGCACGACAACCTGGAAACCCGCGTGGAGGAGCGGACGGCCGCGCTGGTGAAGACCAACGATCTTCTGCGCGCTGAAATCGCGGAGCGCAAACGGGTCGAAAACGAGCGCGCGCAATTGATCGGCGAGCTGCAGCGGACGCTGGCCGAAGTCAAAGAACTCAGCGGCCTGCTGCCCATCTGCGCCGACTGCAAAAAGATCAAGGACGACGGCGGCTATTGGAATCAGATCGAGGTTTATGTCACCCATCATTCCAAGGCGCAGTTCAGTCATGGGCTTTGCCCGGACTGCGCCAAGAAGTACTACGCCGAGTTGGAGTCGCTGAAGCTATGACGCAACCATCCCCAACAGGGCTGTTGGTGGGATGTCGGTCTGTCGCGCGCGCGGCCAGCGTGGCGGTCAGCGCGCTCGGCGCGTTGGTGCTGCTGGGCTGGCTGCTGGATGTCGCGGTTCTGAAAAGCGTCGTGCCGGGACTGGCGACGATGAAGGTGAACACGGCGCTGGGGTTCGTGCTGGCGGGCGCTGCGTTGTGGCTCCAAGGCCCCGAGTCGCCGACTCCACGCGCCCGGCTCGGCGCGCAAGTGTGCGCCGGCCTCGTCGCGCTGCTCGGCGTGCTGACGCTGGCCGAATATGGATCGGGCTGGGACTTGGGGATTGACCGACTGCTGTTCCAGGACGTGGCGGGCGGGCCACTCCCCTTCGCCGCGGGCCGGATGTCACCCGCCACGGCGCTGAGTTTCAGCCTGCCGGGTGTGGCGGGCTTGGTGCTCTGCACGCGCGTGCTTTGCATCCGCCTGCCACGAACCACGAAGAGCTCGGAATTGATCACAAGATGAAAAGAACCCAAGAAAACCCCAGCGCGGCGCAGCCGCAACCAAAAGCGAATTGCCGCCCACAGGAGGACAGATGAATGCCGGGGTGAAAACTGCCGGCCTCCAGAGCCTGGGCGACACCTACCGCCTGATTCTGGCCGCGCTGATTCCGCTGGTGGCGTTCGGCCTGCAATGGTTTTTCTGGGCGGCCATCCAGCCGTATGCCTGGTTTCTCTTCTTTCCCGCCGTCTTCTTCAGTTCCTGGGTCGGCGGCCTGCGGGGCGGGCTGGCGGCCACGGTCCTCTCGACGGGGCTGGTCTGGTATTTCTTCATTCCGCCGCAATTCTCATTCGCGGTGCAAAGGCCCATCTCCTTCGTCTCGATCGGGATATTCGTCGGCATGGGCGTTCTTTTCAGTCTTACCCATGACCGCTTGCAGAAGGCAAACCAGCGAGCGGCCGAGGCCCTGGAAGCCGCACACTCCGCCAACAGTCAGTTGCAGGACGCCAACGAGAAGATCACGCGGCTCTACCAGAAGACGCGCGAACTCGACGAACTCAAAACCCAGTTCTTCGCCAACGTCAGCCACGAGTTGCGCACCCCGCTGACCCTGATCCTCGGCCCAATCGGCAAACGCCTGGCGGCCGGCAACCTCGACAGCGCGGAACGGCGTGATCTGGAAGTTGTGGACCGCAATGCCCGGCTGCTTTACCGGCATGTGAGCGACCTGCTCGACGTGGCCAAGCTCGAAGCCGGGCGCATGAAAATGCTGTACGCGCAAGCCGACCTGGCAAAACTCGTCCGCTTCATCGCCTCGCATTTCGAATCGCTGGCCGCCGAACGGCAAATCCGCTTTGCCGTGGATGGCCCCGCCACGCTCCCCGCCCAAGTTGACGCGGAAAAATGTGAGCGCACCCTGCTGAATCTCCTCTCCAACGCGTTCAAGTTCACCCCCGCCGCCGGCGCGGTTTCGCTGATCCTGAAAACCGAAGGCGATCGCGCCGTGATTCAGGTGCAGGACACCGGTCCCGGCGTGGCGCTCGAACTGCGGGAAGCCATCTTCGAACCGTTCCGACAGGGCGAAAGTGGCACCGACCGGCGCTTCGGCGGCACCGGCCTGGGGCTGGCCATCGTCAAGGAATTCGTCGGCCTGCACGGTGGCAAGGTGGCCGTGGCCGACGTGACCGGTGGCGGCGCGTTGTTCACCGTCCACCTGCCGCTGGCCGCCCCCGCCGGCACGGAGGTTCGGCCCACCGTCAGCACGGTCGATCCGGAAATCAGCCGTCAGACCTTGGACGAACTGCACGCGCCCACTTCCACGTCCGGGCCGATCACGCCGCCGGCGGACCCCAGCGCCCCGCTCATCCTCGTGGTCGAGGACAACCCGGACATGAACAGTTACATCGCCGGGGCCTTGGGCCAGCACTATCGGATCGCCACCGCTTTCGACGGCCAGGAGGGGTTGAACAAGGCGCTGGAACTCAGCCCTGACCTGATCATCAGCGACGTGATGATGCCGTGCCTGAGCGGCGAAAAAATGGTGGCGGCGCTGCGCCAGCAACCGCAGTTGAACGAGGTGCCCATCGTCATGCTCACCGCCAAGGCCGACGACGCGCTCCGCGTGAAGCTGCTGCAAGCGGGCGTGCAGGACTACCTCACCAAACCGTTCTCGGCGGAGGAACTGCGGGCGCGCGTAGGCGGGTTGGTCACGAAGCGCCGCCAGACGCTCGCGGAAATTCTCCGCCTCAACGCCAGTCTGGAGCGGCGGGTGCAAGAGCGCACGGGCCAACTGGAAGAGGCGAACAAAGAACTCGAATCCTTTTCCTACTCCGTCTCGCACGATCTGCGGGCGCCGTTGCGACACATTCATGGTTACGTCGAGATGCTGACCCAGGCCAGCGATGGCCAGCTTTCCGACAAGGCCCGGCGTTATTTGAAGACCATCACGGACGCGAGCGTGGAGATGGGCCAACTCATTGATGACCTGCTCGCGTTTTCCAGGATGAGCCGGATCGAGATGAATGAAACCCGCGTCCAGATGGATGGGTTGGCGCAGGACGCGATCCGCGGATTGGGAATGGCGACCCAGGGCCGCAACATCGTTTGGAAGATCGCGCCGCTGCCGCAGGTGATGGGTGATCCCTCCACGCTCAAGCAAGTGCTGGCGAATCTCATCGGCAACGCGGTGAAATACACCCGCCAGCGCGACCCGGCGGAAATCGAGATCGGTTGCGCCGGCGAAGAAGATGGGCGCGTCATTCTGTGCGTGCGCGACAACGGTGCGGGTTTTGACATGCAGTATGCCCACAAACTCTTCGGCGTGTTCCAGCGGCTGCACCGGACCGACGAGTTTGAAGGCACGGGCATCGGTCTGGCCACCGTGCGGCGGATCGTGGCCCGGCACGGCGGGCGCACCTGGGCGGAGGGCGAAGTGGACAAGGGCGCGAAATTTTATTTCACACTGAAACCGGCCACAACCATTTAACCAGACCAACCAGAACCAAACCCATGAAGGACTTCAAGCGATCGGTTGGCGGCGTATCGGCCAGACGCCTGCTCTTGATCTCGTGTGGTGCCATCTTTGTCAGCGAGATGCTGATCATGTTGCTGCTCGACACGCTGCCGCCGCTTTCGCGCTGGGGCGGAGCGCTGCTCGATTCCATTTTGCTTTCGATTCTGGTCTTCCCGGTTCTTTACTTCTTCGTGTTTCGCCCGCTGCTGGTTCAAATCACCGAGCGCCAGCGGGCGGAGGCGTTGTTGCGGGAAGCGGAGTTGCGCTACCGCACGCTGTTCGAGCAATCCCCGGTCGGCGTGGTGACCGTGGATTTACAGAGCGGGCTGCCCGTCGAGTTCAACGACCTTGCGGCCCAACAATTGGGCTATTCACGGGAAGAGTTCGCCCGATTGCGGATTGGCGATTACGAGGCCAGTGAAACACCGGAGCAGACCCGCGCGCGCATCGAACGGCTGCGGCGGGAAGGCGCGGACCAGTTTGAGACCCGGCATCGCACCAAGACGGGCGAAATCCGCAACGTGCTGGTGACGGTCCACGCGATGAAGTTGAACGGGCAAGTGCTGGCCAACTGCGTGTTCCAGGACATCACCGAGCGGGTGCGCGCGGAGGAGGCACTGGCACTGCAAGCCCGCATCGGCAACATCTCCCTCACGGTGAGCGACGACGAGATGTTCAACGAGGTGTTGAAAGTCATCCTGGAGGTCATGCACAGCCCGTTCGGGGTTTTCGGATACCTTGATGAAGACGGCGCGCTGGTGGTACCGACCATGACCCGACAGATCTGGGACCAGTGCCAGGTCCCCGGGAAGCCGACACGATTTCCACGGGAGACTTGGACCGACAGCAGTTGGCCCCGCGCCATCCGGGAGAAAAAGGCGAACTCCACCAACGAGGTCTCGACGAAGACACCCGAAGGCCATGTCAGCGTTCAACGGCACATTTCCCTGCCGATTCTGTTCCAAGGCGAGGTCATCGGCCTCTTCCAGGTGGCCAACAAGGAGACGGATTACACGGAAGCAGATGTTCGCACGCTGGAGACGATCGCCGGGCATGTCGCCTACCTCTTGAACGCGCGCTTGCTGCGCGAGCGGGCCCAAGCGGCCCTCCGCCAGCTCAACGCTGAACTGGAGCAACGGGTGCGGGACCGCACTGCAGAATTGGAGGCGGTGAACAAAGAACTGGAGAGCTTTGCTTACTCGGTCAGTCACGACCTGCGGGCGCCGTTGCGGCACATTCAAGGTTACGGCGAGATGTTGACGACGGCCACCGATGGCCAGCTTTCCGACAAGGCCCGGCGTTATTTGAAGACCATCGCGGACGCCAGTGTCGAGATGGGTCAACTCATTGATGACCTGCTCGCGTTTTCCCGGATGAGCCGGATCGAGATGAATGAAACCCGCGTCCAGATGGATGGATTGGCGCAGGACGCGATCCGCGGATTGGGAATGGCGACCCAGGGCCGCAACATCGTTTGGAAGATCGCGCCGCTGCCGCAGGTGATGGGTGATCCTTCCCTGCTCAAGCAGGTGCTGGCCAACCTCGTGGGCAATGCGGTGAAGTACAGCCGCGAGCGCGACCCGGCGGAAATCGAGATCGCTTGTGCCGGCGAGGAAGACGGGCGCGTGATTCTGTTCGTGCGCGACAACGGTGCGGGTTTTGACATGCAGTATGCCCACAAACTCTTTGGCGTCTTCCAGCGGCTGCACCGGACCGACGAGTTTGAAGGCACGGGCATCGGTCTGGCCACCGTGCGGCGGATCGTGGCCCGGCACGGCGGGCGCACCTGGGCGGAGGGCGAAGTGGACAAGGGCGCGAAATTTTATTTCACTTTGCCGCGGTCATTTTCAGCCGCAAAAGAACACAAAGAACTCAAAGAATGAATATGAACAAGACCACACAAGACATCATGCGACTGTGCGACATCGTTCGGGAGACGGCTTATGCCATTCACCTGTATCACGGGCACGGGCATCTGGAGAAGGTGTATGAAAACGCGCTGGCGCACCGGTTGAGAAAGCTGGGCTTGGATGTGAAGCAACAACATCCCATCAAGGTGCTGGATGAAGACGGCACGGTCATCGGCGAGTTCAATGCGGACCTGCTGGTCGAAGGCCAACTCATCGTCGAACTGAAGGCCGCCAAGGCATTGGCGGACGAGCATGTGGCCCAATTGCTCGGCTACTTGAAGTCCACACGCCTGGAGCACGGCCTGCTTATCAACTTCGGTTCCTTCAAGTTCGAAATAAAGAAATACGTCCGCAGTGAGCGCCCCGCCACCGGTCTCGCCGCCCACCTGGCGTGTTTTGTTTTCAATTTCTCTGCGCTCTTTGCGTTCTTTCGCGGCTAACCTCCACCAACCAAAAGACCATGAACTCCCTCAAACGCATCTTGCTCGTGGACGACAGCCCGCGCGACACGGAAATGGCGCTCGCCGCGCTCGAAGACTATCACTTGGCCAATGAAATTCTCACCCTGCGCGACGGGGCTGAAGCGTTGGACTACCTGTACCGGCGCGGGCAGTTCGCGGCCTGGCCGCCCGGCAACCCCGGCGTCGTGCTGCTGGACCTGAAGATGCCCAAGGTGGACGGTCTGGAAGTGCTGCGCCAGATCAAGGGTGACCCCGCGCTCCAAATGATTCCCGTGGTCGTCATGACTTCCTCGCGCGAGGAGCAGGACGTGATCGACAGCTACAAGCTGGGCGTCAATGCCTACGTGGTCAAGCCGGTGAAGTTCCACGAGTTCGTCGAGGCGGTGAAGCGATTGGGCGGCTTCTGGGCCTTCATCAACCAGCCGCCGCCCGGCAGTGCGCGCTTCTTCGACGAAAAGAGCAAAGCCGAGCCAACCCAATCCGCCGATCCGACCCAAAGCGTATGAATTCCCTCAAAAGCATCCTGCTGGTGGACGACAGCCCGCGCGACACGGAATTGGCGCTCGACGCGCTCGCAGCCTATAACCTGGCCAACGAAGTCATCACCCTGCGCGACGGCGCTGAAGCGTTGGACTACCTGTATCGGCGCGGCGAGTTCGCCGGCCGGACCAACAACCAGCCCGCCGTCGTAATGCTGGACTTGAAGATGCCCAAGGTGGACGGGCTGGAGGTGTTGCGCCAGATGAAGGGCGACCCCGCGCTCAAGGTGATTCCCGTGGTCGTGATGACCTCCTCGCGCGAGGAGCAGGATTTGGTCACCAGCTACCAACTGGGCGTCAACGCCTACGTGGTCAAGCCGGTGAAATTCCAGGAGTTCGTCGAGGCGGTGAAGCAAGTGGGCGGGTTCTGGGCCGTCGTCAACGAACCGCCGCCGGTCAGTTTGCGCCGCCAACCCAGCACCGGTGCCTGAGCACACGAGCCACCCCCAGCGCCATGCCCGACACCAAACATCCCATCCGAATCCTGCATCTGGAGGACAGCCCGCGCGATGCGGAGTTGATTCAAGCTAAACTGGAGGCTGGCGGTCTGGTCTGCGACATCGTTCGCGTGGACAGCAAGGAACAGTTCGAAGCCGCGCTGGCAGGGGATTCCTTCGACCTCGTCCTGTGCGACCACAATCTCAATGGCTACGACGGCTTCTCCGCCATGAAGCTGATCCGGCGAAAGCATCCGGAGACGCCAGTGATGCTGATTTCCGGCACGCTAGGCGAGGAAGAGGCGGTGAAGTGCCTGCAACATGGCGCGACGGATTACCTGCTCAAACAGCGGCTCGATCGCCTCCCCTCAGCGGTTCAACGCGCCCTGGATGACGCCGCGAAGCAACAGAAGTTGCAAAACCTCCGGGCGGAGGAAGAGCGGCTCAAAGAGCAGCACCGCGCGGAACTGCGCACCATTGTCAACGGCACGCTCAACGCCCTGCTGGTGGTGGATCAGAAAGGGTTCATCCGATTTCACAATCCGGCCGCGGAAAACCTGTTTGATCGCGGGCGCGAGGAACTGGATGGACAACCCTTTGGATTTCCGGTGGACACGGTGCCAGAGAAGCCGGTCATCGTCGATATTCGCTGCCGCGACGGCACAGCCCGGTTTGCCGAGATGCGGGTTGCCCGGACGGTCTGGAACGGCCAACCCGCCTCTGTCGTTTCCATGCAAGACATCACCGAGCGCAAACAGGCCGAGGAGGCGATGCAGCGCATGCAGGCCGAACTCGAGCAAAGCAACCGTGATTTGCAGCACCGGAACCAGGAAATTCAGACTTTTTACCATACCCTTTCCCACGAGCTGAAGACGCCGCTCACGTCCGCCCGTGAATTCGTCTCCATTGTCATGGACGGTCTGGCCGGTCCGTTGAACGAAACCCAATTGGAATACCTGGCCACCGCCAAGGAAAGTTGCGATCAGTTGCGGGTCTATATCAACGACCTGCTGGACGTGACGCGGCTGGAGACCGGCAAACTCACCGTGCAACCCAAACCGGTCTCCCTGGGCCGGCTGGCGGAGCGGATCGTCCGGATGATGCAGCCCGTGGCCGGGAGCAAAGGCATTGATCTGCAAACGGACCTGGCCCCGGACCTCCCCGAGGCGGTCCTCGACGAGAGCCGCCTCATGCAGGTGCTCAGCAATCTGCTCAACAACGCCCTCAAGTTCACGGCCACCGGGGGAAAAATCCGGGTGCAGGTCGGCCTCGCGCCGCACCGTCCGGATTTCCAGCGGGTGTCCGTCAGTGACACCGGCCGCGGCATTCCCGCCGACCAGCAGGAGCACATTTTTGACCGGCTCTACCAGGTCAAGACCGGCGCTGCGGCCACGGAAGGCGGCCTCGGCCTGGGCCTGTACATTTGCCGGGAGCTGGTGGAATTGCACGGCGGCACCATCTGGGTGGAAAGCGCGCCCGGCCAGGGCAGCGCGTTCAGCTTTGAGGTGCCCCTGAGCCAGCGCGCCCGGCAGCCTCAGATCCTGATTGTGGATGACGCCCCGGACATCCTCACCGGTCTGCGCGCTCATTTGGAACGTGAGCATTTTAATGTGACCTCGGCCGGCGGCGGGACGGAAGCCCTGCAACAGATGCAACGCCAGCTCCCCGACGTGGTGCTGATGGATTTGCAGATGCCCCACCCGGATGGCGCGGACACCTTGAAGGAAATCCGGAAGACCTGGGGCGCGATTCCGGTCATCCTGCATACGGCTTATCCGGACAGCGAGTTGATGATGCGCGCGCTGCAAGAGTCGCCGTTCACGGTGCTGGCCAAGCCCTGCGCCGCCCAGCAACTGCTCGAAGCCGTCCGCACGGCGGTCGCCTTCCGAAAGCCGCGCCGGGGTGAAGGAATCGCGGCCAGCCCGTTTGCGAGTGTGCTGGCAGAAAGCCATCAACCTGAACCCAGGAGCAAGCCATGAATGAAAAAAAGAAGATACTGGTGGTGGACGACGATAAGAAGATCGTGGCGGCGTTGACGATTCGCCTCGAGGCGGCGGGTTATGAAGTGCTGACCGCTCTGAACGGTCTCGAAGGGCTGAAGCTGGCCGTCAGCTTCCGGCCCAACCTCGTGATCATGGACATTTGGCTGCCGGAGCAGGTCGGTATTCTGGTCGCAGAACGATTCAAGCATTTCGGCCTGGCGGACATCCCCATCATCTTCATCACGGCGAGCAAGCAGAAGGATGTTTGGCAATTCGTGGAGGAGGTGGGTGCCGCGGGCTTTTTTGAAAAACCATACGACCCGGAAAAACTCCTGGCGGCGGTGGCAAATGCGCTGGAAGCAAAACATCCACCGGCTGGGCAACTGCGGCGTAACCAGTCATGAAAAGAATCGCGATCGTCGAAGACGTTCGGGAAAAATCGCCGTCGCCCCGGAGTCCTTCGACGGTCCTCTGGACGGCGCAGAAGACAAAAACTGAACCTGAACAAAGCAGCAACTTATGAAAAAGATACTGGTGGTGGAGGATGATAAGAAGATCGTGGCGGCGTTGACGATTCGCCTCAAGGCGGCGGGTTATGAAGTGCTGACCGCTCCGAACGGTTTCGAAGGCCTGAAGGTGGCCCTCCGCAGCCGGCCCGACTTGATCATCTCGGACATCTGGATGCCAGTCGGGATTGGATTTTCGATGGCCGGACGGCTCCAGGAATGGGCTCCCGGGATCCCGGTCATTTTCATCACCGCGGGCAAGGAGAAGGGTTTGGAAGAAGCGGCGAAGCAGTTGGGCGCGGTGGCCTTTTTTGAAAAACCTTACGACTCGGCAAAGCTTCTCGCGGCAGTGGCCAAGGCGCTGGGGGAAGACATTCATCAAGGAACAAGCCATGAAGAAAAAGAAAATACTGGTCATTGAGGATGAGGCCAAGGTCGCGCTCGTCATGAAGATTCGCCTGCAGGCGGCGGGCTATGAGGTGTTCACAGCCCGCGATGGTGTTCAGGGTCTCCGGGCGGCCTTGGAAGAGAAGCCCGACCTGGTCATCACGGACATTTGGATGCCAGAGGGTGGCGGTTTTTCCGTGGCCTACCGCCTCCGCGAGCAGAACCCCCATCTGCCGGTCATCTTCATCACCGCCAGCAAGCAGCCGGGCTTGAGAGAAAACGCCAGAAAGTTAGGCGCCGTTGGCTTCCTTGAGAAACCGTATGAAGCCGCTGAACTTCTGAAGACGGTAGCTGAAGCCCTGGCCGCCGCGCCGTCACCGGCCGCCGACCCACCCCAGCACCCAAAAACCGAGTTCCCTGCACCCGAGTCTCCCAAGCCGGAGCCTCCAAAACAGGAGTCCACCAAGCCCGCGGCGAGCGGCGGCGGGAAGAACATCCTGATCATTGAAGACGACCGCAAAATCGCGATGGCACTGGCGGTCCGGCTAAAGTCGGCGGGCTATGAGGCGATCATAGCTCACGATGCCGTGACCGGGGTGAACGCCGCCGTTCAACACCGGCCGGACCTGGTGTTGCTGGATATTTCCATGCCTGCGGGCAACGGGTTCATGGTGGCGGAAAGGATTCAATCCCTGGTACCCACCCTCACGCCCATCATTTTCCTGACCGCCAGCAAGCAATCGGACTTTCGCAAGCGAGCCGAGGAACTGGGCGCGGCCGGCTTCTTCGAAAAACCATTTGACGCGGAGAAACTGCTCGCCGCCATTCACGCCGCCCTGAACCCATGACGCGCCCCGTCTTCCATTCAGCCGGGACAACGACAAGGATGAATGCCGCCCGGTTCATTGCCCACGCCAATCGCTCTGTGAGAAACTCAAAACGCGACGTTGCTTTCCTGCGGCAACTCCTCTCGGACGCAGGCGAGCCGCCTCCCCGGAGCGGGCCGCGGTTCGGAAATTCCGGGACGTGAACCATCCAAACCGTACACGCGCCATGAAACACACCCAACGCCCAATTGGAATTCTGCATCTGGAAGACAACCCGCGCGACGCGCAACTGATCCGCGACCAGTTGGAAGCCGACGGGCTGGTCTGCGAGATCACCCTGGTCACTGGCAGGCAATCCTTTGAGTCGGCGCTCGACCAGTGCGCGTTCGACGTGATCTTCTGCGACCACAACTTGCCGGATTACGATGGATTCTCCGCGCTGGCGCAAGCCAAGGCCAAACAGAGCGGCGCGCCAGTCATTCTGATTTCCGGCTCGCTCGGCGATGAGGACGCGGTCAAGGGCCTTCACCAGGGGGCGTGCGATTACCTGCTCAAGGGACGGCTGGAACGTCTCCCCTCAGCGGTCAAACGCGCGCTGGCGGAGGCGGAGGAACATCGCAAGCGCCAGCAGGCCGAAGCGGCCCTGCGCGAGAGCGAGGAGCGCTTTCGCGACCTGTTTGAAAATGCCCACGATTTGATCCAGAGCGTCCGGCCGGACGGCACGCTCCTTTACGTGAACCGGGCGTGGCACGAAACGCTCGGCTACAGCGAGGCGGAGATTCCCGGTCTTTCACTGATGCGGGACATCGTTCATCCCTCGTCCGTCCCTCACTGCACGGAGATGTTTCAGCGGGTGCTGGCCGGGGACTCGCTCGACGGTGTGGAGGCGGTGTTTCGGACCAAGGATGGTCGCGTGATTGTCCTTGAAGGGAACTGCAACTGTCACTTTATGAACGGCCAGCCCGCCTACACGCGTCAGATTTTCCGGGACGTGACCGCGCGCAAGCAGGCCGAGGAGGAACTGAAGAAACTCTCCAGTGCCGTGAAGCAGACCACCAATTGTGTCCTGATTACCGACCGCAATGGGGTGATCGAATACGTCAATCCCGCGTTTGAGCGAACGACGGGCTATGCGCGCGAAGAAGTCATTGGCAAAACGCCGCGCCTCCTCAAATCGGGCCAGCATGATCAGAAGTACTACGAAACGCTGTGGAGCACCGTCCTGGCCGGCGAGACCTTTTTCGCGGAGTTCGTCAACCGGAAGAAGAGCGGAGAGTTGTATCACTCGGAACAATCCGTCAGCCCCATCCGGGACACGCACGGACAGATCACCCATTTTGTCTCCACCGGGCGCGACATCACCGAGCGTAAGCGGGCGGAGGAAGCCCTCAAACTGTTTCGCGCACTGGTGGATCAGTCCAACGACACCATTGAAATCCTTGATCCGGAAACTGGCCGGTTTCTCGATGTTAATGAAAAAGGTCATCTGGCTCTTGGCTATAGTCGTGAGGAATTTCTGGCCCTGAGCATTTTCGATGTTGATCCCACAGTTGACCAATCCACATTCCCAGGGGCCGTGGAGGAGCTTCGGAAATCAGGCGTCCTGATGTGGGAAGGCAACCACCGGCGGAAGGACGGTTCGGCATTCCCGGTGGAAGTCAACCTGAGATATGTGCAGCTTGATCGAGACTACGTTGTCGCGGTGGTTCGTGACATCACCGAGCGTAAGCGGGCGGCGGAGCAAATCCAGCAGCAACTGGACGAGCTGCGCCGGTGGCAGGCCGTGAAGCTTGGGCGCGAGGACCGCAACATGAAACTCAAGCGCGAGGTGAACGAATTGCTGCGCCGCCTGG
>ORMF011485145.1_pt1 | contig 14782 bp, 9 predicted proteins | sample 1779871 | NCBI WGS metagenome assembly ORMF01 (sample SAMEA104232316, study PRJEB22302) | groundwater metagenome | biome: forest; feature: aquifer; material: groundwater | place: USA | collected 2011-08-07 | depth 5.4 m | reverse complement strand
GTCGATAAAAACCCCCTCGCTGTCGACCTCTGCAAGGTGGCGCTCTGGATCGAGGGACACAACGCCGGCCTGCCGCTGAGCTTCCTGGACAACCATGTGAAGTGCGGCGATAGCCTGGTGGGGGTATTTGACCTCAAGGTGCTTGAAGAGGGCATACCCGACGACGCCTATAAGCCGGTGACCGGCGACGATAAAACGGCGGCCAGCTACTACCGCAAACGCAACCAGGAGGAAAAGAAGGTGCAGCGGCAACTTGCCTTGGGAGCGGCCGCGGATATGGAGGGGGTGTCTCATGCGCTGGCCGATGACTTTGGCGTGCTGGGGGAACTCGAAGAGCGAACACCTCGCGACGTAAAGGCCAAAGAGGATATCTACACCCAACTCCGCGGCACACACACCGACTGGTGGCGGCTGCGCACCGCGTGCGACCTGTGGACGGCCGCATTTTTCCTCCCGTTGGTGAAGGAAGACGCGCTGCACCTGGATCAGGTGCCCACCACCGAAACGGTGCGGGCGCAACTGCGGAACCAGGCTGCCCACGGCGCGCTGGTGGGCCGCGCGGTTGAGTTGGGCCTGAAGCACCCCTTTTTTCACTGGCCGCTGGAGTTCCCCGAAGTGTTCGCCGATGGTGGGTTCGACGTTGTATTGGGGAACCCACCGTGGGAGCAACTGCAACCCGAGGAGCTTGAATTTTTCGCGACGCTCGATTCCTCGATCGCAAGTCTCAGCGGGTCCGTTCGAAAGCGGGCTATCGAACAACTGCCCAATACAAATCCGACCCTTGCTGCGAAATGGGAGGCCCACAAACGTGGGATTGAATGCCTGAACCGCTTCTTGCGTGGTAGTGAACGCTTCCAATTAACCGCCAAAGGAAAGATAAACACTTATTCAGTGTTCGGTGAATCTGCACGTATAGCTTTGGCTCCTCATGGATATATGGGCATGATATTACCAACAGGCGTATGCACTGACGATACGACGAAGGATTTCTTTGCGGATTTGGTGGAGCGTGGTGCTCTTGTGAGTATTCATAGCTTCGAGAACGAGGAACTTGTATTTCCGGGGATTCATCATGCGACAAAATTCTGCCTTCTCACGATTGCTGGCTCTCAAGTGTCGGTAAGGAACCCGGACTTTGTCTTTTTTGCTAGGCAAGCTCTTGACCTGCGCGATTTAGATCGCCACTTTGCACTAACTTCACATGACTTCCGTCTGATAAACCCCAATACACTGAATTGTCCGATATTCCGAAGTCAGAGAGACGCCGAAATAGCCGCAACTATCTACCGTCGAGTACCTGTGCTAATTAACGAGCGCAGTGAAGAGAACTTCTGGGGAGCAAGTTTCCGGCAAGGACTATTCAACATGACGAGTGATAGCGCTGCATTCCACTCTAGACAGGAGCTTGAGCGGAAAAACTATGACTTGAAGGGGAACGTTTTCTGGGGCAAGGGAGAGTCGTATTTGCCGCTCTACGAGGCTAAGATGATCTTTCAGTTTGATCACCGTTTCGGGACATATGACGGGCAGACCGAGGCCCAGGCCAACCAGGGCAAGCTACCGGAATCGACGGAAGAGCAGCATTACGATCAACACTATGTAGTCGAGCCTCGTTATTGGGTTCATGAAGAGCAGGTAAGTGAACGTCTTGCAGAACAAGAGGAACTCGGATGGTTGCTTGGTTGGCGGGACATCACGTCTTCGGTAACTGCTCGGACTGTCATTGCCAGCCTTCTGCCTAAGGTGGGAGTGGGCCACACCGTGCCGTTAGTCTTTTTACATGTAACGCAAGAGCTTAGCCTCATACTCCTAGCCAACCTCAACTCATTTATCCTCGATTACTCATCTCGCCAAAAGATTGGTGGGACACACCTAACGTACCACTTGATTAGACAATTTCCTGTGCCACCACCTTCCACGTATGATAGCCGCTGTCCGTGGTCCGATGAAGTTTCTCTCGCCAACTGGGTGTCACGGAGGGTAACGGAACTTGTGTATACGTCCGCGGATATGAGCTACTTTGCAGGGATAGTCGGCGATGGTGTCCAGCCATTTCGCTGGGATTCTGAAAGACGATTTATGATCCGTTGCGAGATCGACGCCGCCTATTTTCATCTGTACGGCGTTAACCGCGATAATGCAGATTACATTATGGACACCTTCCCTATTGTGCGACGGCATGATGAAGAGCGCTTTGGCGAGTACCGCACCAAGCGCGTCATCCTGGAGACGTACGACAAGATGGCAGAGGCGATGCGGACAGGCCGTCCCTATCAGACGCGTCTTGACCCGCCGCCCGCTGACCCGCGCGCTGCGCACAGTGTGGTGATGGCAAGCCCTTGACTTATGATACTATATACGATACTGTCATGACGAGAGCCGCGTTGTGCCGCCGTTAGACAAGCTCATTGAGCGTATCAAACGGCGTCCGCCTGAGGCAGATTTTGATGATGTGCGGGCATTGCTGGCAGCTTTCGGCTGGACTCTTGAGCGGACCACGGGCAGTCACGCCAATTTCACCAAGCCGGGGGAGCGGACGCAAACGGTTCCTCTGGTCAAAGGACGCAAGGTCAAGCGGTATATCCTGGACCAGATCATCGAGCGTCTAGGACTGGATTAAGAAAAGGACGGATGCATATGGATACTCGCAAGTCGTTGGACCACTACCTTTCCCTGCAGTACCCCATGCACGCGGTTGCCGATCCAGATGGCGGCTATGTCGCCATCTTCCCTGACCTGCCGGGCTGTATGACCCAGGGCGAAACCCTGGAAGAGCTGGTGCAAATGGCCAGGGAAGCCCGTGAAGGCTGGATCGAGACTGAGTACCAGCGGGGCAATGACATCCCCCTGCCCAGCTATCCCGAGGAGCACAGCGGCAAGTTCATCGTGCGGTTACCCCGCTCTCTGCACCGCTCACTGGCTGAAGCCGCAGAGCGAGAGGGCGTCAGCCTGAACCAGTACGTGCTGACGATCCTTGCCAGGGGCGATGCTCAGCGCCAGGTGGAGCACCGCCTGGTGATGCTGGAGACCAAGCTGGACACCACGGTGCAACGGATTCGCGTTAATATGGGGGAACGCCCCAGTCCTGAAGCTCTCCGACTCGTTCCAGGGAACACTCGATACACATTGGTCGCGTAACTCAATGACGACTCCTCGAACCCGTCGACGCCCTGTTCGTCGTCCGTCGCCCGAACAGTACAACGCATTCATCACGCAGATTGATCTGCGCGATATCTGGGTGGTATCGGCTCGAATGCAGAATCTCCAAGGCAAGAAGCAACCTGAGGACATGGCCATTGACATTCAATCCAAGGCTTCGTGGGAGACCCTCACTGGCGGATTCACAGCCCAACATGCGTACCAACTGAAGGTGCGGAGCGGGAACGCGGTCGCAGGCGAAATAGAAGTGGCTTTCGCCGTGGAATACGGTTCGGAGATCGAGCTTACCGCCAGCCTTTTCAGTGTTTTCCAGGAGATCAACCTTCCCTTGAATACCTGGCCCTACCTGCGAGCGTTCGTCGGGGATGCCTTCGCCAAGATGGGTTGGTCTCCGCTTGCTCTGCCCACGTTCAAGACCGGCAACAAAACTGAGGATAGCTAGACCTCCGTAAGTCCGCTGCTTGAAGGAGATCCGATGGATGTCTTCGCCCTGCGAAACCGGGTTGTCAAAGAGTACCAGGAGTACGTCGAGAGCTTTGTTCGTGTCCTAGATTCCCGCATTGACGAGTTTGTCCGAGAGCAGCTTGCCGCGGGTGAGCTGTGGCCGGACGCGGTCCTGCAACTCAACCCCGCCTACAAGCCAACAGACACGCTTGGTGAGCTGGCCGCAGCGGGAGTTGTGAGGCCCCAGACGGCCCACTTTTTCGGTGAGAACATCAGGCTACATCGTCACCAGCGTGACGCCCTGGCAGCCGCTCAGCGCAACGAACCCTACGTTGTCTCCACGGGCACCGGCTCAGGCAAGAGCCTGACCTACCTGGTGCCAATCTATGACGCAATCCTCCAGGCTGAGCCTGAGCGGCACTCCGTCCGGGCAATCATCGTTTACCCCATGAATGCCCTGATCAACAGTCAGTACAAGGCTCTTGAAAACTACGCGAAGAACTTCCCCACGTCTCCCGTCACGTTTGGCAAGTACACGGGCGAGACCAAGGTCGACGACCGGCCCGCCATTCTTAACGATCCGCCGCACATTTTGCTCACGAACTACGTGATGTTGGAGTACATATTGACGCGGCCCGCAGAGCGGTCACTTCTGGAAACCGCCACGCACGACTTGCGATTCCTCGTGATGGATGAGCTCCACTTCTATCGCGGACGTCAAGGCGCCGATGTCGCCATGCTCCTCCGGCGGCTACAGCAACGCGCCGGACACGACCTTCAGGTAATCGGCACGAGCGCGACTGTCGCGACCGAGGGCAACCGTGACCAGCGCCGTACGGTGATCGGCGAGGTTGCTACGCGTCTTTTTGGTGTCCATGTTCCGCCTGCCAACGTGATCGATGAGACGCTGCAGCGCTTGACCAGCGTGCCTGCGCCAACCAATGCCACGACCTTGCGCGCCGCCGTCCTCGCCGACCCGCCGACGCCCACTCGCGAGTCGGTCACGGCGCACCCACTCTGCGCATGGATTGAGGAAGCCTTCGGCATCGCGCATTCGGTTGACGGATTCGTCAGACGAGAGCCGGAGACCTTCGAGGGTGCCGTCAAACGCCTAGCGACTGAGACTGGCCTTGAAGAGCCGCGCTGCCGACAAAGCCTGCACGCCGCCCTTGACGCCGGCAACGCCGCGACTCTCCAAACTGGCGAGCCGGTATTTGCCTTCCGTCTCCACCAGTTCCTTTCGTCCGGCAGCAGCGTCTACTCCACCCTCGAAACTCCAACGGACCGCGTCCTTACCATGGAAGCACAGTACAAAGTGGACGGCGACCGGGTTCTGTATCCACTCGCCTTCTGCCGCCAGTGCGGCCAAGAGTACTACCTCGTCTCCCTCGACGACGAGGGCGGCGAGACGTTAGTCCCTCGATCGCCCATGGTGGGCGCTGCCGATGAGGACACTCCCGGAGAAGGAGGCTTCTTCGCGCTCGAAGATGGCGGCCTTTGGCGCGATGACGACGACGAGCTCCCTGACTTCTGGTTCGATGAACTCAAGAGCGGGCGTCGTATTAAGAGAGGCTACGGGAGCCATCGCCCACGCGAGTACTTTGCGAACCCCGATGGCTCGGTCTCGACCGGCGGTAGCGGAGTCCGCGGGTGGTTCCAAGCGCGCCCGCTCATGCTGTGCCTGCGCTGCCGCGCCGCCTTCGACCTCCGCAGCACGAGCGATTTTCGCAAGCTGTCTTCGCTCAGCCAGACCGGCCGTTCCACAGCCACGACCGTCGTGGTAAATGCGGCTGTCGCGGGCATGAGGCAGGACTCGACCGTCGAGGCCGAGGCGCGCAAGATTCTCAGCTTCACCGACAATCGCCAGGATGCCTCGCTTCAGGCTGGGCACCTCAACGATTTCGTCCAAGTGGCGCAACTGCGCGCCGGGGTGGTCGCTGCAATTGAGCGCAACGGAGGCCTCACTTTCGACCGCCTGGGGCCCGCTGTATTTGAGGCTATGAACCTCCAGCCAGGCGATTTCCTGCAAGCGCCGGTACCCGTGGGTTCACCAGGCTACAATCAGGGTCGGCGTGCGATGGAAGACCTGCTAGAGTACAAAACGATGGAGGATCTCGGCCGCGACTGGCGAGTTACCCAGCCAAACCTGGAGCAGGTCGGCCTCCTGAAAATCGAGTACGAAGGTCTAAGAGAACTTGCATACGATGACAACCTGTGGCGCGGCCTTCCTGCAATCGCCGATGCCAGTCCGACAAACCGGGAAGTGGTGCTTCGCGCTTTTCTCGACCATCTCCGTATGCAGCTGGCCATCGAGTCCGATGCGCTTACCCAAGATTTCACCCGCCGTCTGGTCAGGAACACGGGCCAGTGGTTGCGCGAACCCTGGGCTCTTGGCGAGCGCGATCGCCTGCCTCTGCGCTCCATCGCGCTTCTTCCAGGCGTCCAGCCTGATCATCAGGAGGCATTACGGAGCGTAGCACGGCTCGGCGCAAGGTCCGCCGTGGCGCGCTACTTGCGCTCGCACTGGACCTGGAACATCGAACAAAACCTAGACGGCCACCAAGCAGACAACCTCGTCAGGGGCATCGTTGAACGTCTGAAGGGTCACCTGCTTTACGTCGAGAAAAGGGGCGCTGAGAACCATGGTGTGCGTCTCCTCGCCGGCGCGTTACGCTGGACGTCAGGGCCGGGCAATGTGCCAGCCCCCGACCCTGTGCGTTCTCGTGCCCTCTACCTGCGGCGTGAAATCCCCGGTGCTGCGCCAAATCGCTTTTTCACTCAACTCTATGGACAGGCAGCAAGCCGATTAAAAGGAATGCTCGCTCGCGAGCACACCGGTCAGATTCAGAGCGAGAGACGGGTTGACCGTGAGATAAGGTTCGGAACCGGCGAACTTCCAGCCCTGTTCTGTTCTCCCACTATGGAGTTAGGCGTCGATATCCGCGACCTCAATGCCGTCCACATGCGCAACGTGCCGCCCACGCCAGCGAACTATGCCCAGCGCAGCGGTAGGGCAGGTCGTGGCGGCCGGCCTGCATTGGTGGTTACCTTCGCGGCCCAGGGAAACGTTCACGACCAGTATTTCTTCCGACGCCGTAATCGCGTAATCGCTGGTGCGGTAACCCCATCCCGTATGGACCTGCGGAATCCAGAGCTTGTCGAGGCCCACCTATATGCAACCTGGCTCGCGACCGTGGGCCAGCCTCTTGGCCGTGGAATGGCTGACATTCTCGATCTCGGCGCTTCAGGTTATCCGATCCAGGCCGACGTAAGCGCACAGATTCGCGACCCTCGCTACGAAGTTCCGGCTCTAGAGGCTGCTCGTGACGTGATTGCCCGCGCCCCCGAGTTGAGAGACGCCTGGTGGTTTAGCGAAAAATGGCTTGAGGACAAGATGCGGCAGGCCACCGAGAGCTTCGACCATGCCTTCAAACGCTGGCGAGAGACCTTTCAGGCAGCAGTTGAGATGCGGGATTCGGCGCGAAAGGCCATGGATTCGCCAACAGCACCGAGGAAGGAACGGGAAGCTGCAGAGCAACGTCAACGGGAAGCCCTGCGCGAAATTGACCTCCTCCTGAACAGAACGACCCACCTGGAAGCCGACTTCTACCCTTACCGTTATCTGGCTTCCGAGGGTTTCCTTCCCGGCTATAACTTCCCGCGTTTGCCAGTGCGGGCTCTCGTCAACGTAGGCAGTGAGTCTGAGGCAATCGACAGAGCGCGATTCCTCGGTCTCGCTGAATTCGGACCCCATAACGTCATCTACCACGAGGGCCAGAAGCATAGAATCGAGTCGGCGATTCTTCCCCAGAACGGCATCGAAGAGAGGTTTCGGCAGGCTCGCTTATGCCTTGAGTGTGGCTATGCCCACTCTGATGATTCGCTAACGGCTGACCTGTGTGAGCATTGTGGCACACGCTTCGACGGCCAGAACTCCCTACTGCCCCAGCGTCTCTTGGAACAGCCAGTGATGCGGACAAGAGCCCGCGAACGAATTTCATCTGACGAAGAGGAACGCCTTCGTAATGGGTATCACATCACGACCCATTTCCAGTTCATTCCGCCCTGGCGTCCGCGCAGGGCATCTGTTAGTGAGCCGGGTGGAGCGACCGTCCTCGCAGTCTTATCCGCTCCCGCTGGCGTACTCTGGCGAATCAACCATGGCTGGCGTCAAGGAGACCACACTGGCTTCACAATCGATCCTCAGGACGGCCGCTGGCAGAGCCAGCCAGGACAGCCCGATGGCGAGGACGATCCGATCGGTCCACAGCCTGTTCCAGCCGTTAAACCGTTCGTGAAAGATAACCGTAACGTGCTCCTCCTCCGGCCAGAGGTCGATGCACCGTCGCTGTCCTTCCAGTACACGCTGCTCCACGCCTTGAAGCGTGCCATCCAACTTGTGTATCAAGTCGAGGAACAGGAGGTCGCTGCGGAGCTAATTGGCCGCGGCACCAACCAGCGCCTGCTTCTGTGGGAGGCGGCCGAAGGGGGAACCGGTGCTTGGGAGCGGCTCCTCGAAGAGCGAGATGGGTTCGCTCAGCTGGCTCGGAAGGCCCTCGAGTTGTGTCACTTTGACCCCGCGACAGGTGCCGAGGACTCGGAGTATGCCACCAGCTGCGCTTTAGCGTGCTACGAATGCCTTCTGAGCTACGCCAACCAGCAGGAACAGCGCTACCTCGACCGACACATCGTGCGGGACTTTCTTCTTCGACTCGCCGAGTCTGTCACGTCAGAACCAGTGCACGGACGGACGAGGGAGGAACAGTATGAATGGCTTCTGAGCGTCTGCGACCCTGCATCCCCACATGAGAGGCGCTTCCTCCAATTCCTCCACGAACTTGGCTACCACTTGCCAACCGAAGCCCAGAACCGGCCGGAAACAGACCTCGCGACGCAGCCGGACTTCTATTTTGCACGCGACGACGTCCCTGGCGCCTGTGTCTTCGTCGACGGCGCCGATCATCAGCAGCCGGTGCGTAAGGCAGCCGACAATCAGGTGAGGAATGCTCTGGCCAATCGGGGCTACAGGGTGATTGTTATCCGCGCCGACCAGCCATTCGAGACGCAAGTGCACGCCGATCCGGACATATTTGGACGGGCTTCTTCGGACTAGCTTAGATCACGACAGTAAGGCCGCTCAAATTGCAGACCATTCGATATCCCCACATCGTGTTAGTCCTGGCGGTCGGCGTCCATAGACTCTGACGAGCAGAAAGACTGTCCGTGAAATAACCTGACCCCACGAAGATTGAGCATCGGGTAGTGCTGCTAGTACACACCTGGGAAGGGTCAAGCAGCTTAGGCAAGACAATCAGTAGTTGTAATTTCGCACTGGCAGGAGAAAGAGTTTGAACCGAAGTGCAAACGCACAGGAATCTTTGTTGACCAGGAACTTTATCCTGGTATGTATGGTGGGCATCACTAGTTTTGGCGGGGTGTCGCTGCTGGTGCCTACCCTTCCCTTCTACGTTATCGAAATCGGCGGCACCACCGCAGACATAGGCTTCGTCGTAGCTGTCTTTGCCGCCGTCTCCATACTCATCAGACCTTTTGCCGGCAGGGCCTCTGATATCTACGGCAGCAAACTGATTATGCTGGTAGGCGGCCTGGTTACCCTTGTGTCCTCTGCTCTCTACCTGTGGCCTGTCGAGATCCCAGTGTTTTCCGCTGTGAGGGCCTTTCATGGCATTGGTCTGTCTATTCTGAGCACGGGCGCCTTTGCATATATGGCTGATGTTGCTCCACCTTACCGTAGAGGAGAGGCTATGGGCCTCTTTGGTATGTCCATGAGCCTGTCCTTCGCGGTCGGTCCACTATTTGGGTCCGTGATCCAGTCGAACTTTGGATTCACACCGCTTTTTCTCTTCCTGGTCCTCTCCTCACTCATTGCGCTTCTTTTCGCTTATTTAGCAGCGCCTACAGCTAGGGCAGGGTCCCAAGGGGTCCCTTCACTTAGCCTAGGCGCTTTAATAAACAAGGAAGCACTTATCCCTGGTATACTTCTATTCTGCATGGCCACATCCTTCGCCCCCATGGCGACGCTGCTCCCATTGTTTGCTAAAGAGCGTTCCTTAGGAGACCCGGGGGTCTACTTTTTCGTTCAAGCGTGTAGCATATTCGGTTCTAGGTGGTGGGCGGGCAGCCTGTCGGATAAATATGGGCGCATGGCGGTGATTGTGCCGTCGTTGCTGCTGGTCGCCGTGGGGGAAGCAGTCCTTGGCCTATCACTATTCACCTGGATTTTTTTGACCGCCGCAGCTATTCACGGCGCGGGGGTCGGGGCTCTGCAACCCACGGTTTTGGCCTTGGCCATTGACCGGGCCGATGAACGCTCCCGCGGCGCAGCTATGGCCACTGTCAATATTTTCCTAGACTTTGGATTCGCGATCGGGTCTTTGGCCATGGGCAACTTGGCCCCCTACACCGGCATCGCCCCGTTATACCTGAGTGAGACGGGCGTAGTCCTGTTTGGAATGTTTGTATTCGTGATGTTCATGAGGCGGGAGAAAAGGTCTCAGGTGGAGGCTGTCGTTCCCAGGTGAACAAAACATTATTCATTGATTGGGAGTAGGTATCCTTCTTGTCAATCTGGGTAGCCCCACACTCCGCAAGCAGTTGCACAAGCTCGGCACGGCGGCCATCCAGAGCTCACGCAGGGAGCCCAGGAGGCTTGATCTGGCCGGACTAGGCGAGTGAACAGTATGGGCCGCAGCATGCAGTACTATCGCAATTGGTGGAAGAGCTACGCGGTGACTCTTCCACGGGACGAACTTAAATTGCCTCCATCACTACGGGGACATGGTGATGGTTTGAAACACTTGCAAATAGTAGGCTGATAAACGAGGCTTGTAGAGGACAACCTCCACGGTGTTCCTCGGTCAGTGAACGGCCTCCCGAAAATGGAGAGGGCAATGCACAAAGGAAAACAAGTCGCTCAGAAGAAACATCGTTTGAAAGCCAGGAAACTACGTGAACGACGAGGTCCCGCTCCTCCAGCAGCTAGGCTTGTTCCGCTGCCGAAGCGCTTCGTAAATGAGACTGAGACCGCCACGGATCAGATTGCAGTTCCTGTTCCAGACCTGCTGCCTAGCACGCCAAAGCGGACTCGCCGCAAGACAGCTCCGACGCCCTCGGATCCCGAGCACAATTAACGACTCTACTCCCTTCTAGCGCCACAGGTAGGAAGAGCTTGGTGCACCCAATTAGTTGCTTTCTCGCTTGTCTTCGCTCGAAGCCCGACCCCATCCTGTATCGGCGTCTGTTTCCTAAGGAAGTGGCCGGTATTCTAATCGATCAACGACTTTCCTCCAGCCACTGGTTAAAGTGCGGCGCGCGCTTCTCGCGAAATGCAATACCGCCTTCTCGCGCATCCGGATGATGGTCGGAGACTGCAGTCTTGCTAGCGATGTCATCGAAGGCATGTAGCATGGACATTTCTGCGGCGTTATACATTGCCCGCTTCAGCAGCCGCATCGCGACCTGCGGGCCATTTGCGAGTTGCACCGCAAGCTCCATCGCCCGGTCCGTGAGTTGCCCCGGCAGGACGGCTTCATGCACGATACCCAGTTCTTTAGCTTCGCTGCCCGAGACAATGCGGTTCAGCATCACGAACTCCAGGGCCTTGGCCAGACCCAATGTCTGGACGAGTAGAAAGTGGCCCCCTTCGTCGGGCAGATAACCAAAGCGCAGCGTGCCGGACCCGATGCGCGCATCGGTAGCGGCAATGCGAAAGTCGCAGGAAAGGGCAAGGCTCAAGCCGGTCTGGATGGCGTACCCGTTGATAGCCGCTATGGAAAGTTTGTCGAGGTTCCGAATCGCGAGGTTCACGGTCTGGGAGAGCGTGCGGAGACCGTCATAGGTTCGAATGGGTGAGGCAGTCTGGCTCCGGGGGATATCGGGGACGAGTTGCTGTGCACCCGTGTAGTTCACTGCGTGCCCACTGATATCATCGCCGGCGGAGAAGGCGCGGCCCTGTCCCGTGAATACGACAACGCGGACCGCGTCGTCCATCTGCGCCTGCGTCAAAATCTCGACCAGGTCTCGCTTCATGGGCTGGGTGGTGCCGTTCATGCGCTCCGGTTGATTAAAGGTGATGAGAGCTATCCCCGGGTCGTGAAGCGCCACTTCAAAGCCGCGATACTTTCCTGTTTCCATGGTCCTCTCCTCCCAGTAATATGAATGGTGAAGCCCCGCCTGCGTTAATGCGGGCGTGGCTGGTAACCTTGATTGCGCCAGTATACTAAGTCGTTAGGCAAGCTTCCGCAAGCACCGTGTACGATGGGTCTTTCGCGACATATTGAGTTGTTCGCGGGCGATGCTAACGCTACTCTGTTTACCTAGAGAATCACCTTATTTGCGCGCAAGTCCTCGGTGGCATCATCAGAAAGGCCCAAGAGCTCTCGGAAGACAAAGTCATTGTGTTCGCCGAGTAAGGGAGCCGGAAAGTATCGCCCGTTGGGGCCGGGATTGAGGATGTAGGGCAGGCGCATCACCGGCTTGCGCCCCACAATTTGTTGCTCCAGCTCTACAAGCGTGCCGCGGGCGTTCAAATGCGAGTTCTCAAAAAGATCAAAGCTGTTGTGGCTCACGGCAGCGGAGACACCAGCCCGCTGCAAAAGGTTCATAGCTTCTGTGGCGTCCTGAGTCCTGGTCCATCCCTCCACGTAGCGGTCAAGCTCGTGGCGGTTCCGCCAGCGCCGGAACTGATCAGCAAAATGCGGATCCCGCGTCCATTCGGGCTCGCCGATGACCGCAGAGAAACGTTCCCACTCTTCTTGATTCTGAATGCCTATGGCCAGCCACCCATCGCCCTGGCAGCGGAAGCAGTTGTGGGGGGCAGCGCCGTGCTCGCTGTTGCCCTGTGGGCCCGCCACTCGCCCATTTACTGTGTAGTCCAGGAAGAACTCGGGGATCTGCGCCATGGTAGTCTCCGCCATGGCGATATCAATATGTTGGCCCTCACCCGTGCGTTTCCGGTGCCATAACGCCGCCAGCACCGCGGTGCAGAGGGTCGCCCCCGTGACCTGATCACTGAACCCTCCTCCCACTGCTCCGGCCTCCTCGCCCTCATATCCCGTTATGGAGTTAAGGCCGGTGAAGGCGTGTTGCAGCGCGCCGTAGGTGACATGACCCTTGTTGGGGCCGGTCTTGCCCAGGGCGCAACTCGAGACCATGATAATGTCTGGGCGTACCTTGCGCAGGTCCTCGTAGGCCAGACCCGCTTTCTCCATGGCGCCATAGGCAAAATTCTCGGTCACCACATCGCTGACGCTGATCAGCTTCAGCGCCAGCTCACGACCCTGGGGCTTGGTGAAGTCGATGGTGCAGCCGAGCTTGCTGTAGTTCAGGCCCCAGAAGGTAACGCTGTAGTTTTCACTGTCCGCGCCTGGAATCTCGGTGGGAGAGCTGCGGAATTGGTCGGGGCGGTAAGGGCCTTCAATCTTGATGACCCGGGCGCCCATGGCCCCAAGGTACTCCGTGGCCCGTGGGCCCGCTATCACCCAGGTAAAGTCGGCGATGGTGACCCCTTCCAGGGGCAATGGTCCCTCTGTCATGGTTGACCCTCCCTAAATGACCCCTAGCTCGAAAGCCGTGATCACGTCCTCTCGGGCCAGGCCCAGGCGGTCCATCAGTACCTGCTCCGTGTGCTCTCCCAGCCTGGGTGCCGCTCGCTGCCCGTTAGGCATACCTTTAGGGAGCCGATAACGCCGGCCAGGAGCCAGCGCCTTCTCCCCGGAAGGGAGTGGCACCTCCTCAAAGAAGCGACGTTCTCGCATATGCTCAGAGTGCAGAACGTCGGCAACGGTATTGGTCGGGAAAGCCGGCACCCGTGCTCCCTGGAGGTTTTGGTACAACGTTTCTTTGGGGAACTGGATAGTCCACCCGCTCACGAATTCAGACAGTTCTTTGCGATTGGCGGTGCGCCCGGCCCTGGTGGAGAACTCAGGGCGGTCGGCCCAATCAGGGTTCCCCATAACTCCCACCATAGCCCGCCACATATGGTCCTGCATCGGGTTGATGGCGACGGTGCCGTCCGCTGCAGGATACAAAAAGCCGGCCTGCGCCTCGCCCCGGGGCGTAGACCGGCGCAAGAACGCCTGTCCGACCATACCCCCGGCTTGAAAGGAAGTCATCGCGTCTAGCTCTGAAGCATCGATCTCTTGGCCCTTCCCCGTGGTCTCCCGCGCGAACAAGGCGTGTAGGGTCGCCATGGCGCCGTATAGCCCTGCGATCATCAAGGCCTGGCGGCCACCGGGCTTTATGGGAGGCCTGTCGGGTTCCGTCACGGCGGGTGATGTGCCGCTGGCCAGGCCCGCGAGGTGAGTTGCGATGAGGTCACCGCCCTGGAAGTCACGGTAAGGCCCGTTGAGCCCAAAGGGCGTGAGATAGACCCCGATAAGGCGGGGGTTGGCCAGGCACACCTCCCGGTGGGAAAGCCGAAGGCGGTCCATCTGCGGAGCGGTACCGCCGTACACGAAGACGTCAGCGTCTTCCAGCAGTTTCAGGAACCACTCCCGCCCGGTTTCGCTCTTGAGGTCAAGGGTCACCCCTAGTTTGTTCATGTTCAAATAGTTGAACAGCAAGCTGTTGTCCGGCGCGGGCTCGTCGTGTGCAAAGGGGCCCTTCCTTCGGGCAGAATCGCCGAAGCCGGGTTGCTCCACCTTGATAACTTCCGCGCCCAGTTCCGAAAGGTGTTTGCCTACATACGGTCCTGAGACGAAGTCCGCGTACTCAATGATGCGGATTCCGCTCAAGACGCCTTCTGGCTGGCTGGCCATAACCTTACTCCCCTTTTTTGATGGCGCTTTCCTCCGACGTATGCTCTGGTATTTGTCGTATACCTCTACCTACCATGAAACGTTGGCTGCCGCTTCTCCATAAAAGCCGAAGCACTCTCGCGGAAATCATCCGTGAGATGGAGATTGAGACCGCCACTATACAGTCCAGCTGCACGGCCAAACTCTTCACTGAACCAACGCACCATACGAACGCTTGACCGCACCGAGAGCGGCGGGTTCTTCATTATCTCTTCGGCCAGTTCCTCCGCGGTCGCCATCAGTTGTTCCTGAGGAACTACGCGGTTAATCATTCCGTGGGCATATGCTTCTTCTGCAGAAACCGCTCGACCGGTGATTCCTATCTCATTGGCAAACCGGTCACCAGTCATGAACCAGGTCAT
>ORMF011260648.1_pt1 | contig 14784 bp, 12 predicted proteins | sample 1779871 | NCBI WGS metagenome assembly ORMF01 (sample SAMEA104232316, study PRJEB22302) | groundwater metagenome | biome: forest; feature: aquifer; material: groundwater | place: USA | collected 2011-08-07 | depth 5.4 m | reverse complement strand
GCGATCGATGCCGGCACGCCGTACCCCATCGAGCCGCTCGTCGGCGCCAGCTCCGTTCGGGGCCGGCGGTACGTAAAGAACCGGTGCACCCAGACGCTGAAGTTCCCCGCCCCGTTCGCCAGGATGGCGTCCGCCGGGAGGCGTGTTGCGAGGTGCCGGATCACCACGGCGAGGTTGACGCCGCAATGGGGCGCCGCCTCGGGTACGTTGATGAAGCGCTCGTACTCGCGGCGGGCGGATTCGGTCCACGCCCTCCAGCGCGGAGCACCGATCGGCGCCAGCTCGGCCAGCCGGATCGCCGCGGCAGACGGTGACGAGGTTATGGCCCGATCGGCCTGGTAGACGCGATTCAACTCGTGGGGGTCGGCGTGGACATGCACGAGTCGCGCGGTCAGGTGCGGTGGCCGGAGGAGGGTGTACGTCATCGTGTTCACGTCGCCGAGGCGCGTGCCGAGGGCGATGATCAGGTCGGCCGCCTTCATGCGCTGCTGCAGGTGTGGCGGCAGGCCGAGGCTCAGATGCCCCGCATAGCAAGGGGCCTCGTTGTCGATCAGGTCCTGGCGCCGGAAAGAGGTCAGGACCGGCAGCGTGTTCGCATCCGCGAAGCGGGCGAGCGCGGCGCACCCCTCATCTGACCAGCACGAGCCGCCCGCAATCAAGAGAGGCTGGCTGGCGCGCTCCAGCTCGTCACGCACCGCCTCGAGGTCGGCATCGGCCGGCGTCGCCTGCACCGGATGGAACGGTCGCGTGTCGGGGACTGAAGACTGCTCCGCCAGCACGTCCTCCGGCAGCGCCAGGACGACGGGCCCCGGGCGGCCGGACGTTGCCACCTGGAAGGCGCGCAGCACGTACTCGGGAATCCGATCCGCCGTCTCGATCTCGGCCACCCATTTGGCGAGGGCGGAGAACATCTGCCGGAACTCGACTTCCTGGAACGCTTCGCGGCCACGCACATCGCGCTGGACCTGGCCGATGAACAGGATCATCGGCGTCGAATCCTGGTAGGCCGTGTGGACGCCGACGCTCGCGTGCGTTGCGCCGGGACCGCGCGTGACGAAACAGATTCCGGGCCGCCCCGTCAGCTTGCCATCCGCCTCCGCCATGTTGGCCGCAGCCCCCTCGTGTTTGGCGACGACGACGTCGATCTGCGGCGTGTCGTAGAGCGCGTCCAGCACGTCGAGGTAGCTTTCACCGGGCACGCAGAAGAGGCGGTCGACGCCGTGAAGGCGAAGCGCGTCGACGAGGATCCGCCCGCCCGGGCGGGCTCCAGGAGTCTCGGACATTGATGATTCTCTCCTGCCGGACTAGGCCGTATGTTTCAGATAGACCGTTCGAGTCTCTGTGTAGAAGTCGAGCGCCAGTTGTCCCTGCTCGCGCATGCCGAAGCTGGAGGCTTTCGTGCCGCCAAAGGGCAACTGGTACTCCACACCTGCCGTCGGCAGGTTGACCGTGATCAATCCGGCCTCGATGCGCTGGACGAACTGATGCACGCGGGACAGATTGTTCGACACGATCGACGCGGACAGGCCGAACTTGACGCCGTTCGCAAGCCGGATGGCGTCGTCGAAGTCTTCGGCGACCAGGAGCGCGAGGACCGGTCCGAACCCCTCCTCCTGGGCGATCCGCATGTCGGGCGTGACATCACCGAAAATCGTGGGCTCGATGAAGTAGCCTTTGTCATATTGCCCGCCAGTGAGCCTGTTCCCACCGCAGAGCAGCGCCGCCCCTTCGTTCCTTGCGACGTCGATGTACGAGAGATTCGTCCGCAGTTGTGCGTCATCGACGGCGGGCCCGATGTCGATGCCGGGTTCGAGCCCGTTGCCGATCTTCAGGGCGCGCGTCTTGGCCAGCAGCTTGTCCACGAGTGCGGCGTAGATCGGCCGTTCGATGATGGCGCGGCTGCACGCGGTGCACTTCTGACCGGTGGAGAAGAAAGCGCCGTTGACGAGGATCGACGCCGCGAAGTCGAGGTCGGCGTCGGCGAGGACGATTGTCGGGTTCTTGCCGCCCATTTCGAGCTGGACGCGCAGCTTGCGCTGCGTCGCCTTTTCGTAGATCAGGCTGCCGACTTCGGTCGAGCCCGTGAATGACAGCGCCCGAAGCGCCGGGTGCGCGAGCATGGCGTTGCCCACCGCGCCGCCGCCGCCGGTGACGAAATTGACGACTCCTGCCGGGACGCCTGCCTGCTCGAGCGCCTGCACGATGCGCAGCGCGCTGAGAGGCGCGAGTGACGCCGGTTTCAGCACCACGGTGTTCCCGGCAACGAGCGCCGGGGCCATCTTCCAGGCGGGGATGGCGCTCGGAAAGTTCCATGGCGTGATGAGGCCGACGACGCCGAGTGGTTTGCGGATGGTGAAGCAGAAGACGTTCTCTCGCTCGGATGGAATCTGGTGGTTGAACTGTCGGGCGCCTTCGCCGCCGAAGTAGCGGAGGATGTTGATCGTGCGGTTGAACTCCGCGGTCGCCTCCGGCAGCGTCTTGCCCTCCTCCCGCGTCATCTCCTCGGCGACCGACGCGAGCGTGCCGGCGAGAATCTCCGCGGCCTTGAACAGGCATTCACCACGCCGCGGCGCCGGAAGCGCCGCCCACGCCGGCTGCGCGGCCGCCGCCGCGGCGAATGCGGCATCGACGTCGTCGGCCGTCGACGCCTGGAAGAGGCCGACGATCTCGTCGACGTTCGCCGGGTTCACGTTGGCGAACGTCGCCTTGGTACGGCACGCGACCCATTCGCCGCCGATGAAATTGAGGAAGTGGGAGGACATGGTGAATTTCCTTGACGTGTTGCGGCAGTCGCCCTACTGTGCAATGCGCTTGTGCAACGCGATCTGATCGTGCCGTGCCACGCGCCATAGTTATTAGCACGGTTTGTTTCATCGCACGTACAGTCAAGTTGCGGCGATTGGAAATTCTAGGGGAGGGTTCGTCATGAGTGCGCGGAGTGTCGCGAACATCATTGCTGTTGCTCTGGTGGCCACCCTGATGCCGGCGCTGGCATTCGCGCAGGCATCGATCACTGGAGTCGTGCGCGACGCGTCGGGCGCGGTGCTGCCCGGCGTGACCGTCGAAGCCGCAAGCCCGGCGCTGCTCGAGAAGGTGCGGTCGACGATCACCAATGACACCGGGCAGTATCGCCTCGAGAACCTGCGTCCGGGCACGTACGCGGTGACGTTCACGCTGCAGGGCTTCTCGAACGTCAAGCGCGACGCCATCGAGCTGCAGGGCTCGTTCTCCGCCACCATCAACGCCGACATGCGGGTGGGCGAGATAACGGAAACGATTACCGTCACCGGCGAGTCGCCCATCGTGGACGTGCAGAACACGACGCAGCAGCGGGTGCTCAGCCACGAGATCATCGACGCGATTCCGACCGGCCGCAGCGACAAGAACCTGGCGACGCTGATTCCCGGCGTGTCGATCGCCGGCGGCATCAGCCAGGACGTCGGCGGCACGCAGGACCAGGTGGCATCGCAGTTGGTCGTCCACGGAAGCCGCGGCACGGACCAGCGCCTCACGCAGAACGGCGTCTCGCTCGGCATTACAGCCAACGGTGCGAACACCCTCATCGTTGCGACGAACCTCAGCGCGTATCAGGAGGTCGCGATCGACACGGGCGCCGTATCCGCCGAGCTCCCCACCGGGGGCGTGCGCGTGAACTACATTCCGAAAGACGGCGGCAACCGCCTGACGGGGGCGTTCGTCTTCGGCTTCGGCAACGGCAGCATGCAGAGCGACAACTTCTCGGATGAGCTGCGGGCCGCCGGACTGGGCACGCCGAATGCGCTCAAGCGGAGCTACGACTACAACCCCGGCATCGGCGGTCCGATCCTGCGCGACCGGCTGTGGTTCCACGCCGCCTACAAGAAACAGAGCAGCGAGTCCTACGCGGCGGGCATCTTTGCGAATCGCAACGCGAACAACCCGAACTCGTGGACCTATGAGCCCGACCAGTCGAGCCGGCCGTTCAACGTCGTGGACGGGTCGGATCTCCATCTGCGCCTCACCTGGCAGGTGCTGCCGAAACTGAAGTTGGGCTTCAGCGATCAGGAGTCGGGGTATTGCGCCTGCGCCGACGGCATCAACGCCACTACTTCGCCCGAGGCCGCGCTGCATCGCAGGAGCCTCAAGCAGCGGAACCTGATGGGCGACTGGAACGCCCCGCTGACGAGCAACCTGCTGATCGACGGTGCCTTCATCAACCGCCATCAGGACATGGTCCGGCACGTGCCGCCCGGGAACGAGAATCCCGCGATGATTTCGGTGACGGAGCAGGCGCTGGGAAACCTCGTCTACCGGACCGTGAACGTCGGCGCGGGCAATCCCACCCTGCGCAACTCGTGGTTCTCGACCATGTTCGTCCGGTCGGCCGTGTCGTACGTCACCGGCGGGCACATGCTCAAGGGCGGGTTCACCTTCGGCAACGGCAACGAAGTCCACCTGAGCGGCAACCTGTTACCCGGGGCGGTTCCGTACAGCTACCGCTTCAACAACGGCGTCCCGAACCTGATCACCCTCTTCGGCTATCCGCAGCGGGCGATCTACACGACCGACTCTGACTCGGGCGCGTACATCCAGGACAAGTGGACGACCTCGCGGATGACGCTGAGCGCCGGGCTGCGCTTCGACCACTTCGCCAACTCGGCGCCCGAATCGGCGGCAGGCCCCACACAGTTGCTGCCGACACGCAACCTCCTCTTCCCCGCCACCGACGGCGTGAACTTCAAGGACCTCACGCCCAAGCTCGGCGCGGTCTACGACCTCACCGGCGACGGCAAGACCGCCCTCAAGGTGAGCCTCAACAAGTACGTGCTGGGTCTGAGCTCTGGGGACGCGTTCTTCGGATCGGTCCTGATGCCCATCAACCGCGTCGGCAACGCCACCACGCGCGCGTGGAACGACCGGACGACGTTCCCGGCCGGAGACCCGCGGAACGGAAACTACGTCCCGGAGTGTGATCTCGCGCTGCCGGGCGCGAACGGTGAGTGCGGCGCCATGGCCAACCAGAACTTCGGCCGGGCCACGGGCGGCAATGTCTACGACCCCGACATCCTGAAAGGCTGGGGCGTGCGCAGCTACAACTGGGAATTGTCGGCCGGCGTGCAGAGGGAAGTGCTGCCGCGCGTCTCGCTGGACGTCAGCTACTTCCGCCGCTGGTACGGGAACTTCTTCGTCATCGACAACCGCGCCGTGTCGCCGGATGACGTGACCGCGTTCAGCGTGACGGCGCCGAACACCGACACGCAACTGCCGAGCGCGGGCCAGACGATGACCGGGTTCTACGACCTGAATCCGAACCGGGTCGGCCAGGTGAACAACTACGTCACGAGGGCGTCGAACTACGGCGACCAGAGCGAGACGTGGTCCGGCCTGGACGTCAATCTGAGTTCGAGGATCCGAGGGGGTCTTCTGCTGCAAGGGGGCACCAGCACGGGACGCACCAGCACCAACACCTGCGAGATTCGCGCAGCGCTCCCTGAGACGGCCATGCTCAACCCCTTCTGCAAGAACTCGACGCCGTGGCTGACGCAGGTCAAGTTCGTCACCGCATACTCCTTGCCGCGCGTCGGCGTGAATCTCAGCGGCACGCTGCAGAACCTCCCGGGGCCGGCGCTCAGCGCGACCTACGTGGCGTCAAACGCGATCGTGGCGCCCTCGCTCGGGCGACCGCTCTCCGGCGGCGCGGCCAACGCGACGGTGAACCTCATCGCGCCGGCCTCGGCCAACTTCGATCGCTACACCCAGGTTGACCTGCGGGTCGGCAAGTCCATCCGGATCGGCACCTTCAGGACGGCGGTGAACCTCGACATGTTCAACGCGCTGAACGCCAACTCGGTGCTCGCGCTGAACACCGTGTTCGGTGGCGCCAGGCCCTGGCTGACCCCACAGTCGATCATGCAGGGACGGCTGCTCAAGATCAGCGCCCAGATCGATTTCTAGCGTATGCTCCGGCGAGTGGAAGAGACGCCGCCGGGCCGGCGCACGAGTACCGCCATGGGTATCCGCATTGTCCCCATTCTCATGTCGCTGGCGCTCGCCGCGGCCAGCCCGGCGCAGGCTCAGGTGAGCCTTGTCGGCGATTGGAGCAGCCGCATCCACGAAGACTCGACACGCAATGCTCCGGAGATTGGCGAGTTCGCCGGATTGCCCCTGACGCCGCAGGCGCTCGCGCACGCCGACGCGTGGAGCGAGTCGCGGCTCGCCGTCGTCGAACGCCTGTGCGTGCCGAACGGCGCGGCCTGGGCATTTCGCGGACCGGCGCAGATCCGGATCTCGGAGGAGAAGGATCCCACGACGCACGACCTCGTCGCCATCAAGACGTTCATCGCGACCTTCTCGCAAGCGCGCACCATCTGGATGGATGGGCGTCCGCATCCCGGCAAGTATGCGCCCCACACCTGGCAGGGGTTCTCGACCGGCACGTGGCAGGGCAACATGCTGACGGTGAAGACGACGCACCTCAAACGCTTTTTCCACCGGCGCAACGGCGTGCCGCAGAGCGATCAGGCCACGCTCACCGAGTACTTCATCCGTCACGGCAACAACTACCTGACGCACGTGACGATGATCGAGGATCCCGTGTACCTGACCGAACCGCTGGTGCAGAGCCAGAACTTCACGCTGACCGCCAACGTGACGGCGGAGTCGTACCAGACCTGGACCGTGTGCGTGCCTCTGGAAGAAGGCGGCGGGCGGCCGCGCGGCTACGTGCCGCACTATCTCCCCGGGACGAATAAGTACCTCACCGAATACTCGACGAAGTTCCGCCTCCCGTTCGAGGCGACCCGCGCCGGCGCCGAGGCGATGTACCCGGAGTATCAGAGCAAGCTGCGACAGATGCTGCGAGCGCTGCCGCCAGGCGGAGCGCCGGCCCCATGATGTGCGCTGGACTGTCGAGAATCGCGATTGTCGCGTTCGCCCTCGTGCAGCCGCTCGCTGCGGCGCACGCGCAGGCCCCGCGCCCCGGCCCGCGCGCGGCGGGTCCTGTCGCCGTTGACCCCGAGCTCGAGGTCGTCCAGGTGGCCGCGGATGTCTACATGATCGCCGGCGCCGGCGGGAACATCACAGTCAACGTCGGCTCCAACGGCCTGTTCGTCGTCGATACGGGGACCCAAGCGGCGAGTGCGAAAGTGGGGGCCGCCATCCGCGCGATCTCGGGCAAGCCAATCCGCTACATCACCGACACCAGCGCCGATGCCGACCACGTCGGCGGGAACATCGCCGTCAAAGGGATCGGCCAGGGCATTCGGACCCGCGAGAATCGAGAAGAAGGGGCCGTGATCGTCGCGCACGAGGCGATTCTCACCCGCATGAGCGCGCCCGCCGGTCAGCAGTCGCCGGCGCCGGCCGGCGCCTGGCCCGGCTGGGCGTTCCCCACGCCGCAGCAGGATCTGACGTTCAACGGACAGGCGATTCAGATGTTTCGGCTTCCCGCGGCGCATACCGACGCCGATGTCGTGGTGTTCTTCCGCCGGTCCGATGTCGTCGCCACCGGGGACATCTTCGACCCCACGCGGTATCCCGTCATCGACACATCGAGAGGCGGAAGCATCGAGGGGGAGATTGACGCAGTCAACTGGCTGCTCGACCTGATCGTGCCGGCGGAAAAGGAAGAGGGCGGGACGATGGTGGTGCCAGGACACGGGCGAGTCTGTGATGAGAGCGAAGTCATGGAATACCGCGACATGCTCACCATCGTGCGCGACCGCGTCAAAGCCATGATCGAGAAGCGAATGACACTCCAGCAGGTCAAGGCCGCAAAGCCGACCTTCGAGTACGACCCTGAGTATGGCGCGAGCGATGCCTTCATCGAGGCTGTGTTTCGCGGGTTGCAGGCGCGGTGAGCGGCGGAATCAGTACGCGCGCTGTCTGCGCGCCGGTCGGCGTCGTCGCGCTCGCCCTGATCGTTGTCATCGGAACCGCCGCGCCCGTGGGCGCGCAGCGCGGTCGGGGCGCCGGGGCCGGTGGCGAACAGGCGTCTTCGCCGCGGCAGGCGGCGCCGGTGGATCTGACCGGCTACTGGGTCTCGGTGGTGTCGGAAGACTGGCGTTATCGCATGGTGACCCCCGCGAAAGGCGACACCGGCGGCGTGCCGCTCAACGCGGAAGGGCAACGCATCGCCAGGGAGTGGGATCCGGCCCGTGATGCCGCCGCCGGCGAGGCGTGCCGCGCGTACGGCGCTCCAGGTCTGATGCGCCTGCCGGGACGGCTCCACATCACGTGGCAGGACGACCGAACGTTGAGAATCGAAACGGACACCGGGACGCAGACGCGGCTGCTGCGCTTCGGCGGTGCCCCCACGGCCACTGACGATCGCACCTGGCAGGGGTTTTCCACCGCTACGTGGGACAGCGTACAGGGCGGCGGAGCGCCTGGCGCGCCGCGCTGGGGGTCTTTGCGCGCGGTGACCACGCAGTTACGACCGGGGTACCTGCGCAGGAACGGCGTCCCATACAGCGAGAACACGGTGTTGACTGAGTACTTCGACCTGCACCCGGGGCCTCGCGATTCGACGTGGATCACCGTCACGACCATCGTGAACGATCCGAAGTACCTCGGGCAGGAGTTCATCACCAGCACCGACGTCCGGAAAGAGCCGGATGGCGCGAAGTGGAACCCCACGCCGTGCAGTGCTGACTGATCGCAACTGGCTGATCAGAGCCGCATAAGACGCTTTCGGCGCCCCCGCCAGTGAACGGAACCTACGTCTGCCCATAGAAGGCGTGCCGCGGTCCCGAACTGGCGCCTCGCCCAAAGAAACAGCAGCTATTTGCCTCGTCTACGAATACTCCTCACAAGGCCTCCTGTCGCAATCGCGGAATCCGATCGGCAACCTGAGGATCGTCTGGCGGGACGAGATGCGAAAGCGGCCTGACCTTATCGGGTGTGACTTGCAGGCTGGAGAACCTTACTCCACGACAACTGGGGCAAAGCAGTCGGTCTCCGGATCCGCGCGCAGCGGCAGCCAGCCGCTGAAGCGCCCATCGAGATCGGCCGCAATCAGGACAGGCGACAACGCCATCGGATCGAACAGCGACACGTCTCGGCCTTCGGCACGCAACCGCTGCGCAACCTGCTCGCGGAATTGGGTGAACTGCGGCAGATCGAACAAGAGGAAGTAGACGCCCCGAATGACCCCCGGTGCACTGATGCGGTGCCGGGCCATGCAACGTGGCTGGAACGTCGCCGACTCCAGACCAGCCTCCCGCGCGGCGTCGAGTAGCGCCTCCGGCGTAAGCACGCCGGCTATCGCGCGCTGGAACTCGCTGCGCAGAACGACGGGCATGGCTGGGGGCGGATAGTGCAGCGATTCGCCCATACGGGCAAATAGGTCACGGGCGAGCGGCGGCATCAACTCCGCCTTCGGCGTGATCGAGAGCGACGAGCCGAGCGGGTCGGCATCCGGCGCGAGGGTCAGGGTCCATCCCGCGAGGTGCTGTCGCGCGATCGTGAAGGGCTGTGCGCGCGTGCTCTGCGCCGAGCGCACGAACAGCAGGGCGAGAACGGCCACCGCCACGAGCGCGATCATCACCTTGAGCAGTGTCTTCATCAGCAGCGCTGTCGGGAACCCCCGGGCGTGATGGCCACCTCGTTAGTATCACTCGCGCAGGAAAGCCGCTCAGAACCGTTGCCGAAGCTTTCGCTTGCGGCGTGACCCCCTCGTCCGGTCTACTAGCACACCCATGACCGGCGTCGGGCCGGTCTCTCGTCCTCGAGGAGACACATGTCCACGTCACGACTCGCACGCCATGTCGTCAGTGCGTTCGCCATGCTGCTCCTGGCCGCGTGCGGCGCTGGCACACCTCGTGAGCAGGCTCCCGCCGCGGCGGCATCAGCGACACCTGCATCCAATCCGATTACCGCCCAGGGGTTGCCGAACCCAGCGCCGAATGTCACCCGGAACTGGGGCCAGCTGCCCGCCGGGCGCTCCTGGGGCACGACGGCCGGCATCGACATCGACCCGATCGATGGCAACGTCTGGGCGTATGAGCGCTGCGGCGCCCCTGCCGCCGGGGGCGCGGGCGGCGGCGGGATCGATTGCGAAACTAATGCGGTCGACCCGGTCTTCAAGTTCGATCGCAACACCGGCGCGGTGCTGGCGAACTTCGGCAAAGGAGTGATGGTGACGCCGCACGGCATCTCGGTCGACAAGGACGGCAACGTGTGGGTGGCCGACTTCTCCGGCAACAAGGCCGGGACGAAGGGGCACCAGGTCCACAAGTTCAGCCCGAAGGGCGAGAAGCTAATGAGCCTCGGCATTGCCGGCAAGCCTGGGAACGCAGACGGCCAGTTCAACCAGCCCAACGACGTCATCGTCGGGCCGGACGGCAGCATCTACGTGTCCGACGGACACGATGCCCAGGGGATGACGACGAACGCGGCGCTCGCCGAAGGGCTTGCGAGGGGCGCGACCGGCCGCATCAGCAAATTCTCGCCCGACGGCAAGTTCATCAAGTCGTGGGGAAAGATCGGCGTCAAACACGGGGAGTTCCGCACGCCGCACGCGCTCGCGTTCGACTCGAAAGGCCGCCTGTGGGTGGCCGACCGCGGCAACCATCGCATCGAGATCTTCGACCAGGACGGGAACTACCTGGAATCGCGCTACACGTTCGGCCGCGTCAGCGGGCTCTTCATCAAAGGCGAGACGGTCTACGCGATCGACTCGGAGTCTGGTCCACTGAATCACGCGAACTGGCGCGACGGCGTGCGCATCGGGCCGGTGGACGAGGATCGCGTCGTTGCGTTCATCCCGCCGTTCGAACGAGAGGATCGCGTCTATCAGGGCGCCGCGGGTGAAGGCGTGGCGGTGGACGCCGATGGAAACGTGTATGCGGCAGAGGGTCCGAACTCGTTCGTTCAGGCGGGCGGAGCCTTCACGAAGTACGCCGTCAAGTGACACTGAGCGGCCGGGGCGCGGCCGGGCGCCGCGAGTCGGCGCTCTCGGTACCTTCTTATGGACGAGGGGGTGAAGTCCAATTCAGTAAGGGTAACCTCGAAGCCTTCCCGTCTTGGGCTTCCACTCAGGCAGGGAAGCGAATGCATCACCAATTGGCATCTTGACCTTCGGCAGACTCTGGGCGTCGAGTACCTCGTCCTCCGGGATGACATCGTTTATGTAGAGCAGATAGGCAGTCAGCGCGTACACCTCATCGGCGGTCAGCGTCCCCTCTCTATTGAGAGGCATCGCGCGATTGATGTAATCCCATACCGTCGTCGCGAACGGCGAGCGGATCGGCAGTATTCGCCCCCGTTCCCAGGTGTCGGTTTTTGGGTCAGCTTTGCCTTTCAAATTGGGAGCCCTGCCCTCCGTCCCCGTCTTCCCGTGGCATGCCGCGCACCCCTTCTGCTGATAGACCTGCGCGCCTTCCTTGGCGGTTCCGCGCCCCGGCGGGAGTTCCTCTCCGGTAGGACCGACGGAGATATCCCAGGCACGGATTTCCTCTGCGCTCGGCGTGCGTCCCACACCATATGTGGACGACTGCGCCAGCGCAGAGACCCCCATGAGCAGCACGAACGGGAGAACCTTAAGCATTCCCATTGTGCACGCTCCCATCGCTGGCGATCCTCCACGGCTGAATAGAGTTGTCCAGCCCAGGCACTCTGTATGACGGATCGAAGGGCACGTTCCAGAACTTGGCGACCTGGGCTCGCGACGGTTGAACCTGGCCCAGCTCGTCAAAGCAACGCGATTGGAGCTCGGTCTCTTTTCCGTCCCAATTCCACTGATAGCTGAACCGGGTATGCGCCATGCGATATGCCGTCCCCTGAATCTCGGCGTCCTTCCAGCGCCGGCCGCCGTCGGTGGACACCTCTACCCTGCGAACGGCTCCCCCACCGGACCAGGCCAGGCCGCTGACCTCGTAGAATCCGCGGCCGGGCAGTTGTTGTCCCCCGGAAGGAAAGGTGATGACCGATTTCGGTCCGATCTGGTAATCCAACGCTGCGACTTTAGGGTCCTGATCAAGGTGACCGTAGTCGTTGTAGTTCAGGTAGTACCGGTCCACCACCTTGATTCGCCGCAGATACTTGGTAGAAAAGATTCCCTCGAAGCCGGGAACCATCAGCCGAAGCGGAAAACCTTGCTGGGGCCGCACCGCCTCGCCGTTCATGCCGTAGCACACCAGAACGTCGTCCATGGCCTTGGCCAGCGGCATGCTCGACGCTCCCTTCACTTCCTCAGCCCCTTCCGCGACGAACCAGGATGCTCCGGCTTTCACGCCGCACTCTTTGAGCAGCGTAGAGAGGAGGACTCCGGTCCATTCGGCGCAACTGGTCATTCCGTGCGATTCCTGAACGTTCTTGGCCTTGGGCGACGACCGGTTCCCCGCGCACTCGATGAAATGAAGGCGGGTGACGGAAGGGAGGCGCTTCAAGTCCTCCATGGTGAAGGTCAGCGGACGGTCCACCATGCCGTGGATCAAGAGACGATGCTCCCGGGGATCGATGTCCGGAATGAAGGAGCCACGGGTCGTCGCCACGTAGTGGAGCGAGGATGGCGTGATCACCCCCACCGAATCCTGAAGCGGGGTCGCCACGTGAAAAACAAGCCCGAAGGCATCGGGCGAAGGCCTACCCCCGTGGGGTATGCGTACCGATTTCACGAAACGGGAGCGCTCGCCGTAGGCGATCAGCTCCTTGCTGCCCTTGATGAACTCTCCGGGTGCTGCTGGTGTTTGACCGATCGCGGGCGTTACCGCTCCCAAGGTGAAACCACCGGCCAACGCGGCGCCGCCTTTTAGGAATTCCCTTCGATCAGGTCGTTTCGAACCCATCGGTCTCTCCTTCGCAGATGAGGCTACCTGGAAATCGCTTCCCCGCCGGGTCGAAAGTATACCCAATCTCGGGGTCCAATCGAGCACAGTCCGGAGTGCCCGTGGACCTCGCTTGTCACGCTTCGCATTGTGTCGTCCGCCTTCGCAGCTTAGCCGCTTCGGCGTGACAGCCTCCGCCTGGGGAGAGTTCGCGGCGCTAAGCAGGCTGAAGACGTGCTGGGTACCGTTTCGTCGCAGAGACGCGGTCGCGGCGAGCGACTACCTCACGACGCATCGGTTCGCACCAGTCTTGAGCCACTCACGCAGGGTCTCCGCCTCAATCTGCTTCGTCATCACGCCCTCCGACGTGGGTTCACAGCTTGGTGTAGAGCCATGCCTTCTCGACCCACACCTTGCCGAGATGCCATCGCCGGCTGGGTTGACGCAAGGTCACTGCGGGCTTCGGTTCCGCGTAGAAGTCTCCGCCGCCGAAGCCAGCTTTGCCGCCGCCGATTTCAATGAAGCATTCGCCATGGCCGTCGAAGCGCGCTGACTGAACCTGGCCCGCAATGGCCTGCACGATGTTCTCGGCCACGATCTCGGCTTCTTTGTGCGCAAACACGCCGGCCTTCGGCAGCGGCTTCCCAACAGCCAACGGGATCGAGACAACGTCGCCGATCGCGTACACGTTGGGCCACCGCGTCTGGAGCGTGTGGCGATCCACTGACATCCACCCGCTCTCTCCGGTCAAGCTACTGTCGCGAATCACGGCTGGCGCCCGGTGAGGCGGCACGTACGCGAGCAGGTCGAAGTCGACCTGGACAGCGTTCGCGAACGCGAGTCGCTTCCGGTCGGCATCGACGGCTGTCACTTGATGCTCAGGGTGATAGGGGATGCCTTTCGCGGCGAGCAGGTCTGTGACCGCGCGCGACACGTGGGGCCCTGCCACGCCCATCGGCGCCGACTCGGCTGCATAGACCTCAATCTGCACACGATCGCGAAGGCCCTGCTTGCGGTACCAGTCATCGATCAGCATCGCACCTTCGTACGGCGCCGCCGGACACTTGTAGGCCGGCGCGGCGGTGAGCACGATAATGCGACCGGCACGCAGATTCCGAAGGGCGGTCCAGAGCGACTCAGCGCCGCTTCGGGCGTAGAAGTTGTGGCCCGCTTGCGGGAGGCCGGGAATCACGTCCGGCGCCAGCTCGGCACCCAGTGCGATCACCACATAATCGCCGGGGAGTGCCTCGCCCGCGACGGTCACGATCCGCCGGTCTGGGTCGATGTGCTCGACGTTGCCGACGCGAACGTCGATGCCCTTCTCCGTGCCAGCCGCGTCAGTGGACGGGTGATCGCGTCAGCCGTGCGCTGGCCGACCATGAGCCACAGCAGCGACGGCGCAAACACGTGATCGCGCTCGCGATCCACCAGCACGACCCGGTGCTGCCTCGGAAGGCGCTTCCGGAGTGCCCGCGCGGTTGCGACGCCGCCGACGCCGCCGCCAAGAACAAGAATCGTCTTCGAGTCAGCCATAGATTCCTGGTCCTTCGCTAGAACACCAGCGTGCGATCCGCCCACTGCACCCAATTGGTGAACTCCTCGAGTGTGCTCCGGTGCGTGGTGTCTGTAAGCTCCGTGTCGACGATCCCCCGTGCATCCATGCACGTGGCGCAGACGCCGATCTCGCCGCCGCGGCGGCCCACGCTTCGCAGCATGAGTTCCGCGTTGTAGTACCCCTGCGGGACCTTTTGATCCTTCTTCGCGCAGCTCGCCGCGTCCCCGACAAGAAAGACTTTCACCTCCTCGCCTTCGCGCTTCGATAACGAACCGGCGACGGGGCGGACGAGAGATCAGATTGCGGCAATCTAAGCGTGACTGAGCTGCGACGGTGTCGCTCTACTCGCGGAACCGGACGATCATCGTGCCGGCGGCTGCTGATACTCCGGCGGCGTCGCGCTTGGGCTGCCCTGAACGGGCCGGGGTTCCGGAAAGCGGTTGACGTAGAAAGGACGATACTTCACGGGATTCCCCTCCGCGT
>ORMF010534808.1_pt1 | contig 14784 bp, 8 predicted proteins | sample 1779871 | NCBI WGS metagenome assembly ORMF01 (sample SAMEA104232316, study PRJEB22302) | groundwater metagenome | biome: forest; feature: aquifer; material: groundwater | place: USA | collected 2011-08-07 | depth 5.4 m | reverse complement strand
CGCCTTTGTCGTACTCCTGCGCGTACTTCCGCAGATAGTGCTGTGAGAGCGTCGGGATCTCGACGCGCCGCTCCCGCAGAGGCGGGACGTGAAGCCGGACGATGTTGAGACGATAGAAGAGGTCTTCGCGAAACCGGCCGCTGGAGACCAGCGCATCAAGATCCGCATTGGTCGCGGCAATCACACGGACGTCCACTTTGACCGGGTGCGTCTCGCCGATCGGGCGAACTTCACCTGATTCGAGGAACCGGAGCAGCTTTGGCTGCACGTCGATCGGAGTCTCGCCGATTTCATCGAGGAGCAGCGTGCCGCCGGCACTCGCGCGAATCACGCCCAGCGCATGATCCGAGGCGCCGGTGAAGGCGCCGCGGCGATGTCCAAACAGTTGGGCGTCGATCATCTCGCGAGGACACGACGTGCAATTGAACGGCAGGAACGCGGCCGCTGCGCGCGAGGACCCAGCGTGAATCGCGCGCGCTAGGACTTCTTTTGCCGGTGCCGGTCTCCCCCGCGAGCGGCCGGAAGCAGGAAAATCGTGGTCGACCTGGATGCGACGGGCGGACTACCCCGGAAGGGCCTGAAGCGGGCCTAGGTCATGCGTGATTTAACCTTGTTGTGTTTAAATTTAGGCAAGAGGCACCGAACCGCCCTACGCGGTAACGGAAGTGCCTTACGGCGGTTACGAGAGTCCGGTTCAATCGGCTTCTGTAGCACGCATGGGTAGTCAGCCGTACTCAGTCCCTGGCATCCGTCCCGGTCACGACCACAACCGGGATGCGGCGCGTTTCCGCGTGAGCCATCATTTCGCGCCGTACGTCGCGGCACGCGCACGGGAAAGTTGGCTAGCGGCTGGTGCTTGTGAAACAACCGTTAGCGTCGGCATGACCATCTGACTACCGGTCGGCGGTTCGGATCGCCGCCGCCCCACCCTTGACGGCGATCCGCACGCGGGTGTCGCGGAGTGTGGTGCCATTCCAGTCGAAGACCCAGTAATCCTTCTCGACCATGTTGCCCACGAGGATCGTCCTGCCATCAGCCGAGAAGGCGGCCCCTTGCGACCAGTGCCCGATGGGTGCCTCGGCCACCTTCGCGAGCGCGGTGCCGTTGACGCGGAGGAGGACGAGCTTGCCCGCGTCGTTGAAGAATGGCGACTCCTTCGGCCGATTGCTCCCGTTATGGAGGACCACCGCAATGATGGAGCCGTCCGGCGAGATCTCCACGCCTTCGGGCACCGGCCCCACGGTGATGGTGTCAACCACGCGCGGCGGCCGCGCGCGGAGGTCCACGAGGCTCACGGTGTCGTTGTCGTCTGTGCCGTGGCCCAGGTTAGCGACGACGGCCCAGGCGCCGCTGGGCGCGATGTCGAGCGCGATCGGCCCAACGCCAGCCGTCATGTCACGTTTGGTGTACTCCACATTCGTTCCCTCGATGGATAGGACCGAGATGCGGTGATCGCGTTCCCGGCTGACTAGCGCGGTCTTGCCGTCGGGCGTGAAGGCCACGGCGCCGGCGCCCGCCTTGGGGCCGCCAAGCTCCACGGTCCCTGCGGGCGCCACTGTCTTGCCCTGGATGGTGAAGACTGAGACCGTCCCATCGGCGCGATTGGCCACCAGCGCCAGCGTGCCCTGTCGGTTGATCGACACGCTGGAGGGCTGCCGGCCGGCCTCGAGCGTGGCGATGACCCGGGGCGGCGACGCCTTGAGGTCGATGACCGATAGACGGGTGTCGGGAGTGGTCTTGGTCGGGTCCTGGGGGTCGATTTTCATGGCAGCGGTGACGAGGGCGAGCCCCTCATCGGGGGTGAGGGCCACGCTCGTGGGCGGCCCCGACAAGCTGACCGGCACCTGGACCTCGGCGATGATCTTGGGTGGCGACGCCTTGAGGTCGATGATGGCCAGGGTATCAGGCGGTGGATTCGGCACCACCTTCATCGTACCGTTCACGAGGACGACCTTGTTGTCATTGGCCGAGACCGCGAGCTGCCCCGCGGCGAGGGGGGCGAGCGCGAGGCCGGCCAGTAGGACGACAACGAGAACTGCGAGCTTGGTGTTCATGAGATCTCCTGGTGTTCAGGACTCGTTTAATAACTTCGGTGGCCTGGATCCACGGTGACCACACGATAGCCGGGCCACTCGTCCGTCGGTGATGTCGGCGTGCCGGCGATCTGAATATCTGCGCTGTATGTCAGCGGCGTCGCCAACAATGTTTCCTACGTCATACCACCATCAACACCAACGCGATTTTACGCATCGGTTCCTTGTCGCCCCATGCCACACCGAGACACGTTAGAAGCCGTAGGACACTTTCCCCGGTGGGCACGGCAGGTACTCTTTGCGGGCGGCCGCACCATCAAAACTCAACCTGAAAACCAACCTTCGTCATGCGGCCCGGCAAGACGTACGTCGGCCGCTGCCAGTTCGGACCGTATGTCGTATTCAGCTGAAGGACTGCGCTCGAATTGAGTGCGTTGTACAGGTCGACGTTTCCCTGGAAGCGAATCCTCTTGACGCGAAAGTTCTTCGCGAAGCGAGCGTCGACCTGGTAAAAGCGCGGCGCGAACAACGTGCCCGGCTCGATCAGATCCACCCGTGCGAGCCCCGATGACAAATTGCGCGTCAAAGAGTTTCGCACCTCCGCGCTCACGGCCGTATAGGTCGCCGTTATAGGGGGGCCGGGATTGCTTTGCATCGATCCGCTGGCCTGCAAGCCCCACGGCAGCGGAACGATGCCGATGAACTTAACTTGAGTTTGCCAGGGGGTTTGCACCCGGCAGAACCGTGACTGTCCTGGAGAATCGACGACGAAACACCGATCGGTTCCGGTTGTTACTTCGTTGCCATGGACCGAGGTGGTTCCGGTACTCATCCCACCGGAAACGATCACACCGTGCGGCAGCCGTGCGTTCATCGCGAGGTCGACCCCGTTATAGACCTTGGACTCTTTCCCGTATTTGGAGGAGAGGGTCACCAGGTTGTCCACCCTCCCAAACTTCGACGGATTGAGGTCGTACAATCCGCAGATCTGGTTTCCGCCTCCGCCGGGCAACCTCGAATCGACCGGCGCGGAGAGGCAGTACGGATCGTAGTCGGCCGGCGTCACCTCCAAATTGTCGGTCACGGTAAAGTTGCCAAACCACCGCCGGAAGTAGCCGGCATTCACCGATACCTGCGGCAACAGCTCGTGGTTTAGAGCTGTGGAGACCTCCCAGTTGTACGGGCGTACTCCCCACCCGGTGACGATTGCCGGGTCATAGCGAGTCGTGATGTTGACCGTACCAAATCTGTTATTGGACAAGGGACCGAGTTCGTTCTCTTGTGGAATGAAGTCTCCGTTGACGTCGGCCCACGTCCGTGTTGCGCTCGTGACCGAAGCAGTAACAGGACTATTTGCCTGGGTCAGGTCCAGCTTGTTCTGGTTGACGTACCGGCTTGCCGTGACCTTGATTGCTGTTTTGCCGTCGCCGAACAGGTCATAGGCGGCGCCAAGCCGCGGTGTCAGATCCTTCCAGTTCGGGATGTTCGTCACCGCCGGAAAGCTCCGTTCGGGCACGAACCGTCCAGCGGGCACGCGCAGCGCAGGGACGCTCGCGTTTTGATACATGAAGCGCAGGCCGGCATTGACCGTCAGCCGCTTGATCGCCCATTGATCTTGGGCATAGAGTCCGACCAGCGCGTTCAGGTTCGCCCTGTTCGCGACAGGCGCGAAAACCGTGACCTGCCGGGGAACCCCATTGAGCAACGAGTAGGTCATTTCACCGTTGACCTCGGTGGTCGACGTCGACGTTGCATTCTCGAGCGAGACACCAACTTTCACGGCATGCGCGCCTGTCACGTAGGAAAGGTCCGCTCTAGCTTTATTCTCATTTTGGATGGGATGTGAATAGCTCGGCGCGGCGCCAAACACGACGCCGCGCGAAAGCTCCGTCACCGAAATGTCATCGCGCGTCACGTCCAACACGCGGTAGAAGGGGCTGTCGTAACGGATGATCAGCGTGCCGACATCGAGAAATACCCGCGCACTGATCGGCCGCCTCCAGCTCGCTTGCCCCAGATAGTTGTTTTTGACTCTCTGAGCCGATGTGGCTTCGGGCGCTCGAGTCGCGCTTCCGCCGAAGGCACACGTGCATCGCGGTTGGCTCGCTACATACAACCCGAACTTGTTCTTCTCGTTGGCTTGCCAGGTGAGACGAATACTCGCGGAGGTCAGCCAGGTCTCGGCGACGAACTGCTCCCGGGTCAAGTCGGGTGTGTACGCGAACGTACCGGGCGTTTTGTTGTAGTACATTCCGGCGACTCGCTCGTTCTGCCCCCAATATCGATACGAGCCAAAGAACCACAATCTGTCTCGCGCGAGGGGTCCACCGGTCGACAGGTTCAGGTCCCAGAGCAGGTCTGCCTGGTTCACCGCAGTCAGGCCCTGCCGCTTCAGCTCGTCCGTCAGGTTGTCACTCACCAGGTTTCTATCGGTGTACTCGCCGACGAAAGATCCGCCGAAGCGGTTGCCACCTTCTTTCGGGATAAGATTCATGTTGACGCCGCCATAGGGATACTCGGCAGCAAGAGCGGCCAGCTGCAGGCTGTATTCCTGTACTTCGCCGGGGTTGACGGTAAAACCGGTCGAGGATCCGCTGCCGGCGGTTACGTTGAACGACAGCCCGTCGATCATTGCCACGGCGTCGCTCGCATTGCCGCCGTGGATGAGCAGCCGCGCCCGTTCGCCCGCCAAGCCGCCGACGTCCTGGCCCGATTGGCGCGAACTTGATACGGGCGTGATGCCCGGGATGAGCTGTCCGATTGCCTGAAACGACCGCGTGCTTGGAAGGGCGTTAATGATCTCGCTTTCAATCACGCTCCGCTGAACGACGTTGCGGACATCCACGGTGGGGCTTCGGCCGGTGACAACAACCGCCTCCTGCACGGATCCGACCTGCAGGTCGGCGTTGACGGTGGCGGTGAACGCCGTTGTCAACGCGATCCCTTCTCGCCTGATGGTGGCGAAGCCCGCCAGGCTGAATGTGACGGTGTAAACGCCGGGCCGCAGATCGAGGATTCGGTACAAGCCATTGCCGTCGGTGATGACGCTGCGGAACTTCTCAATGAGAGCGGGACTCGATGCCTCGACCGTTACACCGGGCAGGACGGCGCCGGTCGTATCTCTCACCACTCCTGCCATGCCGCTCGTCTGTGCCGCTGCCGCCGCAGGGATAAGCGTCAAGGATAAAAGCCACGCCAGAGGCCGTCTAACGACATCTCTGAGGGATCCCATAGTGCCTCCTTGTTGATAACGAGCGACTTGACACCGCCGGCGCCAGCACGACATTGAAGAAGATCACCAGCTTACGAACCTGAGCCACCTCGGACCGGCATCCGTCGGTGACTCGTCATGTCGGCCTCCATCTTCTGTGCGTTGACGGGACCTCTGGTCAAGATGCTGAGCGAGCTCCGCGACGAACTCTTCCCACCGAGCGCACCCGCACCCAGCGCATTTCTGCCGCGCAGACTGCTCGTCAACTCGCGCCGAGCTTCCGCAGCAGCTCGGTGGTGTGCGCATGGTTCTTCGCGGTGCCCAATGGCGTCAGACCCTGCTTGTTCTTGACGTTCAACTGGGCGCCCGCGTTGACGAGCAGCTGAACGACGGAGTCGAAGCCCTTCGACGCGACCGCGTGCAACGCTGTCTCACCGTTCTTGTCAGCCGCCCCGACGTCGCTGCCGAGATCCAGCGCGGCCTTCACGGCTTCCAGCGATTGACGCTCGTCCTCCCTGGCGTCTATTTGCTCCACCTCATCGAGCGTGCGGTCCCGACGGTCGCCCCTCGAGCCCAGCCCGGCCGCTGCTAATAGCGGCGTCCTCCCGTCGCTTAGTCCGAGGGTCGTATCCGCCCCGCCCGCCGCTAACGTTCTCATGATGGCTGGCTCAGCGAATTTGGCCGCCAGCCAATAGGGCGTCGCTCCGACCAACGCCCCCTCTAACGCATAGTCCCGGCTGAAGTGCCGAACAGGGGTGCCCCGCGTGAGCTTTGCATTTGGATCGGCGCCGTGGGCCACCAGCGACTTCACGAGATCGAGATCGCCTCTCAACACCGCCGCATGGAGGGCCGTATATCCAGTGCCTGCTGAGTTCGGGTTCGCGCCTTTCTGCAGAAGGTACGTCGCCACCGCGCCGTTTCCGCTGTGCGCAGCAATCACAAGGGCGCTCATGCTGTCGGCGGCCACGTCATTTGCGTTTGCGCCCGCATCTACCAGCAGCATCGCGGACTCGACGTCGCCCTGTCTCGCCGCAAAGAGCAACGGCGTGAATCCGCCCGTTGGAACCTCTACAGGGACGACTTCATCCTTCTGCCTCGCTCCGCGGCTCCCTCGCGTGAAGAGTAACGGGTGGACTTTGGTCCGATCACGGACGTCCGCTCCATGCTCGAGTAGCGTCCGCACAATCTCGGTGTGCCGCCGCGAGACGGCCCACATCAACGCTGTCTGACCGTGTGCGGTCTCGGCGAGGTTGGGGCGCGCGCCATGCGCCAGCAACGCCTTCACAGCCTCGAGGCTGCCGGTGCGCGTCGCCGCCATGAGCGGAGTCTCTCCCGTTGTGAGCGCCAACGTGTTCGGCTTCGCCCCGGCCTTTAACAGCTTCGACACCATGGACGCGCTCATGATCCTGCACGCCCAGTGAAGCGGGGTGATGCCCAGATCATTGGCGGCATTCACGTTCGCGCCGGCGCGAATCAGGAGATCCGCTGTGTCCGAATCACCCCAGTGGACGGTCCAGTGAAGGGCCGTCGCGCCATCGGGCTGCGACGCGTTCACATCAACACCTGCCTGCACCAGGTGACGAACGGCCGCGGAATTCTGTGCCTTCGCGGCCTCAATGAGCCGAAGATCGCCCGCCGACGCAACTACCCCAGTCGCGAGCAGCAGCACCCCCGCCAGAGAACCGCACCGCTTTGCGCGCGCCTCGGAACGGCCGTCCTCGCGGATCATCATCGATCCGGCCTCCGCATCTGAAAGGGTATGCTCCTTACGACACCGAGAATAAGCGACGACCACCGGTAATCACTTGGCGCGGCTCCCCGGAGAATCGTACGAACCGCGGGCATGTCGTAATGCTCGAGACCGCGGCCGAGAGCGTACGTCAGGAGTTTCTCTGTGACGGTCGTCACGAACTCATCTCGATGGCTCACTCCGAGCCGCCGCAGCCCGGCCAGTCCGTCGAACCGTGTGCCATCGGGCAGCGAGCCCGATGCATCAATCGGAGTTCCCCCCTCGGTGGTTGACCGCCACGCGCCGGTCGCATCGAAATTCTCGAGAGCGAGGCCGAGTGGGTCCATCCGCACATGGCATACCGCGCAGGCGGGATTGGCACGATGTCGTTCCATCTGTTCGCGCATCGACAGGCGGGTCTGTTCCCCCGTCTCCGGCAGCGCGGGAATGTTGGGGGGTGGTGGCGGAGGCGGCTGCCCGAAAATATTGTCGAGCAGCCACTTACCCCGAATGACGGGCGACGTCCGGTTGCCATATGACGTAAGGGTGAGGATGCTTCCATGGCCGAGCACCCCTCCGCGCTGTGAGGTGTCGTCGAACGTCACGCGACGAAACTGGCTCCCGTGTATGTTCGGAATCCCGTAGTGCCGGGCCAGGCGCTCGTTCACGAATGTGTAGTTCGCCGTCACCAAATCTATAACGGGCCGATCATTCTGGAGTTGATCGGCCACGAAGCGCTTCGTCTCTTCCGCGAACGACTGGCGCAGGTTGTCATCGAACTCCGGATAGAGTTCCGCGTTCGGCGTCAAGAAATCGAGACGCGGAATCTCGAGCCACTGGGCGGCAAAGTTCTCTACCAGCGCCTTCGACCGCGCATCGGCCATCATCCGACGCACTTGTTGTTCGAGCACGCGCGGCTCTTTCAAGCGTCCGCGAACCGCGACGTCGAGGAGCTCGTCATCGGGAATGCTGCTCCAGAGGAAGAACGAGAGCCGAGACGCGAGGTCCACGTCGGTCAGGCGATAGGCGGCGCCGCCAGACGTCACGGGCGTCGGGTCGCGCTCGACACGGAACAGGAAGCTGGGATCGACGAGCAGTCGAACGAGCGCCTCCTGAATGCCTGCCTCGAACCCGCGCTTCTCTCGACCCGCCTTATAGAGGCCCAGCAGCATCTGAATATCGGCCTTGGCGACCGGGCGACGGTACGCCCGGCGCGCGACGGTCGAAAGGATCGTCGTCGCGCAGGACTCCTCGTTGGCCGGTTCGCTCGGACGACACACGAACAGCCGGCGGCGACTGGCCGTCTCGCCAGGACCGCCCGCATCAAAGGGACCGCTGACGACCACGGTGTCCACAAAAGCCTGGGGAACACCGGCCCGGGAGTTGCTCGTTTCATCCCTGATCAAGCCGAAGAGCGATTGAGTCGGCTGCGCAACTCCTTCGCCTTCCCAGGGCCGATCGACAAACGAGACGCCGACCACATGGAGACCCGCCCGCGCCGAAAAACGAACCTCCAGGCCCTTGTCGGCCGTGACCATGTACTCGTCCCATTCGGGACTGTCCCCCGCATATTTCCCAGCAAACGTTTCCGGTATCAGCGTGGGCGGCCTCTTTCCGCCAACGGTGAACACCTTGAGCCGCTGGCCGTCCAGGCGCACCTCAAGGTCGTTCGGCTCCCTGAGGCCGCGGATGAAGTCGTACAGGTTGCGCTGGAGGGACACCTTCACGATGTAATCGCCGTCGAGCGGGAAATAATGTCGAATCGCCAGCCCGCCGCGCGACCCGAATGGCAGGTCCTCGCTCATCCGCTCCTCTTGCTTCAGCCCCTTTGGTGGTCTGTAGGTGGCGGTCGTGAAGGCCGAACCAATCGTGGGATCGCCGACGGCCAGGCGACCACTCCGGCGAGCCGCCGCAAGATACCGCTCCAGGAGCGCCGGAGACACGGTAAGAGTCCCTGCCATATTGTCGAAGCCCTCGCTCACGTCGTCCTCAAGCAATAGCGAGGGCCCATTGATCTCGAGCGCCAGCAGATCCCGGATCGCGTTTGTATATTCAGTCCGAGTCAAACGGCGGGCCGGCGTTCTCCCCGGGTTGGGAGCCACCGCCGCCGCCCGATCGAGCGCTGCCCCGACAGTCGCAACAACAGCATCGTAGGTCGCGTCGTCAGGCCGTCGACTCCCACGCGGTGGCATCTCACGGGTGCGAAGCTTCCGCAGAACCTTTTCCCATATCTGGGGGTTGGCTCCCACGTTCGCCACGTCGATGGTGTCGAGTATGAGCCCAGCTGTTTTCAGCCGCTGATTGTGGCACCCGACGCAATACTGCGTCACAACAGTGCCCGGAGATGCCTCCGGCGATGCAGCACGACCCTGCGCAGCGACCGCTTGCGTGTCTGCGAGCCTTGGCGTCTCCGGTTGCAATCGAGCACTCGAGACTCCGGTCGCGTGCAAACTCGCACCGATGAGCGCGACCGCGAAGGATACGAAACTTAAATAGCCAGTGGCTATCTTGAACATGCGGCGCCCAAGCTGTCGTGAAACGCGCGTGCTCGCTCAGATACCAGAAAGTCCATCAAGTGGCCCTGTGCTGTCGCCCATCGTTTCGACCGGAATTCCCAGGTTGCCCATCAGGCTCACGTGCAGGTTCGCCAACGGCGCTCCGGAATAGCGCAGATGACGGCCGCCCTTCAGTTGAGCGGCTGCCCCGCCCACGATGAGGATCGGCAGGTTGTCCGTGGAATGGACGTCGCCATCACTGTGACCGGCTCCGTAGATGAGCGTGAGATGATCCAGCAACGTTCCATCGCCGTCGGGCGTCGAGCGCAGCTTCTCGAGATAGTACGCGAGCTGTTGCACGTGATACGTATTGATCTTCGTCAGTTTCGCGAGCTTCTGGGGATTCCTCTGGTGATGGGACGTCGGGTGATGCGCGTCCGGCACGCCAATCTCCGGATAGCTGCGGCCGCTGAACTCGCGGCCGATCATGAAGGTGGTGACCCGTGTGAGATTGCTCTGATAGGCAAACGCCTGCAAATCGAACATCAACCGGGCGTGCTCGACGAATGAAGCCGGGATGCCCACCGGCTGATCGTACGGTGGCAGCGTCACCGTACTCTGCTCCTCGGCCAGCTGGATCCGTCGCTCGACATCGCGGATGGCATCGACGTATTGGTTCAGTCTCGCGCGGTCGCCTGGTCCGAGTCCTTTTTGGAAGTCGGCCATTCCCCGGGTGACCGAGTCGAGGATGCTCCGGTCCTGTTGGATGCGCTCAAGCCGCGCCTGGGTATTCGTGCTCCCGGCTCCGCCAAACATCCGCTCGAACACAACGCGCGGATTGCTCTCCATCGGCAGCGGCGTGGTGGGCGACGCCCATGCGATTGTGGTCGTGTACGTGCAGCTGTATCCCGGCGCACAGGTGCCCGAAAAGCCGGAACCCTCCAACGCAAGTTCCAGCGAGGCGAGCTGAGTGTCCCGGCCGAACTCCTTGGCCACCAGTTGGTCCATCGAAATGCCGGCACCGACCTCTTCGCCACCGCGGGTCTGTTTCGGGGGGACGTTCGTCAGAAACTTCGTGGTTGCGCTGACATGATTTCCCGACGGCACCTTGTTGGCATCAAGGCCGGTGACCACTGTGAGGTGATCTCGAAACGGTTGCAGCGGGCTGAGGATGGGGGGGAGCTCGAAGGCCGTTCCATCAGTAGCCGGCGTCCAATCGTCCATATTGATCCCGTTCGGGACGTAAACCACACCAAACCGCTGAATGGGTTTAGCCGCGGTCTTCGCCAGGGCGCTCAGCGCCGGGACCATGGCATCGAGTAGCGGCAGGGCGAGCGTCACGCCGGTACCTCGTAACATCGTCCGCCGCGACAGCGCCTTCTTGGTGATGATCATGACTCCGACCTCTGCACCTGCGTTACTAGGACGGTCAATGACCCGCGGTAACCGTCACGTCACGGCCCCGTCAGTCCATATTAGAGATCGAGTTGCATGCCGACCTTGAGCATGCGAGCCAGCAGGACGTATGTCGGTCGCTGCCAGTTCGGACCGTACGTCGTATTCAGGCACAGCACCGCGCTCGAGTTGAAGATGTTGTAGAGGTCCACGTTTCCCTGCAGCCGAACCCCCCTTTATGTTGAAGTTCTTGGCCAATCGGGCGTCGACCCGGTGGAAACGCTTGCCGAACATCGTGCCCGGCTGGATGAGTTCCACCTGGGTGAAGCCCATTAGCGCCGGACGACAAAATTGCGGAGCAGTGACGTTAAAGTGCCGTCGGCAGCATAGACCATTCGACGCTGGCTAACAACGAAATCTCGTTAACAGCACAGCGGGCCGGAAATGACGTCCGCCCTCTCGTGGTGTGTGGCGCGTTAGGCGCTCTGCGCGGTGGGGCTCGAAGCGGTCGAGGCCAAATCGCTGGCGCTTCAAGTACAGCCCTTTCCGCGAGAGGCCAAGGAGCCGCGCCGTGTCCTCGATCCGTCCGTGGCACACCGTGAGTGCATGCTGCACCATCGTGCGTTCGAGGTGTTCGAGGGCAGCGGCCATCGGTTGTTCGCCAGCGGATGAATCCGCTGAATCTCCTGCAGGATCGCGGTGAGGTTGAACCGATCACCCCAGAAGATGAGATCCCTGGTAGCTGGGTCTACGCTGCGAAAGACGTTCTGCGGATCAAGGATCTGGAATGTCTGAAGGGGTGCGACATTTACATCGACGTATTGGTAGTCATCGCGCGCCCGTCATCGCTGGCGCGCGCTCCGCTGTGGGCGGTGGTGTTGCTAGCCGTCACGCTGATCATTCTGGGCTCGTCGTGGTTTTGTGATTCTGGGCCCCGCTCGCGCCCCAGCGATAGCGCCCGGCGCCACTCGATGAATGTACAGGCTCTCATCTGACACCGGTCTTCCATATTAGAACCGGAACAGACGGTTGATCTTCACGACGAACCCGCGAGTTTCGAGCGCGGTTCCACGCGGCGGAAACGTGTCACGGCCCTCCGTGTAGACGACGAATACTTCGCTTCCGGGCTGATACTCCCAGCGGAATCGCAGGTTTGTCGACAGCGATGTGTTGCCAGAACTGTACTGCAGCAGCGCCGCGACGAACATTCGGGGCGTCATCGTGAACGTCGTTCGGGCTCCCATCACGCTGGTTGCGAACCGCCCCTGTGGCAGATCGATCCAGTTGAGGGAGATATTCGGCTCGATGCCGAGTCGCGGCGTTACTTCTACGCGCCCTCGGAACGTAGTCGTGGTCTTCTCCCCATCGTAGAAGGTTCCGATCTCCACCGCAGCCGAGCCCGATACGCGATGCTGCTGGCCCGCAGTGAATGACGCACGCACGGTGTCGAAGTCATAACCGCCGACAGGAATACACACGCCGTCGGAAATCAGAAACGGGGCTGGTAGAAATTCGTATAGCCCCAGGTACTGGAACGACACGGTGTCGCTGCTGTGCAGGTCCATTCGGAATTCGCCCCGCAGCTCACGTGATTCCAGCCGGTTCTGGTTGTCTGTGATGTACTCGAGACTTCCTTCGGAGCTGAACTTGCGCACGAACCGGTTGCGCTCGGGTCGAGGACTGAAACGGCCCAGCAGAAGACTGCGTCGGAAGTCTTCCCTCCGCAGGAATCCGACCTCCGGATTGAAGTTCGGCTCGACGACGAGCCGATCGAGTCCAAGTCCGTATCGATCGGAGTTGTAGTTGAAGCGGGTTCGGTAGCTCAGGTCGTTCTCCGAGCGCCCCTGCGTACGTGACCGCGCCAGGTAGCCCGTGACGAAGACGTTCTGTCGCAGCGAAAAATTGGCGTCGACCCCCCAGACGTCGTTCGCGCCTGGAGCCACCGTAGAGACCGATCGACGTGTGAAGATGCCGCCGATCGTGCTCCGGCGCAGCACGTCGCGCTGGAGGCGAAGCACCGTGAAGTTGGTCTGTGCCGCAGCGGCTGCCGCGTGCTTATCGGTTTCGATGCTGAGCGCCGCCAGGCTCCAGGCACCGGCCTTCCCGGTGAGCCTCGCGCCACCGACAATCGGCACCACGGCTGAACCGCTCAGACCAATCCGCCGGCTGTAAAAGATCGTGGGCGCGTCGGCGACGCTGGCTCCCGGGAGGCCTCCGGTTGCCCCGAAACCGAAGTTCCCCTGCCCTTCCAGAAAGAAGTCACGTTTCTCCGGGAACGAGAGGCTGAAGCGCGTGAGATTGACTTGCGCCTCGTCGGCCTCAACCTGCGCGAAATCTGTGTTGTACGTGAAGTCGGTGGTCAGATTCTTGGTGATTCCATACTTCACGTCGATGCCGGCGTCGCGATCAATGTCATTCCTCACCGCGGGTCGACTTTGGAGATCAGTCGTCACGCGTGAAATGGCGTACGGCTTCACCTCGAGATTGCGGGTCGCCGGCGGGGCTTCAACTCCGATCAGCGTGGCACTGGCTGACACGTTGGCGAGTGCGTTGGGGCCCCATGAGGGCGAAACCGGCGAGAGGAACGCGGTCTCGTTTTTTCCGGGGATGACCCGCCGCATCTGGAGACCCCAGGTTTGTTGCCGGCCGGGATGGTACCGTAACGATTTGAACGGAATCGCGATTTCGGCGGTCCAGCCCCCGTCAAAACGCTCCGCTCGACCCTGCCATATGGCGTTCCAGTCAAGCATTGGAGACCGGATCTCGGACATCACCGTGTCCCAGACGCCGCCGATCGGTGTGATGCCGAACGCATATCCGTCACGTCGATCGTGAAACGTGTCGAGTTGCACAGTGAAGCTATCGTTCAGCCGCAGGTTCGAGCTGTCGCGGCGCATGTCGTTGGCCACGATCCGCTCAGGGTGCTCGTCCCAGCAGCGGCAGGCGAAGTACATCTGCCTGTCGTCGAACATCACCCAGACTTCGGTTTTCTCCGATACCGGCGTACCGTACCGGGGCTCCTGCTGGACGAATCCCGTGACGGCCGGCACAACGCTGTACTCGGCGTCGTCTAGCCGTCCGTCGATGTCGAGTGGCTGGGTGATGCGCGTGGCCCGCACGACGACGGCTCCCGAGCCGTCGCGAGTCAGTGCTCCGGCAGGGATCGCTGTAGCGAGCCCTTGCGGGACACCTGGGCCAGTCTGTGCGAGCGCAGGACTCGTTAGCGCACTGAGGAGGACGATCACGCAACGAATGAGGTGTGGCAGCGGCGCTGGAGATTTCGTGCAGAGCATCGCGGCGGCCGCATTGTACCGCAGCACCGTGGTCATCTCCGGAACTCGGCCCTGATCGGCCACGCTTCAAAGTCCGCGAGCGTCCGCCGCGAAAAGCGTAGGATGCGACACTGTCTTCCAGGAATATAAGGCGTGCAGAATGGATGTTGCCCAGCGGCTCGTCAGACAGGCGTGGGGCGGCCTCGACTTCCACGTGCGTGATCCTGACGGGAACGTCATCTCGTTCGTCCAATACAGGTGGCCTGCGCCGCAAGCTAAGGAGGGGCGCAAGTAGCCAAGTCTCGGCGCGAATGGTTGGGGGCTTTGGTGCTAGGGCACGCGGCGACGCTCCGCCATGGCGGTCAGTAGCGCGCGCCGGAGCGAGTCAGCGTTCGCGGCCACCTCCTCCAGGTGGCGCAGCATGGCCGCCAGCTGGCTCGAGGAGAGTCGCGCGTCTCCCATGGGCCGCAGGATAGAGAAGAGGCACGCTGGTAAAGCACAGCGGGCCGGTAGTGACGTCCGCCCTCTCGTGGTGTGTTGCCCGTTAGGCGCTCCGCGCGTGCGGCTCGATGTGCTCGAGGTCAAATCTCTCTCGCTTCAAGTACAGCCCATTACGCGAGAGGCCAAGGAGCCGCGCCGTGTCCTCGAT
>ORMF010585634.1_pt1 | contig 14785 bp, 11 predicted proteins | sample 1779871 | NCBI WGS metagenome assembly ORMF01 (sample SAMEA104232316, study PRJEB22302) | groundwater metagenome | biome: forest; feature: aquifer; material: groundwater | place: USA | collected 2011-08-07 | depth 5.4 m | reverse complement strand
TGGAACCAATATATTTTAAAACAAAAATTCGCTTTTTGGACATCATCCTTGCGGCTGTAACATTTTATGGAATAACTCTTTTGGTTCACAAAACACATGGTGTTCAGGGCAATGCGCTTCTTGGAATATTTTTCAGCCTTACGGCTGCATTCATCGGATCATTATTTATTATTTTTTCGCGAGGGTTGGTGAAAAAATATTCAAGCATAAAAATTACATTTTATCAATACTCTACAGTGGCGATAATGGGGCTTTTCTTTTTCATTCCTGAAGCACCTAAAATATCTATTGACAACCTTTTACTTATAATAATTCTCGGCATAGTTTTTACAGCTTTTGCCAATACGCTTTTCATCGATTGCCTAAAAAAAATAACAGCCACGAAAGCTAATATTATTTTAACGTTAGAGCCTGTTTATGGAATAATTTTAGCTGCAATCATTTTAAGTGAAACTCCAAGCAGACGTACAGTTATAGGAGGAGCTATAATCCTTTTATGTGCTGTAACCGCTACTGCTACCCACAAAAAAGAATCTTTATAGCGAAGCTATTTTAAAAATTGGGTGTTGATGAATAATTTTAAGCTCAAATTCTTTTATGAATTACCGAAAAATCAAAGCGTATGAGAATAGATTTCCAATATCTTACGGCAAAATGCAGAGGATATCTTTTAAAATTTTTGTTTAAACAATTAATCTTCAACTCTAAAATCTTTTTTGGGTGCTTTACAGATAGGGCAAACCCAATGTTCTGGAAGTTTTTCGTATGGAGTTCTAGTTGGAATATTTGAATATGGATCACCATTCATAGGATCATATTCATAACCGCAAATATTACAAATGTAAGTTTTCATTTTATAACCTCACTTTTATGGAAATTTTAATGGTAAAATCTCATCTTTATCAATTTGTACCTCTATTAATGTAGGTTCTGAAAGAGATGTGATATCCAACGTAATTAGTTCATTGATATTTTTAATTTTTATACTCAACGCCCCGAAAGATTCAGCCATTTTGCAAAAATCACAATCAGAGATAGAAAAATCTATTCCATCAAGCCCGCCAGACTGCTGCTTTGACTGTTTTATCATACCGTACAGATTGTCTTTTAAAATAATTATAACCAATGGGAGGTTATATTTTACCGCTACGCTGAGTTCATTTCCTGACATTAGAAAACTTCCATCGCCTGTAAAGCAGACAGTATGGTTCTTGCTGTCTGCGAAAGCTGCACCGACAGCTGCACCAATTCCCCAGCCCATAGAGGCAAAATTTATTGAAATATTAAACTTTTCAGGGGCTTTTGGTGTCAAATAATGAATTGACCATATCGCTGCACTTGTGCTGTCAACATAATAGTTTGTATCAGCTGGGAATTTTTCTATGATTTGCCAAATTAACTCAGCAGGTTTGACGCTTCCAAAGCTTAATTTACTATTTTTAATATCCGAAATAGAAGAAACACTTGTCAAAGAATCAGTTTTATTGTTTAAGTTTATTTCTTTAACTTTACCTAATTTTGATTTAAGAATAGTTAAAAGTTCACTCAAATTCAGTTTTGTATCGCCTGATATTTGAAGTTTGACTTCAGGTGTTTTTCCGAAATGGAGCTCATTAAAATCAAAATGAACAGTATTATCATTAATCAAAAGTCTATCCATAAAACACGTCGCATTGGCATAAAAAGACGGATTAATTAAGACAACAGTTTCAGCCTGTTTTAATGATTCTCTTGAACTTGTATGTCCACCAAAACCAAAAACGCCTTTATATCTTGGAGTTGGGCAGTTAATGTACTTTTTACCAGTAGGGGAAGATATTATATCAGCGTTTAATAATTCTGCCAGCTCTTCAATTAAAGAGCCTGTATTGTTGGCAAAATCGCCAACATAAAAAGTCATTTTAGCATTAATTTTCATGTTTTCGATAAAAAGATCAGCCGCATGTGAAACGCCGAAAAAATCAGTAGTTTTTGTTGTTTTTTTAATATTTTTCAAACAGCTCTCAATGGATAATTTCAAGTCACACTTAGTCTGAAATATTTCTGTTGGGATACTTAAGTGTACTGGTCCACAAGGTTGAGTCATTGCACTGTTTAAAGCGTAAGTTAATTTATGCTCAAATTGATTTACATGAGTAATGATACTGCTATATTTAGTACATCCGCCGAGCATATTCATGACTTTTATATGAGCATCGTGCGATGAATCTTGAAAGCTTCCCATTCCGTGTTTATCAACTGGCGTCTGGGGTGTAATGAGTAAAATAGGTATCTGTTCCGCATATGAACACGAAATTCCTGTCAAAATATTTGTAATACCTGGACCTGTAGTTGCACAGCAAACTCCTATTTTATCAGTTGTTCTCGCGTATCCGTCTGCCATAAAGGCAGCACCATTTTCATGCGTAGAAAAAATAAGCTTTATACTGCCGTTAGAACTGTTATTAGCTATAGATCCAAAAAATGGATTGAAATGGGAACCTGGAACGCCAAAAATATATTCAACACCAAGTCTATTCAAATACTCTATAATCACCTCAGATACTGTTTTCATGTTCATTATCTTTCTTCACTAGATTGATTTTACTTCCTACAAAGTGTATTAATTATTGACTATATCCAATTGTTTACAAATAACACTCTTTAATTGTGTTGATTGAGTATAAATATTTCCTAACAGCAAATGTATAGAGAAAATAGAAAAACTAACGACTGTCAGCATTATTAACCTAACTTCAAGAGGGGGAAATTGTATGTTTGGAGATCTTATCCATTCACCTTTAAGTAAAAACGTTATCTATAGGTCAATTTATGACCCCAGTCTTTTATATCCTATTTCTCGAGTATTTAACAGGCTTAAGCTCAAAATAAATAATAATGAGCTTCCATTTTATGGTTACGACATATGGAACGGATATGAGCTTTCTTGGTTAAATCAAAAAGGTAAGCCTGAAGTTGCCTTTGCAAGATTTGTCATACCGTGTACATCGAAAAATATTATCGAATCCAAGTCATTCAAAATGTATCTTAACAGTTTTAATAACACAAAATTCAATTCTATGCATGACGTAAAAGAAATTATAAAAAACGATATTTCATATTCGGTTCAAGAAAACATTGAAGTTCAGCTGACGGCTGGATGCGATGAAATGATTCATAAGGTGGAAAAATTTAATTCTTTATGCATCGATGATGTTGATATTGAATGCACAGATTATTCTGTTTCACCTCATCTTTTAAAAGTAAATAAAAATATTGTAGAAGAATCTCTTTATTCTAATCTTTTAAAATCAAACTGTCCTGTTACTGGACAGCCAGATTGGGGAAGTATTGAGGTAAAGTATAAAGGGTATGAAATATCCAAAGAATCGCTTTTGAAGTATATCGTATCGTACAGAAACCATCAGGAATTTCACGAGCACTGTATTGAATCAATTTTTACAGATATTATGCTACGATGTCGTTCTGAAGAATTAACAGTTTATGGTGCATATACGAGACGTGGCGGTCTCGATATTAACCCTATAAGGTCAACTGATAAAAACATACAAATTCCTGTGCCTATGAAACTTGCAAGGCAATAGCAGTAAAGAAGCTACTCAAACATTTAAGATAAGTTTTTCTGAAACCATTTTGTTATGGGTGTAAAACTGAGTAATCATACAAAAAAATTGAACCTGCTTCCCGTTTTCAGTATAACCATGGGGTCAATGATAAGCTCAGGGATTTTTATACTCCCTGCTGTTGCTTATGCATTGACAGGACCTTCCATTATACTTTCCTATATTTTAGGCGGAATTTTTGCCGTAATTGGTTCATTAAGCATGGTGGAACTTGCAACAGCTATGCCAAAATCGGGTGGAATTTACTTTTTTGCATCAAGGAGTCTTGGTGGCATGATTGGCACGCTTACAGGGATTCTTATGTGGATAGCAATTGCAATGAAATCTGCCTTTGCCATATACGGTTTTGGGGCAGTAATCTCACTTTATACAGGCATAAACTTTTTTATAATAGGAGCTGTCGTTACAATATTTTACACTTTATTGAACATAAAAGGGGTTAAAGAAGCAGCAATATTTGACATGTTTCTTGTAGGTACAATAGTTGCAATCATCATAATATTTATATTTTTTGGATATACACACATTCATCTTCATCAGTTTAGACCATTTATCACTCACGGACATGGATTCACAGCACTTTTTGCAACTACAGCTTTTATCTTTATTTCATTTGGCGGAGTGATGAATATATGCAATATTTCTGAAGAAATTGAAAATCCTAAACGTGATATTCCTATTGCTATTTTTTCTGCAATTGCCGTAATTACAGTAATCTATGCATGTATACTTATCGTTGCTATCGGAGTTCTGCCAGGTAAGGAATTTACATCATCAATAAATCCCATAGCGGATGCAGGAAGATACATTTTCGGAAAAGCAGGCTTTATCGTTATTACAATTGCTGCTTTACTCGCTTTTTCTTCATGTGCAAATTCAGGAATAATGTCCTCTTCAAGATATCCAATGGCTTTAAGCAGGGATGGATTTGCTCCAAGTTTTTTAAAAATAAAATTTAAAAAGACAAATACGCCAGTTTATTCGATAATTGTAACCGCGTGCCTCATACTTGCAGCACTTACACTTGACCTAACTACACTAGTACATGCTGCATCTGCTGTTATAATCACATCCTATATAATTACGGATATTTCAGTAATTATTTTGAGATTAAGCAAAATTAATAACTACAAACCTACTTTTAAAACGCCATTTTTCCCTTTTTTGCAAATAATAAGCGTTGTCATATTCACAGCTCTTTTAATTTACATGGGTGCTGAAGCTATAAAAATAAGCATACCTCTTATAGCTGTAAGTTTCATTATTTATCTTTTTTACGCTAAAAAAAACAAATCAAACTCTGCTCTTATGCATTTGATAGAAAAATTGATGAATAAAAAACTGACTTCTGAAAACCTCGAAGAAGAACTTAAAGAAATTGTTTGCAAAAGAGATAATATTATAAAAGATGATTTTGACAATGCAATTGAAAATGCCATCGTAATTGATTTACCAAACAGTGTTGAGTTAAAAACAATGTTCGAAAAGTTGTCAGAACAGCTTAAAAATAAGATTAATTTCTCAGAAATGGAGATAGATAATCTTTTTAATGAGCGTGAAAATCAGAGTTCTACAGCCATTACTGACGATGTTGCAATTCCGCATATTATTATTGAATCTGAAAATGTCTTTGAAATTGCTATCGCAAGATGTATGGAGGGAATTCGATTTGGGGAAGATGCTCCTAACGTAAAACTTGCAATATGCATAGTTGGTTCTAAGAACAATAGAAATAGACATTTAAAAAGTCTTTCAGCAATAGCTCAAATAGTTAGCAGAGATTCATTTATATCTAATTTTAAAAAGGCATCTACTGAGCAGAATATCAAAGATTTGCTTATACTTTCCAAACGGAAAAGATAGTAAAATTTTCTATTAAGCTAAAACTTTTTTCAAACAGTTTAGAAATATTAACTTTAAAAAGGAGCAAAGAAGATGAGAGCAAAATCAAAATTTCTACAAACACTTTTTATGGGATTTTTAATTCTGATTTCCGCAGAATTAATCTCTGCCGCGGAGTCCTCGCCTGCCATTTTTCCAACGAAAAACATTGAACTTGTAAAAACTCATCTCCAAAAAAATATAGCCACCAAAGAAAATGTTTTTAATTTTAAAAGTAAAGAATATGAATGCAATTCTGTACCTGGAGCAATGGTAGCAGCTCCAAATGATACAAACAATCCCCTACTTGGAAACGGATACGAATATACTTGGGCAAGAGATACTGCGATATCAATGCATTCAATAGCTTCGCTGTATGAAGAAGCCATAATATCTAAAAATAATGAACAAATCCAAAAATACGGCGAATATCTTTATAATTACATTAACTGGTTGAAAAAAACCGTATTTATGAAACCTGCCGATATCAGCATGTTTTATGTAGATGGAACTCAGGCACCAAGGACTTTTCAGGCAGATGGACCACCAGCAAGAGTAAGAACACTTGTTTATATTTCAGATCTTTTTATTAACTTGCCCCAGTCTATTATTGTAGATGGAAAGAAAGTAGAACTTAATAAAAATTTTGTAACAGAAAATATATTTAGTCCTCAAAAGCCAGATACAGACTTAATCGGTTATGAGCTTAATTTTATTTGCAATAACTGGAATAAAGAGACTGTAGGATTATGGGAAATGACTTCAGGTCACCATTATTATACAAAGATGTTAGATTTCAATGCATTGATAAAAGGGGCTGCTCTTGCAAAACAGCTCGGTTACAGTAAGTGGTCCAATAGATGCTTAAAACAGGCATTTGAAATTTCAAATAATTTGAAAGGATACTATCAAGATTGGGAATACTATGGTTTTAAACATGACCTTAAAACGCCGCAGTGCACTATTAAAATTGTAACTGAGCTTAGAGATCCTGAAGAAAAAACAATAATTCCTACAGAACACTGGTATGAACAGTACAAAAGAGCCGCAGGGTTAAACACCGCTGTACTTTTAGGTGTTTTATACGGCAACACCTTTAATGATTTCCAATCAGATTCGCCAACATTCAAAGTTCTTAACAAAAATAAATACTATAAAAAATTAATTGAAAATTTAGCAGCTTATAATTTTTTACCAACAAGTAATGAAATTATTCAAACTGCCTACTATTTGAGAAATGCAAATACAGCAAAAGATGTTGAGCCTCCATATTCACAGGGGATCGATGTCTATAAAATAAACAGCATAGGGAAAGGTCCATTCATTGGCAGGTATCCAAGCGATCACTACACAGGAGAATATTGGTCGAATAACAACCTTTATGGTGGTCCATGGTTTATTACAACATTAGGTTTGGCAAGGTATTATTACACGCTTGCAAATGAATACAAAACAACAGGAATTATTAACATCCCTGCTGAAAATTCACCTACACCAGAGGTACTCAATTTTTTCAGGCAGATAACTTTTAATACTAATCTTCAACCTGGAACATACAAGCAAGGAGGTAAAGATTTTAATTCAATTATTGAAGGATTAATAAACAGTGGAAACAAAATCGTAGAAGCGATAAATTCGGTTGCTGAAAATAATAATATGCATATGTCAGAACAGATAGATAGAAATACTGGAAAAGAAACGAGCTTCCAAAATTTAAGTTGGAGTTATAGTTCGTATATTGATACTTATAATCAATACATAAAAACGGTTAAATAAAATACAGATCTAACCTAAGTTTGCCATGGATTTGACTATTTCGAGTGTAGCACCAATTTTATTTGGTGACTACAACCTTTTTGCTGCTATGTATCTTTTTAATTTTTCCCAGGTTTTATTTTTAAGTACAGAATATATATGTGAGTGATCAGTTTCAGGCTGAGATGTAAAATTAAATAAATATATTTTCTCTTATTCTAATATCAGATGTCCCTATGAAATTATAATATTCTTTAAAATCAATCATATTATCTTCAAAGCCGAGAGTAGTACCATTTTCAATTAAATACTTTGCCATTTTGCTCAAAGCTTTAACAGCGGTAAAAACTGTGGAACAAGGATAAGCCACAACGTTATATCCTAGATCTTGAAGTTCAGCAGCTGATAAAATAGGTGTTTTGCCACCCTCTACCATATTGGCAAAACTAGGTATATTATAATGCTTCAAAACTCTGTTGACAGCCTCCATATCATTTTTATTAGTCAACGCCTCTACAAATACCATATCAGCACCACACTTGCAAAAAAGTTCTGCCCTTCTAATTGCTTCATCAATCCCATAAACAGAAAATGAATCTGTTCTAGCCATTATAACGAAATCAGGATTTTCTCTAATATAAAGAGCTGCTTTTAATTTAGGTAAGAATTCATCCATAGAAACAACATTTTTTCCATTCATATGCCCGCATCTTTTCGGCCATGTCTGATCTTCTATAAAAAGACCTGCTGCTCCTATTCTTTCGCATTCATGGACTATTCGAATGACATTATTTACGTCGCCATAGCCTGTATCAATATCTACAAAAACAGGTATGTCAACGGCATCAACTATATTTTTATATTGGTTGACTAGCTCCATCCCATTTAATAATCCAATGTCGGGTTTGCCCAATAGACTTCCTGTTGTTCCAAATCCTGCAGCTGCAATTGCCTTAAAACCAGCATTTTCTAAAACTTTAGCAGATATCCCATCATGACAGCAAGGCAAAAGTAAAATACCATTACTGTTTATCAGGCTTTTAAACAATTTTTGTTTACTCATAAAGGCTTTCCTTATAAAGCAGTTCATTGTAAAAAATTTTAACATATTTATAAAATAACAGTTAAAAATATAAATTAATGTACTTATATTAACAACTAGGCGGGCACAATTAATAAATTAAACTTAAGGAATTTAAATATGTTGACTTTTGCTGAAGAAATTTATTTGCTGGCACTTGATGACGTAACAGGCAAATTAAACAGTTATTCGGAAGAAATATCAGTAAGTTATGCACTTATAGGAGCATTACTTTGTGAGCTTTCTTTTTTGAATAAAATTGACACAGATATTGACAACTTATATCTTTTGGATAAAACTCCTACAGGTAATAAATCGCTTGATTCAATTATTGCAATTATTGCTGGTACTGAAACTAAAATGCCTGTTTCGTACTGGTTAAAAATACTTCTTTCTAATGCTACGCAGACGGAAGAGGAAATATTAGGGCAGTTAATTGAAAAAGGAATATTGAAACGAGTTGATGAAAGAATCTTTTGGGTTTTCCATTCAAGACGTTACCCTGTCATTGATAATAAAGAAATCAAAAGTGTTGAAGCAAGACTTAGGGATTTAGTTCTCGACGAAAGTGCAATACCTGCTCCAAGAGATGCTGTACTTGTAAGCTTAGTTCAAGCATGTAATCTTTTTAGTGACATTCTCTCACCAAGAGAGCTTAAAAGATCAGAAAAACGCATCCAAAATCTTTCAAAGCTTGACATTGTAGGGCGTGAAGTAGTTGACATTATAAAAGAGATTAAAACATTCTCACCGACAATGTTTCACAGTACACCAATTTAAGAAATAACAAAGATAATTATGCAAGGCACCATATCTTAAGATTTGGTGCTTTTTTATTCTAAATCTTTCCACATGTCATAAAACAAAAAAGCTTGATAAGGTCTTATCTTGACAAATTCCTCTAAACAAGATACATACTGTGATGCATATTTTTCGTAATTATTATTTTTTTCTGGATAAATTCTGTTAGTTGAATCAATAAAATATTTATTCTTTTTTTTATAAGAAAAAAATTCAACAATTGGAATTTTTAAAGAAGCTGCAAGTTTATATGGTGAAACAGGAAAATAGGCATCATCTCCTAAAAATTTAGTGCACACCTGCTCTTTAGATTCATAAAGTCTGTCTCCCATTATCGCAACAATTGAGTTTTTTTTAAGAGCATTTATAATGTCAATAATTCCGCTCATGTTATCATGACTAGGGACTATAATTTCTATATTTTGTTTTGATTTAGATATTTCAAGATATTTCTTAACCGCCTCATTAGCTTCACTATTCATGATCAGAAATACTTTTTTGTCAATTAAATTAAGTGTTTCGATTGTTAATTGCCAATTACCTACATGTGAGGTAAGCATAATCATTCCACTATTAAGTTCTTCAAGCAGAGAAATAAAATTATCTTTGCCTATATGCTCTATACTGAAATAATTTTTATCATGTAGGAAAATATGTCTGTCTATTAACGCAATTCCTTGTGAAAAGAACAACCGATATGCATGATAATATTTTGTAATAAAAAAAAAACGGTCTCTGAAACGTCTGGAGAGATAAGGAACTGAATTTTGAACTGCTTTTAAGTCAAAAAAGAGATAATAGAATGTTACAAAAATAAGCAAAAAATATCCAGCATTAACGCCAAAAAACTTAATAAGTTGTTCGAAAACCCAAAACCCAAAATTGTTTCCTCTTTTTTTGCCCATATTTAAATAAAAATTTGTTCAGAAATTAACTTCTTGTTTTTAATCTTGTCCTTTAATAAAAGATCCCACAACACGCCTGAATAACCCATTTTATACATCGCATCAGTCAATTCATCAAATTTAGTCAGAGGGTAAACAACACGTTTTGTATCTTTAAATGATTCTGTAAGCTTATCATCAATCCATTTTTTATTCACTTTGTTGGAAAAATAATATTGTGGCTCATGAAAAGAAGTTGTTCTGTCAAACATGCCTTCAGAAATAGCAATTTTCTCAATTTGCGTTCCTGGGTATATACGAATTCCAACACCAATAAACGAAACGGCATATAGGCTTAAAATATTAGCAATCCCATCATGCACTGTTTCTTCCGTTTCTCCTGGTCCTCCAAAAATATAATAAACAGCTGCAGGTATTTCAAAATCGTTAAAAATAGAAACAGACTTTTTAACATCTGAAAAAGTAAAATTTTTCCCTAATTTTTTTAATGTGATATCTGTAGAAGCGTCAGCTCCAAGTTCAACGGCACTCAGCCCTGTTTCCTTCATAAGTTCTACGGTAGCGCTTTCTATCCCTGACGGTTGAAAATACGCAGTCCATGGGGTTGTGATTTTGCGTTTTTTCATTTCCCTTAAAATCGGCATATAGGTGCCGTATGAATCATTAAAAAGCGAATCGGTGAAAAATAAAAATTTTGCACCTGTTCCAATTAATCGCTCTATATCATTCACCACTGCCGATGGACTTCTACTGTTAATTTGATTTCCTTCAAGCTTAGGGTAGGTGCAATAAACACATTTATTCAAACATCCTCTTTTAGTTTGGAGACTTCCCATAAAACCGTTTAATTGATAATATTTCGATAAAAGAACTCCATCATAATTGGCACTGGAAATTTCGTTATCTGTAGATGATTCACTTGAATATAAAATTTGGTTAAGTGGACGTTTTCCGTTAGCTATCTTATGCAGAATATCTACAAAAACGTATTCACCCTCGCCTACAACACCATAATCGGCATTTGTTAAAGACATCACATATTCAGGCATTAAAGAAAAACCTGCTCCACCTAAAATTATTTTGGATGAAACTGTTTTTTTTACTGTTTCGCAAATATTAACCACAAAATCTAAGTAGGACTCAGGCTCATTCATATTGGTGTTGTCAATATTTCTTATAGATATACCGACAACATCAGGGATATAGCTTAGTAATTTATCAGTGAGAATATTTGCACTATCAAACATGCAGTCAAAAACATCGACTTGATGTCCTTCACGCAATAAAGCATTCATTACAACACTCAACCCTAAAGGATAAACAGGATAAGGTGTTCTATTCTTATTTGCTGATATTAAAAGAATTCTCACTTCAAAATAGATTATTTATTGGCATTAATGCAGAGATTTAAATGTTCCGAAATCTGCTGCCTTAGTTAATGGCTTATAAAGTATAATGATTATTATAGTTGCAGCCAAAGCTATCAGTGTAAATACCCCAATTACATGGCCCATGTTATGAGTTTGAGCTAGTATTGTATGAGGAGCATTAAGCATCCAAGTTGTAATCCATGCAGCAGTAGCTCCTGTACCTCCTATTATGATAAATGTGGATGCAATAAAAACACCCTCGAGTCCTTCTGGAGCACATTGACCTGCAACCGCCTGACCAACAGGGCCGATAAAAATTTCTCCGAAACCGCAAATTCCTATCGCTAACATTACCCAAATAACATTAATTAATCCAAAATTGTCAATATGAAAACCAATGTATAATACAAACATTCCCAAAGTTAGTAGTCCTAAACCAAAAATTATTCTCATAAGAGCATTCAAATGAATACCCTTCTTTTCCATTCGCATAAAAACAATGGATAAAATAATTCCAAAAACAATTATCACCAATGGATCCATAGACAATGCCCATTGTATTGCAACCCCATGCAAGGCTGTGGCAGAATCGAGTATTGACGTAAAAGCAGACCCTGTATACATATTGTAACCAGTCCAGAAAACAGCAGTTATTATTAAAAGAAATAGGAAAACGATTGTTTTTTTTCTTGCTGCTCCTTTGTACTTAAAGCATAAAAATAGGATAAAAAGGATCGTTAAAAGGACTAGAATATTTATTAAAGTATTTGCAATTGGAGCTACCAAACAGAGAAAATAAAGCCCGACAGTAACGACTATACCTATTACCAGTAGTTTTATAAAGCCATTCACTTTATCTTTGGATGAACGAGACGCCATGACATGTGCCTGTGATCCCTCCATTCCTTCTGCCCTATGATAAAAAGTGATAACATAAGCAAGAATAAAGATTGAACAAACGCAGCCAATCCTAAATACATTTGCGTATCCTATTTCATCAGCAAAACCTGATGCAATACCTACAACAAAAGCAGCAGCGTTCATAACAGCATAAGAAACAAGAAATATATTGAATCTTCCTTTATATTCAGGCTTCATAGTGTTAGAAAGGACAACATAATTCTGAGAAACAGTAAAGGCCATACTTGAACCAAAAAGAGATGCTCCTATTAAAAATGTATTTATACTGCCTAACGACATAAGGTAAAAGCCTAGTATTTGAAGTATAGATCCTACAATTAAAGACTCTTTATAGCCCCACTTATCTGAAAGCTTTACAATAATTATCGGTAAAATATTTCCCATTCCCCAAATAATGGCAAAGATGTAACTTCCCCACTCATTTGACTGGTGTAGATTAAAGTATCCAAATAAAATTACATTATACAGAAAGAACATCTGTATAGCCAAATATATAGCCATGTAAATAATCGGATACTTTACCGATTTAGTTTTAATAAGCAGTTGGTCACTCTCTATCATAATTAACTCCTAACATTTATAAAATATAAAAAACAAACGATTAATTTAAATTTCAAAACCTTATTTTCAAGCACTAAACTTATTGGATGACGTCTTTTTATTTTTTTGAACTTTCACAACCGCATATAACGGTATACTTATCAAAAGAAGAATCATCACTATATATATGACCTCATGACTCGTGCTCACGATCGCAAAAAGAGAAAACGCACCGCCTATAACTGCGACAAAAGTACTCTTCTTCACGCCTTTTAAACTACCTTTATTTCTGTTAACATATAAAATTTGAGCTATTGACGTATACAGATACGGGATAACAGCCATTGTTGTTGCTGCAAGAATAAAAAGTTCAAATTGGTTCATCAATGTTAATGAAGAAGTAAGATAAAGCAGTAAGGATGCAAAACTTGAAGTAATGATTATCCCCCACATTGGAACGCCATGTTTATTTAGATAACCAAAAACTTTAGGGAACATATCATCATGAGCAGCCGCCATTGCAACTTGAGTTTCCAACAATTTGAAGGCATTTATCCCACCAAGAAGTGAGCACAATGCACCTATTGTAATTAAGCCAGCGCCCCATGAACCAAGCAACATCTGTCCTGCCAATGCAAAAGGAGACGTAGATTGTGCCAATTCTTTCATCGGAATCATTCCCATTATAAAAGTACAGGTAATAATATATAAAGCGGCGGCGACAACCGTGCCTATGATTGTAGCACGCGGTATATTTTTTTTCGGATTAAGAACAGAGCCTGCTGGAACTGTTGCTGATTCCACACCGACAAATGACCACAATGTTAATGCGGCGGCAAGCGTAAATGCACTCAGACCTGAAGTTCCAGAAATATTAAAATTGTGCGTTATATAAACTGGATGAAAGTACATCCACCCAATTGCTACTATCAAGAGCAATGGCAAATATTTTATAATGGTTAAAACAAAACCTACTATTCCTGCATTTTTTACTCCAAATATATTAGATAATGCAAATACCCAAATCAACATTATCCCTAAAATAAGATGGTGTTCCATAGCTCCTGGATAAAAAACAGCCAAATAACCTATCGTTGGAGGAATAAGAGAAGCGTTTCCAACCCAAGCTGAAAACCAATAGCAATATGCTGTTTGAAACCCTGCAAATTCTCCAAATTCAGCATTTGCGTACGCATAAGGGCCGCCAGGTAAAGGCATCAGTGAACCCATTTTTGCAAAAACCAAAGCGAGAAAAATTGCACCAACAGCCATTACTGCCCATGAAAAAAGCCCTATGGACCCAAAGCTCGCCAACGAAGCAGGCAACATATATACTCCAGAACCAACAATTGTACCTGCCACAAAAAAGGTTAAAATCCAAATTCCGATTTTTTTCCCGCCAGTTTCTTCCACTTAAGCTCCTTATGGTTAATAAATTAAAGTAAAAATAACGTTAATGTCTCAATAATTGAGATAGAACAAAAGTTACTAATATACAAAGCATTAAGTGTTAAGCTAAAAAAAGTTTTTTCTTTAGTCTAAATTTAACCTTATTTGATAATTTTTCGATAAAAACATATCAAATTACTATTTGCTTAGGCAGGAACAAGTATCGAAAGGGGAGCAATGTAAAATTGTAGGTAATTTGAGTTAATACAGTGCAGTTTTACGTGCATGTAATATTGTGTAGGTATCATACAGACTGGAGAGAACCTAAACTTATAACTATTTACAGCGTTGCTGATAAAGGAATAAATCTTATTAAAGAGAGTACTGCACGGACAATAAATAAAGAACTGAAACGTGAACTAAACTATTTCTTATTTCATTATCAAGATGGGAATTTGGATTATATGAAAGTTAAAAATGAAAACTTACCTATTGGAAGTGGTGCTATGGAAAGTGCGG
>ORMF010459853.1_pt1 | contig 14787 bp, 6 predicted proteins | sample 1779871 | NCBI WGS metagenome assembly ORMF01 (sample SAMEA104232316, study PRJEB22302) | groundwater metagenome | biome: forest; feature: aquifer; material: groundwater | place: USA | collected 2011-08-07 | depth 5.4 m | reverse complement strand
TGTTGTGTTCCAACGCGTTGAGCGAACATTCATGGAACGAGGCCGAATCCGCCTACGCGTTGGCTGCCCGCGTGGCTCAGGCCGATGCCGGAAACGTTTCCGAAGACGTTTTTACGCGCCATCCCGACTTGCGGCAGGCGTTGCTGGAACACGCAAAAAAATTCGGGTGGGTCTTCTACGGCTACGAAGGACCGGCTTGGGCCGAAACGCAGTTTGCCGCTCGGATCGTGAAACTGGCCCAGAACGACCCGGAACGCGAATGGGCTGTCAAGGTCCGCGAACGCGACCAGTTGGTACGCGACCAAGAACAGGCCATGGATGAGTTGGGGCTGGACGACGATGAACGCCGGCTCTTCAAGGCGGCGCAGACGTTTCTCTACATGAAATCGTACCGCATGGACGTCCGTTCGGCCACGAGTTCCCGCTTCGACCTGCTCTTTCACGAAATCGGTCGCCGCCACGGCATTGCGTTACGCACGTTGCGCTGCGCCGACGTGGACGACGTGCTTTCCTTCCTGCGTTCCGGCGACCCGGCGGCGTTGGCACAGGCACAGCGGCGCACGGGATTTTTTGTCTGCACGTGGCTGGACGGCCAGAAGATCTTCCGCTACGGCCCGGAAGCGGAACGGTACTTGGACGCCATGCAAATCAAAGACGCGGTGCAAAAGACGGACGAACTCAAAGGCCAAGTGGCGTGCACCGGCTTGGTTCGGGGCCGGGTGAAGATCGTCAACCCGGTTCAAGACGTATTGAAAGTGCTGCACGGCGACATCCTCGTCAGCCTCGCCACGAGTCCGGAATTGCTTCCGGCCATGCACCGCGCCCGCGCATTCGTGACGGTCGGCGGCGGCATCACGTCGCACGCGGCCATCGTCAGCCGCGAGATGAAAAAACCGTGCCTCGTCGGCGTGCGGCATGCGACTGACTTGCTGAAAGACGGCGATTGGATTGAAGTCGATGCAAACAACGGATTTGTCCGCATCCTTGACGCCGCTTAACGTATCGGTTTGAACCACTCAGCTTCTTTTTCGGATGGCGTCCATCGCGTTTTGGGCTTGCGTCTGCTTCTTGGGTTCCATGCACTTGGTGCGGATGACGTCCAAGTCGGCTAAAGAAGCGGCGTCACCCAACTCGCCTAAAAGCGATATGGCGTAAGGCGAAAATCCGGGTCCTTGCTCGGGATTGCGCAAGCGGTTGTCCAACGAGTCGTCGCGGCCTTGGTTCCTTAGGCTTTCGGCAAAACCGTGGACTTGCTTGTGCGCCAACCGCCGCAGTTTGTTCGTCAGGCCCTTGCGGTGGGAGCCGGAAGAGTGCAGCAGGCCTTTGAGCCCGGCCAACGTGGCGTTCTTCAAATCGCCGCGTTTTTCGAACTCGACCATGACTTCGTACGCGATTTTGGGCACCAGTGGCGGTCCTGATTCGACGTGGGACGCATTCCAGTCGGAAAGAAAGCGCATGGTTTCTGGGCTGAGGGTCGGCTCCGGCGTCTCGGAGAGCTCCTCCATGCGTAATACTCCGACGTACCCCCGCTATAAAACCCTGCACGTCGAAGGCTTGCCACCCCGCTTCGGGGACAAAATCCGTTTGTTTTTAAACCTAAAAACCCTCCATATTGTCCATGTCCAACGGCCGCAGCCTCCTTTTCCCGGTCATCCTTGCCGCCGTTTTGCTCATTCCCACCATTTCGGCAGCGTGTCCGTTCCTGGACGTGTCCGGATTGTTTCAAGCCAACGTCACCGCCGGCTCCCAGGCCGCCTATCCTTTGACGCTGACGAACCTGGGTCTCAACAGTCAACTTATCCAGCTATCTGGCACGTGTCCGGACGGCCTGTCGTGTTCTTTTTCGCCTTTGAGTTCCGACGTGCTGGTGCCGTCGCAAACCAAGACGTTCACCTTGGTGGTGGGGGCCAACCGCGTAGGCAACCATTCCTTCCAGTTGCAATTGTCCGCCGAAGGCAATGCCTGCCAAACACTTGAGTACAACCTCAAGGTCAACCCCGCGCCCGAAACGACGGTTCCGCCGTTCGTCGTCAAGGTCTTTCCCGAAGGCAATGTAACGGCCCGACCGGGCCAATCCGCATCGTACCAGCTCACCATCCGCAACAATGGCAACTCTTTGGGCTACGCGCGCATCAACGTCGTCAGCCCGTTGCGCAAAGCCACCGAGTTGGAAGTCGTCGATATCGACTTAGCCGCCCAGTCGGAAAAGACCGTCACCGTCAAAGTCAGCGTGCCGGCCGGCACCCCCCGCGGCATCTATGATTTGCTCTTCACCGTCAACGCGTTCGATGGCACGGGCTGCTGCGAGTATTCCTACGCCATCCGCCGCCCCCTTTTCGTGTTTTCCGACAAGCTCCAACTGACGCTGCAGAACGAACCGTTGTCATGTATCCCCGTCAAGCACAAGGAAAAGACGGAATACGTCTTCCGACTGCGGAACGACGGTGAGGTTGCCGGACCGTTCGACTTCGAGCTGGTCGGCCCGCAAGCCATTTCCGATGCCTCGTCGCTTGACGCCGAGCGGTTGGAAATCGTGCCGGGCGATGCGCAACGGCTCACCTGGACAATCCAGCCGCCGTCCAACATGGTGCTGGACCGCTATTCAGCCATCTTACGCGCCACGTATCTGGACTGGGTCATTTTTGAAAAACCCGTTTGCTTCGTCGTCAACGCCCAGCGCAGTTTCATCCTCTCCGCCAACGACACGTATACGATTACGCGGGCCGAGGCCGGCGAGATTGCTTTCACCGTCCGCAACAACGGCACCGTCTTGTCCACGTATGCGGTGGCCGCCACGCCGCCGTCCGGTTTTGACTTCCGTGTGCCGGAACCCAGCTTCAGCCTCACGCCCGGCTCTTCAAAGACCGTCCGTATCCTGGTGTCCACCACGCGGTTGACGCCCTTGGGCGAGCGCAAGCTGCCGATTGAAGTGTCGGACGGCCGCATCCGCCAGTCCCTCAATGCCTATGTCAACGTCGTGTCCAGCCTTCAGCCCGGTAAGTCATTTCTCAAAGTCGAGGCGCAGACCATTTCGGTCTACGCCGGCGTGCCGCAATCCGCCCGCATCGGCGTAACCAACCTGGATGCCCGGACGCAACAAAACGTCTCCATCCAGATCAACGGGTTGTCCCCTTCGTGGTACATCCTCCAGACGGAGTCGCAGCACATCGTGGCCACCAAGACGGCGTACTACGACGTGTTGTTCACCGTTCCTGTGCAAACCGTGCGCCAAAGCGTGCCGTTTCAAGTCACGGCCCAAAGCCAAAAAGGTGAGCGCACCCGTGCCACACTGACGTTGGACGTCCAACCCGCCCCGGCGCATTTGGATGTCGCGGTGACCAACGTCCAGCGCGACGGTGACAACTTGGCCTTTACCGTCGTGGTCTACAACAACGGCTTGAAGCCGCTCACGGGTGTCGACGTGACGGCCGGCGGCACCACGCAATCCGTGGGCACCTTGCAACCCGGCGAACAACGCGTGTTGGCCTTCCAAGCCTTGGCCACGCAGCCGTTGGTCGTGCAGGCCGTTTCGGACGACGGCACGTCGAGCAAGCCCGTCAGCGTGCCGACCGTGCAGCCCAACCGGTTGGAAATCAACGGCTTGTTGGTCATCTTGATCGTGCTCATGCTCATCTTGGTGGCCATCGCCTTCATGCTGCGGAAAGAGAGCCTTGAGAAATTCACGGAAAGCACGAGCAAGACGTAGAAACTGTTGGAGAAGAACGCTTTTTCCACGCCTTTTTTTTGTGGATTTTCATTTTCGGAACTTACGTTTTTCTTTTTTCCCTTTCACCAAGCTACCCTTTTCCGTTGTGATTTGCCCCATGGCCCTTTCCAATTCTGATGTCGTTGAATTCTCCGGCTTGCGCTTGCACACGTCGGCTTCTGTCTACGTTCCGCACGAGGACTCATTTCTGCTGGCAGACGCTGCGCGTGTGACCGCCAAAGGCCGCGTGTTGGACCTGGGCTGCGGTACCGGAATTGCAGGGCTTAGCGCCGCCCAGAATGAATCGGTGACAGAAGTCGTCTTCGCCGACGTCAATCCGGCGGCCCTCACATTGGCGGAAAAAAATACGATGGAAAACAAGGTCGAAAAGCCGCATTCTTTTGTGCATACCGATTTATTTTCAGCGTTGGACGGCGAACAATTCGACACGGTTTGCTTCAACCCGCCTTACATGCCCACTGCCAAGGCGGAAAAAATCGAAGGCCTGGAAAATGCCGCGTACGACGGCGGGTCCGACGGCCGCAAAGTGTTGGATCGGTTTCTCAAGCAGTTCGCTTACCACTTGGCGCCCAACGGCATCTTGTTGTTGCTGAACAGTTCGGTCAGCGCCAATGACGGCGTTTCTGGCAACGCGGAGACGCAACGGAAACTGGAAGGCCAAGGCTTCCAAGTCAAGGGCATTGCGCTAAAGTCCTTTTTCTTCGAGCAGCTGGTGGTTTTCGAGGCCAAGAAGGAAAGAAACTGAAAATCACAAAAATGCCGAAAAATTTGTCAATGACAATCCGTGCATCCGAGCGGCTCGCAACCCATTTAAACGCCACTTCATTAGCCTTTACGTGAGTCGGGGATCTCACAACGGTCGTACGTCGAGAGCCCAGCTTAAGCAATACGTTTTTTCTAGATTCCGCGGTCAAGGTACTTTTGAGTATGTCTTGCTTTTAGGCGGCGTGTTGCTCATCGTCGTGCTCGCGTTGGTCGTGTTGCAGTCGAGTTTCTTTCAAGCCTCTTCCGGCGTGTCCGACGTCGAAAGCAAAAAATGTCGGCTGTCGGCTCAACAAGCGCTGTCGTGTTTTGAAAACGGCGCTTTTGACGGCGGCAACACGTTCGACTTGTTAGGTTATCAGGCCAACCCTTTGCTTTGCAATTGTTCGGATTTCAATCCCAACGCGTTTTCGGTTTCCGTAGGTCAAGCACTTTTGAAGACGTTGGACTTTTCTTCTTTGAAAGGTGGGGTTTCGTCTCTTTCCTTTGAAGACGCGCCGCCGGCGACCGCGTACGCCGTTTCGATTCCCCTGCCCGCCGGTGTCTACACGTTTTTCCTGGTGAATCCGGATCGCTCGGTTGTGCCGATTGAACCGGATGCCGTGACGGCACTCGGCGACGGTCGCGTGGCGGATTCGTGGAATTCGTGGCCTTCGGGTAGTCGAATCAAGGTTAATCCGGTTTCCGGGATTTCGGTTGAGCAGCGGGATCAAGCCGTCGCACAGAAAAGTCAGGTTCCGGATGCCCAGGTGCTGGAGCAGCAAGCCGAAGAGAAGATCGACAAGGCTATTGACTCGCAAACAGGCTTGAAGTTGTTCAAGTCGTCGGATGGATTGTTGCGTTTGGTTTTCGTTTATACTTCGGCGGATGATTATGTCGGCAGCTTGAGTGTCACCCTTCCGGTTTCCGCTACCTTTGTTTCGGGAATTTTTCCGCAGGCGTCTGGCGTGGTGCCGGATGGGCAGAATCCGGGTGCTTCGGTGGCGTCATGGGACGAGGTCCACCTCAAGGCCGGTCGGCCTTTCCGGGTCATTGTATTGCTCAAGCCGGAGGCGGGTAGCGTTCAGGCGGTTTTGGATGAGTTGGATGTTCAGATTCCGAAAGTCAAGTCCAATGCGGTTAAGCGTGGCCGGGGTTTGGCGTGTATTGCCGTCAGCAAGTCGTGCATTCCCGGCGGAATCGGTGGCTCCTGCTGCGGTAGCCTCTCATGCGAGTTGGAAGGCGTAGGTTTTGTCTGCAAGAGTAAAACCGATTCGGGCTCGTCCGGTTCGGCAAGTTCCGGAAATGTTTTGGTCACCGTTTCGCCCACTGCAAGTCCGACTCCCGGTGCATGCATTACAGAAATGCAAGGATGTGCGGCGACCAGCAACCTGCCGGGAAGCATTGACAAGAAATGCTGCAAGGATCTTTCTTGCAAGACCGTTGGAGAAGGTTTGGGTGCGCTTTTGACCTGGCAGTGTCAGACCGATGCCGGTGTGCCAGAATCGTATTCGATTGAGTTTGATCCATCCACGACGCTGACGGCCAGCTGGTCGAGGCAGCCACAGGACCCGCATGTGTTCATCTTCCGCAGCAACGCCTTAACGACTCCAACGCCTTTGGCTTCGATTTCAAACGACCCGACCGTTTCAGCAGGCCCACGCGCATACGACTTGCCGGTTCCTTTTGAATGGCAGGCAAAAGGCACGGCATCCATTTCGCCGGAGCCATCGCGCGTGGAAAAGTTGCTGCCGAGCGGTTACCTCTCGGTCACGTACGACCTGCCACCTCTTGAAGTATCGGTTTCCCTCAAGGCGCCTCATACGCAGCCGCTTGGGGAACAGTTCAAGGACTTCAAGGCTCACGCCAGAATCCGGAAGGTGGCCGCCGACAAGGATAAATCAAAGCCGGTTCTGGACATCAGCAAATTCAACATCGTTAATTCCGAGCCTTGGGTTTGGTTTGACGTCAAGGATCCAACGCCCACACCGACGCCCACGCCCGTGCCGCCGGAGGCGAAAATCGCACGCGAATCGAAAGAAGAGCTGGTTGTCGTCGGCGAAAATTGGGAATGCGGAGATGAAGTGGAAGGCCAAAAAGTTTCCTGCCAAGCCGGTTTGCAGTGTTTGCCGTTGTCGTCCTTGCCGGATTCGAAGACGGTTTGCCAAAAACCCGAAACCGCCAAGATTTACGCGGCGGCCAATGCGCCGGCATCTTTGGCTCAATTCGAAAAAACCGAATGGTCGTTTGCGCCCGATGCGACGTCCACAGCAGCGCTGACGTTGAATCCGAATGTTGATTTCACCGGTTTTGCTTCCGATTTCAAGGCCAATATTCCCGACACGATGGGTCCGGTGACTCCGGTGGATTTCATGACGGACAAGAAGGGAAACCTGTACGCCGTCTTGACTTCGAGGTATGACTCAGCGACTTATTCAAACTATTTCCGAACGTATCTGAATGCCTACGGTGCAGCTTTTTCAAAAGACGGCGGAAAAAAATGGTCGTTTTCTGGAATGCAACTCAGTTTTCCAAATCTGAAAAATTATGATTCCGAACAACGCACGTTAGCCAAACTCTATTGGTCCAAAATCCAACAACGCAACGCGTGCTATACGGATAAATGTGACAAAGCGATTAGCGCTTGCGTCGATTCCGTGAAGGGAACCATTTTCGCCCGAAGCAAATATCCCAATTGCGATCCGACTGCTTGCGGGTATGCCTACGACAAGAAAGCAAGTACATGGTCAGGACGTTACAATGGGGGAAGCACTTGCTGGTTATATAATTCCTGCACGTGCACCTGTGCCGGCTATTCGGAGAAATGCGAAGCCGACCGAAACACCTGTTACAAGGCGTGTGATCCGGGAGGGTATCCCAAAGTTCCAAATCAATCCCCGCTGGTCGATGATGGCGAAATTACGTATTTGGGTTCGGCGCCGGCTGAAAAGGAAGGCATCTACCTGTTCTATTCCACGTATGTGGAAACCTTGCATTATCCGGTTACTTCGCAGGATTTCATGGAAACTTGGAAGCGGCGCACAACCGGTTTTGACTCCGTCCAATCGTCCAAGTACGAAGTTCATGCGTTGCATTTGACTGATCAAGGCGTGGTTGGCGACAGCTTGATACATTCCCAGGAAAATGGAGCGGTTGGGGCCGGGTATTTCTGGGGCAATTTTGTTTACACGCTTCACCCGGGTTTATTGTATCTGGGTTCGCAAGATGGCAAATACTATTTCTGCCAGAGTTACGGGGATGCCAAGCGCTGTGCCGTCCTAAAGGAACCGACGCTTTTTGCCACAGAAGAAATCGGCAAACCGTTGAAAAAAATCGGCGTGTTCGGTTATTCGGCCAGCGACGTTTACGTGCCTTTTACGAAACTCTTGATCGGTCCGGAAGACCAGTTGTACGCGTATGACGGCTTGGCACAAGTGACCGACTCCAAGAACAAAGACGTCAAGGCAAAAAAAGATTTGGGGCTATACGCGTTCAAGGACGGCGTTTTTGTTGAAACGATTCATCCTTTGATTCCAGGCGTAACGGATCCGACGCTCCTATGGCCTACCGATTCCGTGGCTTCCACCTATGTCAAGACGGGTTGGATATATCCGGGTTATGCGTTTGATGCCAGCGGAAACCTCCATGTGGCGTATTCCGTGGACGACGCCGCGTCGGGAACGCTTTATTACCGCGTCTTTCCGAAGAGTCGCTTGCAGGGAGATAGTCCTGGGAAATACGACGTGCATGTCTTTGGTAAGAACACGTGCATCAAATGCAACGCGCTGAAGAATTTCCTGAGATCATCGGGCGTGACGTTTAAGGAAAATAGTGAAGGCGCCTTACCCGATTCAATTCGTTCCGAGGTGTTGGCCGCCCAGAAAGACCCTAACGAGCCGGTAATGGCGATCTTGAAACCCCCGACGGATTATCGTGTAACGGTTGGTTTCGATCGTCCTTGGCTTGAAGTGGCTTTGGAGTTGCAGTTGGATCCGCAAAAAGTCGCGCAAAACGCGTTCTCTTTGTCCAGCGAGCAAAAAACCGTCACCGCGACCCAGCCCAGTTGGCTTGACCCCAATGGCGCCGGTGAAACGTATACCTATACCGTTACGACCTACAGTTATTCACCGGTCATTAACCCCGTCGTCCTGATCGAAAACAACCAGCCCGTGCTCATTTCTCAAAACGGTGCCGATCTTTTTAAATTCACGCCTGATGCTGAAAAATGGAAATCCTCCAGTTTGGCCCAAGGGCTCCAATCCATGAACCTCAATCAAGATTCCGGAGGCACCGAAACGCCATCACTCAAGCGGCACTTGAAAAGCCAAGTCGGACATCCCGGCGGAAGGCCGCTGGTCAGCGTGTCGGATTTGAGCCTCTATTTTGCATCGGGCAAGATTTCAGCGAAATACACGCGCTCGGATGGGACGCCGGAAGACCCGGTGGTGTATACCTACAACGTCTACTCGACTCAAGACGTCTCGGCCTTCGATCCGGAACCCATTGCCGGCTCTGTGTTAAGTGAATTGGTGCCGTACCAGAGGCTCCAATTGCCGATTCCAATCCAAGGCGATGCAACGCCGACGGTATCCGTTTCTACTGAGCCGGCCGGATTGGCGACGGCGACGGTGGAAGGCGCGTATTATGCCGACGTGACGATCGACGCTCGCTCGTATTTGAAAGGTGGTAAGCTGGACATTTCGGGTTCCGACAAAGTCAAAGGCAAAGTCGTGGCCAAAAGCGGCAAGCAAAGCGTCGACATGCCGTTTGAAGTGGCCGTCAAGCACGTCGCACCCGAGTTCTTGGCGTATGCGACTCCGGATAAACTGACGTTCTACGCGTACCAGGAAAAGGGAGTCAAGAAACAGATTTTTTTAGTCAACAATTTTGATCGGCCGTTGACGTTGGCATGTTCGGGTGTTTTCAGCAATGTAGTGCCGGCCAAAACGCTCGTAGCGGTAGACGTTAAGACGCCGGCTCAAACCACGGCGTGTACCGTGACGCTGGACGGCGTGCCGATTCGGCAAGTGGTCGAGTTGAAAAAAGTCGAAATGGATTACGATTCTTCGTACACGAAGGAAGATTCTCTGGTCGATTCGCTGGATTTTGGTCAAGCCGTTCGATTCAACCGTTGTTCGGATGCGGCATGCAGCTGCCAGCAAGTAGGCGCTGCCGCGGATCACTTCCAAAAACTGCTTGCCTCTCACGTTGCGGCCATGAATGGTGCCCAAACCCGGAAAAGCGGTGTTGAATTGCATCCTTCAGGTTGGAAAGAGAAGTGGGTTGTCCGAACGCGTCCGTTTGAGGATTTGGGCAAGGATACGGATTTGTGCAAGGTCAAGCTCGCCGGTTTTGAATTTTCTCTGAAACCGGGCGCCGTCTACGAGTTTACCGTCAATGTTCCGAATGTGTTGGGTTGGTTGGCGGTTGATGCGGCATCCCCCCAGTTCAAGTTGCTCTCTGAATGGGCGTATGCGACGCGGGACGGAATCAAGTCGGATGAATCCAGTTTTCGGGGTACGTTGTCATGAGGAACGTTTGGATTTTATGTCTCGTGTTTTCGGTTTTCTTATCGCCTTTAGTGGCGGCGGAGTCTGACTCGTTCCCGTACAAGGCGTTCAACGACAAGGCCATCAGCGAACTGAAGCTAGGCGACCAATTCTTCACCGAGGCGTCTATGAAGGATCCCGCAACGGTAAGCGCATTTGGCATTATTTCAGGTACTACGGAGGAAACGGTTGGAAAGCTTGATTTAGTGTCTCATACCGAAGGCATTCGCGGCATTCTTAATTGCTTATCGTCTGCGGGTACAACTGATGCGGCCAAGACGGTCTGGGACGACTTTTTGAGTGTGAGCGAAGGCTCGAAATTGAAGTGTGCCGGTAGTGACGGTCTTACTCAATTCAGAGCCGCCTGCGTGGTTATGGCGTCCAAATTTAAGCCGGATGATTTTGGAAAAATCCCGACGAATCATCGGGTTTGCTATAATCCTACGATTTCGGCGTTGCTTGACGTTTATCGAAGCCGGGCGTCAATTGACGATTCGGTATTAGAGGAACGTATTCAAAATACTCGATATTCTGCAGCATATGCTCGTATGAAGGCCGGCTCCTACCTCTACCTGAGTGAGGGGCTAGGTAGGGCGTATTTAGATTTGGCGGAGATGAAGTACCGATATTTGAGCTTATCGGAGTATAAGCGGTATGGCGATGAGCAGTTACTTTCGGACAATGACCGTTTGGGTCTCAAGGTTTTGGCGGAATGCGTCCGTGAAAAAGCGCCCATCGGCTTGATTATCTCGTACACGGAGCGGGGGGAGTTTCCAGACGAATCGTACTTGCGCACTCTATCCTGCATTCGAATTAACGGCGCCTCATCTTTGGAAGATTTGCAGAAGAATTGGGCGGCGATGGGAAAGGCCGTTGCTGGGCACAATATCTTCATGAAGCCGGCTTACTCCGTCGTTCCATCGCGAGCGTATGATATGATTGTGGGTGGCACGACGGGCGTGACGGAGTCGTTTGCTCAGGATGCCGCCGCTTCGATTTTGGAAATCGACGACTTTGTGAATGGCGACGTTGGGGGAATGCGAATTGAACTCAAGGACCGGTTTTCGTTCAAAAGCGTTAGCTCTTTGTCAATGGCTCAGCGTATCGTCTTGGCGGATGTGTTGGAGAAGAAGTTTCACACGATCTATGCCGAGCGCATTCAAAGTGTCTCGAAGTGGAAGGAGCGTGCCGCCGGCTTCGAGTCCTGTGTATTGGGCGAAGTCATGGGCGCCGGCTTCGGTAAAGTGGCGGGCGTGGTCTTACGGGGTACGTCGAAGGCTCCCGGCGGTTGGAAGGCCGTCGGCCTCGTCGCCGTTGTGGGGGTCACCGCTTGGGGCACGAAAGAAACCATTGGTAGTGCAACCCGGTTGATTTCCTCCTACAAGGAAATTCCGTTGAATGAGAAGATTTCGGAAACGTGCGGTTTGGTTTCAGAAGCGTTTGAGATCGGTCCGGACTTGGTCGACGCGCTAAAGAACTTGCGCAAGAAAGGCGCGGCCTTGAAGCCGGATGAAAACGTCCATGTGCCTCCCCGGATCAAACCGGATGGCGCTGAACCGGCCAAAACTCGGGTGCAAGACAACACGCCGGCACAAAAGACGGCCACCCACCAAACCAAGGACGTCGGCACGCCGACTGGGAATAAGAAAGCTGGAGAGGATTGGGCAGCGTCTAACCCGGATGTAACTGCACCCGCACAAGGTAAGATTCCTGTTTCTCCGACGGGCCGCAAGCAAGCGCAGAAGACGCTTGAAACGGCGGGCGTGGATCTTCCCAAGACCGTCGTACTTCAGAACGACTTGGAACTGACTGCGTTAAGGCGTAAGGCGCAATCAACCGACCCGGTTGTTGCGGCCAAAGCTGCGGCGGATCTCAAGGTCAAGGAGAAGCAAGTTGTAAAACAGCTTTTTGACGCATCGTTTTCGGATCCAAACTTCCGAATCGAATTCCGTGACGGCCGGTTAACGTATTATCCGAAAAAACCGAGCAGCAAAATCGTGCCGAAGGATGTCCAGGCCGCATTCAAAAGATTCCAAGCCGGAATGAAGGATGCCGAAATTGATTCGGCCTCGCATCTTGAACCTCATCCCGATGGGGTTTTCACCGCAACGGCTTCGGATTATTCCGACTACCTCGGCCGAGAATTGAAGAAAAATTGGGAGTGCAAGAACGCCGCCGCCAAGCTGGCATCCCGCTCCGAATTGTTTTTGGGACATGGTCAAACCCCGGATGGGCGTGTGATCTATTTTGAGCCGACGATTGTCTGTCCCCGCGAAGACCAGCTTTTTGCATTATTCCGCAACATTTTGCATTCCGATCCGACTGGCCCAAATGCCATCGGCAGGACAGCGCGTATGCGTACCGAAACCATTGAAACGTTTAGGGCGACTTTGGATGATCGTCGGCGTGACTTGTTTGACCAAGTTTATGCCATCATGGATCGTCCTAAAACCCTGAAGGATCATGTTGCTGGCTTTTTTAAAAAGGGTGACGCGAAGCTGGATGAGGTGCTCAAGTTACGTGACGAAATTGAGCTGAAAGCTCAGTCCGATGCAAGCCGTAAGATTAAGGAGGGCGATGATCTTGTTACATACTTTTCAACGCCGCGTGCCCGAGAAGATAGTGAATACATATTAGGTGTAGCGCTTGCGCTTGATCCGAATTTGCCCGCAGGAATTGATCCATTTGGCACTCATGCTGAACTATTTAAGTCCATTGCAAGCACGGATTCCGCGTTGGCAAAGAACAATTTTCAGGCCGCTGTAAATTCAAAACATTTCGGGGGTGCTGGTTCAGTAGGCCAGCTGGGTAAAGCTAGTTTTGATGCAGGCATTCGGATTCAGCTTCGCTATGAAAAGAATATGGCAGTCGCTTTATTAGCGATGAATCAACCCCGTGTTCCAAATGCGCCGACGGTTTCTTCAAAGGACTTTGAGTACATCCTGGCCCGTTATGGAAGTAGGACGTCTACTAGTGACCGAGCCTACTTCAAAAAGATGAATGAGGAATTAAGTACGCTTGCTGAATCTGGCCTTCGATCCAGATCAAAGCAGGCGACTGGAGTTTCGAGTGTATCGGCTCCACACGTTGATGAATTGGGCAACGGAAATCACCAGACGATGGTATCTGGCCAGTACCCGCCAAAACCAGGCCAAAAACCGACTGAGGTAGGCTACAAAATTGGTGAATCGTTTAAGGAGCAGGACGATTTGATTCAAACCGCATATTACAAAAAAGGTACCGAAACGGGTCTGTTCCCAGAAACGTATGGCGTTATCCGATATGCGGTCCCACTTGAGCACAGTTTTTATCAGCGGGGGCTTGATGCGGGATACAAGTCGCCCTGGTCGTATAAGGAAAAACCGGAATTCCGATCGATATACGCCCTTGAGAGAATCAAAGGAAAGACGACGGATTCACTTTACAAATCGATTGAGGCCGACTTAGCAGCCGGTAAAATCTCGGTTGAGGTAGCTCAAAGAAAAAAGGTACAGTTGGCTGAGCAGATTGCAGAATCTGATGCTGAGCTAGGTTTGATATCTGCTCGTGATTCCCCAGATGGCACGCGGGAGGTAGTTGCGCAAACCGATAAGCCGCTTGACAACATGATGGTGAATGACGAAACTGGGAAAGTCGTTTTCGTTGATTTTGACGTAAAAGGCACTTCGTGGCAGAAATTAGAACATGGAATAGTTCTAGATTATTTCCATCGGTACAATGAGTTTGGAGGCGACACGATAATTCTTGAGGCCTACCTACGGAAGCAAATGCAGAAATATAATTCCAAAAGCCAGGCCGATGGTGAAAAATTTTCCTCCGCTCTGAAAAGTCTGAGCAATTCAGGGATATCTCAGAGTTTGATTGAAGAGATAATGGGCCGAATTCGGGCTCAGCAAGGAATTTTTTTGAGTCGGCCAAATGTTCAAGCTGCTTTAGAAGATCCCTCCGCTTGGTCTGGCCTTGATGAAATGTTGCGCCGATTAGTTCCTAACGATGGCTGACTTTAGCATGGCCTCTTATTTTTTTGTAGGATTAGCGACGGATTCGTTGTCAAGACTCATTTTTTTATCCAGTTAGGTGTCAATGGGGTATAGTATCTACGTTTAGCCCATTCCGCTTAATTCCTTCGTCTCGTAGCTGATCATGGTCCGCGTCTCGCTGACGGCTTTTTCTTTGCGGAGGTGTTGCACGATGAGCTCGTTTAGGGCCTGCATGCTGGCCACGCGAGCTTTTACGAGCAAATCGAATTCGCCGGTGACCATGGCCACTTCAAAGATGTTCGGCAGCAAGGCGATGTGCTCCATCAGCTTCTTTTGATCCGCCTGGGGAGCGGCTTTCACGAGCACGTACGCGGTAATGGGTTGGCCCAGTTTGGCAAAATCCACTCGCACGGTGTACTGCGTGATGACGCCGCTTTGCTTTAATCGGGCTAGGCGGTTGTGCACCGTCGTCATCGGGATGCCTGTTTTTTTCGCCAGTTTTTTTTCCGAAAGCCCGCCGTCGCGCCGCAGTTCGGCCAAGATGGCGCGGTCCTTCTCGTCCACGTCCGCAGGTTGCACGTGCAGAGCCTCTTTTTCATCCATTTTTGTGTCCATTTTGGATTAATCGCTCCACTTTTTGATTGATTTTTGGCCTATTTAATCCATTTGCTCCGGTTTTCTTGGATTATCCTTAATAGGCCGTTTTCCGACTTTTGGTTCTTCCAATACGAGGTGGTTTTTCATGTCCCAATGGTTCGTTCCCGGTCCGGTTCCCGTCAGTGAAAAAACG
>ORMF010548417.1_pt1 | contig 14789 bp, 14 predicted proteins | sample 1779871 | NCBI WGS metagenome assembly ORMF01 (sample SAMEA104232316, study PRJEB22302) | groundwater metagenome | biome: forest; feature: aquifer; material: groundwater | place: USA | collected 2011-08-07 | depth 5.4 m | reverse complement strand
TATACCGGATCTCCTTGCTGTTGCGTCATTCTACAAGGACTGGGCAGGCTATGGTGCAGGGGTTGGCAATTTCCTTGCGTATGGCGTGTTCGAAAATGACAATGAAAGCAACACTGCAAATCTGTGGCTGCCGAGAGGGATAATAAAAAATAAGGATTTAAGCAAGGTTCATCCTGTTGACCATACAAAGATAACGGAGTACGTGACCCACTCGTGGTATGAATACAAGGAAGGAGACTCAAAATCCAAACATCCATGGGACGGTGAGACTAATTTCAAGTACACAGGCCCCAAACCTCCTTATGAGTTCCTCACTACAGACAAGAAATACAGCTGGCTTAAGGCGCCGAGATATGAGGATATGCCTATGGAGGTAGGGCCTCTGGCAAGGATGCTGGTAGCTTACGGTTCAGGGCATAAGCGTGTGAAGGAAGTTGTTGGCCTGGTGCTTAATAAATTAAATGTAGGGCCTGCTGCCTTGTTCTCGACCCTTGGGAGAGTTGCAGCAAGGGGTATAGAAACTCTTGTGACAGCAGAGATGCTTTCTGTCTGGCTTGGCGAGCTGACAGCAAATATCAAAAAGGGCGATTATAAGGTTCATAATGGTGAGAAATGGGAACCGTCTTCCTGGCCCAAAGAAGCGCGGGGATATGGTTTGCATGAAGCGCCCCGCGGAGCTCTGGGACACTGGGTAAAGATAAAAAACGGGAAGATAGAAAACTATCAGTGCGTTGTGCCGAGCACATGGAACGGCTCTCCGAGAGATGCTAAAGGACAGAAAGGGCCTTATGAGTCAGCCCTGATTGGAACTCCTGTGGCAGACCCTGATAAACCGGTTGAAATTCTCAGGACAATCCATTCATTCGACCCTTGCATGGCTTGCGCTGTTCATGTAGTTGACGCCAATAAAAAAGAACTCGTAAAGATAAGGGTGGTTTAAGGAGGGGCCGATGAAAAAGCTTTTAAAAAGAGTGTATGTATGGGAATTCCCGGTCAGGTTCACTCATTGGGTGAATGTCCTCTCTATCCTTGTTCTTGGAGTAACAGGTTATTACATTGGAAATCCGTTTATGCATGCCTACAAAGAAAGCCAGTATGTGATGGGCTGGATGAGGTTTATTCACTTCACCGCAGCATATGTCTTTGTTATCAGCCTTCTGATAAGGCTTTACTGGGCCTTTGCAGGGAATAAGTATGCATCATGGAAAGCGCTGTTCCCGGTTACAGGCGATAAGCCGGCAAAACTTATACAGCAAATGCTCTACTACGCTTTTCTGGCAGAGAAACCACGGTTTGGGGTAGGGCATTCACCGCTGGCAGGGCTTACATATCTTCTGATTCTGGTTCTTTATGCAGCAGAGATATTCACAGGGTTTGCCATGTACTCTTTGTATAATCCATCCGGGTTATACAATTCCATGTTCGGATGGTTGTTCTTAATCTTTACAACGCCAACCCTTCGTTTGATACATCATATTGTAATGTGGCTGCTTGTGTATTTAATACTGATACACATATACATTGCGCTTTATATTGATAAGCTTGAAAAAAGCGGTTTGATGGGAAGCATATTCACAGGGCATAAATTTGTTTATCCGGAGGTTAAGACAAAGGATTGAAAATTGCGGTATTGGGTATTGGAAATATTTTGCTCAGGGATGAAGGAGTCGGGGTTCATGCCGTCAACGCATTAAAGGAGAGATATGTTTTCTCCGCGGATGTCGAGCTTATCGACGGCGGCACTATGGGCCTTGACCTCCTTCCTTTTATAGAAGGCAAGGATAAAGTCCTGATAACAGACGCAGCTGATTTTGGTGAAAAGCCCGGCACCATAAAAATAATAGAAGGCAGGGGCATCCCGGCTTTTTTAAACACAAAATTCTCTGTTCATCAGATAGGCCTTCCTGATATGCTATTTGCAGCGGACATTATGGGGATAACACCTCCTGATATATGTCTTGTAGGGATACAGCCCGGTGATACAGGCACAGGCCTGGAGATGTCTCAGGAGATGAATGATAAATTTCAGGAACTTATTGGTACGGTGGCTGATAAACTCAGCGAATGGGGAGTTGAGATGAAATGGAAAGAAGATGTGCCTTGCAATACCGTCTAAGGTAATAAGAATTCAGGATATGAATGCAACTGTGGATGTCTACGGCGCACGCCGGGACATTAGCCTTCTTCTTTTGCCTGAAGAAGTGGCGCTTGGCGATTTTGTGCTTGTGCATGCAGGGTTTGCAATACAGAAAGTAGAGAATGATGCTGCGCATGAGGCGTTAAGATATATCAAACAAATTATAGAAGAAACAGAAGAAGACGAATCGTAACCTGCTTTTTGATTCAGAGATAAAATGCTTATCTAAAGTTTTAATTTGACGTTGACAAAGGTGCCTCAATAGTTAAATACTAGCATCAGAAATGCTCTCTGAAGAGAACTCTGATTCGTAAGGGGGTGATGGAGAAACAGGCCGTTCTGTAAGTTTTGTATGCATTCCTTAAATCTCGAATAAAAATAAACACGGGGAGGAAGTAAATGAAAAAAGTTTTAGTTATGGCAGTTGCAGTATTGTTTATATGTGCCGGCTATCTTGCTTTCACTGCAGTTGATTCCGGGACGCCTTCAGTTGTAGCGGCAAAAGCCAAGACATATTCAGCATCAGTTTATGTAGCGGGGCACGGAGGCCATTTTGCCAAGGCAGACGTAACGGTAGACCCGAATAACGCTGATGACCCGATAAAAGTAAACGGCCTTGACAAGGTTGATATCGGGACAACAAAAAGCCACAAGACCCATGATGCGCGTATTGATGCAACTGACAGCAATATCTTATTCTGGTCAACATATGCGCTGGACGCCGATGGAAAGCAGCATGTCGGCAAGTCAGACCTGAAAACAGGAAAGGTTATTAAGGATGTAGCAATGGATCCTGACCCAAGGGCACCCGGCAAAACAGGCCCGCTTTATTGCGCATCAGGACAGTCCAAGAAGTATTATATGCCTGTATTTATGGGCATCGAGGGTTATGTTGATGTATTTGACAAGGCAACAATGGAGCACAAGCACAGGGTATTCATAAGCGACCTCGGATATAAAACAGGCTCCTATAAATTTGTTCACGGCACCAACTCCAATGACATGAAAAAATTCCTTATCTCGGTAGTCATGCAGGGCGAGGATGGAAAGATGAACGGCAAGCAGGATCTTATTCTTGTTGATACGGCATCTCTGGAAAAGGGCAAGATGAAAGAGCTTGCAAAAGCCACACTCGTAGGCGAGGCAGGAAAGACCATCACATTCAGGCAGTATTTCAGCAAGAACGATAAATACATCTTCCAGTCTGCCGGCGACAGGATGTGGGTAATTGACGCAGCTACACTTAAACTTGTAGACGAAAAAATGACAAAATCAACCGGTTATGGCGAGAATCATGACGTCATGCCTTCTCCTGACGGCAAATATGCTCTTCTGACACTGAGGACTTCTGATACATCCGGATGTGACCCGGAGGGGAAGCCGGTTATGGACAAAGAAGGCAAACCGTTAAAGATTACCGACGGCGTGCTTGCGCTTTATGATGTTGATGCCAAGAAACTGACCGGCAAAACCGTATCAGTATGTTTTGCATGCCACAAAGGCATGGGACTTGGCGATAAGAACGCAGTACTCTGCGGTTTAGACGCAAACTACAAAAAGTAACTTCCATTCTTTAAAATCTTTCTATGCGGCTTTGGCCGCATAGAAAGATTTTCTTAAAATCCTTTATAATATTAAGATATCATGACAAAAGAATTTACTATTTTTTCGCTTGCACTCAAAAACTTAAAAAGAAAGCCCTTAAGGACAGGGATACTGATAGTGGCTATAGGGCTGCTGGTATCCGTGCTTGTATTTGCGCTTTCTTTTGTCAGGCGAGTGGACTCAAGCATCAGGATCACCTCTGACCGTCTGGGCTCCGACCTGCTTATTGTTCCCACAGGCTCAAGGGGCGCGGCAGAAGATGTCCTGCTCGAAAATAAGGTTAAGTCATTTTATATGGATAAGGGCATTGTAGACAGGGTAAAGAATATCAAGGGTATAGACAGGCTGACTTACCAGACCTATCTTGTCACAATAACCGGTGTTTGCTGTGATGTGCCTGAGACCATAGTTGTGGCGTTTAATCAGGATACTGATTTTGTTATAAAACCGTGGCTTACTAAAAAGCTCGGCAGGGAGCTCAAAAAAGGAGAGGCCATTGTCGGCAGCGAATCTGCTTTTAATATCAGATTGGGGCTTACAGAGGTTGACAGTGTTTTGTTCGGGAGTATTTTCAAGATGGTCGGGGTGCTTGACAAGACAGGCACAGGGCTTGATAACGCAATATTTATTGATGATAAAAACATAGATGAGATATTACAAAAAGGCAAGGCGGATATAAAACCGGGACAGATATCCGTTATCTTTGCGAAGGTCCAGAAAGGTTATGACCCCTATGAGGTTGCAGGCAGTATAGAGGATTCTATAATTGAAGCTGACACCGTGGCAAGAAAGGATATCGGTAAGAGCTTAATCAATACCCTCAGGGATATAAACCGGATATTTTCTGCCACGGTAATGCTTGCCTCCATACTCTCAATATTTCTTGTATGGGCTGTCTTTTCCGCTATTGCCAACGAGCGCGCAAAAGAAGTGGGGATTATGAGGGCTATCGGCGCCAAGGAAAATCATGTTGTGAAGATATTTTTTATTGAGGTATTTGTTATCGGGAGTATCGGCAGCATCCTTGGAATTATCTCGGGTACTGTTCTTTCTTTACTTTTGGCAAAGAGTTTCATAATCCTGAAAAATTTATCAAATGACTTAAGCGTTGCGGAACGCATTTCCATAGGTATCCTGAGTTTATTTGCCGGGACAGGAATCTGTGTTGTTGGCGCGCTTTTGCCAATTCAGAGGATAAAAAAACTTGAACCGTTGCTGGCTATAAAAGAGGAATAAGATAAAATGTCTCAGATAGAAATTGCAGATATCTCGAAAATTTATTCAATAGGCGATTTAAATATCAGGGCCGTTGATAATGTTTCGCTGAAGATAGAGAAGGGTGAGTTTTTATCAGTGGTCGGGCATTCAGGGTCAGGAAAGACAACCCTGATTTCCTTAATTGGCGGCATAATCAGGCCCACCTCGGGCAGGGTGCTTTTTGAAGGCTCTGACATATCTTCCCTTAATGACGAGAAACTCTCCGAATACAGGAATGAAAAAATAGGGTTTATGTTCCAGTTTGCCAGCCTCCTGCCGATTCTTACTGCAAAGGAAAATGTCCTGTTGCCTGGGATATTCAGCCCAAAGGAAAAATCAGGCGCTGCCGGAAAGGCTGAGGAATATCTTAATATGGTCGGTATCGGCGAGAAGACAAACGCATACCCGTCACAGCTCTCAGGAGGGCAGCAGAGGCGTGTTGCCATTGCGCGGGCCTTGATGAATGAGCCTGAGGTTATACTTGCTGATGAGCCTACCGGAGACCTTGATGAAGAGACAGAGGCAGAGATAATGGAGCTTTTCAAGAGGCTTAATAAAGAGAAAAAGGTTACCTTTATTTTTATAACGCATAATCTCGACCTTGCAAGACAGGCACAGAAACAGATAAGAATGACGCACGGCGTTATCAAAGAGATTTAGCCTGTCGCAATCAAATATGCTGAAAAATATAAAACATATTGGTTTTTCTGTTATTGTCTTTATCCTGTTTAATGCGTTACAGACAGGAGCTGAAGAAAGTCAGAAGAGTGCTTACCCGGTTAACTCTCTCTCTATTTCATTTAATGTTAAGAACAATCTTCTGAAAGGCCGTGAAATTATAACCCTGCCTGATGACAGGGAAGTGGCCGTTGATACCGGGAATCTGAAAATCCTGTCAATAAATCTTAATGGAAACCCCATGGATTACAGAATAAAAGACGGCCAGTTTAAGGTAACAGGAAAGGGCACTCTTGAGATAAATTATGAGGGTATTTTTAAAGGAGACACCCCTAAAAAGAACCCTGAAAATGCCGGTGTTGTTTCAACCGGGATTGTAAGTGATAAAGGGATATCTCTTACAGATAACTGGTATCCTTCAATAAAGGGACTTGCTTATTATAAACTTGTTGCTGTTGTCCCTGAGAATTTTCTTGCAGTGTCTGAGGCTGACGAAATTACCTTCAGAAATGTGCCTTTTGGCAGGGAATATACCTTTAATATGGGGCATCCTTTAAACGGGATAAACTTTATTGCCGGCAATTACAAAGAAAAAAAGGACAGCGCTAACAATATAGACATCTATGCCTATTTTTTCGAGGAGGATGCTGCTCTTGCTGATAAATATATCGAACATGCAAAGAAATACTTCAGGTTATACAATGGCCTCCTGACACCTTATCCGTATAAGCGGTTTTCTGTTGTCGAAAACATTCTCCCCACGGGTTATTCGATGCCCACATTTACACTTCTGGGAAAGGATGTGGTGCGCCTTCCTTTTATTCCGGAGACCTCCCTGGGACATGAGATTGCGCATCAATGGTTCGGCAATTATGTATACGCAGATTTTCAGAAAGGCAACTGGCTTGAGGCAATCACGACATATCTTTCAGACCATCTTTACGAGGAACAGAAAGGAAAGGGCTGGGAGTACAGGAAAAACATTTTGGTTAATTTTCAGGGTTATGTTACATCAGATAAAGATTTCCCCCTTAAGGATTTTTCCAGCAGGACCGACTTTGCCACAATGGCGATAGGCTATGGAAAAGGCGCCATGCTGTTTCATATGCTCAAAGGCCTGACAGGGGAAGAGATATTTTATAAATCATTGAGAAGGCTTATTAATGAAAATAAATTTAAGATTGCGTCCTGGACGGATATACAAAAAGCGTTTGAGCAGGAATCAGGGAAGGACATTGACTGGTTTTTCAGCCAGTGGCTGAACAGGAAGGGTGTACCTTCTTTAAAAATTAACGATCCAAGAGAACGTGTCTTAAGAGGTGAACCTCTTGTCTCTTTTGAACTCCTGCAGGAAGGCAGTGAATATAAATTTACACTGCCAATAAAAATTACCGCTGAAAAGGGTGAAGTGAAAGAGGCCGTGCAGGTTGAGAAGGAGAAACAATATTCCAGTCTGCCCTCCGATGAAAATCCTGAATATCTTATTGTTGATGAAAACTACGACATAATGAGAAAACTTTTATATGACGAATTCCCGCCTGTAATTGCAAGGCTTGTCGGAGACGAAAACAGGATAATAGTTTACAGGGAGAAAGAAAAAGATAAATATTCAACTCTTATAGAAACCTTAAAGGAAGAAGGATTTTCAGTCAAAGAAGAAAAAGAATTAAAAGATGAGGATATTAAGAAATCCTCTCTTCTGGCCCTTGGTTTTGAAAGTCAGGTCCTAAGGCGGCTTTTTGGAAAGATTGATAAACCGGACTCAGGATTCGTTCTCATTGTAAGAAATAACCCCCTTAATACTTCAAAGGTTGTGGCATATGCCAGCGGAGATTCTAAAGAGGAGGTGGACCCTGTTGCAAACAAGATATTGCATTACGGCAAATATTCTGTCATTCGCTTTGAAAAAGGCCGGAATGTGAAAAAGGAGACAACCGAAACAAGCCGGGGTATGAAATTCAGCCTGAGCGAACCGGTACATGGAGTTGAGCCTAAAAAACCACTGAAACTCCAGCGAATAATCGATAATGTCAGTGACAACCCGATTATTTTTGTGGGAGAGCGCCACAATTATTACGAAGACCACAAGATGCAGCTCGCCGTAATTAAGGGGCTTTTTAAAAAAGGAAAGAAATTCGCAATCGGTATGGAGATGTTTCAGAGGCCATTCCAGAAAGCAATAGATGATTATATTTCCGGGGCTATCAATGAAAAGGATTTTTTGAAGAGGACAGAGTATTTTAAAAGATGGAATATTGATTTTAATTTATACAGGGAAATTATTGAATTTGCAAAAGCAAAGGGCATCCCTGTTATAGCCCTTAACCTGAAGGCTGAACTGATGAAAAAGACAGAACAGTCAGGGCTTGACGGACTTTCCGAAGAGGAAAGAAAAGAAGTTCCACAGGACATGGATATGTCGGATGAGTCTTACAGGCAGAGGTTGAGAAAAGTATTTGAAACCCATCCATCCGGAAGCTCATTCGATTATTTTTATCAGTCTCAGATACTCTGGGACGAAACCATGGCGCATTCGATAGCTGAATTTATGAAGGAGCGGCCTGATTACCAGATGGTTGTGCTTGCAGGGGGCCAGCATATAATGTATGAATCAGGCATACCGCAGAGGGTAAACAGACTTACAGGGAAAAAATATGCCACGCTTATAAACGGGGCCTTTGATGATAACGTGGGTGATTATGTCCTTTTCCCGAATTCTGTTAAGCCTCCCTTTTCAGCTAAACTTGGCGTGATATTACAGAAGAAAGATGAGAGGGTTGTTATAGAAGACATATCTGCTGACAGTATAGCTTTGAAAGCAGGGCTAAAAGAAGGAGACGCTGTTACAGAGGTTGATACATGGAAGATAGATACAGTTGAAGATGTCAGAATTGCGCTTTATGATAAGAATCCCGGTGATACTGTGAAGGTAAAAATTATCAGAAAGAGATTTTTGCTGGGAGATAAGGAACTGGAGTTTGATATTTCTCTATAGGGGATATTTAGTTTTGAGTTGTTAGATAGACAGGATACAGCATTTTCGCTCATTCTCGCTTTGCTCCGAGGTGAATTCTGTCCCGCCTAAGTGCTGGCAGAATTCAAAACCGCTCAAATACTATATCCCGTCTAATGTATCAGAAAAGCCTTGCTCCTTTTTTGATATCATCAGTCTTTATTGTCAGGTTATTATTTTCCAGTTTGCTCTTAAACAGGATAGGGCTGCAATCCTTGTTTTCCCATACCTCGTCAGCAAGCCCGAACTTAAGCTTACATTCGTTGCAGATAAGGTCTGTGCCCTCGACATGGTAGCCTTTTTTCTTTTTATAGCAGATATAACAGGCGTCGAAATATGCAGAGAGATTCCCTTTTCCATCGGTTCTTACAAAAAAATTAATGCGCTTGCCTGATTTTTTGTAAGTGAAAAAATGCACCTTGCCGTCCTTGACCTCGGCAAGGGATAACCTTATCTCGCCGTCCGAAGGTGTAACTACCTTATGCTCCTTCGGCAGATTGCTGCATGAGGCAGAAAGAATAAAGATTAAAGTTAGAGCAATGAATTGATTTCCCTGCATGTTTTATTATACCACTTCCAGACTTCCACTCTTGTCATTTGAGGCTTGCGTGGGGTAATATTGAGGGGGGAGGGAGTGTTATAGAATAATGGGGAAGGATGTGGAGAAGAAACATTGGATGAGAGATGTCAAAATGCAAGACCTGACCCCATGTTCGCTCCGAGGAAATGAGTTGATGATGGTAAAGGATTTAAAGGAGGTGAGTAAATAAATGGCGCGTATAGAAGGGATTCAAATTCAGAATTATCGCTCGCTTAAAAATGTTACTGTGGGAAGAACTTTTGAGAAACAACAAGGCGAGGCGTTACAACCTTTAATTGCTATAATTGGCCCAAATGGCAGCGGCAAGTCTGCTCTAATGGACGCCTTTGGATTTATCGGAGACTGCTTAGCGTCAGGCGTGGAAGAAGCCTGTGAGAAGTCACATAGAGGCGGGTTTGAAAGACTGCGCACCAAGGGGCAATCTGAACCGATCCGATTTGAAATTTATTACAGGGAGGAATCTAAAGCACGACCAATAAGCTATTCTCTTGAAATTGATCTGGACAAAACAACAGGGCGTCCATATGTTTATCATGAAAGATTGAGACAACGCAGAAAAGGTCAATCTTGGGGCTGGCCTTTTTCTTTTCTTGAAGTAACTAATAGCAGGGGGTATGCATGGGCAGGGGAAGCTACTGAAAAAGAAGAAGGCAGTAAGAAGATTGACGTAAAGCTGAAAGACCCCCGGCGACTGGGAATTACCACATTGGGCAATCTGGCGGAACATCCGCGTATTGTTTTATTTCGTCAGTTCTTGGAAGGTTGGTATTTGTCATATTTCTTCCCGGAACTTGCACGAGGGATGCCTGTTGCAGGAGCGCAGAAACATCTGAATCGCACTGGTGAGAATTTGGCAAATTACGTTCAGTTTATGGAACGTCAACACAAAAAAAGATTTGACGAAGTACTTCAGATAATTTCAAAAAAAATTCCTGGCATTCAGAAGATAACCTCTAAACGTTCTGATGATGGCAGGTTATTGTTGCAGTTTAATGAAAGAGGATATGTCGATCCGTTTTATGCGTTGGATATGTCTGACGGCACGTTGAAGATGTTTGCTTATTTACTGCTCTTGGAGGACCCTGACCCGGCCCCGCTTATCGGAATTGAAGAGCCAGAAAATGGGCTTCATCACCAATTGTTGGAAACACTTGCAAAAGAAATGAAACTCTATGCCAGTAAAACTGGAGGCCCGCAAATTATCCTGACAACTCATTCACCGTATTTAGTGGATGCTCTTAAACCTGAAGATGTTTGGATTTTAGAGAAGGATAAAACTGGATTCAGCTCCGTGGAACGAGCGGCAGATATTCCCAGCATAAAAGAACTATACTCGGAAGGTATCCCATTGGGAAGCCTCTGGTACAGCAATCACTTTGGCAGGGGTAATCCGTAATGTTTTTTGAGATATTGACGGAAGGGGCATCGGATGTGCCTACTGTAAGAGAGATTCTTACGCGGAAATTTAATCTCAAAGAAGATATTGATTTCAGAATTCACCCACATAGAGGCAAAGGTAAGCTGCCTCAGAATCCGCTATCACGCCCAGACCCTAAAAACAGGGGACTTTTTGATCAGCTTCCCGCAAAACTAAGAGGCTATTCATACTTACCCGAAGGCTGTTGCGTTATTGTCCTTGTTGATGCGGATTCCACAGATTGCAGAGAATTGAAAGCTGCGCTCGTTGATCTTTATCAGAGCCTTGCTAAACGCCCAAGATGCATTCTGTTCCGAATCGCGGTTGAGGAGACAGAATCGTGGTTTTTGGCAGATAGAGAAGCTATTCTCAAAGCCTACCCTAAAGCAAAAACGCAAAAGCTCCTAAACACAGTTCCAGACAGTATCATAGGAGCATGGGAACATTTAGCAGAAGCTTTAAATCGTAAACCTCAGGATTGTGACGGCGGTGATAAGATTGAATGGTCAACAAAAATTTCACCTCATCTTGATTTAACGCAACCTAAGTCACCAAGCTTAAGGGCTTTTGTGAACGGCATTGATAGACTTGTCGCAGGGAGTAGTTCATGAGCAGCTATGAAGTTGAACAGCTGATTTGGAAGTCGGATCTTGGCTCAGGCTTACATTTATGCATTTAACATCTTTTCTGAAATGTGAAAAAATCAGGCCGGAATAAATCGCGCCTCTACAGTAAATGGCCATGACGATGACATACAACCCTGACATTCATCACCGCAGATCAATCCGCATTCGGGATTACGATTATTCGCAGGCAGGGGCATATTTTGTGACGGTATGTGCAAAAGATCGTGTATGTCTTTTCGGTGATGTTGTGCACGACAAGATGGAATTAAATGAGGCTGGTTGCATGGTTTCAAAATGGTGGCATGAAGTAATAAATAAATTTTCTGCTGTGGAAACCGATGAATTTGTTGTTATGCCGAACCATTTTCATGAAATAATTTTAATCGTAGGGGCAGACCTATGTGTCTGCCCTCCTGTTGACGATGTCTGCCCTAATGATAACAATAAACATATTGAAAAGGGCGAACACACAGGTTCGCCCCTACATAGGATTATTCAATGGATCAAAACCATGACCACTAATGAATATATACGTGGCATCAATAAACACGGATGGGAACGGTTTAATGGGAAATTGTGGCAGCGGAATTACTATGAACATATCATCAGAGATGAAAAGGAATTAAACCGTATTCGTGAATATATAATCAATAACCCGCTTCAATGGGCAGAAGATGAAAATAACCCTGTGAATATAAAAGCCGTCATATGAAAAAATCAGACCGGTATGCATTTAACATCTTTGCTGAACTCCCGGCTCGGTACAGGAGAAATTAAGGAAAAATTATAAAGTTGCACAATGTAACACAAAGTGTTATTATGTGTTATAAGAAGGGGGTGTAATCAATGAGTACTACATTAACTATAAGGATAGACGACAAAACAAAGGAAAGGCTTGAACACCTTGCCGCAGCTACGGCACGGTCAAAGTCCTATCTTGTGTCCAGCGCAATCAATGGATTTATTGAAGCTAACGAATGGCAGATACAGGCAATTGAAAAGGCTGTAAAATCTGCTGACAAGGGACATCTTATTGGCCATGAAGAAGTTGTGAAATGGGTAGAGAGCTGGGGTACAACCAAAGAACTGGATCCGCCAAAGTGCAAATAAAATGGACAGCGGAAGCTGTTCAGGATATTGTGTCCTTACGTTCGTATATCGAAAAAGACAAGCCCAGGGCAGCAAAGCAAGTAGTGCGCAAGATATTCTCCGCAGCAAAAACAATAGCGCTTCATCCCAATATTGGAAGGCCGGGCAGAACTCCCAATACACGTGAATTTGTAGTAACAGGCACGCCTTTTATTGTTCCTTATCGTGTCCAAAAAGGCGCGCTTGAGATTTTACGCGTGCTGCATGGAGCAATGGAATGGCCGGAAAAGTTATGAATGATTTGCCGGAGGGGCGACGAGTGAAGAGTGGGGTTGAAATTTTGTTTCCTTAGGACGCCGAAAAGGCCGAAAAATAAAAAATCTTCTTGAAAGCGGAGGAATATCCGTAGTCCTCAGGTCGTCAAAGGTAAGCCCCTATCCTGTAAATATCGGTAAAATGGGAGAGGTTAAGATATTAGTGAAAGTAGAGGATAAGGATAGCGCCGAAAAGATAATAAGAGGAGAAGAGGACAAAGCCTAGATCCTAAACGTTCTCTACCATTTCCCATATGCCGCAGGGGCATATACCTGCGCAGAAACTGCAGCCGATGCATTTTTCTTCATCAACAATATACTCATATGAGCCGTCTTTGTGTTCAACCCTGCTTATCGCTCCCCAGTAGCATGTTGCCTCGCACATGTGACAGTCGCGGCAGGTTGCGCATGACAGGCATTTATTTGCCTCTTTTTCAGGAGTAAAATCGCCGGTGCAGACATCATAGTATTCTGTCCTGATTTTTTCGTAGGAAATGACCTGCTTTATTTCCGGCCAGCGGGGCGCATGCATCAACTGGTAATTGATTATGTCAGCAGCAATCCTTCCTTGGCCAATTGCGTGTGTAACAAGCCCGGGTCTTGTTGCATCACCTATTGCAAAGACTTTAACGTCAGAGGTCTGGCCGATATCATTAACAACTATCCAGCCCTTTTCTGTATGAACGCTTGGGGGCAGGAAATCGAGTATCGGCACCTCGCCGATGGAAATTATCACAAGGTCTGCATCCAATGATGTCTTGTCTGTGAAGTATATCTTCTTTTCTTTCTTATCATACTTTTCAGTAAACCTGGGCCACAACAGTTCTGTGCCTTTAGCCTTTGCCATCTCCATCTCTTTTCCAAAGGCTGCCGGTTTCTGAATATCAACTGCCGTGACAGTTTTGGCCCCGCAGTTAAAGGCCTGAGAGGCAACGTCCATACCAACATTCCCTGCGCCTATGACAACTATGTCTTTGCCTTTTAATTCAGGAAGGTTTCCAAAATTAATGCCTTTAAGGAATTCGATTGCTGACACAGCATCTTCGGAACCGGGGAATTTTACCACCCTTGGTTTGTGAGCGCCGCAGGCCACGACAACTATCTCATTGGCTTTATATATCTCTTCGAATTTTTTCTGGTCTATCTTTGCTTTTAACTGAATATTAATTCCTATCTCGGCAAATCTTGAAAGCTCTTTTTCGAGTATCTGATGAGGAAGACGCTCTCTCGGGATGCATAACTCGATTTTGCCGCCCAGTTTGTCTGCTGCCTCATAAAGACCTACCTCATGCCCCTTTAATCCAAGCTGCCACGCAGCGCTCAATCCGGCAGGCCCTCCACGGATTACAGCGATTTTATGGCCTCTTGGTATTTCCCTTTTTGGAGCGGGAATATCAAGTGCAAGGCTTCCAAGTTTATCTATCTGCAATGGCTTGTCAACCTGTCCTCTTGTGCAACTCTGCATGCAGAGGTTAGGGCATATCTGGCCGCACACTGTTGCAGGCAATGGACTATACTGCAAGACCAGCTCTAATGCCTCATGAAGTTTGCCCTGTCTTATCAGGGCTGCCCTCTTATGGGACGGGATGTGAGTAGGGCAGTTATATGCGCATGGCGGACTGTATTTTTCATTGGCCCAGACCGGTTTATTCCTTCTGTTTTCTCCTGTTGTTATATAGGGAAGCAGTGTCAGGTCGTGTCCCAGATATTCTGCAAATATGCCTCCGGAGCCTACCTCTTTTTCCCAATTAGCTTTTCTGAAATCCGGAGTGGACATCCTGAACCACTTCCGTGCCCTTTTTTCCTGAGGGGTTTATGCAATCAGTTTTTTCCAGTCATCAGCAGAACGGGTAAGTTCTTTATAATGCGATGTTCTGTCTATTGCATCGAGGAACGGCTTCATGTTTGTTTTCAGCCATTCCCAGTCCTGTGGAGTTAAATCAACAAGGCTAACGTCTCTTTCGCTGTAATCTTTAATCGGGCCTCTGAAGTATATCATCCCGCCTACCATGCCTACACAAGGACGATAGCCAAGAATATTTTCCGGATTTC
>ORMF010086037.1_pt1 | contig 14791 bp, 14 predicted proteins | sample 1779871 | NCBI WGS metagenome assembly ORMF01 (sample SAMEA104232316, study PRJEB22302) | groundwater metagenome | biome: forest; feature: aquifer; material: groundwater | place: USA | collected 2011-08-07 | depth 5.4 m | reverse complement strand
CTGCTGGTGCATCTCGACCAGATGAAGAAGCCCGTCGTGGCTGCGCTGAACGGCATTGCGCTGGGCGGCGGCTTCGAACTCGCTGCACGCTGCCACAGCATCGTCGCCTTGAAGCGCGCCTGGATCCAGATGCCGGAAGTCACGCTGGGCATCGTCCATGGCATCGGCGCCATGGTCGTGCCCTACCGCCGCTGGCCGCACGCGACGCCGACCTTCAACGCCATGCTGCGCACGGCGGAACGCCTCAAGGCCAGCCGCGCCCATGAACTCGGCATCATCGATGCGCTGGCCGACGACTACGAGCAACTGATCGCGCTGGCCGTGGCGCGCGTGGACCAGCTCGCGGGCAAGGTCAAACCGATCGGCGACGCGCCGGTGACCGTCAGCATCGAGCCGGTGGAAGCCCGCGCCGCGAGCGGCCAGATCCTCAGCCGCGAGTGCATCGCTCTGATGGAACAGGCCATCCTCGAAGCCGCCGCGGCAAAGAGCTTCGCCGCGGCGCTCGAAGTCGGCTACAAGGCCTTCGGCCTCTCGGCCTGCATCGAGAGCGCGCGCGAAGGCATCACCGCCTTCAAGGAAAAACGCACGCCCGACTTCAGCAGGACGAAGTAAGCAAATCTGCGGCGTGATTGCAGCGACAAGCCGGAGCCACACTCGTGTCATAACGCTGTTGCACTTCGGACTTGAATCCGCCTCATCTAAAGTCTGCCAAAACGCCGGAAAGCATTAGGCCCACACCGATCAAGGTGAGGAATGCAAAGGCCGTCCGGCGTACATTGCGGGCGCTAATCCTTGGCGGATAGCGGCGGCCAAGATATGTGGCCCCAAGAACAAATGGCGCTATCCAGAGAAATGTCGACCACACCTCCGAGACCAAGCCGCCCTGAAAGCCCACGACAGTCAGGCGTATCATCGATGAAGCCATGAACATGAAGATCAGGGTGATTCGAACGACAACCGGCTCGACAGGTTGCCTGTACAAATGGTAGATCAGCGGCGGACCCGTAAACCCGAACATTCCGCCAATAAATCCGGCAAGTGCGCCTTGGAGAAATGTCAGCAACGCCCACGAGCGGCGCTCGTAACGTTTCGGCTTAACAGCAACCACAAGGCTGCCGAACGCGATGGTGGCTCCGAGCACAATCTGAAGAGTCGCAGCACTGGAACTGTTCAGATAACTAAGCAGCTCGATACCGATCCACAAGGTCGGAAACATCCCAACGAGCGCAGGCAGTGCCAAACGCCAATCGATATCACGCAAATGCCCGAACAGTGCAACCGGGCTGTTGGAAAGCGTGAGCAGGCTGATCTCGATCGCCAGCAAAGGAAGTGGCATCAGGTGAAATGCGCTTGCCGCCCCGGAGGCGATCATCGCGATCCCAAACCCCATCACCACATGGAAGTACGCGCCGAACGTAAGAACCGCCAGCATGGTGAGAAATGGCATCTCCATCGAATGAGTAATCCTCGAAACCGCGTTGCCGCAACCGGACGTTGTCTCTGGCAGCCGGAATCAGTAAGGGTCTAAAAGCAGCGCCACGCTGGGGACGATCATGCGATTCTGGCTGCCCGACATGCCTTCCTTGTACCTCAGCGCTCGGGAACGCAACCCGGCGCGCTGGTCCGGCGACACTCGAAACTGGGCACCCATCGGCGCCGTGACGCTCAATCCCGAACGTGACTCCATCATAAAGACGCATTTGGCGAGTAAAGATATTCAAACGTTGGCTGCATGACCGAGGCGACAATACAATGACGCGCGCCGAACCTCAGCAAGACCTCCCGTAATGATCACTGCCGCCTTTACTCCTGCAATCCAACAATCCTCAAGAAGCGAGGGGGTCGAATTGGGTGGCGCCGCGATCATTGCCAAATCCACCTCATTCTTCAACGAACCTAAGCTCGGAACTGTAGGGAATCCGTCGACTGCAGTTGCCGAAGGATGAACCTGAACCGCCACTATTTCGCTCTTGAATCGGCTGGACTGAGCAGCCAAGTTTTTCAGAACTACATTGCCGATCTTTGCGTTGCGTGTCCGACGCGCCGAATACCGCCACCGGTCTCGGTTCGAACCAGGCGTCGGCCCAGCCTCTTTTAGTTACATTTGCCATCATGACTGCATGCTCCACTTGCGCACAGTCTTCAATTCAATGTTGCGGAAAATGCAACTTTCCACTAACAAGCCGATTAGAATTATTGAAAACAAGCCCGCGAAAACGTTGGCGATTTCAAGCTCGTTTTTGTTTTCGTAGATGAACCAACCGAGCCCGCCTGAGCCGGAAGAGACACCAAATATCAACTCAGCCGCAATCAGCGTGCGCCATGCAAACGCCCAGCCAATCTTTAGACCAGCGAGAGTGCTTGGGAATGCAGCGGGAATCAGAATTTTCACCACATAGCGTGGACCGCGAAGGCCGTAGTTTCGCCCCACCATACGCAAGGTGGGCGACACCGACATGAATCCGGAATGCATATTCAGTGCCACTGGCCAAAGCACCGCATGAATTAGCACGAAAACAAGGCTGCCATTCCCCAAGCCAAACCAGATCAATGACAACGGTAAGAGCGCGACGGCTGGAAGCGGATTGAACATCGAGGTGAGGGTTTCGAGAAAATCACTTCCGATACGCGATGTAATAGCGAAGGCAGCCAGCAAGCCAGCCAACAATAGGCCAATGCCATATCCCATTAGAAGAACCTTTACCGATACCCAACCTTTCTGTAGCAGCACACCATTCATAATGTTGGTGTAGAACGCAGAAATGGTATCGTCAAACCTTGGAAACAGCAGTTGATTGTTTAGTATAGATGCGTATATCTGCCAGATTGCGGCAAGTGCTAATAGGAGAAGAGTCTTACGCACACCTGCGTTGTTGAAAATTTTTTCCCAGATTGTGAGTGGCTTCTCTACCACACCGTAATCGGTCCCGGCATCAACTTCACGAACGAATTCAGGGCGCTGGACCAAGACGTTATCAGCCATGATGTGTAACTTCCTCTTCAATCTGATCAGCAAAAAGCATGTCGTGAATACTGTCTGACAGTTTTTTCCCGTCGACTCCAATCCTGTCCGTACCGTCGCTATTCAGTTCTGCCTTGACTCGGCCGGGATGGGGACTCAACAGCAGGATTCGATTGCCTATCATCACTGCCTCGGGAATGGAGTGAGTTACGAACAGCACAGTGAAATGTGTGTCGTTCCATAGTTGAAGCAATTCTTCTTGCATTCGAAGACGCGTCAATGCATCAAGTGCGGCAAAAGGTTCGTCCATAAGCAACACGTCCGGCTCCATTGCCATACCACGCGCTATAGCGACACGTTGTTTCATACCCCCGGAAAGCATATGTGGATAATTGTTCGCGAATTTTGTGAGCTTAACTTTTTCGATATAGTGCATTGCCTTGTCTTTGGCCGCTTTACCGGAAAGCTTCCCGCTTGACGTCAGGCCGAACAAGACATTCTCCTTGACGGTCTTCCACGGAAGCAGTTGATCAAATTCCTGGAATACGAAAATTCGATCAGAGCCAGGCTGCGTGATTACGTTGCCATTCAGGGTCATGGTGCCCTCGGTGGGCTGCAGGTAGCCACCAATTGCCTTTAGCAAGGTAGACTTGCCACAGCCCGAGGGGCCTAGAAGGACAAAGCGGTCAGACTTGAATACCTGAAAATCGACACGATATGTGGCTGTAACCAAGTGGTCTTTTGTCTTGTATTGCAGCGTCACACCTTTTACTTCTAATAACGGCGTCGCAGCAGTGGTGGTATTCATCGTGCCTCCTCTATTTTCGTCATTCAACGTTGCGTCGATCCCTACTCAACGCGACCTTTTTTTAGGTTCTAACGGCTCATAACGGATCCAGCTAGATACAACTCCGCCGCGCGGCTATGTTCCTCGCAGCAGGACTAAATAATCTACTCGCATATCGCATATCGGATCGAGTGTCTGTCGCATAGGTAACCAACACACCACGGCCTACGCCATCTTTACTGCTGTTGGTGATTTTTCAGCATTGATCCGCCTGATTCGGCAAAGCTTCCCGGCTAGCGTTGGCTCATTCCTCGGTAACCATCCCCCGGCAAAGCCGGGGGGCGTCCTATACTTGGCTAAGCTTTCGTTGTGCGGCAGTTCATTTCTCGTCACTGCTCACCGCCTTGGTAATGCGGGCAGTTGCCAGCGCACACCGTCAGACTCAGCAAGGAGATGATGCTCATGCGTCAAATCGATGGTCGCGCTTAGTTGCCTTGAAGGCCGTGGGCCTCTGGAAAGAATAAATCCTTCCAAGACGCGGGCTTGTCCTTGATCCGGCCGGTCTCATGCATAAAGTTTGCAATTGCCCCTACATTGCGGGGGGCCAAAGTGAACTCAATATCTGGATGTCCAAGCATTTTGGTGATTTCATCAACCGTGTTTTTGCTCTTGGTCATCTTCACGTAGACCTCTGCCGCATATTTTTTGTCACGCTCGATGGCTGCCATGGCTTCTCTGATGGCGGCCGTGAACGCGGCATAAGTCTTCGGATTTGCGTCACGGAATTTGCTCGTCGAAAAAATAACAACAAGAGTGACCGGGCCATTCACCACGTCGGAAGACTTCAGTACCGTACGAACGCGGGAATCGTACAATTCTTCGAAGTTAGACGGTGGCGCTGCAACGTGCGTCGTGATTTCCGATTGGCCAGATGCCAGTGCGACTTGGGCATCCGGGTTTGCGAGTGTTACCGTAAAGCGATCCAGCTTTGCGTAATTGTCTTTACCAAACTCTTTCGCTGCAGCCATTTGCAGCAAAATGGCCTGTATCGAAATCTTTGCTGCCGGGACCGCTATCTTGTCCTTTTCTGTGAAATCCTTGATGCTCTTAACAGCGGGATTCACGGTATTGACATACAACGGCATGGCACCAGTTGCGTAGATTCCCTTGACATTGAGGTTACCCTTGGTCTTGCTCCATAGCGACAGCAAGCCGGGGATTCCCGAATTGGCGATGTTCAGGCTGCCGGCGAGCATTGCATCATTCATGGCAGCCGCGCCCACAAACTTGATCCAGTTCACTTTGGTGTCGCCAAGCCCTGCTGCCTTTAGGTGTTTTTCGATCAACTTATCGTGCTCCGCAATCATCAACGGCATCTGAGTAAAACCGTACTGTTGCGCTACGACCAATTCAGCAACCTCCGCGTGCGCTTTTGTGATTGTTCCTCCGAATACGAAGGTAACGACAACTACGAAAGGTGTAAATGTTTTCCACATGATGACCTCCTCCTTGTTTATCAACTTGGTGTGGTGATTCGTGCTGCAGAAACCGCTGATTTCTCTTTCATGCAAAGCCGACTGTTAGTTGCTTTTCAGGTAGTGCTCATATTGTTCGGCTGACATTAATTCGTTCAACTCCGATACATCCGCAATTCTCACCTTTAGGATCCATCCGTCTCTGTACGGATCCCTATTTACATAACTGGGTTCATCGGTAGCGTTCTGATTCACGGACACAACAACACCACTTATCGGAGATATGAGTTCGGATGAGACCTTCGATGATTCGATGTTTCCAAAAGAAACACCTTGCTTGATCTCTCCATTGACCGCGGGACACTCGATGTAGATCACTTCTCCTAGGCTTTCCTGGGCGTGTTCCGTAGCTCCAATCCATGCTTCGACTTCTCCGTCAAGCTTCACCCACAGGTGATCCTTGTGATACAAGCAATCCGACGGGTTAATTTCCATAATGTCTCCCAATGTCAAGTGCAATATGCATGGTCTTACTCTGCTGCAAGCGGCTCTATCGTCACCTCAACGCGCGGCTGATTCTTAAACGTATTCATTACTTTGCAAGCACGTTCGCACATCGTCACCATTTTTCGGATCTCTTTGTCGCTCAATCCTCCCTCGACTTTTACCAGGGTTTTGATTGCGGACACACGTATGGGATGTTGGCCAATCTCGGCATCGCAAGTTACATGTATTCCCGTCACAGGCAGGTTGCGTTCGGTCACGTAGGCGGCCAAAACCGCATCCAGGCATGACGCTGCCGCGAGCATCATTACTTCGACTGCACGGTGCCCCCCGTCTCCATACATCTTGATTTGGCCGTAAGGTGTCTGAGCAAGATAGCCCGATGAGGGTGTCCAAGAGCACGTGGCGTAATGCGGTCCCATGATTTCTCCTTTTTCTGTCAAGTTGCCTTTTGTTTAACTACGATCTTGGTGAATCGTAACGACCGCATAAGCTGGCTTCGGAGAGCCCGCTCGTGGTATTGAGAGCAGCGACCATGGCGATGTCACACGATTACCGTCAGCCTTACTTGCCGACCCCGGCAAGGCAAGGCACCATACCGTATCCTCGGCAGCAGTGTCTGAGACGAAAACGGTGCCGCGTAATGAGTCGGTTCCATTGGTGACAATGGCCCAATCACCTTCTGCAAGTTTATGGTCGGACGCAGTACGCGGATGCAGGATGAGCTTTACCGATGCACTGGCGTTTGGGCGGTCGGTAAGAACCCCCGAATAGCTTTCAACGTGATCCACCGCTACGCTGGGAACAAGTAGTAAATTTCGGTTGCCCCGCTCCGTGTGCTCGTTCGTATCGTGAACAACGGAAAAGGTAATGCGACCATCTTTCGTTGGAAAGCGTTCCTTCGTTTTGGGGAACGCTTGATGTCGTTGAAAAAGAATGTTTCTTCCCCGAACATCGCCCCGCGAAAACCGACTCCGCTCAAATTCAATATCTGCGGGATCGGTACAAGGCCATAGAATTCCACCTGGCGGATTGTGCTCTGGGTCAAGCAGATCAACAGTAATTGCCTGGGTCAGGAAGTTGTTGCTTAGAGCCCAATCTGCAGCCACGCGATTCCAGCTTCGCGACGGCGCACCATGCCAAGGAAATCGATCTCCAAATCCGCACTTGATTGCAAGTTGAGTCCAGAACTCAAGTTGCGTCCGGCATTCTTGTGGTGGATTCATGACTCGATTGTGCCATTGCAGCGCACGCCCATTTCCACTAGCAAGAAGTCCATCGCTCTCAAGCCACGATGCCATTGGCAACACGACGTCCGCGTAATGAGTAGAACTGTTTTGATACGCGGAAAGAGCCACGATCAGAGGTATTTCACCGAATCCGCGTAGCGTCGAACTGCCTCCCGATAGCCGCGCACATGGATCGCCTTCAAGCAGGATCGCCCCTACTTTCCTGGCGCCATCGGAAACAATGCCTTCGATTGACAGTGAAGAAGCTTGGTCTGCCGATGAATCGTCCGAGCCCAGCCAATCAGCCGAAAGAAAGGGGGAAGCATTGAGGAGACTTAGTCCGCCGCCGGGAATTCCAATCGAGCCGCGCAGCGCAACAAGCGCCCCACAGAGACCCAGTTCCTCGTCGGTCAGTTGTTCCTGTCCAAACCATCCACCAGATATCACCTGGATGGGCGCCGCGGTGCCGATGATCTCTGCAATACGGCGCAGCTCGCCTTCGGATATGCCACATGTCTGAGCGACTCGCCCCGGAGTAAATGGCGCCAATTCGGCGCGCAAGCCCTCCACTCCATTGGTCGCCTCAGTGACGAAGCCTTCGTCGATCCAACCATTTTCAAACAGAAGCCACAACAGTCCCCGGAGTACAACGGATTGCGTTCCTGGTTTGGCACGCAAAGCGTAGTTCGCCTTTGTCGCCGTAACCGTTGTTTGGCTATCAATTACGACAACCGTTTGTCCCCGATCACGCGCGTCAACGATTGGACCCATCATCATCGGGTCAGTGACAGCGGGATCACATCCATAAACCACGATGCAACTGCTGTTGCACCAATCTCGCGGGGAGTTGGTGATCATCCTGGATCCGGCCAAGCCGAACGTCTCGGCTAGCGCACCACCGGGACCAAAAGGCTCAGGCAGAAATCGCCATGGACCATGGGCTGTCCCGAATTCCCGAGCGAACAGTGTTCCACCCAGGAGATGCCCGAATGACGAGGACGGGGTGCAATGCACATAGCAGGCGTCTCTTCCATGGCTCTCGGAAAGCACTTTCAGGCGTTCCGCTGTAAATTCGATCGCCTTATCCCAGGAAGCTGGCTCTAGCGCACTGCCTTTATTTCGTCTTATCAGGGGGCGCGTTAGTCGCTCTGAATTCGCCTGGTGCCGATACGCAAGCAATCCTTTCGGACAAAACGAACCCTTGTTGGCGGGGTGCTCATCGTCCCCAAATATATCGACGATCACCTCATTCTTGAGGAACACCTTGACTCCACATCCACAAGGGCAGTTCGCACAGGTGCTGCGTCGCATCTGGTCGAATTCGCGGCTTGATATCTGGTGCTTGCGTAGCATCGCTATCTTTCGTTCATACAGAAGAATCCGGGACTCCGGTCTCGGTAAGCAGGAATCGTCCTTCCTGGATCCAGCTCTGGAGCCTATTGGCGGCTTCCTTTGCCGAGGGAGCCAACAATGACGAGCTTGCGTTCGACTTTGCCCAAGCAACGAATTCCGATGCCATCGCGGCGTCTCTCAATTGAATCGCAAGAGCGACTGTGTGACATGGTCGGCTGCTATGCGGAACGGTCATTAACGTTCGATCCATCTCCCAAAGATCTGCTGCAAGCGAAAGTGTAGGTGCGTCATGTCGATGTCGAGTTCCTAGTCCAACCACTATGCCCGGTGATCCGTTGAGGACAACAGAGGTTCCAGCTTGAAGCGAATCCACTACTCCACGGGGTACTTCTCCGCCGAGTGGGAAGGAGGCGTTATTGACATAGAGCCTGGCAAACTCCATCGATTCCAGCCCGGTTCTGTTGCTAAATCGCGTTTCTTCTACAGATAGGCATTCGACTTCAACAGCATCCCCACCGAGAAGGTCAAGGAACAATGCCGCCCCGTCATACTGATGAGTGGAATGCGAATCTTCCTGGCGCTCATCTGCAAACACGAGTGCATCAACGACACCCAGCCGCTCATTGGGTGCGGGCCCAGGATGGCCACGCACGCCGTTTAGAGTAATTTCAGACGCGCGAGTAAACAAGCCACGCTCTGCGACCGGAACACAAAACATTGCGGCGGTCCCGGATATGTCTGCCACGAACGAGAATACGATGACATCTACGGTCCCGGCACCCGCCGGATTCCCGGTTTCGCGGCAGAGTTCCTCGAGGGTTCGCACGACAGCGACTCGTTCCATTATCTGCTTGTTGAGTTCGGAGATGGTCTTCATTTGATTCCAAACTTCAACCGCATGTCTGAATCAGTTAGATAGAAAGAACGGTCCATCAGGCGCTGGCGAAGATATTCGGCCAGTTCCTCGGCACGTCGTCGATTGGATTGTCTGAAAACAATTGGCAAAGTTCGGCCAAATGCCTTGATCTCTCCGATCCTTCCTTTCGGTTCTCTGTCGCGACCAGAAAATGCCCCACCTGGGCAGTTGGAGACGCATGCTCCACATGCGACACACAGGCTTTGGTCGATGCGCTTTTCACGCCAGGAAATCGCGCCCATCGGACAGTAGTATTCCGCTGGGCATTGTGTCGAGCAAAAAATGCAGCGATCGTGGTTGAAGTCGACCCATAACGCGGCGCCGTCCCAAAGATCCGCATACGTGATTTGCGTGAGCGGTTTGCGATCCGAAAGATCCGAAATTCGAAGAGGAATATTCTCATCGAGCGTTCGCATTAAATCGTCAAGGGTCTCTTGCGTCAGCACGGGATGTGGAACAGCAAGGCTATTTGTAACCTCCATTCCATCGCTGGTCTTGAATCCCCCCATGTACTCTGGATCCATACCTTTCATATCTGCTGCGAGCGATAGATTTCCGGCGGCAGGAGAACTCCGCGTACCTGACCCAATAACCACTCCTTGTGCCTTATTGACGAGGATTCTCATCCCCGGCCGGATGACCCTGGTGTCTGGATCATTCTCGAGCGGATTCAGTTCGCCACTACCACTCATAGTGACTCCACGGAGCCAGGACAAGGGGCGACTGGTGAAGATCGTGCCTGCGTGCTCGCGGTAGGAGGGTCGGTTTTTTGCATTCGCAAAGGCGCTGTAATTTCGATAGCCGTTGCGAAAGCTGTAAATTCGCGCGAAAGGGAGGTCAGCGAGCCTCACTGTCCCATAATATGAACGGCCATCGTTTAGGGCGCATTCGACCTCGATGGTCTTACCTTCCACCAGATCGCGAAAAAGATGCCCTCCCCCATAGTCTCTCGGGAAATCACGGCTTTCTTTAGTTCCATTGACAACCGCCTCGACCAGTCCGTCCCGCGCACCCGCTACGGCGCAGGGAACACCGTTTAGCCAGAGGTTTCGGATACCACTCCCGGTCTCCAAGGGAATAACTATGGTCGCCGAAGTTCCCGACATGACCGCTCGCGTGGCGGTAGTTACTACGTCGACGTCCCCCAATTTAAAGCGATAGCCGCTACGAACTTGCTTTTTGAACTCCATGGCAGTCATGACAACAGCTTCGCCCCGAGCAAGGCGGGTGTTGATTTCTGCGATTGAGCGGGTAGCTGGCAATGGAACCTCCTTATCCTATCAACTCGATTTCTCCCCAGATGGCCAGATGACCATCAGCGAGAATCGCAGTACCGCGGGCGCCGAATTTCTTTGCCTCATCCAATGCCATTTGGAGATCGCCGGCGCTTTTCACCACATTGCCAATCGCGGTTGCAATCGAGTCTGCCAACTGGCCGCTGTCAGCAAAGACCATCACCGCATCTGCGCGCCCGAAGCTCAGCGAGTGGCCCAGCGTTCCTGCTGACGTCGCAATACCAGCCCCCTCTGGTACGGGAGGAATTGCTATCCGTATTCCCATCAGGGGACTGCTTTCACCTACAAGCGCTACTTCACGCTTATTCCGTGACCGCAGAAAAATGTCGCCACCGTTTTCGACAATGATTTCAGGACTTTCGTTCTCCAGCCCACGGCCGACGTATTCAGCGATTGCACCTGCCACCGCCGCCATCGGTCCGACATTTGCCCGCCGAGATGCCTCAAGCATTGCGGCCACCACTGGTGTGGCATTGCAGTCCGGAGGGAGAGGTACGAGCGAGGTAAGAAATTCCGGCTGGTTCTCAATGCGGCTTTCCACCTGTGCGCGAGCCTCGAGCACTAGAGCCAACGCTAATGGTTGTAAATTGCTTTGTGCTGAAATCAGCATATCGGTCTGCTTTACACGAATGCCGAATTTGACGAGATCGCTTGGACTCGCCATGCGTCGGTAGACCGCTGCCGACCACTCGCTTTGGCCGCGACCGTTCACGGCTTGGCGATTACCCCTCGAATTCAACATCGCCCATTTCTCGCCAACGCTTTTCATTGAAGATCAGCGCCATTTCTTTCGGTCGCCCGAAGTAGATGGTTTTCATCGTGCACCGCGTTGCGCATACCGGCCAGAGATCGTCTCCCAAACGCTGCACGCAGGAATCACAGAATGCCTCGGTTGCGGATCGGGTCGTTTTCGAAGGACAGATGGTCCAAAAGTTGTAGTCGTCTTGGTATTCGCAGGGAGTTTCGCAATGGCGACAGGTCAGTGGCAGACAAACCATCCGTGCCGATGGCTCGTTAACTGTCAATACCGGTCGCATCGGCTCTCCGCTACCAGGGGCGTCCTCATGTTCTATCCGGCAAGCAAGTGCACACGCGCCGCAACCGATGCAGCGGTCGAGATCGACGAGCATCACGAGCTCGTCAGGCTTGCATTTGGATTCGTCAAAGCGCTCGCCCTTGAAGCGTCGACTGATGAACGATAGCTTCATAGGTTCTACCCTCGCGCTAGTCGTGCCGGGCGCCGCCCCCCCGTCGCCCAGTCAAGCAACTCAACCGTATGCACAATCGGCTGCCGGCTGAAACGGGCGATATGAAGCAGGCATCCCATATTGCCGGTCGCAATAACATCGGCCTTGGTCTCGTTGAGGAGCTCTGCCTTCCGCTTTCCGAGACTGTCGGAGATATCCGGTTGAAGCAGGTTGTATGTACCTGCGGCGCCGCAACACAAATGCGACTCTGATGCCTCGCGCACACTAAATCCGGCCTCCTCGAGAAGGCGCCGTGGTGTCTTGGCGATGCCCTGCCCGTGCTGCAAGGAGCAAGGCAGATGCAGTGCCACCGAAGTTCCTGCGACATCCTGTACATAGTCGAACTGAAATTCAGACAATACTTCCGTGATATCGCGCGTAAGCGAAGCCATGCGCCGGGCCCGATCCGCCCACGCCGGGTCGTCCTCAAGCAGCACACCGTAATCCTTGACCGAAGAACCACAACCCGATGCATTTACTACAACTGCATCCAGACCGGTGTCGATCATGCTTTCCCATGCCGCGATGTTCTGACGCGCAAGATTTCGCGCATCGTTGGGCAATCCCAGATGTAGGTGAACTGCACCGCAGCATCCGCTGCCCGAAGGCACAACGACCTCGCAACCGTGGCGGGTTAGTATGCGTACCGTTGCGGCATCAATCTCTGATCCAAGTACCTGCTGCACGCATCCGGCGAGGAGGGCCACCCGCATCCTTCGCTCACCTTGCGCTGCAAACGACTTTGTTCCTTGAACTGGATTTGCCACCTGAGTATTCGCAGGCGCACTATCCACCATTCGGGCGAGTCGTTTTGGAAGCAATGGCCGAAACACCCGTCCCGCAGGAGCGGCCTTCAATGCATAACGGAATATGTGCGGCGAGGTAAAAACATAGGCAAGCATGCGACGCCATAGGCGGTGACTTGCCGGCCTGGCGCCGGTTTCTTCGATCTTGGCTCTCGCCTGGTCCCAGAGGTGTGAGTGGTCCACGCCAAATGGACAGGCACTGGTGCACGCCAAGCATGACAGACAGCGGTCGAGGTGGTGGATTGCTTCCGGTGTCGCTGCACGGTCCTCGTTCAGGATTTGCATTGCAAACCGTACGCGACCGCGTGGGCCATCGCGCTCATCACGCAGCAAAACAAACGTCGGACAGTGGATCGTACAAAATCCACAGCGCATGCACTGCCCGAGAGTGTCATTGTCGTCCCTAAGGCCTGGAAAGGCCAAACGCTCTGGCGAGGTCTCAACATGCATCGTGGTTACACCCAAGATTAGCTAACAAATTTGCGCTTGTGAGCTTCAACACGGTGCCGATTCGCTCAGCGCACCCGCGTCAGTTGAAGAGTGCCCTTGCATTGTATATTCGTCCAATGCATAATATTCTCGTTATTGATGCCTTTTATGCATAGCATGGAATTACGCAAACTTCGCCACATGGTGGCACTCGCTGAAGAGGCGAACTTCTCGCGTGCTGCGGAAAGGTTGCACCTGACGCAACCCGCTCTGAGCCGCAGCATCCAGTCGCTTGAAAATGAACTCGGCGTTCGCCTGTTCGATCGCAACCTCAATAGCGTCGTGCTGACCCCTGTCGGAAAGAAGGTTCTTGTCAGGGCCAGAGCGTTGCTTTTCGACGCCCGTAGCCTCAATCACGAAGTTCAACTCTTGCGGCAGGGGGAGTTGGGAGACATCTCGATGGGTGTAGGAGCTTTCCCTGGCACAACGTTCATGCCACCGATTCTCGCGGAGCTCGTACGCGAACGGCCCCGTCTACGGGTCGATATCGAGTTCAATAGTTGGCAATACCTTCTTGAACACCTGCTGAACGAGAATATCGAATTCTTCGTCGCCGAAATCCGCGCGATACCACCTGACCGACGCGTCGCTGTTTCTCCTCTTGTGCGCCAGCTTATGGGTTTCGTTGCCAATGCGAAGCATCCGCTGGCGGAACGAGCAATCCGCGCGCCGGGTGAACTTTTGAATTACCCACTCATATCGGTGCGTCTTCCCGAGCAACTGCAGGAGCAGTTGTGTCACTACCTTGGCATATCAGCGGATAAACAACTGCCACTGACCGTCGTCTCAAACAATCCTTCCCTACTTGAATATATTGGACTCAATACCGATGCCCTGCTAATGATCTCCTTCGCTGTCGTGCAACGTCAGCTTGAAAGTGGCCACCTAGTTGTACTGCGTACACCAAAGTGGCCGTCCTCCGTCTATGCTGATCTGGGCATCGTAACCTTAGCAGGCAGAACGCTGTCCCCAACTGCCCAATGGCTGATAGACAGGATGCGAATTCTCGCCGCGGAAACTTCCGACAAGGCACTAACGAATAAGGTTAGATCGTTCAAGAGAAGTGACCCCGTTCCTTAGAACAGAATTTGCGGTTTTCTTAAGTGAACTGAAGTTTAGACACACGCCGAGCGTCGCCGCCCGGAATCTCCCCGGTGGCGAGCCATGACAAACACAAGAAGCTGACGATTTGACGCCGACCGACGCCATGCCACGCGACTCAACACTGCAAACGCTGATCCTGGCCGGGGAAAGGCATCACGAAATTCCCCGACTTCGGGTCGAAGGCGCTTCTTACGCGAAGTCCGATAAATTGAATCCGCATCCGCTGGCCAAACAGTCCCGCCGTGATCATGGCGCCCTTGCGCCAGGGCGCGATCTCCATCAGCGGAAAGGCCGCCCACAGCTTCAAGGCGAGCAATTGCATCAAGGCATACGCCGTGCAACGAATCTGCATCCACAGTTCCAAGGCTTCCTTCGACTGCTGCCACAGATTGGTCACACCCCACCAGCGCTTCAGGTTGCGGAACAAGGGCTCGATACCCCAACGCGTGGCATAGATCTCCACTACCTCCTGCCCCGTCAGCTCCGTCTCTGTCGCCAGTATCAGCCGTGGGCGCGACCATGTGCCATCGTCCAGGTGCACCTCACACCAGACCGCCCGTACCGGGAGTCCCTTCAGAAACCGGGCCATCGCGATCACCGAGCGGATTCGGACCCGTTGCAGCT
>ORMF010710469.1_pt1 | contig 14806 bp, 10 predicted proteins | sample 1779871 | NCBI WGS metagenome assembly ORMF01 (sample SAMEA104232316, study PRJEB22302) | groundwater metagenome | biome: forest; feature: aquifer; material: groundwater | place: USA | collected 2011-08-07 | depth 5.4 m | reverse complement strand
TCGTACGCCATCGCAGTATCCTTTCCTGTCAAGCAACACCGCGCGGTTTAGCCGGACAACTGACCCGTCGCGACGTAGAATCCCTAACTCAACTAGGGCCTCATTTACAGCCCTTATCTCTTCGTCCGAAGGGTATTGATTGGTGTTCAGCCTTCGTAGGAAGTTGCGATCGACGACCGTTGCATCAACAGAGGCTTCTAGCGCCTCTTCCACCAGCTTTACTAACCATCCTAGGTGCGAGGCAGTTTGCGCGTATAGGTTGCTCACGAAGTATCACATTTGCCAGTAGCCGATAACTTGCTGGTCCGTTGCCACATCAACCCAAGGAGCATGTCCTCCAATCAAAAAGGAGCGCGAGAGTCCATGATTAAAAACGCGACAAGAAAGCTCGGGGGAGTGTAGACAACCGTGACACGCGCCTTGATGGTCAATGCACTGCGTGTCATAAAGGCAGGTCATCCCTTCATCGTCTAGTTCGGCTAAGAAAGTCGCAAGATGATCGCGCGCAAGAGTCTCTAGTCCCCCTAGCTTGAAGGAACTAGAATTGTCAAAAACTACCGTACCAAGAAGCGGTAGAAAAATGTATTCGCTAATCGACGTTCGTTCTAACCCCGAGAATCTACTAGCGACGCGCATGACGGCATGAGAAAGGCTATGCACCAAACCGAATACATAACGCCTAACTGGACATTGCCAGATGTCATCATAGTAACGGTCCGCGTTCTCCAAGGCCTGCATGATTCGCACTATTGATGGCTTTTGGGGATCCGCGAGGGCAATACCATTAATTTCTAACCAGCTAACCACCCGATCTGCTTCGAGTGATAAGAAGAGCCCTTCATGCTCGCCCTCTCTCGCAAGAATTGGCACTGCTCCAGCAAGGTCAGCGCGGCCTAGATGTCGGGCAGCGTCTCGGTCAAGCGAAGGAAAAGGACGAATTCTGGTTGACAGGTTTTTGGCTGTAAGTTCGTTGTAGGTTGGTTCAAATGTACGGCGCGTATATCCAAAAGTCGCGAAAATAACCGGGAGGTCGGCTACCGTTAGTACGTCTCGCAGGCCCAACCTGCGAATGTCTTCAGCTATCTTTGCGAGCAGCAGAGCGGTAGCACTTCCGCCTTGTCGAGCAACTTCGATCGCGGGTCGGGAATCGACAGTTTCTTTAAAGGCTAGGCATTCTTCAACTGCTCGTTCCAGATCCGATGCCGTGGGCACATCTTCAGCGTTCGTTGAGATAGGATCACTCATTGTCGTTGCCTAGAGCACCGAGAATTAACGCTCTTATGCGCTCCATTGCCTCCCGATCATTATTGAGTTCTGCTTCCTTTAGCTTAAGAGCTAGCTGCGCCACGGTGGATGCAGCACCTCGTTCCGCAGTTGGCCTTCTCATTGCGGGTAACATTCTCCGGAGTAATTGAACATCAGGATCTGCGGACCTAATTATTTGAGGACGATCGAGCCGAAGCATTGACAACGTCTGAGCATAATATGTCGCGTTAGCATTGTATCGAGTCATACGCATCGCGATTCGTGCAACGACTGAGCCCGTCGTCCCGGTATCATCCGACTCAGCTCCTGTCATTTCTGTTTCGCCAGTAACTCTGTGTCCTTCCGTGCTCAGTTCCTCAAGACATTTCTTGCACCTGGCTGTTAAGCGTTCCTGCACGACTGTCCCGCACTTGCGACACTCGAGCTTCATGTCCTTAACGCGTTCGCTGCGGACGGACAGTGCTAATTTGCCTTCGGTGCCACAATTGCGACAACGAAGGGGATGGACCGTTGGTTCTAACGACACTCCTTCCGTCTTCTTGGTTGCCGGCATCCACTCAGTTATTGGGACAATCTCACCACAACCGTGGACAAAGACCTGTCCGAGTTGCCTGAGCGCTCGTGTTCCACACTCTGAACATATAAGAACTCTTGCGTCAGCATTGGCCAGGCGGTTGAGTTTGAGAAAGTGCAACCGCGAGCAGTTTTGGCAGATAAACGCCGTTTCAAGAACCTTTGCCTCAATCGCCTCTGGTGTGCCAATGGCGAAGCTCCCTCTTTGGGTGATCGGATTGGGGAAATTACGATCGACACTTCCGCCTTTCTTCCGCCATCGTTCCAACAACATGGTGATTTCATTCAGGACGATTGCAGCACTTTCGTCGGACCACACTGGCGAGGAAAGGCGGGGCTGCGTCAGCATAACGATTGCGAGCCCGTTCTCCCAATCTACGGTCCGAGCGGGAAGATAATGAAATAGAAGCTGCGATACTCCGCGCTGCATGACCAACGGGCCTGTGGCGGATCGTGTGGTTTCAAAATCCTCCTGCGCATCGGAAGCACCACCGCTAGTCAGAGGTTTTTGGCTAGATCTCTTGTGCAACCCAACTCCCGAATTTCGTCGCTCAACCATTTATCAGTCTCCTGAGAATATTCTTGTCAGCTGAGTTACTAACTCTGATGTATCCTGGATCATCGACATCCCGAAGGCTTTGCATTGCTCCTAAATGGTTGCCCAGGTTGCGAGGCGGTCCGGTGCGATTGATTGGAGTGTTGATGACCAGTCTATAGGTATTACTGACGCGGTTCGCTATTCGATCCTTATATCTGGCCGGGGACGGCGCTTGCGCCGCGCCATACGCTCGTTGCAACCATTCAAGTATCGTTGATTCATTTAGAGCTCTCGCTTTCGCATGCAAGCGCTGCACATCTTCGACCGTGGCGATAGGTGTCCCCGCACTGTGAGCAGCTACTCCCATCAGGTAACCGGCAAGAAGTCCGGGCATAGTTCGTTGCAACGCGGCGTCGGGCCATCTGTTAACGGCTGAAGGATCGACGAGACGATCAAGATACTCGTGAAATTTGGCGAAGCGATCAAAGACACTTCGATCACGCTCGTTCTGAGGGGTAGCAACAAAAATCGATATTCCGGGATAAGTGCGCCCAACACGACCGGAAGCTTGTATATACTCGGCAACCAACCGCGTGAACCCCGCAAAGACAATTATGTTGAACCGGTCAACGTCAACACCATGCCCAATGATGTTGGTGGTAACCAGCCCACGAATGCGCTCTTCTGGATTTGTGTCTGAAGTCGCCCTTGCAATTCGTTGCATCGCCTGCGCCATATCAATGAAATCCACGCCGCCATTAAACATATCAACAATCAAATCACCATGGTTCGGAGCAAGTTCCCGCAGATCGCCCTTAACCCGCGACTCGATCGCTTCCGCAATCTGGTCGGAGCCTTTCCTCGTCAAGACATAGGTTAGGGGCAATTCATAGTAGAAGATTAGCTCTCGAAATTCTTCGAGCGATAGATTAGACGTGCCGTATTCTATCGACGCGGCCAGTGGATCAGATTCCGCGAGTTCACGCGCCCTTTGTAGCTCCACATAAATATTTGAGAGGGTTCGGGTGACAGTTGGAGTGTGCTTCCGACCAATACCAAGAATGCCGACGAAAATCCTCCCTATCTTCTCGTGGTTTTGCGTGTAATAAAATGATTCGTACGCTTCAGGGCCAGGTCCAGGAAATTGCCGAGCGCGTTTCAAGTAAAGTTGGTGTGAGTGTTGTTCGTACTCTTCAATCGTTGCAGTGGCAGCAACTATCTTCCAGGGCTTAGCCCCGAGACTGCGGGCAAGTTCCATAACCGCCGTCTCATAATGGGCATCAAATGCTCCAACCTCTTCGCTAAGAAGGTGAAGCTCATCTTGAATCAAAAGAGCTGGGGCGGGATCATGAAAAGGTCCGACAACAATTCCTTTTCCGTTGCAATTTTGTGGAACTGAACCCTCACCTAACGCCCTTGAGGCTTCACAATCCTTCTTGTTTATTCCCTTGAAACTTGCCCCATGCCGATAACATATGAGATCAAAGCGGCCAAATAAATTTGCAAAGCGTTGGTTGTAGCCGAGAAGCGCGATCTTATCGACCGTTGAAACAATGACTGTCGGAAGGAACCGATATATGTCAAAGTCAACAATGTAAATCGGCAATCTCTCGATGCCTCCAGAGCAGCTCGGATTGGTACATACATGCGTGATGAGCCGTAGATCCTCTTCATATTCGAGTCGAACCTCCGCATCACAAAATGGACATTCAAAGAGACGCTGGAATCGCTTATCAACACCCCTACTCTTGAACCGACGATTATCATCGTCAGAAATGCGGTTCGGCGTTACGGTGCTCCCAACAAAATCGCCTATCGAAAACCTCGCGCCGCCCATTTTCTCTCGATTCCTAATGACCTCAGCGGCAGCAAGAGCACGGCTCAGACGCCGCAATTGTTGAAAAGCCAGTAACCGCAACGGAAACCGAACATAGGCGGCTAGACCAAAATGCTTTCCACGCAGTCTGTCGAAAAACGCTTGCCAGACGATTAAGCCTAGAAAGGCTTCGGTCTTACCGCCACCTGCGGCAAACCAGAGAACGTCGACCTGATCGTCATCATCTCGGGAAAGTTCAGGGTATTCTCTTGAAGCAAGAATGGGTAGCTGTGACACAATAAATACGATTTGGAATAGTCGCCACTCTTCGTAGGCGCCGCCAGCAGAATTCCGCATCGCCTCGTTCATCAGAGAGAACGCCCGCCTCACCTTTTCGTATTTGCTATTCGCAAGCAATTGGACTCCGCGTTCGAGACGAATGATTTCATCTGCGAACCTATCCCTCGCGGAAACCGCTTCATCGCGTTCGATACCACTCAAGTTCCCAATTTTCATCGCCCAGTCCTCTGACACGTACCGTGTCATGTCATCCAAAATTCTGGTTAGAATGGGCACCGGATCCATGACAAGAGATTGAAAACTTGGTTGGGCATCAGGGACTGCTCGAGGTTCTAGACGATCCACACGTTTGATTGGGACACTATCGGTTTCGAGAACTAGGTCAGTTCCTTCCACGTAGCCCTCGACATGGGAATTAATGCCGACTCCAAACATGCTGCGGTTGTACCGATAACTATTAGGCAATTCGCGAAAAAGAGACATCCGATGCGAATTCCTGGGAACGGAAATCTTGACGCGCACGGCATACAAATTTGGATCAACAAAATCAAGGAATTGATCTTTGATCTGTTCCGTTTGATTTATCAGTCTCAAAGCAATTCGTGCGCAACCAGGTTCAGTAGGCGTAGCTATCAGTCTGGCGTCGATAACGGGTTTCCACTGAACCGGAATTTTAGTTGAATGCAGCTGGTCAACCTTGGCATCGTATATTGGCTTTGAAGCAAGGTCGGGCTCTGTGATCGTGAGAGCGCGCCGGCCAGGATAAAGTAACGCCGTGTCGATGGTGGTCCAGGAAGCTGTAACTTCTTGAGAAATATCGATTGCAATGCGTCGTCGCGATCTCAATTCAGCCAGATCGATTTGTTTTCGAATCGGCAGCACTTCTTCGTGTGACCACGCTGCAACAAATCTGCATACGCGCGGTGAATCAGTTCCAGGGATCGCGGTTGACGGAATTTGAGTCGGGGGGTTAAACGCTGGTCGTTCCCAAACCTTGCGACTGTTCTGCTCATCGAAAGTTGGAAGACGTCTCACGTAAACACTAAGACCGATCTCAACGTCTATCAGAGCATGCTCCTGCATTTCATCCAACGCGACCATCCACTCGAGACCTAATGAAGTCTGTTCATACGCAGAATCCCGGGGCAGATCGTCTGCAAGAGCATTATCGACAGCAGACTCCCCATCGGCGTCTTCCATTTCACTGGTAAATGACAAAGCGAAAGACTGGTCTGATCGAACTGGAGTGAGAAAGCCCGCCAAAATACGATCTGATGGTCGCGCAGCTATAATACGGCGACTATCGGGATCGAGGCCCTTGCTTCTGTCCGAGAAGCGGCGTGTCAGAGTCGTGGCGAAATTATTGAAGTCTGAATCAAGCAAGGGCATGATTGGTGATACCTCTAGGCAAAACTATTTCATCAACTATCGCAACACGTGCGCTCGTAATCAATTGAACGACATCCAAGCCCCACTCTCTTTGTATTCGACTTAATGCGCTTGCGTCCAGACGGTTCAAATAAGCGGCTCGAATTGCGCGGCCCAAACGGCGTCCGGCGACCCTGTGTCCAGTGCGTACACGCCTAATACCATCGAACATCTTCAATAAGCCCTCTTCCGGGACGCTGATTTCTAGCGCTTTAGCAAACGCCAAGAACCGATTTTTGGAGTTTGGTACTGTTGCTTCAGAGTTTTCGTCGAAATCCATCCAAGATCGCACAGCCGCAATCGTAACCGGGTGTCCCAATTCTGCCATTCGGGTAGCAATGGTCTGCCCTCTAATATCCCTGGTTGCACATTCAAGCTTCACGAGCATCAGCCATAACTGGCGCTGCTCGGCAGCTGTTTTCAAAGCGCCCTTGTCGAGCGCATTAATGAGTTGTTCCGAGAATAGATCGCGAGCATCCTCGTTCAGGAGGACGATCTCATCTCCAGGAGTCAACTGAACGGCAGTGACTGTCTTTAGCCGAGCGCCCATTGATCCGAGAAGGTCAAAGCGGGCGTTCTCGCTGACATCCAGTCGAGTTCCGTCGGCGAAGAAAATGACCACCTCAGTACTATCTGCATCGCAACTCTCCATCACATGGCTTGTTGCTCTTACGACGTTCGAGAAGTCGAACCAGGTAGGCGAAACATTAATATCGAGCGCGGTAGAACGAAGGTGAGCCGGAATTGCTTCGGCAATTCCGCTAGCGAGTTTTTCCAAGGCCTCAATCCCCTCTGTGACTTTTATGTCTCGAAGGCATTTGATTAGCTTCCGCGTTCCATACCAAGCTGCACGAGCCTCGATAGGATCTAGCACAAAACAGATTTTCTTGGCTCTGCTCGTCAAGACTTTGTCAATCGTCCGGAGGCCAAAATAACCAGCCACGATTGCTACACCTGAAGGGCCGGCCCCAAAGTCTGAATATGAGAACGGGGATTCCAGGCGAACGCCGAGATCTGACAGCGAATCTACCGGCAAATCGAGAAGCGTGGAAATTTCTTCGCGCAGTTTGCGCATACCGTTTCCTCGGGCTACGATCAGTATTCCAGACTCGCCGCTCGTCGTGATTGCCGCCTCGCTTACAGCGCGCCGTCGTGCGCTTGCACGTTCGCTATCGGCAGCGACTCGACAAATAATCTCTTTGCCCATTGTCAATAGACCTGCGTCATCAGTCGCGTCGGATGTCATTCTCTCCAGGACATTCTCGAATCGTCTTAGCTCCGGCCCATAATCGGTGTCTCCCAAAGATTGCTGGGACGCCCACCAAGCTGACTTTGCCAGATCGATCAGGTAGTCAAGTGGCTCTGATCTGCCACGGAGTTCTTCTACAGCAAACTCGAAATTCCTATCTTCAAGATGACGATTCTCTCCGACGCCAACTACTTCTACTTCGTCGATGCTCGGGGCTTTGCCGACACAAAAGACTGGGACAGACTCGAAGACACCGTTGAAATCCGATGCAATCAAATCACTGGGGCTTGACGCAACGATAATCGTCGGACGATTTGGCCCTCTGACTGCAAGAATCTTCCGAATCGTTTCAATGGCTCGACGTCCGCGAACTCCTTGTAGATTAATTATTAGGAGGTCGATTCCAGCGAAGGCTTGCGCTGATGCGGTTGTTACACCAAGCCGCGAAGGAACTATCAAAGCTGGTCGAAAAGCGTTTCTAACTGACACTCGGCCCAGCACGCTTCGGTTCCCTCTCACTATGTCGGAAGACAGCGAAATCACGTCTACGCTAAGAAAAGAAGAGCCGGGCAGTGTAAGGTCCGCAAGTTCGTCTGAGTGTTTTTTGTAACCCTGCTCCCAATCTGGAATCTGAAAATCATCTGCCTGATTGGTTTGCCTTTGTCCTCGACTTCTTCGGGCCTGCTCTCGTGCGGCTGCAGCGTCCCTAATGCTATATGACGACAGCGGGCCAGTGATCATTGCTTCATCGTTACCGAAGTAAGGAGCGAAACCAAATTTCGCATTTAGCGAGAGACTCTCTACACGTTCAAGCCATTTCAAATGGAGATGAAACGGGAGCAGGATTAGGCTCGGTGCCCTCTGCCAGAGCTGCAGAGCCACAACACTCGTTTGGTTCTCAATTGCAAAGCGGACGCTAGGAATAAGGCCGTTAAGCTGATTTTCGAATTGCGTGGCTCCGGCGTTGGTACCTGAGTTGGGAGTTAACTCTCTTACTGCTGTCAAAGTTGTTGAGGAGTAAATCATGGGGCATTGCGCGTCGTGTTGTTGGGCCAGTCTGCCGCCCCGCTTCCGGATTGATACCAGAGCCGCATTAGAGACTGCTTCGGAGACAAACTCCATTAGATTACCTCAGTAAACCCGGTACTGCGAGCTGGCCTAACCATGCCAACTGTCTGGTTGACAGCAGAAACCAGTCGTCCAGATAGCGCGCTCGTCGGGAACCTCCAAGGAAAATACCGCTGCAACTGCCCGAACACTTACGAACTCCGGCGAGGACAAAGCCCGTCGGCTCTGTCTAAGACGGTCATCCGACAACAGCGGATTACGTCCTCCCAAAGCTGGCGCCCGGGAAAGGCGCTTTTATTCGACTCTCCCCGTTGCGCCTCGCTTCCCTCGCCCGCTCGGCACGCCTCTCAGGGCTCACTTCGCTGACGCTCTCGCTGTCCAGCTACTGATACTCTCCAGCGATCAAAAATTAAGCGGAAGCCAAGCAGTAGATAATCTCGACCAATCGAGAGGTCCGTGGGAAATCCGTCTTCCAAATACAAAAGTTTGAAACAGTCACTGAAGGGTTCTCACCTGAGAACTCAGCATCGAGGGCCAATGTCAGTCCATAACCCCCATACCAACCAATCCACGGTCAGCAACTTCCTGCAACGACAACCAATAGCGGCGAACGGCTTCTGTCGAGTTAACAAATACCGACGATGCCGAGTCTGCGGGAAACCCGACTGGTGCGGTTACACCACCGACGAGCAAACTTCCATTTGCATGCGGATCAGCAATGGCTCCAAAGGCACGTCGCGCAATGGTGGCAATATCTTTCACCACAACCGTCTCTTTCTGGTTGCCAGCCCCCGAACCGCCAGAAAGCAAGCGCCGCCTCCAATTGAAATCGCTCCAATCGAGGTTCGCGATGCGGTTTACGAGGAGTTGATACGAAGGTCGCCGGCGGTGAAGTATTATTCCCAACTGATAGATGGACCTTGCGGACTCTTATCAAGAGGACTGGGTGAAACTGAAACAGAGAATTACGGCGCTCTTCCTCGCACGCATAAGGAACGTGCGAGTCTGGCTCGTACACTGAACAAATTTGTTAAGGTCAGATTTCCCAAATATACAGTTCGAAATATTAATCCTGGAGTGATTGGCGTTCCGGGCTTTTGGCAAGACGAAACTGGGAACGTCCAATTATGGCAACCTCGTGACTACGGCATGCCTTTGCTAGTTATTCCCTACCGCGACGACCAAGGCCGAATCCAAGCCTGCCAACTCCGTCTTCACCGAAACGATCTTCGCACCTTCGAAAAGAAATACCGATGGCTCGCCTGCCCATTTGAATCTCGTGGCGCGAGTTCGGGTACGTCAATCCACTTCACCTTCAAGCCGGCTGATTTGCCGCTGGGAAAAAGTGTCATCATTACCGAGGGTGCCCTTAAAGCTGAGATTCTCGTAAGTCTGAGACCGAAAGCGCGTATTATAGCCACCAGCGGCGTTAGCTGTTCGCATGAAGAAATCATCGAAGCCGCTCGCTCATATAACGCCCTAATCGCCTTTGACGCTGACTATAAAAACCAATCCAGCAGTCGCGCGGCAACTCGCCCGACTGATAGCAGCCAGGGAACAGGACATCGCGGTCTGCAACCTCAAAACCACTACGAGAATCGTCACTTGGCACAGATACAAAGGAATTGATGACGCCGTTCTCGCAAACGTCCCACTCGAGACACTGACAATTCTCGAATGGATTTCAACGCTTGAAGGAAGACTGCTCAAGGAAGTCTGGGCAGCGTGGGAACTGGTGAGGTATTCGCCTCTTCATTAACAAAGACTTGAAGGAATTAACAGGTACGTGTATTCAAACACTGGCCAAGTTCAGCATGGGTGATATTCACCCACCTCAAGGAAGCAACCTAGCGCGATCCACTGCGAACACTACCTAGGGAAGGCCACCATGATGTCATTTCCTGGCAAGAGCTTGAATCCGAGCGAGCCATAGTACTTTTTCAGCTTCGCTGAACTCCGCTTGTGATCCCTGCTGAGCTTTCCGAACTCCATCCTTCTGCACCATGCAGGCTCGCCCATTTCCGCACCCTCGAACTGCAGCGGAAAACATTTTAGGGCCACGACGCCACAATCGCGAGCATATTGTTGCAAACACAGTCGAAGGCATTCCAGTCCTAACTTCTTCCCTCTAAACTCCGGAAGAATTTCAATACGATCAATGATGAGGAGGTTCAACCCGAGAATGTACTCGCCAAGTGTACTTTCCAAATCTGATCTGAAATCCCCAGTTTCAGTATCGATGAGTGCTGAATAGAACGGCGCTGTCTCTGACCGAACATCAAAAAGGTTAAAGACACTAATGTTCGTTTCGAGTATGGCACCCATATCCAGATAGAAGAGTCGTAGCTTTCCCGCTAGCGTGTCATCATCATCAATAATAGTGCCCTCAATGCAGGTTGCGTAATCCTCTATCTCGCCCCACGTACTCGTTGACGAATTAAACTGTATCTGCACGTCAGGAACGGTCCGCGCTATTGTTACGTCGTTGTCCATTTTGTTTGTTTCTCCCGTTCGAATTGAACTCTCAGGAGCGCCAGCCGTAACCGGCTGGGATGAGTTAGCACATGCCGTGCCACTTCATCCGATCCCACAACAGCAGAGAGAAGAAGCGGAAATTGCCAGAAAAACTAATGGTGAGCTTGAACACTGATCCAAGAAGTAAGTCCCCTAGGGTGTTTTCCCCTCACTTCCAATCAGCCCACTTCCTAGATCGAGGCAATTAATCTCGGTGCCTGCAAGGTCGAGCGATCCCTTCCGATAAACCAAAGATCCGATTCTCAAGTGCCGAGTCCTCCACCTCAAGCCAGGGAAAAAGAGGCGGCTGGTTAAATCCGAATTTCAAGATTAACCAGAAAGATGAGGACGGACAGATGAATGAATCACTTCTTATTAGCTTTGAAGAGGCCGGACGGTTGCTCGGAGGGCTACACCCGAACACTCTGCGCCAGCGAAAAGCCGGCACGGAGAACCTTACACACGTTACAGGTTTCGGGCGGCGAATAATGCTGCTTCGGGAAGAAGTCAATGCGCTGGTTGAGTTGAAGATTGCCCAAGCGCATGCGGCCGAAAGAGATCGCCGGAAGATTCTTCGGCTGGCGAGCTAGTTCAAAAGAGGAATCGCTACCATGATCAAACAAGTCTATTCACGTCGACTCAAGAAAAACGTCTACCGGCTTGATACGCGCCTTACCCATGGCATTAGGTTTCGGAGGTTCTTTCTGAAGCGTTCCGACGCGGAGGCCGTCGCTTATAAGATCAAACACGACGCGACAACGCGGCGCTTTGGATTATCGGTAGCCTTGGATCGCCCGATGCTCTCCGAATTGGCCAAGCGATATGCCGACGACATCCAGAATTCTCGCGAGCAAACGAGAGCGAGGCGCGTGCTTGCGGATTTCTGTAACCTGCTCACGCCTGGTCTCTGCGTTGATGAGGTAACGAAGGCTGATTGCAAGAGATACATCGACAAGCGAATGCGAGATGAACTGAAGCCACAATCAATCGACCGTGAACTGAACATAATCGTGGCCATGTTCAATCAAGCGGAGAACTACTTCCCTGCCCTGGATCAATGGCGACCGCCACGAATTCCCAGACCAAAAATTATAGATGGCCGCAGAGAAAGAACATGGAGCGAACATGAGATCAAAGTGGTTCTGGGCGAGCTGTTCGCACCCAAGCGGGAAGATGAAAACGTGCAGTCAGCGATCGCGCGCTATAAGGTTGGCCGCAAGGTTCAGTTCTGTCTTCTAAACGGGGTGCGACATAGTGAGATGAACCTCATACCGAAGACGGGCATTAATTGGGGCGCTCGCCAAGTGCGAATCAGACAGGGCAAGACCGGCAACTACAAAGTCATCGGCCCGCTTGGACCAACTTCGATGGAAATTCTGCGTGAGTTTTGCGACGCATCGAAAACCGATCTGGTGTTCTCACGCAGTGGCAATATTGCACCAAAGTTTTACCGGATTCTCCGACAGGCTTGTGAACGAGCGGGCGTTCCATACGGCCGTAGCACGCGCGATGGCTTGGTACTTCACGATGCCAGACATACGGCCACAACTCACCTCCTTGAAAGCAATGTCAGTCCGAAGACCGTTCAAGAGTGGATGGGCTGGTCCGACAAGGCATTCGTTCTTTACTATTCACACGCAACGAAGCAATCTCGGGAACAAGCCGGGCAGTCGCTGGAAGGGCTTGCAGGAAGTAAGACTGCATGACACGCACCTCATCCGTACTTACTATGACTCGAGGGTGTACTCTTTCGGGAGAAGACCGACGACCTTAACGCCGAATAACCTCATCGGCCCTTTCCTGCGCTCGTACTTCCAGACTCTTATTCCCCACCCCTTCTCGCCTCCCCCGAATACTGCCATGATTGGTATTGGGCATCTTGCGTCTTGAAAACTGGCTATTTCCTGTAACGTCCGCTTGTCTCGGTGGCTCAGGTAACTGCTACCAGAAGGATGAGTATGCCAGTCGCCTAGATAGGTTGAAAACCGATTCGATTGAAGATATATTCGCGCTATTTCCGCTTCTTGATATTGACTGTCAGGAATAAAACCCTTTTCGTAGTGGATTGCTTCAGGACCCGGACCTATCGCGTGCGTGACTACAACCTCCGTAAACAACTGTGCCCAGTACCCCATCAACACGCCGCCGGTCTCTCTTGGAAACACTCGGTTAGCTTCGCTAACAAGTTGCTGCGAAACTTTGCGATGGAACCAAGCTGTTCCGTGTATGTGCTTTGAAGTTTTGGCACTTTGGATGACGTTCAAGAGGAAACACCTCCCAACGTGGAACGGTAGCCTGTCCGCGTTCGTCTCTTACACTAATAACTGCAATGTCCCAATCAACATCCGGGTAACCATCTGATGAACGGTTTTGCAATGTGCCTACGGCGAGACGGACGCCAGCAAGCGCAATTTGGCCAACATCAAAACCGGACCCCGTGAAGGTGGGATCAGCACACCCAGCCGGCTGCACCTCTCCTTTTGGATCGCTCGGCGGCGACGGAATCAGGCCCTTTTCGACTGCCCAGAGGTGGCACATCCAACAACCTTCGCTTACTCCAGGACGCACGCGGATTAATAGACCGCCCCACGCGCCATACGTCGTTGAGACACTAATGTATCGAATGTGGCGCTCCGCTGCCATATCTGACAGGAGATGGTTAATTCCAATTTCCGCACTAGCGTCATAGATAAGGTCTGCCCCCTCAATCAGTGTACGAAGGATGCCAATATCGGATTCCTGATCTTCGCTGTCGCGACACATTCCGATGCGGTGGCGGTATGGTACAACCCTAGTATACGGATAATTAGAAGCGATGAAGTCACGCACCGCTTCGACCTTGAGTGCTCCGGCGGCAGAGATTCCCATAGGCCATCGCGCGCTTGTCCCTGGGTCTAGAAAATCATGATCTAATATTCGTAGCTCACCTACTCCGCACCGAGCGAACTCGACACAGCTTGGCGCTCCCAGAGCGCCCGTACCTACAACCACGATCTTCCTATTCTGGGATTCTCTTAATTCAGGAGTTCTCTGAGTTAGATCTGCTCGGCCGGCTCTTCCAGCTCGAATAAGAAAATGCGCAGCTCCTTCCCCGGTTCCACCGATCGGAATCGTCCGGGCAGCGAATACCCAACCATCTTGCGCATCCGAACGCCAACGATGTTCTTCTGGAAAGACAACTCCGATTATGTCGCAGCGAAACCCATCTATGAGGTTCCAGCTAGGCGTCTCGAATTGTTTGTCTCGCTGGTAAAGCTCATGAAAAAATTCAAGGCCGTTTGCACGTATCGCAGCCTGATTCTTGACCCAGCGACACTTGATTAGTCTCGGAAATAATGACCTTATGTTGTGCTCAGCTTCCGCAATGAGCTGACCGTGGTCGTTTCGGATTTCTAAAACCGCACCTCTAAGAGCTACGCTTCGTTGACGGGCTTCTGGGAAACCAACCTTCAGAGAGCCACGGTTTGCAGTGCCCAAATTCCAGCTACTGTCAATTAGGATCAGTGAATTGTCGGCGTATTGGTAGTAATCACTGAACGGTTCGCCCTGATGCTCTTCAAGATTACCGGCTTCGGCAGCCGAATCCATGCGAGATGTGGCAAGCACTTGCGGTACTCGATTTGCGATAAATGCGGCCAGCGTATTCGTTGTGTCCCACAGCGCAGTGGCGCGACCTAGCACACACAACTGCTTTCCAAATGGATGCTGATGGTGAGGTAAGTTGAGTTCGGGTGCGCGAATCTCGAAACGGAAGTACGGATAGGCGTCGGGGAAGTGGGCTTGCAGAAGAATGTCGCCCTCGTCACCCAGAGCGACTTCTAGGTCAATAATAAGAATGCCGCGAGCCTTTGCAGCATTATCAACTTGGTACTTAATTCCCGCTTTGTCGAGTTGCTCCAGTTCAAACTCAAGACGACCCGGCTCTCGTTGCCACCAAGGTTCTATCGAAGTCCCACTCGCCGATCGCCCGGTGGCTTCGGCGGGTTTGGCGGACCGGGAGGATGCGGCGGTTTCGGCGGATGTTCTGGATGCTCCGGGTGCTCGGGATGTTCCG
>ORMF010228926.1_pt1 | contig 14813 bp, 12 predicted proteins | sample 1779871 | NCBI WGS metagenome assembly ORMF01 (sample SAMEA104232316, study PRJEB22302) | groundwater metagenome | biome: forest; feature: aquifer; material: groundwater | place: USA | collected 2011-08-07 | depth 5.4 m | reverse complement strand
CTTCACGTCGATGTGCACCCAGACGTGGGGATTGACCCACTCCATCTTCGTAACCGTGCCGGTCATGGTGAGCGGCTTATTCGCGTCGAATTCGGCCGCAAAGGAATGATGCGCCGACAGCCTCGCTGCCGCGCCGGCCATGATGAGACCCAGGGTTGCGACCGCGACGGCTGACTTCATCTGCATGGGATTCAACCTCCTCCTTATGTCTTCTTGAGGCCCAGTAACCTACCTACGATACCACTCGTGGAGCTTTTCACCAGGCGGAATCTTCCGCTTGATGTCCACAATCAACGTGTCACTCTCCCAGTGCTTGACGAGCTGCTTGTGGCGCAGCCCTCCGTACATGAACTCTTCGGCAAACTCGATGCAGCGGTACTCGATGAGCTGCGCGTTCGGCTCGAGACGGCGATAGAGCGGCATCGAGATCTTCCAGGGTCTCGTAAACGTCTTGGGATCCTCGATCGTCACTTCGTAGTGGATGGCGTCCTTCGTAATCGGAGTGAAGCGTTCGACCAGATGGAGCGCGTCGCTGTGGAAATTCCCGGCGCGATCGAACCAGTTCCTGCCGTTGAACTCGGTGACGTCCACGACCAGCGTGTTGCCTTCCCAGCGGCCTTTCGAAAGTCCCATGTACGTCGTGTCCGGCGGGGGGTCCACCTGATCGAAATGGATGGTGCGCGCTGCATTCGTGAACTCGAAGTTCATTTGAATCTTGTTCGTGCTCTGGATGATCTGGAAGGGATACGGCATATACATCGCGCGCGGAATCCCCGGCAGGTAGCACTTCAGCTCAGGGTCCCGGTCGATCCAGTGGTCGCCGTTTTCCTTCTTCATCGCCGCGGCTTCGGGTTTGTAGGGGATCTGGCCGTCGCCCTCCACCACGCCGAGCGATCCCGGAACTCCGGCAGCTGCGCCGAGAGCCAGGACCGGGGCCGCTGGCAGCCGCGCGGACTCCAGATCGGGAAACACGCCCGGCTGGGTAATCATGCCCGCACGCGCTGCGTGCGCCTGCAGGTCCCAATGCGCTTCGTTCGCGGTCTGCCAGATCCCGCTGAAATCCGGCTTTCCGTCAACGGTCCGGCCTGTCGGGGCGGGGGCCTGGGCGGGACTGGCAGCCAGGTTTCGGGTCACATAGGTAGAGGCAATCGAACCCACGGCGGCCGCGATGACCGCCACCGCAATCGTCGAGAGTTTGAACCAGTATCGCATCGCGATTCTCCTTAGGGCTGCAACTGTAGCCCTCTTGTTTACACGGGGAACTCAACGCTGTCAAGGAGTGATTCCATGGCCGGGAAATCACCCCTTACGGCGCTTTCCGTCGATCATCGGCGACTGCTAGGATAGGGCATTCCCATGATTCTGCATATGTCTGCGCCCGGCATCGACCCTTCTCTGGATCTCTTCAAAGAGATTGACGCGTTAAAGCGCCAAATGCGCGCCGTGGTCCTGGCGCACTACTACCAGGAACCGGACATTCAGGACATCGCCGACCACATCGGCGACAGCCTGGCCCTCGCGCAGGAGGCGGCCAAGACGTCCGCGGACGTCATCGTCTTTTGCGGCGTCCACTTCATGGCCGAGACCGCCAAGATTCTGAATCCGGCGAAGCAGGTGCTCCTGCCAGACCTGAACGCGGGCTGCTCGCTGGCGGACAGCTGTCCCGCGCCGCGATTCGAACAGTTCGTCCGGGCTCATCCGGGTCATTTCGTCATCAGCTACATCAACTGCACGGCGGCCGTGAAGGCATTGAGCGACGTCATCTGCACCTCGAGCAACGCGGCGCGGATCATCGCTCAGGTTCCCGCCGACCAGCCGATCATCTTCGCCCCGGATCAGCAGCTCGGGGCATGGCTCGTGAAGAAGACCGGCCGGGAGATGGTGCTCTGGCCCGGCGCGTGCCAGGTTCACGTCATCTTCTCGGAGCGGCACCTGATCCGACTGAAGACGGAGCATCCGGGGGCGCTCGTCCTGGCACACCCCGAATGCACGGCGCAGATCCTGCGGCATGCCGATCACGTCGGCTCGACCTCGTCGATTCTGGCCTATGCGTGCACAAGCCCGGCCAGCACGTTCATCATCGTGACCGAGCCGGGCATCATTCATCAGATGGAGAAGGCCTGTCCCGGGAAGACGTTCATCCCGGCTCCGGAAGAGAGCGGGTGTGCGTGTAACGAGTGCCCGCACATGAGGCTGAACACGCTCGAAAAGGTGTATCTGTGCATGCGCGACCGTGCGCCGGAGATCATCGTGCCCGAAGAACTGCGGTTGAAAGCGCTGAAGCCTCTCGAGCGGATGCTCGAGATGAGCGCCGCCTAGCTGGTGGCTGGCACTGATCCGCTTGGCTCGGTCGGCCGGGGCGAGCTGGACGCGAGCATGGTCCAGCGCGAGGTCAGGCGATTCCTGGCGGAGGACCTCGGTGCCGGAGATGTCACGACCCGATGCACGGTGCCGTCCGATGCGCGGACAGACGCGGCGCTCCTCGCCCGCGAGCCCTGCGTCGTGGCGGGCCTCGACATCGCGTCCGCGGTGTTCTCTGAGCTCGATCCTGATGTGCGGATGCAGCCGAGTGTCTGCGACGGCGCACGGGTCTCGAGAGGCGCGCTTGTGGCCACGATTTCCGGACGGTCCTCGCCAATTCTGACGGGTGAGCGGGTTGCCCTGAACCTCCTCCAGCATCTGTCCGGGATCGCCACCGCGACTCGGCGCTACGTTGACGAGGTCGGCGGCACCGGCGTCTCGATTTCTGATACCCGCAAGACGACGCCCGGGCTGCGCGCCTTCGAGAAGTACGCCGTGCGCGCGGGAGGCGGACGGAATCACCGCGTCGGCCTCTACGATGCGGTGCTGATCAAGGACAATCACGTCGCCGCGGCGGGCGGTGTCGCCGCGGCGCTGGGCGCCGTGCGCAGCGCCGGGGTGCGCGTTCCGGTGCAGATCGAAGTGGACTCCCTGGAGCAGTTGTCAGAAGCGCTCGAGTTCGGCATCGACGCCGTGCTCCTGGACAACATGCGGTCCGACACCGTTGCCGACGCCGTGCGACTGATCCGGGCGCACCCGAAGGGCGCCGGCTGCTGGATTGAGGCGTCGGGCGGCATCACCCTGACGAACGTACGCCGCTACGCGGAAGCCGGCGTCGATACGATTTCGATCGGCGCGCTCACGCATTCGGCGCCCGCCGTTGACCTCGCGCTCGATCTCGTGACCGCCTGAAAGCACCCACATGGACAGCCACGAAGCGGACGTGCTGGTGATCGGCAGCGGCCTGGCTGGTTGCGCCGCTGCCCTGGCCGCCTCGCGAACGGGCGCGCGCGTGACGATGCTCATCAGGGCCACGAAGGCCGAAGAGAGCAACACCTGGTACGCCCAGGGCGGCATCATCTATCGCAGCCGCGACGACTCTCCGGAACTGCTCGCCCACGACATCATCGCGGCCGGCGCCGGGTTGTGTGATCCGCAAGCCGTGTCGCTGCTCAGCGCCGAGGGACCGCGTCTCGTCAAGCAGGTCCTGATCGATCAGGTGGGCGTGCCGTTTGATGCCGTCGCCGACGGATCGCTCGACCTGACCGCGGAAGCCGCCCACTCCGTGCCGCGCATCATCCACGCGCACGATGCCACAGGCAGGGCGATCGAACGCGCGATGCTCGCGGCCGTGCTCCGCGAACCCACGGTACACGTCCTGACCCACCGGACGGCGATTGACCTCCTGACGCTGTCGCATCATTCCCGCCAGCCGCTGGACATCTACGCGCCGCCGACGTGCGTGGGTGCGTACGTCTTCAATCAGGAGTCGCGGTCTGTCGAGCAATGGGTCGCGAAGGAGACGATCCTGGCGAGCGGCGGCCTCGGGCGGATCTTCCTGCACACCACCAACCCACCCTGCCCGTGCGGCGACGGGGTGGCCATGGCGTACCGCGCCGGTGCACGCTGCCTCAATATGCAGTTCGTCCAGTTCCATCCGACGACGCTCTACCTCGGCGCCGAGCGCTTTCTGATTTCGGAGGCGCTCCGCGGCGAGGGCGCGGAGCTGGTCGATTCGGCGGGCCGCGCGTTCATGGCAGACTACGATCCGGCCGGTTCGCTGGCCCCACGCGACATCGTGGCGCGCGGGATCCATCAGGTGATGCACGAGACCGGCGCCCCCTGCGTGTACCTCGACATCACGCACAAGCCGGCGGACTGGATCCGGAGCCGTTTCCCGCAGATTCACGCGCGCTGCCACGAAGCCGGCGTGGACATCACCGAGCAGCCCATCCCCGTCGTCCCGGGCGGGCACTATAGCTGCGGGGGCGTGGCCGTGGACACCATGGGAAAGTCGAGCCTCTCCCGTCTGCGCGCCGTCGGCGAGGTCTCGTGCACCGGCCTCCACGGCGCGAACCGTCTCGCGAGCACGTCGCTCCTCGAATGCCTCGTCTGGGGGACGCGGGCCGGCGAAGACGCAGCCCGGTCGGTCGTGTCGGGCGTCGACTACTACGTGCCGGAACTGTCCGCGTGGCAGTACGAGCGGGAGGGGGTCGACCCGGCGCTCGTCGCGCAGGACTGGCTGACCATCCGGCAGACGATGTGGAACTACGTCGGGCTGGTGAGGAACCGACGGCGCCTCGACCGCGCGCACGCAATCCTCCGCGAACTTCACCTCGAGATCGGGCGGTTCTACGCCAGGTCCGAGCTGAGCGACGCGCTCATCAGTCTTCGCAACGGCGTCCAGGCGGCGCTCGTCGTGCTGCTCGCCGCCATCGAGGCGCGGGAAAGCCGCGGCTGCCACTACCGGACGGATTGAATTCGTCGCCAGACCGATGACAGACGTGATCCCCGAAGGCACACCAGACACGTATTGGGAAATGGACGCCGACGTGCTGGTGCATCGGCTCGGCTCGACACCTGACGGCCTGGCCGCCGCAGAAGCCGCGCGGCGGCTTCGCGAGTACGGCCCGAACCAGGTCCACGAGCACCGTCGCCTCACGCGCGCGCGGGTCCTGGTGAATCAGATCCGAAATCCGCTGCTGCTGGTGCTGGTCTTCGCAGCTGGGGCATCGGCGATGACAGGCGAGTGGGTGGATGCGGTCATTGTCTTCATGATCGTGCTCGCGACGGTCAGCATCGGATACGCGCGCGAGTACAACGCAGAGACCGCCGCCGCGGCCCTGCAGGCGCGCGTGCGCTCGCGCGCCCGCGGGCTGCGCGACGGGCAGGCCGTCAACGTGCCGACCGAGGAGCTGGTGCCAGGCGACGTGGTGCTGCTGTCGGCCGGCAGTCTGGTTCCCGCGGACGGAGTGATTCTCGAGGCCGCCGACTTCTTCGTCAGCGAAGCCGTTCTGACCGGCGAAAGCTTTCCCGCCGAGAAGCGATCGGGACCGGTTGCCGGGTCGGCGAACCTGCGCGACCGGCTGAATTGCGTGTTCCTCGGAACCAATGTTCGAAGCGGCACCGCGCGCTGCCTGATCGTGGCGACTGGCTTGAGAACCCAGTTCGGCACCATCGCTCACCGCTTGACGTTGCGCCCGCCGGAAACGGAATTCGATCGAGGGATCCGCCGGTTCGGCTACCTGCTGACGAGTGCCATGCTTGTCATGGTCTTTCTCGTGTTCATCGTCCACGTGGTGAACGGACGCCCACCGATCGAGACGTTGCTGTTCTCGGTCGCGCTCGCCGTTGGGCTGAGCCCCGAGCTGCTCCCGGCCATCCTGAGCGTCAACCTCTCACGGGGCGCGCAGATGATGGCGGGCCACGGCGTGCTGGTCCGTCGCCTCAACGCCATCGAGAACCTCGGAAGCATGGATGTCCTCTGCACTGACAAGACGGGCACGCTCACGGAAGGCGTGGTGATGCTGGAGGGCGCGTACGATGCCTTCGGGTCGCCGTCAGTTCACGTGCAGAAGCAGGGCGCCTGGAACGCGGCGCTCGAGACCGGCCTTGCGAGTCCGCTCGACGACGCGATCCTCAAGGCAGGAGCGCCGGATCTCTCAACGGTTCGAAAGCTCGCGGAAATCCCGTTCGACTTCGTCCGCAAGCGCGTCAGCGTGGTCGTCGAGGCGGAAGGTAAGACGTCCCTCATCACGAAGGGTGCATTTCACCACGTGCTGGAGATTTGCACGCGGTCTGCCGATGGCGTGTTGCTCGACGCCATTGGGAAGGCGCGCCTCGAGGAGCGCTATCAAGCCTGGAGCGCACAGGGGATCCGGGTTCTGGCCCTGGGGTCACGAACGGTGGAGCCGCAGCCCACGTACGGCAGGGAGTTGGAGCGGGATCTCACCTTCGTGGGCTTCCTCGCCTTCCTCGATCGGCCGAAGGCTGACGCCGCTGACGCCATTCGCAGCCTCGCCGCGCTGGGCGTGGCCATCAAGATCATTACGGGGGATTGCAAGCCAGTGACCCAACACGTCGCCGCGCTTGTCGGTCTGCGGGCCGACCGCGTGCTCACGGGAAGCGACCTTCAACGCCTCCCCGATGAAGCGCTGTGGCGCGCGGCCGAATCCACGGATCTCTTTGTGGAGGTGGATCCGAATCAGAAGGAGCGGATCATCCTGGCCCTCAAGAAGATGGGACACGTCGTCGGCTTTATCGGCGACGGGGTGAACGACGCGCCCGCGATGCATGCGGCGGATACGAGCCTCTCTGTCGAGCACGCGGTTGACGTGGCCAGGGAGGCGGCGGATTTCGTCCTGCTCGAGCGAAGTCTGGATGTCATTCGCCGCGGTATCCAGGAAGGACGCAACACCTTTGCGAACACGCTGAAGTACGTGCTCACGACAATGAGCGCGAACCTCGGCAACATGATCAGCATGGCTGCCGCCTCGCTGTTCCTCCCGTTTCTTCCGCTCTTGGCCGGCCAGATTCTCTTGAACAACCTGTTGTCCGACGTGCCTGCGATCGGCATCGCCGATGATGCCGTGGATCCGGAACTGATCGAGCGGCCACAGCGCTGGAACATGCGCTTCATTGGCCGCTTCATGGTGGAGTTTGGGGCCGTGAGCTCGGTGTTCGACTTCCTCACGTTCGGCGCGCTCCTGGTGGTATTTCGGGCGGGGCCGGCGCTGTTCAGAACCGGATGGTTTGTCGAATCGCTGCTCACCGAGCTCGTGATCGCGGTGGTCGTGCGGACCCGGCGGCCCTTTTTCCGAAGTCGGCCAGGCGCCGTGCTGCTGTGGTCGACCGTGGCGCTCGTTGCGGTGACCTTCGCCATACCTTATCTGCCATTCATCGGCGTGTTCGGGTTCGTTCCGTTGCCGGGCCTGCTGCTCGTCATGGTCTCAGCCATAACCGCGTTGTACGTCGTCGCGACTGAGATGACAAAGAGGCGATTTTACCGAACCGTGGTGTGAGGCTCTTCAGGGCGCGCGTTGGCCGACGCGGTCGAGGCGTTGATGATCGCTGCGGCAGGCGAGTGGTCAGGTGAGCCGCCGTACAGGGCGGCGCATTCGGCTTCGCGTCCTCTGACAATGCGTCGGCCCCGCAGCGGACCGAATGTCGACGTGATGGTCGTCCACTGGTGTTCGCGCGGCCCATCGTCTTCGCAGTACACCACGACCCAGTCGTGGGTCTTGCCGAGGTGGTGGGCCCGCGCCGTGTTTGAGAACAAGGCTGTGTAGTGACGGCCTGCACGCTCGGTGTGCAGAATTGGCAGCCAGGCTGTTTGTTCCGGGTTGAAGCGCCGCGGGGCGATCAGGCGTAGTTCACCCGCCCGTGCCTTCTTCAGGTATTCGCGATCCACATCGAGCAACTCAGCGACCGGGGGGAGCGTATGGTCGTCGTCCGAGTGGCGGTCTTTGGCAACCCGTCCAAGACGCAGAGCGAGCGTGTTTCGGATGCCAGTCAGCCGCTTAGGTCCGAATCCGGCGATCTGTTCGAGGCGGCCGTCATGCGCCGCGGCTTCGAGCTGTTGGAGCGTGTCGAGGCCAAGCTCTTCATGCACTCGCGCTGCCAGTCTGGCCCCGATGCCCGGCACTGACGCGAAGAGGCGAACCGCGTCGCTCTCACCCCGAAGCCGCTCGAGGACCGGCGAGTATCCGTGAACCACGATGTCGCGGATGGTACGGGCCAGCCTTGACCCGATACCAGGCAGTCGATCAAGACCGCCCGTGCCGTGTGCGGCGAGAATCTGGGCCGCCGGAACGGCAAGCTGACCGAGCGTAGCTGCTGCGCGCCGATAGGCTCGCACGCGGAACGGATTGGCCCCTTGTGCCTCGAGGAGCGCGGCAATCTCCTCGAGCCGGTTCGCGATGTCGTCGTTCGGTCGCCGAGTCACATGTCAACCTGCGAATACCGAAGCAACTTCGGTTCCACCGGCCGCACCTGATTTCGCGGACCGCCGCCCCCCTGAAGAGTTCCTGACGAGTGCCGACGGTCTGGCAGTCCCCCGACGAGGAATCGCCAGCGGCCGATCCACTATCTGCTGAGCGACCGAGCGAATCGAGAAGCACCTCTGGCACGCCTCGTGCTCGCCAGCTATTCGCGGGTGGCCTGACACGCGTTCGCGCATGCGAACCAGACGGCCATGAAAGAGGCAACGCCATGGCGATCAATCTGGTGAGATGTCCAGTCCTTGGCGCCAATGTCACACGCGTGATAGATCTCGAAGGCGCGACGACCAAGGTCATTTGTGCTGAATATGATGAGCCGACCGGGATGTGCCGGTTGAAGACGAGCGCCTCTCGCGGAGGAATGCTGTCGCAACTGCTCGAACGCGTGTCGGAGGACACCTTGGACACCAAGAGCACGCGATGCGTCTTGTGCTAGCGTGAACTGGGGCACATGGGGTCGCAGCGGTTTCCCGTCGGTAAGCTGCCGATTGAGACTCTCCGATCGCTGCTCACGCACCTTCCACGGCATGATCCGCGCCTGCTGGTCGGCCCTCAGATTGGCGAGGACGCGGCCGTCATCGACGCAGGCGACCGCTGCCTGGTCGTCTCGACTGACCCCATCACGTTTGCGACCGATCGCATCGGGCGGTACGCGGTCCAGGTCAACGCCAACGACGTGGCGGTCATGGGCGCACGTCCTTTGTGGTTCTTTGTGGTGCTGCTCCTTCCGGACGGGACGGCCACACTGGAACTCGTGGAAACGATCATGGCCGACATTCAGAGCACCTGCGATGAGCTTCGGATCACTCTTTGTGGCGGACACACCGAGATCACACAGGGCCTCGATCGCCCGATTGTCATCGGTCAGATGCTGGGAGACGTTGCGTGCGCGCGCGTCGTGCGGAAGAATCGCACGGCGGTTGGGGATCAGGTCCTGCTGACGCGCGGGGTGGCGATTGAGGGCACCGCCATCCTGGCTCGTGAGCAGGCCGACAGGTTGCGGGGAAAAGTGGACGCCGACTTGCTGGCCCGCGCTGCGCGATTTCTCACAGACCCTGGCATCAGTATCGTGAGCGCGGCGCTTGCTGCCGCAGAAGTGGGTGAGGTTGTGCACGCGATGCACGATCCGACTGAAGGGGGCCTCACGAGCGGACTGTTCGAGCTGGTCGCGCCGTCGGGGCTGGGGCTGCGGGTCGTTCGAGAGCAGATTCACGTGTTCCCTGAGACCAAAGCCATTTGCTCGGCCCTGACCCTCGACCCGTTGAAGCTGATTGCCTCGGGCGCTCTGCTGATAGCGGTTGCGCCCACGGGCATCGACGATGTCCTGAAAGCCCTGCACGACAAGGGTGTCCCGGTCTCCGTGATCGGTGATGTGCGACCAGCCGCCGAGGGCTTGACGATCGCAGCGGCAGGCCGCGTGGAGGGGCTGGCGCCGCCGGATCGGGACGAGATCGCGCGAGCCTTCGAAGCCGGGTAGGCGCCTGGTCTCCACGGCGCCCGTGCCGAATTTCCGGCAGTCTCTGGATCAACCAGCCGTAACAGCGAAGAATCGGCGAATTGGCAAGTCCCTGACTTGGCACTACAGTTGCCAGATTCTGAAGCATTAGCGCGATGGGCGGGTCGCCGTGGGATGAGGAGGAGCCTGTGAGAGCAAGCGTCGCAACCGGGCCCCAGGCGTTTTCCGACGAGGTCGTTCCAGTCGTTTCCACCAGATTCGACCGCTGGGCGCTCGGACGCATTCAACAGACCGTCGCCGCTGCGCCGCTGCGGTTCGTTCTCTGGGATGGTTTCGAGCTCCCGCCGAAGGCAGGTCCACCAGTCGCAACCATCATGTTCAAGAACCGCCGCGCGCTTCTTGGTTGGGTGTGGAATCCCGACCTCAACTTCGGTGAGGCCTACATGTTCGGCGCCGTGGAGATCCAGGGCGATCTCGTCGGCACGCTGGAGGTGATATATCGGGCGCTGGCCATGCGGCCGCGGCCCTGGTGGCTGTGGCAGTCCTCAAACACTGTGCACGCCGCGAAGGAGAACGTCCATCACCACTACGACCTGGGAAACGAGTTTTATCGGCTCTGGCTGGATCGGGACATGGTGTACACGTGCGCGTATTTTCCGACGCCAGACTGCACGCTCGAAGAGGCGCAGGCGGCGAAGATGGATCTCATCTGTCGGAAGCTCCGGCTGCAGGCCGGTGAGCGCGTCGTCGAGGCGGGATGTGGTTGGGGAGCGTTGGCGCTGTTCATGGCGAAGCGGTACGGCGTGTCCGTCCGTGCGTTCAACATCTCAGCCGAACAGATCGCGTACGCGCGCAGTCGGGCGAAGGAGGCCGGGCTCGCCGATCGCGTCGAATTCATCGAGGACGACTACCGCAACGTGCGGGGCGAATACGACGTGTTCGCGTCGGTGGGCATGCTCGAGCACGTCGGCCTGGCGGACTATCCTACGCTGAGCGGGGTGATGGATCGGTCGCTTGGCGCAGACGGCCGCGGCCTGTTGCATTTCATCGGCCGCAACCAGCCGGCACCATTGAACCCCTGGATTCGCAAACGGATCTTCCCAGGTGCGTACCCGCCGACCCTTCGCGAGGTATTCGAGCGCGTCCTCGAGCCACACGGATTCTCGGTGCTCGACGTCGATAACCTGCGACTGCACTACGCGAAGACCCTCGAGCACTGGCGGCACCGGTTTGATGGCGCCTCCCCCCAGGTGCTGGACATGTTCGACGCGCCGTTCGTTCGAGCGTGGCGGCTGTATCTGGCCGGCTCGCAAGCGGCATTCACGACAGGCTTCATGCAGTTGTTCCAGGTCGTGTTCGCGCGCGGCACCAGCAACGCGATTCCCTGGACCCGGGTCGACGCCTGACGCTCCATCGGTGGCGCCACGACAATGGAAACCTGTGACGTGCTCATCGTCGGCGGCGGGCCAGCCGGCTCCTCCTGTGCGCGGAGGCTCCACCAGGCTGGACTCGACGTCATCATCATGGACCGGGCGATCTTTCCGCGCGACAAGGTGTGCGCCGGGTGGATTACGCCGGGGGTCATCGCAGACCTGGGGATCGATGCCGACGATTATCGGCGCGGACGGACGTTTCAACCTATTACGGCATTCCGGACCGGATTGATTGGTGGTTCCGGTGAAATCGAGACCGTCTACGAGGGCCCCGTCAGCTTCGGCATCAGGCGTTGTGAGTTCGACCACTACTTATTGCAGCGATCCGGTGCGCGCTTGAAGCTGGGCCGTGATGTGTCCAGCATTCGTCGCGATGGCGTCCAGTGGGTCGTGAATGATTCGGTCAGGGCCGCGGCCCTGGTCGGCGCCGGAGGACACTTCTGTCCGGTCGCGCGATGGCTCAACCCGGCCGTCGAAGGCGCGGGGCTCGTGGTCGCGCAGGAAGTGGAATTCCGACTCGAACCCGAGGAGGCTGCCTCCTGGACGCTGGTGCCGGAGATGCCGGAGCTCTACTTCTGCCGCGACCTGAAAGGCTACGGCTGGTGCTTCAGAAAAGAGCAGTACATCAATATCGGCCTCGGTCGCCTGGACCGCCGTTCGTTGCCGAGGGCCAGCGCAGAGTTCGTGGCGTTCCTTCACACGCAGGGCAAGGTGCCCGCCGGCGCGTCGTGGCGCTGGCGCGGGCACGCGTATCTGGTGGCTGAGCCACCCCGGCGGCGTGTGCTTGATGCGGGCGTGATGTTGGTCGGTGATGCAGCCGGACTCGCGTATCCGCAGAGCGGTGAGGGCATCAGGCCCGCAATCGAATCCGGCCTGCTCGCGGCGTCGGCGATCGTCGAAGCGAGGGGCCGCTACACGTGCGAACGGCTGGCGACGTACGACGCGCAGTTTCGCGAGCGATTTGGCGTCCCGCCGGTTTCGCGGCTGCTGTCGCAGACGATTTGGCCAGCCCTCGCGCCCACGCTTGTTCCGTGGCTGTTCAACAGACCGTGGTTGGTCCGGAATCTATTGCTCGATCGATGGTTCCTGCACGCGCACACGCCGGCGCTGGCCCTTCCCTGAGGCTGTTTCGGAGGCTTGCCAGGTTCGACCTCAACGAGCGGCCTGGCTTCGCTGGCCATGATTACTGCAGACCAAACTAAGATCATCGAGTTTCTGTCCTCGCCGTCCACTCATGGCGGTGAGAACGTCGAGCGCATCGAGACGCACGCGTCGATTGTATTTCTTGCTGGCACACGCGCGTGGAAGCTCAAGCGCGCCGTCCGCTACGACTATCTCGACTTCTCCGATGCGCAGCGGCGAATGGTGTTGTGCGAAGCAGAGGTGCGCATCAATCGGCGGACCGCCCCCACGCTCTACCACGGTGTCGTCGCGGTGACTCGAGGCCGCGACGGGGCGCTGGAGCTCGGTGGCTCAGGCGTCGCCGTGGACTGGGTCATCGAGATGACCCGCTTCGACCAGGAAGATCTCTTCGATCGGCTGGCCGCACGCGGCAACCTCGATCTTGGCCTGATGCGCCCCCTCGGCGGCGCAATCGCCCACTTCCACCTCGGTGCTGACAGGCGTGCGGACCACGGTGGCAGGGCCGGGATGGCCTGGGTGGTCGACGGCAATGCCGAGGACTTCACCGAGCGGGGCGCTGGCATCCTGGACCCGGCGGCCTGCACAGCCGTCACGTCTGAATCGCGTGTCTTGCTCGATCGGTGGGGAGCATTGCTCGATGGACGGCGTGAAGCAGGCTACGTACGCCAATGTCATGGAGATCTCCACCTTCGCAACATCGTGCTGTTCAACGGCAAGCCGACGCTCTTCGATGCCATCGAGTTCAATGATGAGATCGCATGCACCGACGTGCTGTACGACCTCTCATTCCTCTTGATGGACCTCTGGAGGCGCCACTTGCCGCGGCATGCGAACGTCGCCTGGAATGGCTACCTGGCGGAGACGATGGATCTCGAAGGTCTGCCGTTGCTGCCGCTATTCCTGTCGTGTCGGGCGGCGGTTCGAGCGAAGACCAGTGTGGCGGCATCGGCGCTTCAGGGTGAGTCGCAGAAACGCACCAGCTTGCAGGAGATGGCCCGAGAGTACCTCCGGATGGCCTTGGAGCTGTTGCGGCCGCCGGGACCCTGTCTCATCGCGATCGGTGGTTTGTCGGGATCTGGCAAGTCCTCGCTCGCGTATGCGTTAGCACCATCAGTGGGCGCCGTGCCAGGGGCCGTGGTGCTGCGCAGTGATGAAGTGCGCAAGCGTCTATGCGGCGTGCCCGAGCTGTCGCGCCTCGGCCCGGAGGGGTACATACCGGAAGTCTCGCGTCGCGCGTACGAAACCCTGGCCGAACGTGCGGCGATCATCGTCCGCGCCGATCACGCGGCGATTGTTGACGCCGTCTTCGCGCGACCTCAGGATCGGGCTGCGATCGAGGCGGTCGCGGCGCTTGCTGCCGTTCCATTCGTTGGGCTGTGGCTTGATGCGCCAGAGCGCATCCTGCTCGACCGGGTGCAGGGGCGCCAGCGAGACGCTTCCGACGCGGACGTCGCCGTAGTCCGCGCGCAGCTCGAGGCGGACACCGGAACGATCACGTGGCATCGGATCGACGCCTCGACCGGTACAGACGACGTGCTCCGGCAGGCAACGGCGCTCCTTCAGCGCGTCATCACGGGCCCGATAACATCTCCATCGTGAGACATTCGTGTGCGCGTGAAGAATCTTGACGGGCCGTTCAGCACGCGGTGTGCCTTCGACGAACGAAACACACTCAGGGCAGGTCCGTGAGCATTTTCAACAGATCCATGCTCGTGATGATGCCCACCGGTTCCTTCCCCTGTGTCACCACCAACCGGTGAATATGCTGCTCGACCATGATTCGCGCGGCCTGGGCCACCGACGCGGTCACCGGCACCTGGTGAACCACCGGTGTCATGACGTCTCGGACGGTGACCGCCCGTTCCTCCACGTAGCGCTGGCCAAGATCGTCGAGTGTGAGGTCCGAGGCGTCATCGCGCTGGAAACTCGAGTCGCGCGATGGGATGAGATCTGAAGGTTCAGCCAAATTACGGCCGATGTCGGTCATCGACACCACTCCGATGAGGTGTCCCTGGCTGTCGACAACCGGCGCGCCGGAGATTTCCCGCTCAGTGAGATAGCGAGCCAGTTCATCGGTCGTCATCTCATCGGTCACCGTCATGATGTCCGCGTTCATCAGGTCTTTCACTTTTCGGGTCTTCAGCATAGGAGTGTTCATGTCGCCCGCTCAGCGCAACAACAATGCCAGGGGGCGCAACGCGCGAGCGGCATCAGTGAACCCCAGTCCTGAGCAAACGTTCGCGGAAACGGGCTGTCAACACGCCAGGGAATCCGCCGACAGCCGGGCGACCGCGAAGTTTCCCGGCAGGTGCGGGAAAATCCCCTCACCCCGCAGACTTGGACTTCCCGGCGGCCGTGCCCTTGGAGGCAAGATAGTCCACAGCCTCTTCGAGGCTGTAGAGGCGAGGATAGTCGGCTTCGGGGATGTCGACGCCCAATCGCTCGTGGAGGGCCAACACGAAGTTGAGAAAATCCATGGAG
>ORMF011084477.1_pt1 | contig 14816 bp, 15 predicted proteins | sample 1779871 | NCBI WGS metagenome assembly ORMF01 (sample SAMEA104232316, study PRJEB22302) | groundwater metagenome | biome: forest; feature: aquifer; material: groundwater | place: USA | collected 2011-08-07 | depth 5.4 m | reverse complement strand
TCAGCTTTACCGCGCCCTGCTCAAGGAGCACGACCTGCAGTTTGACCCCGAGCATTACCGCCGCTGCGATTATTTTTTTGAAGAAGACGGCTATCTAAAAACGATGGATATGATTCACAGCGCTAAGACCCTGCCGCGCGCGCTGCTTTGCTTTAATGATGATATTGCCATCGGGGCCATCAAGGCGCTTAAAGAATCGTGGATCAAAGTGCCGGAACAAGTGGCGGTGGTGGGCTATGACGGCATTCAGCGCGGCAAGTATGTGGAGCCGCCGCTCACAACGATCCGCCAGCCGCTTGAAAAAATGGGCAATGAAATGGTCAATATCATGGTGGGATTGATCGAAAAGAAAATGACTGCGCCGGTCCAGCGCGAATTTCTGCCTGAATTAGTCATCCGTCAGTCGGCTTAAGCCTAAACAAAAAAAGGGCAGGCCGCCAAAGCAGCCTGCCCTTTTTTCTATAAATCCTAAATCAATTATTCGAAGCTGACTCCGCCTTCCGGCAGGGGAACGTCGATTGCCGGAATCACAGCCGTCAAAACATGCAGACCGCCGCCGCCCGTGTAGGCGATGGTGTGCCATATGCCCCGGAAAAGACCCTCGGCCATATTTTTGTCGCCGTCCCAGCTGGCCTTAGGTTCCGTAAAAAGCTCTGTCCAGCCGCCTAGAAAATTCTTGAAACCGTAATCAAGCTTGCCCTTTACTTTTTCTGAGTAAGTGGGGGCTTCCGTCCAAGGGCTCGGAGCTGCCCAGGCCGCCGGCGCCAAGAAGCATGCCATCACCAGCATTAACGCTAATACCTTTTTCATTTGTTCCTCCCTTTAAATGAACGCAGCCGGGACATTCGCCCCGTCCTGTGACCTAGAGCTAACTTACGTATTCGGATTAGTTTATCGGCAGTTCGGCCCGTGACTTCAGCGCCGCCGGACAGGCTTTTACGGGGGGTGATAGGTCCTGTCCGGCAGCTCTATTTAAAGCCTGCCCATCTCCCAGCCGAAATTCAAGGAGCAAGAATGATCATCCGCGGGGTTTGGCTCAACGGAGGAGCGAGATCTGATGAAAGAAGCTTATTACCGGGCTATTCGAATAGGGGCCGCTGCGCTGCTGCTGATCTATCCCTGCCCGCCGTCCCTTCCTGAGAGTCTTACCCTCGCGGACCTTAACCCGCCTTTGCCCCTGCCGCTGTCCTCCGGCACCTACAGTGTTGAAGACGTTTGGGAAATGCCCAGCCACCAAGGAATTCTGGCCTTTCGCGTGCATTCACCGCACGCCGATTACGAGGCCGAGAGTTTTGTGGCGCTGGTCAAATTGCTGCATGAAATCGAGGTGATTGAGCGCGTCCGCACCAGTCAGGAAGGCAGCGGTTTTTTTGACGGTTTTGCCGATTCCGTGGCCTCCACCGGGTCGGGATTTGTGCGCCTCGTGAGCAGTCCCGGGGAATCGGTCAAAGGTGTGGGCCGCGCCTTCGGCAAACTGGGCCGGAAAATCGGCGGCGTTTTTCAATCCCAAGAAGAAGGCGAGAAAAGCTCCTGGGGCGAAAAAATGCTCGGCGGTTCGGAGCGCGAGCTGGCCAAACGGTTCGGCGTCGATGCCTACACCCGCAATCCTTATATGCAGGAACTGCTGCGCCGAACGGCTAAATCGCGCATCGGCGGAAAAAGCGCGGCGGCCATCGGCAAACTGCTGATCCCGGTCGCGCTGCTTGTTTCCGTGGCCGTTACGGCGAGCGGCGTCAACAGCGCCGCGGATCATTTTGTGAACGATGCCGGCCGCGGCGATATTTATGAAAAGAACTACCGCGCCCTTACGGCAATGGGTTTTAAATTGAGCGAAGTGCGCATGTTTTTGAACCTGCCTTATTACACGCCGCGCGAATCGACCTATATCCGCTTTTATCTGGAAAAATTGCGGGGCATTGAAGGCTCGGGCTGTGTCTTTCAAGCGGCACGCAGTGTGATGAATCCGGAAGAGGCGCTGGCGATATTATATTCCGCGCAGCTCGCCGCGGACGGTTTGGCCGGCATGCCTTCGTACAAGCGCGTGGCCTGTTTTCAGGAAGGCGTGGCCGCGGAGCAGGCCGGCAAATTGATTTTGTTTTCCCCGTACGATTATCTGAACCAGGGCCCGCTGGGAGACCGCGTGCTGCGCCGCGTCGGCGAGCTCAAGCGCGCCTGGGGATTAAATTCCGCGGAAATCCGGAATGGCGGTAAAATGACCCCGGCCTTTTCAGCGCGGGCCGCGCGGGAAAATGTGAGGATGCGCGATTGGATGCTTTTCAAAAAGGAGCAATGAAATGAACCGGTGGCTTTTTAAGAGTGATCCCGAAACCTATGGCTGGAAGGATTTGGCGCAGGCCGGCAAAGACACTTGGGACGGGGTCGCGAATCCTGTGGCGCTGAAGAATTTGCGCAAGGTCCAAAAAGGAGATGAAATTTTTATTTATGAGACCGGCGATTGCAAATCCATTGCGGGCATTGCGCACGCGGTTTCTTCCGGCTATCCGGACCCCTATGACCCCAAAGCCGTGGTGTGCGACCTGAAAGCCGGCAAGCCGCTGGTCCGGCCCGTGACGCTCGCGGAAGTGAAAGCGAATCCGGCCTTGAAAGATTGGGAGCTGGCGCGACTGCCCCGGCTGAGTGTGATGCCGGTTTCGGAAAAGCAGTGGCAGGAAGTTTTGAAAATGGCCAATTTATTGGCCGGCCAATAAATTGGAATTGGTCGGCAGGCCGACCAATTAGACGCGCAGCTGTTTTTCGGCGTCAACCACGTCGCGGTTGATCTTTTTGCGCGCCGAGGCGGCGCGCTGGCGCAGGCTTTCGGAAGCGTGCGGCGCATGCATGATTTCCCGCAGTAATTGAATCACCATCCGCAAATACCTCACAATCTCACCTTCGTCGGCCGGGCTGATTTTGCACATTTGATCAAAACTTTCGCCGCGGGTCCAGGATTCGACCGCGTTGGCCAGGTGAAAGTGCGGGTGCTTGGTGTAAGGCGTAATCCGCAATTTTGATTCCAGCCGGTAAATGGTCTTGGAGTGGTGCGCCGCGATTTCTGAAAGCTTCTTGAATTTGCCGTGCAGGTGCGGATGGACCACGCCTTTGCGCGGCTCATAGATCAGCGCGGCCAGCAGAACATTCAGCGACGCCTCGTCTAATCCGTCCAGCACGCCTTCCTGGTGCATTTCCGCGAGCAGCAGTTCGTAGCCAAAAAGTGTGGTCGCAAATTCGCCCTTGGCCGTCACCCCGGTGGACGTGATGTAATTTAAATTTTCGAGCAATTCCAGTTTGCGTTCGATCAGCCCGCGGCCTTCTTCTTGTTTGCGGTGGTGCGATTGAAAGGCGTGAAAGGTGCGCGGATAAATATCGAGCAGCTTGGGCCCCAGATCACGGTACAGATTCAAAAGCGTCGCATAAGCCGTGTTGAGCTGACTGTGAATGGTTTCCGGCCGGGCGTAGAGGATGCGCTGCACTTCGGGCAGGGGCACGTCGTGGGGCAGCAGGCGCACATAAACCGAGCCGCTCGGGTCCATGCCCCGGCGTCCGGCGCGGCCGGCCATTTGGTAAAAATCGCGGGTCGTCAGATACGCAAAGCCTTTGCCGTAAAATTTTTCGAGTTCGTCAAAAATCACGCTGCGCGCCGGCATGTTGATCCCCAGCGCGAAGGTCTCTGTGGTGAAAATCAGTTTGATCAGCCGGCTGGTGAAAAGCTGCTCAATGACTTCTTTTAATGTAGGCAGCATTCCGGCGTGGTGATAGGCAATGCCGTGCTCGACCAGGGGGCGCATTTCAGACGCTGAAATTTCCTTGGTTAAATCGTACTTGTCGAGCAGATCATCATACATGGTCACGATTTTTTGGCGTTCGGGACCGGTAAGAAAATCGAATTTGACGGCTTCCCAGGCCATGGTCTCCGTGCGCCGCCGGCCAAAAGCAAAATAAATCGCGGGCAGGCGCTGTTTTTCGATGAGATGTTCGAGCAGGTGATCAAGGCGGTTGGGGCGCGACTTGGGCATATGCATTCCGCGCCGTTTTTCTTTCCAAGTCATGCGCCAATTGTCGCGGTTCTGATAGCCTTCGCGCTTGAGGTCCTTGATATCGTAAAAAAAGCGGTTCTGGCATTGGAAAACAAAGTCGAGCGGCACGGGGCGGTGCGTTTCTTCGATTACCGCAATCGGCCGGTCATGCACGGAACGGATCCAGTCGGCAAGTTGCTGCACGTTCGGGCACGTGGCGCTGAGCGCGAGGATGCGCACTTCCGGAGGCGTGAAAAGAATCGCTTCTTCCCAAACCGTGCCGCGTTCCGGATCGTCGCGATAATGGATTTCGTCAAAAATAATCCAGCCCCCAGTTTCAATGCGCTCGGATTTGTCAAAGAGGGAATTGCGGTAAATCTCGGTGGTCATGATGATGATCGGCGCGTCGGGATTGATCGAAACGTCGCCGGTCAGAATGCCGACTTTTTCATCGCCGTACTGGGCGCGGAAATCGCGGTACTTTTGATTGCTCAGCGCTTTGACGGGGGCGGTGTAGACAACTTTCTCACCGCGTTCCATGGCCTTTTCAATGGCCTTCTCGGCAATGAGGGTTTTGCCGGAGCCGGTGGGCGCGGCCACGAGCAGGGAGTGTTCTTTTTCAATCCAGCTAATGGCTTCTTTTTGGAAGGGGTCTAATTCAAAGGACATGCGCCCGATTGTCGCATAAAAGCCCTGGGGCGTCTACGCGGCTATTTGTTAAAAGCTAGGGCCTTTGCGGGATTGATTGTCTTAACCATTCAAGGAATTCCTCAATCATCCGTTCCATTTCTCTCTGTCTTTCTAATTCCAGCTGGCGGGCGCGTTCACTATTTTCTATTCTGCGGTTAATGGACTCCAGAACCCGCCTCTCAAATTCTCTCTCCATTTCTCTCTGCCTTTCTATTTCCTGCTGGCGGGCCTGTTCAGCGGCTTCAATTCTTTGCTCAATCATTTCAGTAACCCGCCTCTCCATTTCTCTCTGTTGTTCTAATTCCAGCTGACGGGCCCGCTCACTCGCTTCCATGCGTTCGTTTATTCCTGCTTCGAGGCGTTCAATCGCTTCTATCGTTGATGCTTGGCTGGGAATTACATCGTCTAAAACTTCACGTGGAATATTGTTGATGTCATCGACAGGTCCTTGGCTGCGGGGTTGCAATGGCCCCTGGGGAACTGTGGAATCACCCGACACGTAGCCATCATTCGCACTAGGCCCGTTGTCGCCGGGTTCGGTAACGGGGGGATTGGCTTCTGCAGGCGCCGCGATTGGTTCATTCGCGGATGCGGTTTGCATATGAAAAGTAAGACTGATGATTGCTGCCAGAACAACGATTGAAATTTTCATTTTTCTCTCCTGTAGGTGACTTTATTTTCCTTATAAAAAATCTACCTCCCGAGCCTGCGCATTGCAAGCTAATGCTATATATTGCTATATGCTTCTTAGGGATAGAATTAAACCTTTTGGGGGCTGCCCCGTCTAATCTTCCGGAATCCATAAAAGGAGGGTTCAGACAATGAATACAACTAAAGACAGTAAAAGAGGTTACGTAGGAGCGATTTTGGGGTTAATGGTGATCACGGCTTTGGTGATGCCGCAAACAGCTTTCGCAGCCAGAGGTGCGGGCGGGGGCAATCCTCCAGGGCCTAAAGGCGGCGCAGGACGGGGTCCGGCTTTTGCGAACCCTCCCGGACAGGCCGGCGGACCCGGCGCTAGCACAGGTTATAAGCACAGTAATCATCCGGGGCAAGCGGGTGGTCCCGGAATGAGCGGCGGGTATCGCCAGTCCAATCCTCCCGGACCGGCTGGCGGTCCTGGCCGTAGCGGGGCTCGGTATGACCGCGACAATAATCCTCCGGGGCAAGCCGGCGGACCGGGCACGAACTGGGAAAATCGCCCGGGTGCTCAAGGCGGCCGCGGAGCCAGTCCGGACCGGAACCAGGGTTATCAAAAACGCCAGGAAATTAAACAGCGGCTCGACGACAATCAGGACGGCCGTGTGGACAAGCAGGAAAGAATTGAAGGCAGACAAGAAAGAATGGAAAACCGGTTCGAAAAGAATCCTGAATTAAAGGCCAAACTGGATTCGAATTCGGACGGCACCGTCGATAAGCAGGAATTGCAGGCGGGCCGCCGGGAAAAATTCCTGGAGAACCATCCTGAGATTAAGGACAAGCTCGACGTGAATGACGACGGGACTGTGGACCAGGAAGAAATGAAGCAAGGCAAGCAGGAGCGTCTCGAAAAAATGCTGGAACAGCATCCTGGCTTGAAGGAAAAAATCGACGTGAACGGCGACGGCACGCTCGATGAAAACGAACTGAAGGCCGCGCGCGAGCATCATCAGCAAAAGAAGAGTGACCGTAGATAAAACTCACGGGGTGTGGTAAAAAGGAGGGGCTGTCCGAAAGGGCAGCCCCTTTTTCATTCAGTCAAATTACGGGATTAAACCTTTTGCCCTTTTCCGCGTCTAAGGAAGTATGAATAAACAAATAAAAAAAATTCGTCATTGCGAGCCCGAAGGGCGAAGCAATCTGCTTTTAACTAGATTGCTTCGTCGGCCCTGCGGGCCTCCTCGCAATGACGTTGCTCTTCTTTTTCTTCTATTTTTTTGTCTTTTTTGGACAAGTTTTATTGCCTTTGCCGAAGAGCCCGCTGCCCAGGCCGGCGCTGAAGATCCGGTTTATCAGGAAGTCCGGCGGCTCAAAGCCCTCAAAGAATCCGACCCGCAGGCTTATGCTCAGGCCATCCAGCAGAAGAAGGAAAACCTCAGCCGCCGGCTGAACGATCTGCAGCAAAACCGCCCCGAAAATTATCAGCGTTTTCTCGCCCGCGAAAATCAAATGAAGCGCCGCCGTTTAGTCGAGGCCCAGGCTAAAAATCCGGAAATGGTCCGCAATTATATGAATGGGCGCATGGAACGCTTTAAGAAGATGCAGGAACGCGATCCGGAAAAGACGAAGCAATTTTTAGCCGAGCACCCGCAAATCCGGGAGCGCATGGAACGCGTGCGCGAAATGCCGCGCGACAAACTTCCGCCGCCCGTGCAAGAACGCGGCAAGGCGAATAATTCTCAGAACGCGCTGAATCAAGAACGCGCTCGTTTACCGCAGCAGCAGGGAGTGCAGAAAAATTTTCCGCGGCAGGGATTGCAAGTTCCGGGCCAGCGCACGTTTCAGCCGGCGGGGCCGCGAGCAGGTCTTCAGCCGGGCGGGCAAAAGCAGCAGCAGCCGTTCCGTCCTAACGGACCCGGGCAGCAAGGTCCGCAGCAATTTCGTCCGAACGCGCCTGCACAAGGCGGTCCGCAGCCAGGCCGGCCCGCGAATCAGCCGCAAGGACAGCGCGGCGGCGGTCCCGGCCCTCAGGGCGGGGGCCGGCGGGGGAATCGATGACCGATCAAGATGACCTGGCGCTGATCCGCGGCGCCTGTGAAGGCAATCAAGCCGCTTTCACGGAACTCGTAGGGCGTCACAAGGAGAAAGCCGTGCAGCTTGCATACAGTGTGGTCGGAAATTATGAAGACGCGCGCGACGTGGCGCAGGAGGCGTTTGTCAAAGCGCACAAGGCCTTGGATAAATTCGAAGGCCGCGCGAAATTCACGACTTGGTTTTACCGGATTCTCATGAACACGGCCAAAGATCATCACCGCCGCCGGCGCTGGACCCAATTTATGTACTGGCAGACGCAGGAATCCATGGATACTTTTTTTGAGCGCATCGCATCCCAGGAAAGCGGGCCCGCGGAAATGCTGGCCCAAGATGAGCTGGGCGTTCAAATGAGCGCGGCAATCCGCAAATTGCCGTTCAAGCAGCAATGGATTTTTACCCTTCGTTATTTGGAAGGAATGTCGATCGCCGAAATTATGGAGGCCACGGGCCTCGCGGAAGGCACGGTCAAATCAAGCTTGCATTTCGCGGCCGAAAAATTTAAGCACGCAATGATGCCTTATTTGAAAAAGGGGAGTGTGTCCCATGGATGAGCACGAAGATCAGGATATCCGCGAGTTTTTTCAAAATTACCGCCAAAAAAGGCCGCCGCAGGCAATTTTACGGAATTTTGAATCGGACGTGATCCGCAAAATCAAATCTGCGGACGAACGCCCCTGGCTGAGCCTGTCGGCCATTATTTCGCTTTCAACCGTGGGGATTTTTGTCGCCGTGTTTATATTTTTCATTCTTCCGCTCGGCCGCCGCGCCCCGGTGGCGCCCGAGCCCGCGCTGATTGCGCTTGAATCCGTGCCGGTCATGCAGCCCCCGGTTGAGCAGGCGCCCGTGCCGCCGGTTGTGCCCGCGGTCCCGGCCGAAAAATTAGAACCCGCCGTTCCGGCGGTTGTAGAACCCGTTCCCGCTGAAGTTCCGCCGGCCGTTGCACCTGCCGTGCCGGAACCGGCCACCGAAGAAGAGCTGTTTAATGCCATGGCGGGCGACCTGTTTATCCTCGAAATGCTGGGAGAAGACGAAGGAATCCTGGACGATGCCAGCCGCGTCTCAGGCGACCTGGAATTCCTCTCTCAAGTAAGCCCCTCCACATAACCCTATAAATTATATAGGGTTATAGCCAAATATCTTAACTGGACTGCTTTAGTCTGATTAGGCTATAATTCTAGTGGGCCTTGCTTTAAGGCAAGGGTGGAGGGCACATGAAATTCACCACGAAAACAGAGTATGGGCTGGTTTGCCTGACTTATATGGCACGCCGCAATGATTTGCAGATGGATCCTATCACGGTGAAAGAATTGGCCAAGGCCGAGCGCCTCTCGCCTACCTATACCGAAAAAATTTTTCAGAGCCTGCGCTCCGCGGGAATCGTGGCCGCGCTTCACGGCAATCAAGGCGGTTACGCGCTGTCACGGCCGCCTGCGCAAATTACGGTCAAAGAAATTGTGGAAGCGCTGGAAGGCCATACCTTTGAGGTCTTTTGCGAACCGGACAACCGCAAGGAAATTACTTGCACGCATTTTCCCGCGTGCGGCGTGAAGCCGCTTTGGGAAAAAACCAAAGGGCTGCTGGACGGATTTTTTGAGAGCGTAACGCTTGAAAATCTGGCCAAGAATGAAATCGGGGCAATGCGATGACCCAGCAAAAAAATTTAAAAATTGAAGATCTCGTGAACCGGGAATATCAGCACGGCTTTCAGACCAAGATTGAGCAGGGGATGACGGTCAAGGGCCTCAGCGAAGATACGATCCGTTTTATTTCTAAGCACAAACAAGAACCGGAATTCATGCTCGAGTTCCGGCTGAGCGCCTACCGCCACTGGCTCAAAATGAAAGAACCGACTTGGGCCGAAGTCAAATATCCGCCGATCGATTATCAAAACATTATTTATTACGCCGAGCCCAAGCAGGCGATTGAAAAGCCTAAGAGCCTGGACGAAGTGGACCCGGAACTGCGCCGCACTTTCGAGAAACTCGGCATTCCGCTTTTTGAGCAGAAGCGCTTGGCAGGCGTGGCCGTGGACGCGATTTTTGACAGCGTGTCGGTCGCGACAACGTACAAAGCCAAACTGCGCGAAGCGGGCGTGATCTTCTGCTCGTTCTCGGAAGCCTGCCGCGAACATCCTGAACTGATTAAAAAATATATGGGCTCGGTGGTGCCGGCCGCGGACAATTTTTACGCGGCGCTGAATTCGGCCGTGTTCACCGAAGGTTCGTTTGTCTTCGTGCCTAAAGGCACGCGCTGCCCGATGGAACTTTCGACTTATTTCCGGATCAACACCGAAGGCTCGGGTCAGTTTGAGCGCACGCTGATTATCTGCGAAGAAGGCGCCTACGTCAGTTATCTCGAAGGCTGCACGGCGCCGAAATTCGACACCAATCAATTGCACGCCGCGGTCGTGGAGCTGGTCGCGCTCGACAATGCCGAGATCAAATATTCCACCGTGCAGAATTGGTACGCCGGCGATGTGAAGACCGGTGAAGGCGGGATTTATAATTTCGTGACCAAGCGCGGCAAGTGCTTGGGCGTGAATTCCAAAATTTCCTGGACCCAGGTGGAAACCGGTTCGGCGATCACTTGGAAATATCCGAGCTGCATTCTGCAAGGCGACAATTCTTCCGGCGAATTTTATTCCGTGGCGCTGACAACCGGCCATCAGCAGGCCGACACCGGCACCAAAATGATCCACATTGGGAAGAACACAAAAAGCACCATTATTTCCAAAGGTATTTCCGCGGGCCGCTCGACTAATACCTACCGCGGGCTTGTGCAGGTGGGAAAGAACGCCGAAAACGCGCGCAATTTTACACAGTGCGATTCGCTGCTCATCGGCGGCAAATCCAAGGCCAATACCGTTCCTTACGTGGACATTCAAAATTCTTCCGCGCAGCTGGAGCATGAAGCTTCGACTTCGCGGATCAGCGAAGAACAGCTTTTTTATTTCCGCCAGCGGGGCATCGGCACCGAAGATGCGATGAGTTCGATCCTAAGCGGTTTTTGCAAAGATGTTTTTCGTGAATTGCCCGGCGAATTCGCCGTGGAAGCAACGCAATTGTTGGGACTTAAACTTGAAGGTGCGGTTGGATAAGCCCTCACCCTAACCCTCTCCCGCGGGGAGAGGGGAAGGGAGGGGAAAAAGGAGAAGCAATGCTTTCTGTTCGTAATCTACACGCCGGCGTGGCCGGTAAAGAAATCTTAAAAGGCCTGAACTTAGAAGTAAAAGCGGGCGAGGTCCATGCCATCATGGGCCCGAACGGCTCGGGCAAGAGCACGCTCACCAAGGCGCTCGCGGGCGACCCGGCCATTGAAATTTTGGCGGGAGAAGTGACTTATCAAGGCAAAAATTTATTGGAAATGGCGCCCGAAGACCGCGCGCTGGCCGGAATTTTTCTCGCGTTTCAATATCCCGTCGAAATCCCGGGCGTAAACAACGCGGGTTTTCTGCGTATGGCTTATAACGCGCGCCGCAAAGTGCAAAAACTAGACGAGCTGGATCCGATCGAATTCGACACGCTGGTCCAGGAAAAATTAAAAGTCGTGGAAGCGCCGGCCAGTTTTCTGGACCGTGCCGTGAATCACGGGTTTTCGGGCGGCGAGAAAAAGCGCAACGAAATCCTGCAAATGGCCGTGCTCGAGCCCACGCTGGCGCTGCTCGATGAAACCGATTCGGGCCTGGACGTGGATGCGCTGCGCATTGTGGCCGAAGGCGTCAACCGCCTGCGCCGTCCCGACCGGGCGATTGTGCTGGTCACGCACTATCAGCGCATTCTTAATTATATTGAACCGACTTTTGTGCACATTCTTTCGGGCGGCAAAATTATCCGTTCGGGCGATAAAAGCCTGGCGCTCGAAGTTGAAAGTAAGGGTTACGTGGGCGCCGCTCCCGCGGGCGGACGCTAAGGCAGGCCGCCATGAATCCCGCAATGACTATGAACACCTACCGCAGCGGATTTGAGACCGCGCCTGAATTTACGCCGGCCCATGGTTTGGCGGATTTGCGCCGCGCGGCCTGGGACCGATTTAAGGCCCTGGATTTTCCCACCCGGCGCAAAGAAGCCTGGCGCTACGTGAATATCGAGCGCCTGCTCAACACACCGTACGTCCCGGTCGAGGCCGATTATGACTGGGAATGCCAGCCCCACACTTGGCTTGAAAATTATTATCTGCCCGGATCCACGCACCGCGCCGTGTATTTCAACGGCCGATTCTGCGCCAAGCTCTCACGCAACGATCAATTGCCGCAGGGCGTGCTCTTAAAAGACCTGGCATCCGCGCTGCGCGAGCACGGCAATTTGATCAAGGGCCGGCTCGGCCTGCGGGTTGAAGAAGAACAAAATACCTTTGCCGCGATCAACACTTTTTCGTTCAGCGACGGCGTGTTTTTCTATGTGCCCCGCAATGTTTCCATTCAGCTTCCCGTGCACCTGCTCTTTTTCGGCATCGGCGACGACGAGCGCCCGCCCGTATTTTATCCGCGCATTTTAATCGTGCTCGAAGAGGGCGCCCGCGCCGAAATCGTTTTGGAGAATGCCGGCGGAAAGGCCGGTAAGTTTTTCTCGAATGCGGTGGCGGACATTGTGCTTGGCGCCAATTCAAAATTACAAATCGTGAATATTCAGCGCGACGCGGACGCGGGCGCGCATCAGTTTCTCGCCGTGCGCGGGCACGTGGGTCCCGACGCGTCGCTTGAAACCATTACTTTTACCCAAGACGGCGGAACCGCGCGCAATGACTTCAAAATCGCGCTCGACGGCGTCAACAGTTCCTGCTCGCTGCGCGGCCTCGCGCTTTTGAGCGGTGACCACCAGGCCTTTTACCACGCGTATGTGGACCACTCCAATATTCACGGCACGAGCCGCCAGCTTTTCAAAAGCGTGCTCACTGGCCGTTCGCAGTCGGAATTCGACAGCGAGGTGCACGTGTTCGGCGCCGCGCGCCAATCGGATTCGCAGCAGCTCAACCGCAATCTTTTGCTTTCACGCGATGCCCGCGCTTATTCGCGGCCGCGTTTGAAAATCGATAATGATGATGTGCAGTGCAGCCACGGCTCGGCCACGGGCCAGCTGGAACAAAAGGAACTTTTTTATTTGCAGAGCCGCGGCCTGAGCCTGGAAGTCGCGCGCTTTGTGCTGGTCTACGGTTTTGCCGAAGAAGTGCTCGAAGTCATTCACGCCGAACCCCTGCGCCGCAAAATGGAAGCGATTGCGCGCGAAAAACTTGAAAAAATGATCCAAAGCCCTCACCCTAGCACTTGACCTGTTGGCCAAGTACCGAACTGCCGGAGACTTGAAGTCTCCGTGCGTTCGGCCCTCTCCCAAAGGGAGAGGGAAATTCGCATTTAAACTCGAGTTCCTCTCCCACGGGGAGAGGTTAGGTGAGGGGCGGAAATTATAAATGTTAACTATGAAACCATTAGACGTTCAAAAAATCAGAAAAGACTTTCCGGTCCTGGCCAAGACCATGAACGGCAAGCCGCTTGTGTATTTGGACAATGCCGCCACCACGCAGAAACCCGTGCAGGTGATCGAACGCATGGACCATTTTTACCGCAACGAATACGCCACGGTGCACCGCGGCGTTTATACGCTGAGCCAAAATTCGACCTGGGAATGCGACCTTGTGCGCGAAAAGACGCGCAAATTTCTGAACGCCAAGCAAGTCACAGAGATTATTTTCACGCGCGGCACGACGGAATCCATTAATTTGATCGCGCATGGCTGGGGCCGAAAATTCCTCAAGCCTGGCGATGAAATCATCCTGACCGAGATCGAGCACCACGCCAATATTGTTCCGTGGCAGATTGTCGCCGGAGAAAAAGGCGCCAAGATCCGGGTCATCCCGGTCAATGACCGCGGCGAATTGATTCTCGAAGAATATAAAAAGCTGCTTAATCCGCGCACCAAGATGGTCGCGGTCGGACATATCTCCAACGCGCTCGGCACGATTCATCCTGTGGCGGAAATTATCAAGCTCGCGCACGCGGCCGGTGCGCTCGTTTCGATCGACGGCGCGCAAGGTGCCAGCCACACGAAAGTGGATGTCCAGGCCATGGATTGCGATTTTTATTCTTTCTCCGGCCATAAGGCTTATGGCCCGACGGGCATCGGCGTTCTCTACGCGAAACAGGCATTGCTCGAGGCCATGGACCCGTATCAAAGCGGCGGGGAAATGATTCAAATCGTGAGCTTTGAAAAAACGACTTATGCCAAGCCGCCCTTTAAATTTGAAGCGGGCACGCCCGCGATCGTCGAAACCGTGGGGCTTGGGCCGGCGCTGGATTATTTGACGAATTTGGGCTTTGACCGGATCGAAGCGCATGAGCAGGAGCTTTTGGCCGAGGCTACCAAAAAACTTTCCGCGGTGCCTGGCCTCAAGATCATCGGCACGGCCGCGCGTAAGGCCGCGGTGGTTTCCTTTGAGCTCGAAAATATTCATCCGCACGACATCGGCACGATTTTGGACCAGGAAGGGATCGCGATCCGCACCGGCCATCACTGCTCGCAGACCACGATGAAAAGGTTCAAAGTTCCGGCCACGGCGCGGGCTTCGTTTTCGTTCTACAATACCAAACAGGAAATCGATGTCCTGGTGAGCGGACTTCACAAAGTGCGGGAGATGTTTAAATGATGAACGCGCCGGAACCGAAGCTGAGCCATCTGTATCAGGAAGTGATCCTGGACCACAATAAAAACCCGCGCAATTTCAAAGAAATTGAAAACCCGACGTGCTACTCGCACGGTTTTAACCCGCTTTGCGGCGATGATTATCATATTTATGTTGTGGCCAGCGGGGGGACCGTCCAAGACGTTGCGTTTAAAGGCCAGGGCTGCGCGATTTCCAAAGCCAGCGCTTCCATCATGACAACCATGGTGAAGGGCAAAACCACCGAACAGGCCCTAAAATTAGACAAGGAAGTTTTACAGCTCCTGACCAAAGATGATTTGGGGCCGGGCATCCGGGAGAACTCGGGGCGCATGGTGATTTTTGAAGGTGTAAAAGAATTTCCGGTGCGCGTCAAATGCGCCACCCTCGCTTGGCAGGCCTTAGCGGATGCTTTAAAGGACGCCCCAAAATGAGCGAACAAGCCCACACGGTTGACATTTATGCCGAAGCCACACCGAACCCGGATACGCTCAAATTTTTACTGAACCGCCAATTTTTGGAATCCGGCACCGTCGATTTTCCCGCGCGCGAAAGCGCGGAAGGCTCGGGCCTGCCCTCGGCCCTGTTTGAAGTTGACGGCGTCACGGGGGTGATGGTCGGCCCGAATTTTATTACAGTCCGCAAAATTCACACGGCGGACTGGAAGCTGCTGGTCCCGGGGATTGTGGAAGCGATTAAGGCTTTCTTTGTTTCGGGCCAGCCGCCGCT
>ORMF011116144.1_pt1 | contig 14824 bp, 12 predicted proteins | sample 1779871 | NCBI WGS metagenome assembly ORMF01 (sample SAMEA104232316, study PRJEB22302) | groundwater metagenome | biome: forest; feature: aquifer; material: groundwater | place: USA | collected 2011-08-07 | depth 5.4 m | reverse complement strand
GTGACTCTTCTTGCTCTGTTGCTGTCCAGTTCAATGGCTGCCTGGTTCAGCTTCCTGTCGCTCGTTGCCCTGCAAGGACTGCTGCTGAACCTTCTGCCGGTGGGATGGTTCTCGCGGTTCTCGTTGTGGGTCCAGGGTCTACTATTTGCGCTGATCCTTACCTCCCTGCCGTTGCTCTTTTCCATTCCGAGCTTGTCGCGCTCCATGAACCTGAGGCCGGATTGGATATTGTATGCGCCGCCTTTCTGGTTTCTCGGTCTGCATCAGGTGATCACAGGCAACCATGAGCCCGCCGCCCAGCGCTTGGCCGCTCTGGCCCTCCAATCCGTGTTTGCCGCCGCGGCGTCATCCGCGCTCACCTACCTCTGGAGTTATCTCCGCCACCGTGTGCGGGTCTTGGAGGCGCCATCGGACGTGGACAAGCAAAACGATCAGCGTTGGTTGTCCCAACAAGCCTCTCGCCTGCTCGCCAACCCTCGCGAGCTCGCAGTGTTCAGCTTCATTGGAAAGACGCTGGTGCGAAGCCGTACGCACCGGCTCTTGTTCACTGGTTTCCTGGCTGTTGCGGTTGCCTTGGTGTTGGACGGATTTATCAGCCTGGCGCTGAACCCGGGCCGGCTCGGGTTCCTGTCTCCCAGTCCGAAGCTATGGCGGGCGGCGATTTCGGCGCCGCTCGCTTTTTCCCTGTTTGGGTTGGCCGGCTACGCGTATCTATTCCGGCTGCCGGTGGAACTGCGGGCGAACTGGGTTTTTCAATTGAATGAAACCGGCAACAGAGGGATCCTCATGGCCGGTGTGGAACGGTTCCTGCTCTGTTGGGCCGTGGCTCCGGTGGCGATGCTGACCCTGCCGCTCGAGGTTCACTTGTTGGGACTTGGGCCCGGCGTAGCCGTGTCGCTGCTTTGCCTGATGCCTTCGTTGGTCCTGATGGAACTATTGCTGTTCCGGTTGGCCCGAATTCCGTTTACTTCGTCCTACTTGCCGGGCCGGCGTCCTGTCGTCGACACAGTCGTCTTGTATAGTGTTTGCGTGGCCGTTTACGTAACCATCTTTGGAGCAACGGTGCTGGCCAGCATGCGTGCGCCCTTGGCGGCGGTTTGCCTCTTCCTGATCCTGGCCGTGATCTGGTGGCGGATCCGCGTCGCAAGACTGGAGGATCGAGGCCTCGGTAAATTGGAGTTTGAAGAGCTGCCCGAGGTTCTGGTGCAGACCCTCGGCATTGAGCGCGATTAGAAGGACTCATTTATGGCACAGGTTAAAGTAGATCTACTGCAAGGGACTTTGGATTTGATGGTGCTGCAAACGCTCGAGAGCATGGGGCCATTGCACGGCTACGGGATAGCGCGCCGGATCGAGCAGATCAGCGAAGAGTCGATTCTCATCAATCAGGGCACCATCTATCCCTCGCTCGTGCGTCTGCAGCAGCGCGGCTGGATCCGGGCCGAGTGGGGAACCTCTGAGAACAACCGGAGAGCCAAGTTCTACGCCATTACTCCGGGGGGCCGGAAGCAGCTCGCCTCCGGTGCGAAGAACTGGCACAGGCTATCCACCGTGATTGGACGCATGTTGGCGCTTCCCGCGGGAGACACCTTAAAATGATGTGGCGCTTGCAGGAGGCTTGGGCCCGCCTCCGCGGGCTATGCGGCGGGCCTCTGCCCGAGCAGGAGTTTGAAGAAGAACTGTCCGCGCATCTGGATGAGTTGATCGAGCAATACCAGGCGCAGGGAATCCCGCTGGCCGAGGCCGCCCGAATCGCTAGGAAAAAACTGGGACAGGCGACCCAGATCCGGGAGATGCATCGTGATCAGTGGCGGCTCCCGGCCTTGGATCACCTCTGGCAGGACATCACCTTTGCCGGGCGCAGCCTCCGCCGGACCTGGGGGATGGCCCTCCTGGCAATCGCCTCGCTGGCCCTCGGCATAGGCGCCAATACCGCCATCTTCAGCCTGATGGATCAAGTGTTCCACAAGCCGCTGCCCGTGGATCACCCCGAGCAACTGGTTTGGCTCAATCCGCGCGGTCCGGCTTTCGGAAACGCCAGCGGCAGCCCGCTTTTGTCATACCCTTTGTACCGGGACATTCGCGATAGAAACGACATCTTCACGCACGTCTTTGGCCGGCTGCTGCTTCCGGCGCACATCGGATACGGGGACCAGACGCAACGGGTGTGGGCAGAGATGGTGAGCGGCAACTATTTTCAAGCACTGGGACTGCGCCCGCACCTGGGGAGGCTGTTGGAGCCCGACGACGACCGCACGCCCGGAGCCCATCCTGTCGCCGTGATTTCCTACCTCTTCTGGAGCAGCGCGCTGGGGGCGGACCGCGGCGTCGTAGGCAAGCGCATTCTCGTAAACGGGAACCCATTTACCATCGTCGGAGTGTCCGGTCCCGAATACTCAGGGCTGGACCTCAATGTCGCCCCGCAGATCCGTGTGCCGGTCATGATGAAGGCGCAAATGACTCCGACCTGGTATGAGATGGAGAATCGGCGAATCCGCTGGTTCAACGTCTATGCGCGGATGAAGCCAGGCTTGGACGCGCGCCAGGCACGGGCGAAACTGCAGCCGCTCTACCGCACAATCCTTGAGCAGGAAGCCCGCGAGCCCACCTCGGAGGGAATGAATCCGGACCATCTGAAGGGAACTCTGGAACTGCAGCCGGGCTGGCAGCCCGAACTCAGCAACCGCGAGCGGGCCCGGCCAGTCTCCTTTCTACTGCCCGGAATTGTTGGCATTGTGCTGCTGATCGCATGCGCCAACATCGCCAACCTGTTACTGGCGCGCGCCACTACCCGGCAGCAGGAAGTGTCCGTGCGGCTCGCGTTGGGAGCCACCAGGGGTCGCCTCATCCGGCAACTGCTCATCGAGTCGCTCTTGCTTTCCGTGGCGGGCGGGGTGGCTGCGTTGGGAGTGGCGCAATGGACCGTGAGATACACGCTTCAATTCGCCCCTGCGGAATTATCCACTCCCCTGTTCGCCGAATTGAACGCCGGAGTGCTTTGGTTCAATTTCGCCATCGCGGCGGGAGCCGGAGTTCTGTTCGGACTTGGGCCCGCGTTCGGGGCCACACGGCCGGACTTGTCGTCGGTGCTCAAGGAGCATTCCTGCAATCTCATCACCGGAGGCGTTTCGCACAGTCTTCGCAAAGCTCTGGTGGTGCTGCAGGTGACTCTTTCCCTTGTCTTGCTCATTACGGCAGGGCTGTTTGTGGCGAGCCTGCGGAACCTTCGCAGCTTCGAGCCGGGCTTTGCTCTTTCCAATCTCACCATGTTCAGCATCGATCCGAATCTGAACGGCTACTCACCAGAGGAGTCGCGCCGCCTCCAGTCGCGTTTGCAGATGCGTCTTGAGATGTTGCGCGGCGTGGAGGGAGTAGGCTACAGCAAGTTCGCGATTCTGGGAGGAGAGTATTGGTTGAACAGCATCGCGATTGAGGGCCAGGCGGCCAGGCCGGGCGTCCGCCCCAACGCCTACATCTGCGTGGTGAGTCCCTCCTATTTTCGCGCCACTGGCATCGCCCTTCTGGAAGGCCGGGAGTTCGGGATGGGTGATCGAGGCACCGAATATCAGGTCGCCGTGGTAAACGAAGCCTTCGCCAGGCGCTATCTCCCCGCTGGTCGAGTGGTGGGGAGCAGGATCGGGCTGGATAACGCCGTCAATACCCAAACGCCGCTCGAGATTGTCGGAGTGGTGAAGGATTCCAAGTATGCCTGGATTCGCGGAGAAGGCGAAGCGCTGGTGTATCTGCCATCGCTCCAGGATCGTTCCCCTTCCCAAATTACCGTCTACGTCCGCGCGGCCAACCCAGCCTCGTTTTTCCCGGCCATCCGCCGGACCGTGCGGGATCTGGATCCCAAACTTACCGTCTACGCTTTGCGCACCATGGAGGAACAGGTGAGCGTGCGGCTGACGGTAGAGCGCTTCATGGCCGCTTTTTCCACCGGCTTCGGGGCGATCGCTACGGCGCTGGCGCTGGTAGGACTGTACGGGGTGATGAGCTACATCACCGCGCGGCGCAGGAGTGAGATGGGCATCCGCATGGCGCTGGGCGCGGCGCGAAGGCAGATCGTCTGGTTGGTGATGCGGCAGACACTAGGCCTGGTTACCATCGGGGCGGCGATGGGGCTTGTGCTGGCGCTGGGCATATCCAGGACTCTGCACTCCGCTCTGTTTGGCCTGACCCCCCATGATCCGGCCACATTGGCGGCTGCAACGCTGCTGCTGGCTGCCGTGGCGGCGGCTGCGGGATTCATTCCCGCCTGGCGCGCGAGCCGCGTCAACCCGACACAGGCCCTGCGGCGCGACTAATTTACCTGTTCGAGAATGGCGAAGTCGCCGGGGTTCCAGGCCTGCGCGATCACGTACATCTTGCCGCCCACCTCGCGCAGAACGGCGTTGTGTATGTGCTGAAAGTTCTTGAGTCCCAGGTCTTCCTTAATCATGATGGTGGAGATCAGTTGATCGTTTTCCATAATGTAGATCGGCGCGCCTTTGCCGCGGTCGGGGCCGTGCAGCGAACCTACGATTGAATACTTGCCCAGATAGTATGTGTCGCAGGGGAACGAGCCGAGCGGCATTCTCAGCGTGGAAAGGTACTGTCCATAACGCGTGTAACGGTCGATCTCTGAATTAGACCGGTCGGCGACATCGATCCTTTTGGTTCCCGGCGGTATGGTGATTCCGTGTCCGGTTCCTAACTGGCCAGGCGCGGTGCCGCGTCCGCCAAAGGCCAGGTCATGCCAGACTGCCTTGAAAGGGCTGGTACTGAGGATGCGCGCCGTGAGCACGAAGTCGAGATTCGAGTATCCGGTGGTTATGTAGAACATCCCGTCGAGCTGTTCCACATCGGTGGGGATGAAGTTCCCGCGCCCGCTGAAATAATCCGTCGCGGCGGGGTGTCCCATGTCCGTGCCGGCCTCCGGCGTTCCGAGCGTGTGGACCAGCTGTCCGTCCACTGTGGTCGTGAAGACTTTGTTCGCTTCGTTGCCTGGAAAAGTCAAAAAAGAGTTCCCATCCTTGGCTTGCCAAAAGAGCGCATTGTGCATGTTCGTGTTCTTCATCTCGTCAGCGGTCGCGATCATGCGTGTCTTCTTGAGATCGGCGCTGATTTGAATTATGCCCGCGCCTTTTAAGGCAAAGTAAGACTCACCCTTGCCAGGCCGTAGATCGATGGCGAATCCGCCATGCGCGCCCGTGAGCACCTTCTGGGCCTCCGGCGGCAGGTGGTCTGATGTGTACATCACGCGGAACTTCATCTTTCCTTGGCCGCTCACCGCGGTCTGGGCGGCGTTGGAAATCGTCCTATTGCCAAGAATCCAGCTCACCGCGAGCAGCCCCATAAACATCGCGCTCATTGAAATCCGCTTCATGTGTGTAACTCTCCTTGTCAGGTTCGAGTGGTGAATAAGCCACTAGGCTACCATGATGGGATCACGCTCGCCCTCCATCCCGGCACCCTCGGTTGGCGTGTTCCAACCCTGCAATTGCCTTCCTTGGCCGCCCAGGCCGGCTTTTCGGCCATCACACTCGGGCGATTGCCGGACAATCCCCGTGCGCTGGATGAGATTCTCAATGCGATCACGAAATCCACCGTGCAACTGACGGCGGTCTCATTCCCCGTGGAAATCCGAGAGTCGGAGGAGGCTTTCCTCGCCTCGGTCCCATCACTGGATGCGAAGGCTTCTTTCGTGCGGCAGGCCGGCTGCCGGATCGTCACCCTCGGTATCCCGGCCTCTTCCGAGTTGCCGTTCGCCGGGCAGCGGCAACGGCTTCTGGACCGCTTCCGCCAGTGCCTCGATTCGTTGCTCCAGCACGACCTCCGCATTGCCCTGGAATGCGTGACCGTGCTCCATTTGCGCCGGATGCATCCCTACCCGTTCCTGTGGCGGTTTGAGGAAATGCTCGATTTTGCGGAACTCCTTGGCCCCGCCGCCGGATTGCTGGTGGATTCCTGGCACTGGCATCATGCCGGCGCACTGGATCTGGAATTGCCATCCGGCTCTCTGCTGCATGTCCATCTGGCCGATGCGCCGGACCTTCCACCGGAGGAGATTCGCGATGGTGAGCGTCTGCTGCCGGGCCAGGGATGCATCGATTTCCAGCGGTTCTTTCAGCAACTGAGCCGGATGAATTTCCGCGGGGACTTTGCGGTGGAAGTGTTCAGTTCCGCCTTGCAGCAGGAAAGCGTTGAAGAGGTGGCCGCGCGTGCCTTTTCGAGTTCACGTGGCTTGTTGGCGCGCTACTGGACCACGACCTCGAAGAAGGACACCAGCCCAGCATCGGCAGGTTCGGAGCTTGCGCTGTAGGTTCTGCTCACTCTGGTCCGGCTTGGCGATGACGCGTACGAGTTCCGTTATCGAAAGAACCTTCAGTGCTACCGGACGAGAAGCCGTCTTGTTACATCTACCTTGGGCGATCCGACCCCCGAACGGCGTGGCAGGGCAAGGCGCGTTTTTCGTGTCACCGCAAAAGGCGTGACGGAGTTGAACGGGGCCAGCCTTCCCGTTGATCGCGATTAGGAGCGTAAAGGGCACCAGGATTGCGGACCACGGCCGCCGTCAGTTTGGATCTGTCCAGATCCAGGTTCCTACTTCATGTTGTTATGGCCCTCCGCATTGGAGAGAATGAAACGCGGGCATGGCGACGTTTCTCTATGAGTTCGAATGGGATCCGGTAAAGGCGCAGGCCAATTTCATCAAGCACCGGTTGGATTTTGAGCGGGCAGCAACAGTGTTCTTAGACCCACTTGCGCTGACAATCCGGGACGAGGAACACGGCGAAACCGAAGCCCGGTGGATTACAATGGGACAGGACACCGCAGGCCCATTACGTGCTGGCGGTTCACACGTTTGAATCGTCGACAAATGATCGAGGACGAATCCGATTGAGTTCGGCGCGAAGACCAACGAAGGCTGAAGTCCGCGATTACGAGGAACAGATATGAAACGCGAATATGATTTCAGCAAGGGGGAACGCGGAAAGTTTTTTCGGCCAAACGCTGAACTTCGCTTGCCTATCTATTTGAACGCCGACTTACAGGCGTATCTGGCCGAACGCGCTGCTCGAGAAGGCATACCGCTCGGCGAGTTGGTCAACACGCTTCTGAAGCGGGAAATCCAGATGATTGAGCGGGTGAAGTAGGCTCGGACGATCACCTCGCTAAGGAGTTCGCGCCCGTTGCTCAGACCGCTTGCTTCAATGCCAGCTTCTGCCGCGCCTGCTCTTCAATCCAGAAATAAGTCTTGTGCAGGCCATCCTCCAACGTGATGCGCGGCTCCCATCCGAGCACCTGCCGCAGACGGTCATTGTCGGAGTTACGCCCGCGGACTCCCATCGGTCCCTCAACGTGCTTGAGCTGGACTTCGATGCCGGCTATGGACGCCACCAGCCGCGCCAGGCCATTGATGGAGATCAACCGGTCCTGCCCAAGATTCAGGGGAGCATGATAGCTCGAGTTCATCAACCGGTAGAGGCCATCCACGCAGTCATCGATGTAGCAGAATGACCGCGTCTGTTCGCCGTCGCCCCACACCTCGACTACCGGATTATTCGTGAGTTTCGCGGACGCGACCTTGCGGCACATGGCGGCGGGAGCTTTTTCGCGGCCGCCTTCCCAAGTCCCTTCCGGACCAAAGATATTGTGGAACCGGACGGTCCTTGTTTCCAGCCCGTAGTCTTCGCGGTAGTGATCGCACAGCCGTTCGGTCACTAGTTTCTCCCATCCATACGCATCCTGCGGTTGGGCCGGGTAGGCGTCGTCTTCCTTAAGCGGAGTTACCATTGTGTCGGTCTGCTTGAACTCCGGATACACACAAGCCGAGGAGGTGTACAGGTACTTCTTCACCCCGTTCTGACGGGCCGCTTCAATGGTATGCAGGTTGATGACCGAGTTGTTGAAAAGGATCTGCGCGTGATGGTTGGAGATGAAGCCCATTCCGCCCATATCGGCGGCCAGAGCGTAGACGTGGTCAATGCCTTTGGTGGCCTGCAGGCAGTTTTTCCAATCCCTGAGGTCCAGCACCTGGAAATCGTCCGCCTGGGTGGCGCTGAACTCAGGCTCTTTGATGTCTACTCCCCGCACCCAGTAACTTTCGCCCTTCAGGTAGCTCGTCAGGCGATGCCCGATGAATCCGCCCGCCCCCGTTACCAGGACCCTTGCCTTGAATTGTTTGCTCACGTTTCCTCTTCTTCCTATCTCAAGACGGGCGCGGCCACCCGCCCGGCCGCATAGCCGATCCCCAGCGTCACATAGTTCGCTCCGCTCTCAAACTTTCCCCGGTCCAGAATCCGCCAGCAGTCCACCACCGAGGGTGTCCCCATCGTCGTGTTCAGGTGTTCCGGACGCAGCTGCCGGAATTCATCCCATGGCGTTACGATTACGACAACCTGCGAGGCGCCGGCGCATTCGGCCGCGGACGGATGATAGCTTACCTTGCCTTCCGGCAAAACGCGCCTCGCGTTTTCCATTGCGGCCGGATCGTAGATGTTCATCTTCACGCCTTCGGCCAACAGGTGCGCGGCTAGCGCCATGCCTTGCGATTCCTCCACGACGTTGGTCGACGGCTTGTAGGAGACCCCGAGAATCCCCACCGCGCCACCTTCCGGCAACAGTGACTTGGTCAAGGCCGCCAACCGCGGCACTTGCAGTTGGTTGACCTTGTGGGTGGCCTCGGCGAGAATGGCTTCCAATCCGAGGTTGCGTGCCAATTTCGCGAATGCGACGTTGTCGCGCGGAAAACACGGGCCGCCATAGCCCAGCGCGCCCTTCAGATATTTCGGCCCGATCCTGGTGTCCAATCCGAGCGCGCGTGTTACCTCGTCCACGTCGGCGCCGGCGAGTCGTTCGCAAATCTCTCCCAGCATGTTGGCGTAAGAGATCTTGGTGGTGACGAACGTGTTCACCGACAGCTTGGTGAGTTCCGCGTTGACAAAGTTCATGCGCGCAACTTGGGGCTGGTTCTCACACACAGGTTCATACACGCCGGCCAGTAATGTACCGGCGCGCGAATCGCTTTCCCCAATCAGAATCATATCCGGCCGGCACATGTCCCGGATCACGCTTCCCAATGCGATAAATTCGGGGTTGTAGCAAAGCCCGAAGTCCTGGCCGCACTTCCGGCTCGAGGAGGCCTCCAGCAACGGAAGAACTTCGCCGCCGGTCGCACCCGGCATCACGGTGCTCGACAATACCACCAGGTGATAGCTGTTCTTGTGGCGGAGCGCGGTCCCGATGGCTTCCACGACAGGCAGTACATAGCGCAGGGAAAAGGCGCCATCGTCGTCAGAAGGAGTGGGCACAATGATAAAGGTAGCCTCTGTTTCGGCTACGGCCGCGGCCGTATCCTTGGTGGCACGCAGCCGGCTGCCGTTCCGGGCGATCAGCTCCGCCAGACCCGGCTCCTCTACCGGCGGCCTTCCCTCATTAAGGGCGGAAACAAACTCTTCGTTGACGTCGACTCCAATGATCTGATGGCCGCGGTCGGCGAAAACGCCCGCCATCACCGCCCCCAGCTTGCCCAACCCGATTACCGAAAGTTTCATTGCTTCCCTTGCACCTTTGCGATTACATTTTCCTGGCAATCGGCATTCGCCAGCCGGTTCCAAACGCCCGGGAAGTGACTTTCAGACCCGGCGCCGCCTGCTTCCGCTTGAACTCCGCGATCTTCACCAGACGAAGCACCCTCTCCACCGTCGCGCGTTCGAACCCTTGTTCAATGATATATTCCGGCGGCTTGTTTTGTTCGATGTGAAGCTCGAGAATTCTATCGAGAATATCATACGGCGGTAGTGAGTCCTGGTCGGTTTGATCGGGCCGCAACTCGGCCGAGGGGGCCTTGGTGAGGATCGCTTCCGGGATGTCCGGCTTAATTTGGTTTCTCCACCGCGCCACCGAGTAGACCATCATCTTGGGCAGATCCGCGATCACTGCCAGTCCTCCGGACATGTCCCCGTACAAGGTGCAGTAGCCAACCGAGAGTTCGCTCTTGTTTCCCGTGGTGAGCAGGAGCGAACCAAACTTGTTGGACAGGGCCATCAGCAGGTTGCCGCGCACGCGCGCCTGTATGTTCTCCTCGGTTACATCGGCCTTGCGCCCCGCAAAAGCGGGGGCGAGGGCCTGCTCAAAACTGCGCATCATCGTCTCAATGGGGATGGTGATGGCGCGAATCCCGAGGTTCGCCGCCAGCGCCACGGAGTCGTCCACCGAGCCTTGGCTCGAATATGGCGAGGGCATCATGACTCCCAGGACATTTTCAGTACCCAAGGCTTCGGCGGCGATCGCCGCTGTGAGCGCGGAATCAATTCCGCCGGAAAGACCGAGCAGCGCCGATCGGAAACCGGTTTTGCGCGCGTAGTCGCGGACACCTAGGACCAGCGCATGCCAGATCTCAGCTTCCGGCTGGGATTGTTCGGATTCCAATCTTCCGGCCAGAATAGGATCAAGATCCACCAGCAGGAGGTCTTCGGCAAACCCCTTCGCGCGAGCCACCAGCTTGCCGCTTGCATCCACGGCGCTGCTGCGGCCATCGAAAATCAGATCGTCGTTTCCGCCGACGAGATTGGTGTAGAGGATGGGCCGGCCATGCTTCACCGCCAAATGGCTCAGCATCTTCTCGCGCAACTTCTGCTTGCCGGCAACGAAGGGCGACGCCGAAAGGTTGACGATTACCTCCGCACCGGCCGTGGCCAGTCTTTCAATAGGATCCATGGGATAGCGGGGCCGCTGCCAGAAGTCACGGTCATTCCAGACGTCTTCGCAGATGCTGATCCCGATTTTCCGGCCCTGCCACTCCAGAACATGAGGCCCGGGCGCAGGTTCGAAATAGCGGTCTTCGTCAAAGACATCGTAGGTGGGTAGAAGCGTTTTGTGAAAGGCCGCGATCTGGTTCCCGCCCGATAACAGCACGGCGCTGTTGCGCAAAGGGCGGCCGGTCGCCCCCGGATTTGCGGTGGCGGTTCCCACAAGAACGGCGGGCGCATTCGCCAACTCGCGAGCCAACTGCGCCAGCGTGGCGCTCGCCTTCTGGATGAAACCCTCATTCATCAATAGGTCTCGCGGCAGATAGCCCATGAGGCTGAGTTCCGGCGTGATCACCAGACTCGCGCCTTGGTGATCCGATGCCCGGACTCCATCGGCGATGAGCTTGGCATTGCCTTCCAGGTCGCCTACGGTAGTGTTGATTTGGAGTAAGGCGATATGCACAAAAGTGGAACGAGTCCCGTAGGTCAAGTATCGGTAAACATTCAGTATAAGGGCGGCGGCGGGCAGGGGGCAAACAAATCAAAAGCGCAAAGGGCGCCCGCCGCGCCACCAAACACGAATACGGGCTGCTAGGTTCGCGGCGGGCAGCTCCGTTTTGCGCGTGTTCCTCAAAAGCTCGCACAGGGCCGGCGCGGCCCACCAACCCGCCAGAAACTCGCGCATTTTCCGCCGCGCCGAGCTCCGTTGTGCGAGCGAGTTCCTTAGAAGCGCAAAGGCCGCGGAGGCGCGGCACCAAACGGGAAGAGACACGCAGGTCTTCAAGGCGCCGCCGGAGCTCCGTTTTGCGCGTGTTCCTCAAAAGCGCAAAGGCCGCGGAGGCGCGGCACCAAACGGGAAGGAACACGCGATCTTCAAGGCGCCGCCGGAGCTCCGTTTTGCGCGTGTTCCTCAAAGGAAAGACGTACAATCTTGGGTGTGATCACGCGACTGCTTCCCTTACTCCTGGCTTCTCTCATTCTGGTTTCCTGCGGACCCTCGGCCCCGCCCGCCACTTTCACTGATCTGGCACGCGACTACGTCTATACGTACCTTTCTTTGAATCCGTCCACGGCTACACAGGCCGGCTACCATACCCATCCCGGCATTCCGCTCGATGGCAAGATGGAAACCTTCAGTTCCACGGAACTGAATCAGTTGAAGGGTTTCCTCGATCAGTTTCAGAAACGGATCGACGGTGTGAAGGTCGTTCAGCTTTCCGCGGAAGAGCGGGCCGACTACGACATCCTCACCGCCCACCTCCAGCTCTCGCGGCTGGAGCTGGAGACGCTGCAATCCCACCGGCACAATCCCACACTCTATGTGGAACTGCTGGGCAACGCGATCTTTAGCCTGTATATGCTCGACTTTGCCCCGATCGAACAACGCTACGACGCCATCATTTCCCGGCTAAACATTGTTCCAGCCCTCCTGGAATCGGCGCAACGCAACCTGGCGGATGCACCCGAAATCTGGGTGAAAGTCGCCTTGCAGGAAAATGACGGCAATCACGAGATGCTCATCAAAACGCTGAAGGAGACCTGCCCGCCTTCTCGCCGCGTTTACTATGACCGTTCATCGGGCATCGCGCTGACCAAAATGCAGCGCTTTGACTCCTTTCTGGCAAACCGCCTCCGCAAGAACCAGGCCGGCTGGCGTTTGGGGAAAGAAAAGTTCGCTGCAAAGTTCAGGCTGACCCTCGGTCTGGATCAGACGCCGGAACAGGTTCTTGCCGATGCGGAACAGCAACTGGATGCCGTCCGGAAGGAGATGTTCAAGATTGCTGCGCCGCTCCACCAGAGGTTCTTTCCAGGGGCATCGCGGTCTGATCTGAACACCGTCGTAGGGCAGACTTTGCGCAAGATCAGCGAAACGCATGGTACGCGGGAGAGCTACATGGCCGATGCCGGCCGTGACCTGGAAGAGGCGCGGCAGTTTGTTCGTAAGAAAAATATTGTGGAGCTGCCCGCCAGTGACAACCTCAAAGTGATTGAGACTCCGGTATTCATGCGCGGCATATATTCCGTTGGCGGCTTCAATCCCGCGCCGCCGCTGGAGCCTGCGCTCGGAGCCTATTACTGGCTGACGCCGATTCCCGCCAGTTGGCCCGCCGCCCGCATCGATTCCAAACTCCGCGAATACAACTTCTACGGCTTGAAGCTGCTTACCATTCATGAGGCTGTGCCCGGCCACTATGTCCAGTTTGAATACGCCAACGGCATTGCATCCAAGACGCGGCGCCTGCTGCGCGCCCTGCTCGGCAACGGTCCCTACATTGAGGGGTGGGCCGTCTACGCCACCGAAACCATGCTCGATGAAGGGCTCCTCGATCACAGTCCGGAGCTGCGCCTCACCTTCATGAAGCAGCAGCTAAGGATGATCTCCAATGCCATCCTCGACATTCGCATGCACACAATGAACATGACCGATGAGCAGGCTATGGAGTTGATGATCCAGCAGACCTTCCAGGAAAAAGAGGAGGCCGAGGGCAAGTTGACCCGCGCCAAGCTCAGTTCCACCCAGCTATGCACCTATTTCACCGGCTGGCGCGAATGGCGCAGGCTGCGGGAAAAGGTGCAGAGGTCCCAGGGATCATCGTTCAACCTGGCCGCTTTTCATGAAAAGGCTTTGCGTGCCGGCGCAGTTCCAATGCCCGCCCTTACGCATCTGATGATGGCTCGGAACTAAGGGTCAACCGGCCCACGACCCAGAAAATTTTCAGACTGGCCAGAACGCACGCTTTGAGATTTCCGGACACTTTGTTCTCGCCCCCTCGTCGAACCGAGTAGCTGACCGGGAGTTCCAGCACCCGTAGCCCTTGTTGCACGGCGCGAACCTGCATTTCCACGGTCCAACCATAGTTTCTGTCGCGCAATCCCATGCGCCGCAGCGCGCTCCAGCGAATCGCCCGAAACGGACCCAGGTCGGAATAGCTGAATCCGAAGATCAATCGGATCATCCTGGTTGCCAGCCAGTTGCCGAGCCTCTGGTGCGGCAAAAGCGCCCCTTTTTCCGCCGTCCCGCTCACGCGGGAACCTAACACCAGGTCCGCGCGTCCGTCGTATATAGGTGACAGCAGATGTTCGGCCTCCGCTGGATCCTCGCTGCCATCGGCTTGCATGAAAACCACCGCTTCCACATCCGCCTCGATTGCCTCCATGGCCCGTAAACACGCGGTTCCGTATCCGCGCTCTTCCGTCCGAACAACCAGGGCGCCCGCCTGCCGGGCCACCTCCGAAGTGCGATCCGCGGACCCGTTGTCGGCGACAATCACCAGTGCAAACAGACCGGCTGGAATCCGTGCCAGCGTTTGCCCGATCACGGCCTCTTCATTTAAGGCCGGTATGATCAGCACAGCGGTTGCCTTGACCGGTGCGGGCATGCTATTTATCGGGTTCCCCTCCCATGGACGATAAACCACTTTTGACCCAGTCGAAGGGTATGCTGCTGGCCACGATGCACTGGATGCGTGATCTGTTGCTTTCTGTGCTCATCGCCATTCTAGTGATCCTGTTTGTCTATCAACCGGTGAAGGTGGAAGGCACCTCCATGATGCCATCTCTGGAGGACCAGGAACGCATCTTCATCAATAAATTTATCTACCGGTTCGGAATGGGCGACATTGGACGCGGCGACACGGTGGTCTTCTTCTATCCCGCCGATCCCAGTAAGTCCTTCATCAAACGCGTCATCGCCTTGCCGGGGGATCGTGTGCAGGTAGTCGATGGAGTGGTAATTCTGAATGGCCGCGCCCTGGAAGAGCCCTACGTGCCTGAGGCCTACCGGGACAGCCAGTCCGTTCCCGAGATTGTGGTTCCTCCCGACCACTTTTTCGTGCTCGGCGACCATCGTTCCTCCTCCAACGACAGCCGGTCCTGGGGTCCTGTCCATCGCCGCCACATTTACGGCAAGGCCGTCTTTATCTATTGGCCTCCCGAGAAGATGGGGCTGCTGCGCTAAGGCCCAATGCTGTTCATTTAAGCCAGTGAGAGTCGGATTTTTTGGCGCTTGCCGACGCTAATACGTGGGCTCCCTGATCGCCTTTCTCACAGAACGGACTTCACGTTCCTTTCGCTCACTTCCGCGAGTC
>ORMF011861842.1_pt1 | contig 14826 bp, 17 predicted proteins | sample 1779871 | NCBI WGS metagenome assembly ORMF01 (sample SAMEA104232316, study PRJEB22302) | groundwater metagenome | biome: forest; feature: aquifer; material: groundwater | place: USA | collected 2011-08-07 | depth 5.4 m | reverse complement strand
TGCTGCTGTTCGCGGCAGCCAATGTGCTGGTGCCGTTCGGCGCCGGCGCCGCCGGTTTCGCCGACAGCCGGCTCTACTCGGTGGTGTTCGTCCTCGTGGTCCTGTGGGCGCTCATCGCGCTGAACGTCGTGGGGCTCTCGGCCGGTAAGCGCCTTCAGAACCTCGGCAGCATCGCCACCTGGATCCCCGCCATCGTGCTGATCGGGTGCGGCGCGGCGGCCTTCGCCCTGTTCGGATCGGCCACCTCGTTCGCCCCGCGGGCGCTCGTGCCGCAAGACGACGTCTGGGGCACGGTGAGCCTCTGGTCGGCGATGTGCTTCGCGTTCTCGGGGTTCGAGATCGGATCGCTCGTCGGACAGGAGATCCAGGACGCGCGCCGCACGATCCCGATCGCGATCGGGATCTCAGGCCTCGTCGTGACGGCGATCTACATCCTGGGGTCGGTGTCGGTGCTGGTGGCGCTGCCCGCCTCGGCGCTCGCCGAACGCAGCGGCATCGCCGATGCGGTGGATCTCGTCACCGGCAGGCTGGGACTCACCGGCTTCGGGGCGCTCACCGGCGCGCTGCTCGCGTTCGGCTCGATCGGCGGCACGAGTTCGTGGGTGGCCGGCGCGGCCCGCATCCCGTTCGCGGCCGGCGTGGACCAGGCGCTCCCGGCGGTGTTCGCCCGCCTCCACCCGACGTACCGCACGCCGCACGCGTCGCTCCTCATCCAGGGCGCGGCGGCATCGGCGATCTTCCTCGCGAGCGTGTTCGTCACGCTCACCGGCAGCCGGACGAGCGTGCAGGAGGCCTACGACATCCTCGTGGACCTGACGATCCTGATCTACTTCGTGCCGTACCTGTACCTGTTCCTCGCCGCAATCCGGCTGCGCGCCGCCGAATCGCCGGACGTCTCCGAGTCGGCCACCTTCACCATCCCCGGCGGCATGCCGGTGCTGCTCGTCGTCGCCGGCGTCGGCTTCCTCGCCACGCTGATCTCGGTCGCCCTCGTCTTCGTGCCCCCCGCCGGCACCGAGAACGTGCTCAACTACGAGGCCAACATCGTCGTCCAGTCGGCGCTCATCCTCGGCATCGGGGCGGTGCTCTATCGGAGACGGCGGACGGCGTAGGACGATGGCGAACGGTTTCTAGTTTCTGGTTTCTGGTTTCTGGTTGGCGTCAGCCCAGGCGGTACAGCTTCAGGAAGTTGGCGTCGGGCGCGGACAGGTCGGGGCTGACGCTCACCAGGACGACCGAGGAGCCCGGGGCCACGGCGTCGCGGCTGCGGAGCGCCTCGCCGATGCGGGCGCCGGTCGTGCGCACGTCGCCGAGTTCCACCAGCAGCGGGATCACGCCCCAGGTGAGCGCCAGCCGTCGCGCCACCTCGGCGCGGTCGGTGGCGGCGTAGATCGGCACCGCGGGCCGGCGCGCGGCCAGGAGCCGCGCCGTCTTGCCGCCGCGGGTGACCGCGACGATGGCCTCGGCCGGCCCGCGGGTCGCGAGCGTCACGGCCGCCTCGCAGAGTGCGTCGGCGTGCCCGGGCACGTGCGCCACGGTCAGCGCCTGCGTGTTCCGCAGCGCGGGCACCAGCTCCGCCTCGCGGATGATCGTGTCGAGCGTCTGCACCGCCCGCACCGGGTACGCGCCCGATGCGGTCTCCCCCGCCAGCATGATGGCATCCACCCCGTCGTCGACCGCGTTCGCCGCGTCGCTCACCTCCGCCCGCGTCGGCCGCGGGTCGGTGCGCATCGACTCCAGGACCTGGGTGGCGACGATCACCGGCAGGCCGCGGGCCCGCGCCGACCGCGTGACCTCCTTCTGAATCCGCGGCACGCGCTCGAGCGGCACCTCGAGCCCGAGGTCGCCGCGGGCCACCATCACGGCGTCGCACGCGTCGTAGATCTCCTCCAGGCGATCGATGGCCTCGGGCCGCTCGAGCTTCGCGCAGAGCGGCAGGTCCGGCTGTCCCAGCTCGGTCGCAATCGCGCGCGCCTGGCGCAACACGGCGCCGGACTGCACGAAGCTGAGCGCGACGATGTCGACGCCGATCGAGAGGCCGAAGCGCAGGTCCGCCTGGTCCTTGTCGGTGAGCGTCGCCGCGGGCAGCGCGATGCCGGGCGCGTTGATGCCCTTGTGCTCGCCCAGCATCCCGCCGTCCACGACTTCCGTGACGATCTCGTCCGGCCGCGTCTCCACGACCCGCAGTTGCAGCCGCCCATCGTCGAGGAGCAGCGGGTCGCCGACCTTCACGGACGTGATGAGCGGCGCGAAGGTGGTCGACACGCGGTCGCGCGTGCCGGCGAAGTCGCCCGCCGCGATGCGCAGCGTGGCGCCTGGCGTGAGTTCGACCGGCCGGCCGTCCTCGAGCGCGCCGGTGCGGATCTTGGGCCCGCTGAGGTCCTGCAGCACCCCGACAGTACGCCCCGCGCGGGCGGCCGCGGCACGCACCTCGCCGACGGCCGCGGCGTGCGACGCGTGCGTGCCGTGCGCGAAGTTGAGCCGGAACACGTCGACGCCGGCCGCGACGAGCTGTTCGAGGATGTCGGGAGCCGAGGTGGACGGCCCGACGGTGGCGACGATCTTGGTCTGTCTCACCGAGCCAGTCTACAATCGCAGGCGTCATGGGCCAACTCATCGAGCCGCCGATCGACGAGTACGTGCGTGGCCTCACCGCGGTCGAGGACGAGCACCTTCGGCGCGTGGCCGGCGAGAGCCGGCGACTGCAACTGCCGCTGGTCGACGCGCAGACGGGCGCGCTGCTGCGGCTCCTCGCGCGCATGACCGGCGCGCGGCGCATCCTCGAGATCGGCACGGCGATCGGCTACTCCGCGCTGTGGATGGCCGCGGTGCTCCCGGACGACGGGATGCTGATCAGCATGGAGATCGACGCCACGCGGGCCGCCGGGGCGCGCCGCCACTTCGAGGAGGCGGGCGTCGCCGGCCGCACATCGGTCATCGTGGGCGATGCCTCGCGCTTGCTGCACAAGATGAGCGGCCCGTTCGACGTGATCTTCCAGGACGGCGACAAGCTGCTCTACTCGCCCATGCTCGACCGGCTCGTGACCATGCTCCGGCCCGGCGGCGTGCTGGTGTCCGACAACGTCCGGGGGGGCGGCGAGGCCGCCGCCGGCTTCGTCGCCGAGCCGCGCCGCTCGCCCGAGAGCGTCGAGGCGATTCGCGACTACAACGAGCGGCTCCGCGCCGACGCGCGGCTCGATACGCTGTTCCTGCCGATCGGCGACGGCGTGGCGGTGGCGGTGAAGAAGTAGCTGGCAGCGGGCGGCAGGCAGCGCGATGGAAGACGACGTGGACGGACGCGCGAGCGGGGAGACGACACGATGACGATCGACGCCTGGTTGCAAGCGGCCCTGGCCGACGCGGAGCGCCGCGAGCTGCCCGAGCTGAAACCGATCCTCGAGGCGCTCGCGAAATCCACCGCCGCACTCCGCGCCGCGGACTGGAACGAGGACGCGCGCCACGACGCGACCGAGGAGACACGCACGTGAAGGACGTCGCCCTGCTCTCGATGACGGACGCCGCTGCACGGCTCGCGCGTGGCGAGATCACCAGCGTGGCGCTCACCGAGGCGTGCCTCGCGCGAATCGCCTCGGAGGACCAGGCGATCAACGCCTTCATCACCGTGATGGGCGACGAGGCCCGGGCTGCTGCCAAGGCCGCCGACAAGGAGCGCACGGCCGGCCGCGCGCGCGGCCGGCTGCACGGCCTGCCGATTTCGGTGAAGGACCTCGTGGACCTCGGCGGCGTGCGCACGACCGCCGGCTCCGCCGTGCGGCGTGACGTCGTCGCGAAGCACGACGCGCCGGCGATGGCGGCCCTGCGCGATGCGGGCGTGGTGTTCGTGGGCAAGACGAACCTCCACGAGTTCGCCTTCGGCACGACCAGCGAGGACTCCGCCTTCGGCCCCACGAAGAACCCGCTCGACCTCTCGCGGTCACCCGGCGGCTCGAGCGGCGGGTCGGCCGCCTCGGTCGTCGCCGGCATGGCGCTGGCGTCGATCGGCACCGATACGGGCGGATCGATCCGCATCCCGGCCGCCGCATGCGGCCTCGTGGGGCTCAAACCGACCTTCGGCGAGCTGAACACCAACGGCGTCGTGCCGCTCAGCCACTCGATGGACCACCTCGGCCCGCTGGCGCGCACGGTCGCCGACGCCGCGATGCTCTACCGCGCGATGCGGCGCGTCGCCCTGGACGACCCGTGGCCCGCGCCGGCCTCGCTGTCGCACGTGCGGCTCGGCATCCCCCGCGGCTACTTCTTCGACCTGCTCGACTCCGACGTGCGGCAGCACGTCGAGGAGACAATCGCCCGACTGAAGCGGCAAGGCGTGACGTTCACCGAGGTGACGATCCCGCACGCGACGGATATCGCGCCGATCTACCTGCACACGGTGCTCGCGGAAGCGGCGGCGTACCACGCCGCCTCGCTCGAGCGGCAGCCGCAGGACTATACGCCGAACGTGCGGATCCGGCTCGAGATGGGACGCTACGTGCTCGGCGAGGACTACCTGCGCGCGCAACGGGGACGCCTGGTGCTGCGGCGCGAGGTGGACGCGGCGCTCGACGGCGTGCACGGCCTCCTCACGCCGAGCCTGCCGGTCGCCGCCACGCCGCTCGGGGCGGCGACCGTGCCAGTGGGCGACGCGACGGAATCGGTCCGCAACATCACGCTTCGCCTGACGCAGCCCTTCAACCTCACGGGGCACCCGGCGATCACCATCCCGTGCGGCCGCACCGCGACGGGCCTGCCGTCCGGCGTGCAGATCGCCGGCCCGCACGGCCGCACGGAGGCGCTCCTGCAACTGGCGAGCGCGTGTGAGCCCCACATCCGGAGCGGCATGTCGCGCGGCTGACGGGCATCCACGCCGTCGGTCGGGTGACCCCGGCACCCGCCGCCACCGTCGACGGCCCCGGCCCGATGTGCGAGACTGAACTCCCGATGCTCGCCCGCGTCTTCCACGCCTGGGAACACCATCTCGCGTCCGTCTCCACCGATCGCGTCGTCCGCCCGTTCGAATGGGGCCTCGACTGGCTTCCGGTCAACGGCTCGCGGCCCGACCCGCCGCCGCTCGAGCAGCTCGTGTCGTACTCACGCCGTGTGATGGCGGACACCGACGCGTTCTACAGACCGGAGCCGACCGGCGACTATCACTTCGCGCCCGCCGCGAAGGCGAGGCCGGGGAGCGAAGCCGGGCTCCTGACGTTCCCCAGCGCGCTCACCACGCCGCACCCGGAGAACGACGTCGTCTACGGCCGCTACTTCCCCGCGCGACCCGCGTGGGCCGCAGGAAAGCCGCGCCGCGCGGTCGTGGTGCTGCCACAGTGGAACGCCGATGCGGAGGGGCACATCGGCCTCGCGAGGCTCCTCGCCTACTTCGGGATGAGCGCGTTGCGGCTCTCGCTGCCCTATCACGATCGGCGCATGCCGCCCGAACTCGGCCGCGCCGACTACATCGTCAGCGCCAACCTGGGCCGCACACTCGAAGTCTGCCGGCAGGCGGTGCTGGACGCGCAGCGGGCGATTGCCTAGCTGGCAGGGCAGGGGGACGAGCGGATCCGGAGCCCCCGCACGAGCCTCGGCTCCTGCCTCGCGCTGCTGACCGCCGCGCACGAGCCGCGCATCGGCGCCGCCGCGCTGAACCACGTCTCGCCGTATTTCGCCGACGTCGTGTGGCGGGGCCTGTCCACGCGCCACGTGCGGGCAGGCCTCGACGGCCACGTCACGCTCGACCAGCTCCGCGAGGTCTGGGCGCCGATCAACCCGATCAACTACTTCGAACGCATGCGCCCGAAGCGGTCGCTGCTCGTCTACGCCCGTTACGACCTCTCCTTCCCCGTCGATCTCTCCCGGTTCCTCATCGACGAGTTCCGCCGACGCCAGGTGCCGCACGACGTGGCGGTGCTGCCGTGCGGCCACTACAGCACGGGCAATGCGCCGTTCAAGTTCATGGACGGGTACGTGCTGGTGAGATTCCTGTATCGGAACCTGTGACTAGAGGTATTTGAGGAGGCCGGCGAACGCCGTGTAGAGGACCGAGGCGAGTTCGCGCACGAGCGGCGACACCTCGCCTTCGTCGATGGCGTTGGCGATCGTGACCGGGTCGCTGAGCATCAGCCAGATCGTCGCGCCGGCGACGAGCGCGCACACGAAGCCGATGAGGCCGACGACGCTGACACTCCACCCGCCAAGCTCGGCATCGTCCGTTCGGGTGTCGATTGGAACTTCGGGCACGGCGGCGCCTCGCGGAGGTTCCCGGCGCGGGTCAACAGGTCTAGCCTACCACCCCCACCGTTGGACGGCGCACCCGCGCAAATGGTTCGCCTGCCCGTGTCGCCTCGCCGGCGTTTCGTGTGCGGGTGTCCGGCCTGGCACTCCAGGACGATCTTACCGAACTGGCCGGCCTCTTCGAGCCGGCGGTGCGCCTCGGCCGCATCGGCCAGCGGGAACGTGCGGTCGACGACGGGCGTGAGCTGCCCACCGAAGAAGAACTGGGCCGCGCGGAGCAGTTCGCCTTTGGTGCCCATATAGGACCCGAGTACCGAATCTGCTTCGCGAACAGCACGCGCAGGTCGATGCGGCCGTCGTCGCCGGTGGTGGCGCCGCAGGTCGTCGGCGTCGTGGTCGATCGCGCGGACGCCCGCACGCGCACGACGACGTCACCCGGCGCGGGAATCGGATCGGGCGCGTCCTCGTAGTGCAGGACCTCCGGCCCGTCATGCTGATGGAATCGTGTCGCTTTCGCGGAAAGGATTCTCGCGCGGCGGCGAACGTCGCTCGGCTAGATCGGCTGAAGGACGATGGGCTCGCCGAGGCCGAGCGCCGGGAGCCTGGGCAGCACCACCGCCGGGTCGCCGACGATGAGCGTGACGAGCCGCGCGGGGTCGATGTACTGCGAGGCCACGCGCGCGATCGTGTCGGGGTCGACGGCGTTCACGCGCGGCACGAACTGCTCGAAGTAGTCGTCGGGCAGCGCGTACAGGACCAGTTGCGCCACCGACCGCGCCACCTGCTCGGTCGTCTCGAAGCCGCGCGGGTAACCGCGCGTGAGCGTGGTGCGCGCGAGCGACAGCTCCGCGGGCGCCACCGGGCGGCGCCCGCGGATGGCGTCGAGTTCCTCGAGCGCGTCGCCGATGGCCTCGGCGGTCACCGCGGACTGCACGCTCACCTGCAGCACGAAGGGACCGGGGCCGCGCCGGAATTCGAACCAGGTGCGCGCGCCGTAGGTGTAGCCCTTCTCCTCGCGCAGCTTCAGGTTGACGCGGCTGACGAACTGGCCGCCGACGACCGCGTTCAGCACGAGCAGCGCGTGGTAGTCGGGCGTGTCGCGCGAGACCGACACGTGGCCGATCCGCAGCTCCGACTGCGCCGCGCCCTCCCGGGCGACGATCGCCAGCCGTTCGGGCGCGACGATCGGCGGCGCGACGAGCAGGCCGTCGTGCCGGGCGGTGCCCGGATCCGCCCCCGGCGCCCACGTCCCGAACGCGTGCTCCACGAGACGCCGCATCTCATCGTGGCTCGTCGCGCCGACGACGATGATCGTGACGCGCTCCGGGCGGTAGACCGAGTCGTGGAACCGCACCACGTCCTCGCGCGTCATCGCGCCGAGCGACTCGTCGCTCCCGAGCGACAGGTGGCCGTAGGGATGATCGCGGTAGAGCAGGCGCGCGAACGACCGGTCCGCCACCGCGGGCGCGAGGTCGCGCAGTTGCACGAGGCGGTCGAGGCGGAGCCGCCGGACCCGGGCGAGATCCTCCTGCCCGACGCGCGGCCGCACGACCATGTCGGCGAGCAGCGTGGCGCCGTCGGCGGCGAACCGCGTCAGCGTCGTGAGCGTGAACGACGAGGCGTCGGCCCCCACGTCGGTGTCGAACTCCGCGCCGATCCGCGCCAGCGCCTCGTGCATTTCGATCGCGGACCGGTCGCCCGATCCCTCGTCGAGCATGTCCGCCGTGATCGACGCGAGGCCGTGCCGCTCGGCTGGATCCGATGCGGACCCGTCACGCGCGAGCAGCATGAAGGTGATGACCGGCACGCTCGGGTGCTCCACCGTGCACAGGTGGAGGCCGTTCGGCAGCACCGAGCGGGCGACGGCGGGGAAATGGAACGCCGGGTCGGGGCCGACCTCCGGGAGCTTCGAGCGATCGACGAGCGTCACGACACCACCACCGGAACCGACCCGGGTACGGCCAGATCGTGCTGCCCGCGCGGCACGACGCTGAGCACCACGCGGCGGTCGTTCGCGAGCCACCGGCGCGCTGCGCGGCCGAGCGACGCCGCGTCCGCCCGGCGGTAGCGTGCGAGGTCGGCCTCGAAGTAGCCGGGATCCCGCGCGAACACGTTGTACGCGTTCAACTGGTCTGACTTGCCGCCGAAGCCGCCGACGGTCTGGAGCCGGTACATGAAGTGCGCCTCGGCCTGCGCTTCCCCGCGCTGCACTTCGGCGGGCGTGGGACCGTCCGCCGCGAGCGTTGCAATCTCCTCCGACACCGCGCGCTCGATCTCGCCGAGCGTGCGGCCCGGCGCGGCGGTGACCACGACCTGGAAGAAGCTGGTCAGCTCGCGCGAGTTCTGGAACGCCCCGACGTCGGTCGCGAGCCGCTGCTCGTACACGAGCCGCCGGTAGAGGCGCGAGGTCTTGCCGTTGGCGAGCAGGTCGGCGACGAGATCGAGATCCGCATCGTCGGCCGCGAACATCGCCGGCGAGTGCCACGAGATGTAGAGCCGCGGCAGCTCGACGCGATCCTCGAGCCGCAGCCGCGCCTCGCCGTCGAGCGCGGCCGGCCGCAGCGCGCGATCCGGCACCGCACCGCCCGGAATCTCGCCGAAGTACCGCTCCGTCAGCTCGAACGCCCGCGCCGTGTCGATGTCGCCCGCGATCGTCAGCGACGCGTTGGCCGGGTGATAGTAGGTGCGGAAGAACGCCTGCACCTCGTCGAGCGTCGCCGCCCGCAGATCCTCGGCGGCGCCGATCGTGGTCCAGTGATACGGATGGTCAGGCGGAAACAGCGCCGCGACGGTCGCCATCACCGCCATGCCGTACGGACGGTTCTCGTAGTTCTGCCGCCGTTCGTTGAGCACGACATCCCGCTGGTTCCGGAACTTCTGCTCGGTGAGCGCGGGCAGCAGGTAGCCCATACGGTCGGATTCCATCCACAGCGCCAGATCCACGGCACTCTTCGGCACGACCTCCCAGTAGTTGGTGCGGTCGGTGTTGGTCGATCCGTTCAGCAGCGCGCCGGCTTCCTGCAGCGGCGGGAAGAAGCCGGAGTCGTGGTGCTCGGAGCCCTCGAACATCAGGTGTTCGAACAGGTGCGCAAAGCCGGTCCGCCCGGGCCGCTCGTTCTTCGACCCGACGTGATACCAGACGTTGACGGCGACGATGGGCACGTGGTGATCTTCATGCACCACCACCTGCAGTCCGTTGGGGAGCGTGCGCTCAGTGTAGGGAATCGTCACGGGAGACGCCTTGGATCGTATCGACAATCGGCCGGCACGTAAACGGGAAACGACCGCGTGGTGGATGCTCGCCGTGCTCGCCACCGCCGAGTTCCTCGGCATGACACTGTGGTTCTCGGCGACGGCCGCCACGCCGGCGCTGACCGCCGAGTTCCACTTCTCCGCCGCCGGCGCCGCGTGGCTGACGATGGGCGTGCAGCTCGGCTTCGTCGTCGGCACGCTCGCCAGCGCGCTCCTCAACCTGCCCGACGTCATCAACCCGCGACGGCTGTTCGCGATCGGCTGCGTCGTGGGCGCCGTGGCGAACGCCGCGGTGCTGCGCGCGTCGGGACCGGCCGAGACAATCGTGCTGCGGCTGCTGACCGGCGCGGCGCTCGCGTGCGTGTATCCGCCCGGGATGAAGATCGCCGCCGGCTGGTTCGTCGAGCGGCGCGGCTTCGCGCTCGGCCTCCTGATCGGCGCGCTCACGCTCGGCAAGGCGTTCCCCTACCTGCTGGAATCGATGCTCGGCGAGGTGACGTGGCGTGAGCCGATGCTCGTCGCCTCGGGCCTCGCGCTCGTCGGCGGCGCCCTGGTCCTCGCGGTCGTGCGCGATGGACCGTACGTGGCGGCCACCGCCCGGTTCGACGCGCACGCGATCGGCCGACTGTTCCGTTCGCGCGGCGCCCGCGACGCGACGTTCGGCTACCTCGGGCACATGTGGGAACTCTACGCGATGTGGACGTGGATTGCCGTCTACGCCACGGCGAGCTTCGCGACGCGCGATCCGGGCGGCGCGGCGCACGCCGGGTCCATCGCGGCGTTCCTCGCGATCGGCAGCGGCACGGTCGGGTGCGCGCTGGCCGGCTGGCTCGCCGACCGCGTCGGCAAGGCGCGGATCGCCACGATGGCGATGTGGACGAGCGCGGCCTGCGCCGCGCTGACCCCCGTCGCGTTCGGCGCGGCGCCGATCGTGCTCTACGCGCTGGTGATGGTGTGGGGATTCGCCGTGGTGGCCGACTCAGCGCAGTTCTCGGCGCTGGTGTCGGAATACTGCGACCGCGAGCACGTCGGCACGGCGCTCACCGTGCAGACGTGCCTCGGGTTCCTGCTGACGATCGTCACGATCCGGGTCGTGCCGCTGCTGGCGGCCGAAGTCGGCTGGCGCTGGGCCTTCCTGCTGCTCGTGCCAGGCCCGCTCGCAGGAATCCGCGCGATGCGACCGCTCGTCGCACAAGCCTCAAGCCCCAGGCCCCAGGCCTGAGGCTCGGGGCCTGAGGCTTGGGGCTTGGGGCTTGGGGCCTATTTCCTGATCTCCCCGCACTCCAGCATGCTCGTGCCGTAGTACGGGTTCTTGATGAGCGTGCCCTTCTGCAGCCACGGCTTCTTCACCATGGGGCAGTAGGCCACCTTCACGTCGGTGCCGAGCGGTGCCCTGGTCGAGTCGGCGTACGCGACCATCGCATCGCTGAGCGCGCCGAAGGCGGCGCGCGCCGCCTTCAGGTCCGCCGCCGTGCCGAGGTCCTTTGCCGCCGCGGCGATCTTCGCGGCCGGCTGGCCGAGCGCCGTGGCCGAGGTGGCCATCGCCGCCGCATTCTGCTTCACACCATCGAGAGTGTCGGACACCAGCGCCTGCTGGATCTTCAGATACGGATCGACCATCGCCGCGAGATCCGCGGCGAACCCGGCCTGCGCTCCGGCCGCCATCACCACGAACAGGAATGCGATCCTCGTCAGCCGTTTCATGATGCCCTCGCCTCAGCGAACCGGAATGAGCGGAATCTTGCCTTTGTTGGCCTGCGCCGTCCGATACGCGATCTTCGCGATCTCCGCGGCGACCCGCTCCGCGACGATGAAGAACGCGCGCGCCGCCGGCGATTCGGGCTCCGACATCACGACGGGATGGCCCGAGTCGCCCCCCTCACGAATCGGCTGGTAGAGCGGCAGCCGCCCGAGGAACGGCACGCTCATCTCCCCCGCCATCTGCTCGCCGCCGCCGTGGCCGAAGATGTCGGCCTCGTGGTGGCAGTTCGGGCACGCGTAGTACCCCATGTTCTCGACCACCCCGAGCGGGGTGATGTTCAGCTTCTGGTACATGCGCACCGCGCGCCGGCTGTCCGCCAGCGACACCTGCTGCGGCGTCGTCACCACCACGGCCCCGACGACCGGCACGGTCTGGCTCAGGCTCAGCGCGATGTCGCCGGTGCCGGGCGGCATATCGACGATCAGGTAGTCGAGATCCGTCCAGGCGACTTCCTTGAAGAACTGCTGCAGCGCGCCGTGGAGCATCGGCCCGCGCCAGATCACGGCCTGGTCGTCGCCGGCGAGGAACCCCATCGACACCGCCTGGAGGCCGTGCTTCTCGGCGGGGATGATCTTCTGGCCGTCGGTCTTCAGCTCGGCCTTGAGGCCGAGCATGATCGGGATGTTCGGCCCGTAGATGTCGGCGTCGAGGATCCCGACGCGCGCGCCGAACTTCACCAGCGCGAGCGCGAGGTTCACCGAGACGGTCGTCTTGCCGACACCGCCCTTGCCCGCGCCGACCGCAATCACGTTCTTCACGCCTGGCAGCGGCGGGCGACCGGTCTCGGGCTGCATCGCCGACTTCACGTTCGATGCCACCGTGGCCTGTACGTCCGTCACACCCGCCACCGCGCGCACGGCGGCGTCAGCCTGCGCCCGGATCTGCTCCTTCGCCGGCCCGATGGGCGTGGGCACTTCGACGGTGAACGCGACGCGGCCGCCGTCGATCGTCAGGTGCTTGACGCAGCCGAGTGTGACAATGTCCTTGTGGAGGTCGGGATCCAGCACTCCGCGAAGCGCGCCGAGGACGGCGGCCTGATCGAGACTGAGCATGGCGGGTAGCTTATCAGAGCGACGGAATCCCCTGATCCCCGGGGTGCTCTTCGAACAACCGTCTCCCGTCCGGTGTGAGCAGTACCCAGGCGGCGTAGATCCCGAGGGCGGTGCCGAACGGCAGCAGGACGCAGTTGAGTACGGCGAGGCTGAGTGCCAGCGTGCGGCCCCACGGCTCGTGGCGCCGTGTCTTGGTGCCGCACCAGAGATGCACCGTCCCCCACATCAGTGACAGGACGCCGACGACGACGAACGTCGCGGCGGTGACGCTGGCCGCAAGGCCGAAGCCGCCGCTGGCCGGCTGGGCCGGGGCCCAGGCGATCGTCGCGGCGCCGGCGGCGAGGATCAGCAGCGCCGTGCCGGCCAGCACGAAGAGGCCGCCCCAGAGCGAGTAGAGGATGGCGAGGAAACGGACGTGGCGCTCCACCGCTCAGCCGACCGTGACGTGGAGTTCGACGAGGATGGGTGGTTCGTGGCGCGGGGCGACGCTGAAGCGGAACCGCGACCCGTCGGCGACGCCGGCGGGCACCGACACCCGCACCTGGTGCCTCCGCAGCGAGTGGCCGTAACCTCCGCAGCGGGCGCACGGCTCGGTCCATGTCTCGCCGCGGCCGCCGCACGCGCCGCACAGGCTGCGCACCGGAACGTCCACCGGGAAGACGGTGCCGCGGCTCGCCTCGACCCGCGTGAGGCGGAGTTCGACGCGGAGCGCGGCGGCACCCTCGGCGGCCTCGAACGCGTCGCGCATGCGCTCGACGGCGGCGGTCACTGCCGGAAAATCGATCGCGATCTCATCGCCGAACACGGCCGCGCGCACGTCGGGTTCGTGCGCCGGCGCACACGCCACCGCGATGTCGGCGCCGTCGTCTCGTCGCCGGTACGACCTGTCCATTCGTGTTCGGTCCTGGCACGGCACGCGCACCGTGCTGCTACGATAGGAGTGGCATCGGACCTTGTCAAGGCAACCGCGCACGGCGCGCGGTTCGACCGTGACGGCCACGCCTTCACATGCCGAACCGCAAGGAATGCCCGATGTGCGGCGAGACGATGCGGCTGGTCGTGCGCGAACACATCGACCGGGTGCCGGGCACGTCCGAACAGAAGCGCACCAGCACGACCGAGTGGGTCTGCCCCGAGTGCGACTACTTTGAGGAGGCCGACGAGGAAGGAACCGCGGGCTGAGGTTGGCGGCGCCTGGCGGCGCCACGACCGGATGCTAGCGGGCGCCGATGGTCAGCAGCAACTCGCGGCGCAGGGTGTCCTCGAACTCCTCGTACTTCAGCGCCGCTTCACACTCGTCGCACAATACTTCGAGGATCGCCGGCCGGCTCTCTTCCGACACCTCGACGCGGCTGTCTTCCAGATGGACGACGTGCATCTGCAGGGTCTTCACCAGGAAATTCCGGTCGTTGCCACAATTCGGGCAGGTCAATGCCAACGCTGGCTCCTCTCTTCTCTTTCGGCAGCAGGTCGCGCCTGATTCCCTAGAATTGTATGGGACCGCTCAGGCGCGACGCAATGGAAAGTTGGGCGCCGGGAACGGATTGCGGGGCCGCGGCGCGCGAAATGGCCGCCAATCCGCCACCTGCGGGTGGGGCTAGAACTCGTCTTCCGGTTCGTCGATCTCGTCGATTTCGGTGGGGTGGCCCAGTCGGATCACACGGCCGATCTGATGCTCCGTGTCGAGACAGTGCGGCCCGCGCGCTTCCACCAGCTCCACCTCGACCTCCACCTGCGGGACGCGGTACACGGCCGCGACGCACCCGCACGGCAGGCTCTCGAAGCTCTGGAACTGGAGCGACTTCAGCGAAGTCCGCGTCGTGGCCGGAGCGGTGGTCATCGTCATCTTTTGACTGTCAGCCGGCTCGCCCGGCTTGTCCGGCTCCGCCTGGCGTGTCCGCCACCCCATCCCGTCCACCCGATCCCGATAACACAGCATACCACCCGGCACTCGCGCGACGGCCGTCAATCGGGCGGCCAGGCGCCGCCTGCCGCCCGCCATATCCCGATCACCGCGGATAGATGAGCCGCCCCTCGATCGTGGCATCCGGAAACAGCGCCTCCACGGCCTGCCGGTACACCGCGAGCTGATCGGTGTGCTCGGGTCGCGGCGCGCCGGTCTTGAACTCGAGGATCACCAGCCGGCCATCGGGTTGCCGCACGAGGCAGTCGATCGTGCCGCGCAGGACAACGTCCTCGCCCGGCGTGGCCGCCGCGGGCGCCGCCACGCGCAGCGAGAACGGCACCTCGTGGAACAACGCGCCGGACGCGAGCAGCTCGCCCACCTCCGGCTGTCGCCGCATGCGATCCCAGGTGCCGACCGCGCGCGCCACCACCGCCAGGTCGTCGATCGCGGAGCGCTCGATGTCGGTCAGCAACGCGGCGGCCAGCGTGGGCGCCGCCGCGCTGTCGAGATCCGCCGGTGCGTGCTGGAAGAGCCGGTGCACGAGCGTCCCGGCGAGCTGCGCCTCGTCGTCGGCGCTCCCATGCCGTGCGGGATCGGGCCGCGTGGCGGCGAGCGCCTCCACGATCGAG
>ORMF011623662.1_pt1 | contig 14826 bp, 8 predicted proteins | sample 1779871 | NCBI WGS metagenome assembly ORMF01 (sample SAMEA104232316, study PRJEB22302) | groundwater metagenome | biome: forest; feature: aquifer; material: groundwater | place: USA | collected 2011-08-07 | depth 5.4 m | reverse complement strand
GGGTCGGTGAACCAGATCGAGCGGTCGGACTTGCAGACGATGTCGTTCGGCGAATTGAGGCGCTTGCCCTCGTAGCGGTCGATCAGCGTGATCACCCGTCCGTCGTACTCCGTGCGCGACACCCTGCGGCCGCCGTGCTCGCAGGTAAGCAGCCGGCCGCGGCGGTCGCGCGTGTTGCCGTTGGCGTACCCCGAGGGTCCGCGGAACACGCTCATGGCGCCGGTTTCCTCGTCCCAGCGGAACATGCGGTTGCCGGGGACGTCGCTCCAGACGAGGCTGCGCGTGTCGCCGAGCCAGACCGGACCCTCGGCCCAGCGGAAGCCGGTCGCAAGCCGTTCGACCTTGGCGAGCGGCAGGCGGTAACGGCCGAAGGATTCGTCCACCACGACGACGGCCGGATCGGGGTAGCGCGGGCTGGGTTGCCAGTCGGGTGCACTCATGGTTCCATTATTTCATGCGCGGATACCTGAAACGACCGGACTGCAGCATCTACTACGAGACCGCGGGCAGCGGGCCGGCACTGGTGTTCGCCCACGGCCTCGGCGGCAACCACCTTTCCTGGTGGCAGCAGGTCGCGCATTTCGCGGCGCGCCACACCTGCGTCGTTTTCGCCCACCGCGGCTTCAACCCGTCGAGTGCGGTACCGGGGTCATCGGCGCCGGATGCGTTCGCCGACGATCTGGCGGCGCTGATCGAGGAGCTGCAACTGCAGGACGTCCGGCTGGTGGCGCAGTCCATGGGAGGCTGGACCTGCCTCGACTACGCGCTGCGTTTTCCGTCGAAGGTCCGCGCCCTGGTGATGGCCTGCACCTCGGGCGCGGTCAATCCCGCCGGCGTCGCCGGGTTCGGCCAGGCGGAGTTCGAGGGCTGGCTGCGGCGCGCCGCCGAAATTGCCGCGGATCTCGACTCGCGCGACATCCTCGCGGCGAGCGGCGAGCGGATGGCGCGCGAGCAGCCGGCGCTGGCGCTGCTTTACCGCCAGATTTACCAGCTGACGCCGGCGGATTTCCGTACCGCGGTGCGCGGCCGCATTCGGCAGATGCGGGATCGCCCTGCGGCGCTGCTCGCCAGGCTGCCGATGCCGGTGCTGTTCCTGAACGGCGTAGAGGACTGCGTGTTTCCGTCACCGGCAGGCCCGGGGCTCGCCGCGCTTGCACCCAGGGGCCGTGCGGTGTGCGTGCCGCAGGCGGGCCATTCGGTGTATTTCGAGCGGCAGGCCGAATTCAACCGCATCGTGGACGAATTTCTGCAGGCAACCTGAAGGTTCAGACATGAAGACGATATTGATTACGGGCGCCGCGGGCGACGTCGGCACGCACCTGCGGCGGGAATTGGCGGGAAAGTATGTGTTGAAGGTCTCCGATCTCCGTCCGTTGAAAAAAATAAACAAGGAAGAAAAATTCGTTCATGCAGACATCGCGAAATTCTCCGATGCCCTACGTATCACGAAGGGTGTGGATGCCATCGTGCATCTGGGTGGATATTCGGTCGAAGGTCCCTGGGAGGGGATACTCAGCGCCAACATCGTCGGCTGCTACAACGTCTTCGAGGCGGCGCGCCGTAATGGCGTCAGGCGGATCCTTTTCCCGACCTCGAACCATGCGGTCGGCTACTACCGGCGCGACCGGACCATCGACCACCGCGTCTATCCGAAGCCCGACAGTCGTTACGGCGTCTCCAAGGTCTTCGGCGAGGCGCTCGGCAGCCTCTACGCCGACAAGTACGGCATGGAGGGGTTCTGCATTCGCATAGGCAACGTCGGGCCGGTACCGATCGACAAGCGCAGACTTTCGATCTGGTTTTCGCCTCGGGACCTCGCGCAGCTGGTGACCATCGGCATCGAGCATCCCGGTATTCGTTTCGAGATCGTCTACGGCGTGTCGAAAAACAAGCGCAGCTGGTACGACAACTCGAACGCCTACCGGCTCGGTTACAAGCCGCAGGACGATTCCGAGGCGTACGCGGCGGAAGTGCTGGCGCGGGAGAAATCGGGCGGCGACCCCAGGGCCGAGACCTACCAGGGTGGCGCCTTCGTGGTCGCGGAGGAGATCCCGAATCCGGCGCCGCTGCCGAAAAGAAAATTCACCAGCAGGAAAGGCAAGTGAGTTCGCGCAAACCTCGGCTCGCCGTTCCGGCAGGCGAGGTCGAGGGCGAATTCCTGCAGGCGATCTGAAACCCGCGCTTCTCCCGGAGCAAGCGACGCTGGGGAAGCGCACCACGAAACGCAAGTAGACGACGGAGGGCCAAATGAACCAGCCTGCGGCGAAGGGGCAATACGATTTCAGCGACCGGAGCAAGTACGACGCGCTGATGGAGGTCATGCGCTATCGGATGACCGTGCGCGCCTTCGATCCGGGCTACGCGATGCCGCGCGAGCACTACGAAATGATCCTCGAGGCGGCGCGCCACAGTCCTTCGGGCGCCAACGCTCAGCCCTGGCATTTCATCGTCATCACCGACCCGGACCTGAAAAACAGGATCATGGAGTACTTCCGTGAAGAGCAGATCGTCCGGGCGAAGCTCAAAATGAAGTTTCCGACCCCCGATTACCGGGGGCTCGCGACGGCGCCGGGCTTCGTCGTCATCGCCAGTGATTTCCGCTGGGTGAAGGCGTTTCCCGTCCTGAACGACGGCTCCGAGCTCGACAGGATGTACAAGGAGAACGCCGAGCGCATTCTGCTGCAGAGCGTGGCGGCCGCCACCATGTCGGCCCATCTCGCCGCCGCCGCCCTCGGCTACAACGTGTGGTGGGTGACCGCGATCGGGCAGGAAAAGGCGCAACGCGCGATGAAGCCCCTGCTCGGGATCCCGGATGAACTCTCGGTGCTCGACATCATGTGTTTCGGGCCGCCCGCCAAGCCGCCCTACAAGCGGTGGAAGAAGAGCCTCGGCGACATCGTCAACTGGAACAAATTCGACCCCGCCCACTTCATGACCGACGCGCAGATCGACGAATGGATCGCGACCACGCGCCACAAGGTGATGTACAAGGACGCGCAAAACGTCGACTGACCAGGCTGCGGTCCGCGTACAGCGCGCCAGCTGTCAATTCGTTGGTGGCCGGTTCGAATCCGGCTCGGCCTGCCAAATGCACAAGGGCTTGGCTCCGGTCAGGCCTTTTTCTTTTCGCAGCGGCGGAATCGTGACCGGAATCGGATTTCGGGCACGTTTACATTCGATTCTCGCCGCGGCGACTGCCGTTTGCCCGGTCATGCATATGGCGTAGTGCTCGACCCTCGCCCGCGGCGTCCAGCCGCCCACGCACATGCCATTGACAGGGCGGTGGCCGACCCATAAAATTTATAGGTGGCGCAAATCCTGCCGCTGGCAATGAACGACGAAACCTTGCGGCGGAAGATATCGGCGATTGCGCGGGAGTCGCTGCACTCGGCCGCACCCAGGGTGATCCTGCTCCCTCATGCCAGGCAGCGAATGAGGAAGCGGAAGATATTGCTGACACAGGTGTACGACGCGCTCATTCGCGGTGTCGTGGTCGAGCATGCGCACCGCGATATCAAGGGTTGCTGGAAGTGCACCTTGAGTCATTTGACTGCAGGAGATCGAATTAAGGTGGCAGCGGCTCTGTGTCTGGCCGACGACGGCGAGATCGTTGTCGTCATTACCGTGATGAACTGAGGGAAACCATGTATCACTACATCGAATCCGGCCTGCAGAACGTCTGGCTGACCAGCGGGTACGTGGTCCGCAAGACGCCCTATGGGAAAGGCGTGTCCATTCAGGACGTGGCGGGCCTGCACAAGGCCATCTGCAATGCAATCGCGAGGAAGCCGAGCCTGACGGGCGCGGAACTGCGATTTCTCCGCAAGGAAATGGGGATGTCGCAGAGCGCCCTCGCCAGGCTCCTCGGTACCTCCGAGCAGAACGTGTCGCTTTGGGAGCGCCGGGGGCGAATCCCGAGGACCGGCGACAGGCTCGTCAAACTGATTTGCCTCGAATACATCAGGGCCGACGTGAAGATACGCGAGCTGATCGATCGCCTCAATGAGCAGGACGTGAAGGCGCAGGAGAAGCTTCGCTTCGAGCACGTCAGGACCTGGAAGGAAGCGGCTTGAAAGCGCAGCAGTGAAACATTCACGGCTTCACGGGCACAGCTTCGGTTAGGCGCCGCGGTGGCGGTCGATCTACGAGGCCAACGCAGTGAACAGCAGGCACCCGCGATGTCCAACTGTTGCTATCGCCTGCACATTGAATGTCAAAAAGCGACGCAGAAGAAAACACTCGTAGACAACACCGCAACTCTCTACGGCCTTTGAACAAAGGTTGACCTGTCGAAAGCATGGATTGGACGGGCGGATAAGCAGGCGGAAATTTCCGTAAATTTTGCTTTCGCATTGCCCTCCCTTCGGTGGTAGCGTTGCCGGCAACCATCCGGTTCATCGGAGGTGGTGTGCGCGTGGGGGAGGGGGAGAGCGCGGCTTGCGTTGCGGCGGCAGATTTCGTCTGGCTGCTGGGCAATCTTTGCCGCTTCCATGGCGTGGAGTTCGATCACCAGCGCCTGCGGCAGCAGTTTCCACCGCCCTGCGCGCGCGAGACGATCCATGAAGCCGCGCGCGCGCTCGGACTCGAGACGGGCGAACTTGCCACCACTTCGTTTGGGCCGGAGGTTCCGCTTCCCGCCGTCGCCTTTCTTCGGGCGCAGGACGGTGGACTGAAGCCGGCCATCCTCGCCCGTCGCGAGGATGAACAGCTCGCGTATCTGCTGCCGGGTGAGCCGGAGCCCGCGTTGATGCCGCTCGCGGAATTGGCGGCCCGCGTTCATCCCGTTCTGCTGCTCGCCTCGCGCAAGGCACCGGGTGACCGGAATATCGCCGGCTTCGCGGAAGAGAAGCGCACGTTCGGTTTCCGCTGGTTCGTGCCTGAGCTCGCTCGCCACAAGGAGATCTGGCGTGACGTGCTTCTGGTGTCCCTCGCCATCCAGCTGGTCGGCCTCGGCATGCCGCTCGGCACGCAGGTGATCGTAGACAAGGTGGTCACCCACCAGACCCAAAGCACGCTGGTCGCCATTGCCATCGGCCTCGCGATGTTCCTCCTCTTCAACGCGGGGATGACCTGGATGCGCCAGTACCTGCTCATCCACACCGGCAACCGCGTGGATGCGGTCCTCGCGGCCGAGGTGTTCCGGCATCTGTTCCGCCTCCCGGTGCCGTACTTTGAGCACCGCCCCACCGGCGTCACGGTCGCGCGGTTGCACGGGGTCGAGACGATCCGCGAGTTCATCACCGGCGCATCGGTCTCGCTGATGCTGGACCTGCCGTTCCTCGTCATCGTGCTCGGCATCATGTTCTGGTACAGCTGGCAGCTGACCCTGATCGCGCTCGGCGTGGTGACGCTGCTCGCTGCGCTCAGCGTTCTGGTCACGCCGGTACTGCGCGACCGGCTGAACCGGCAGTTCATGCTCGGCGCGCGCAACCAGGCCTTCCTCACCGAGTACGTGTCGGGCGTCGAAACGGTGAAATCGCTGCAGTTCGAGCCGGTGCTGGAGCGCCGCTACGGCGACTATCTCGCGTCCTATCTCGCCGCGAGTTTCGGCACGCGCCAGCTCGCCAACAGCTACAACGTGATCGCCAACGCGCTCGAACAGATCATGACCCTCGCCATCCTCGTAATGGGTGCGCTGCTGGTGATGCGCGGCGACGGCTTCACCATCGGAATGCTGGTCGCCTTCCAGATGTTCGCCGCGCGCATGTCGCAGCCGATGCTGCGAATCGCCGGGCTTTGGCAGGAGTTCCAGCAGGCGAACATCGCTGTGCAGCGGCTCGGCGACATTCTTGATGCGCCCGCCGAGCCGCATTCGCTCGCGCCGGACGCCGCGGCAGACGGCGCGGGTCGGATCGAGCTGCAGGGCCTGTCGTTCCGCTACGGCGAGAAGCATCCCTGGCTGTTCCGCGACCTCTCGGCGGCGATCCGCCCCGGCACGCTGCTGGTAGTCGCGGGGCCTTCAGGTTGCGGCAAGAGCACGCTCGCGAAGCTTCTGCTCGGCTTCTATCAGCCGGGCGACGGCCGGATCCTGCTCGACGGCCGCGACCTGCAGGGTCTGCCCGCGAACGAAATCCGGCGCGCTTTCGGGGTCGTGCCGCAGGAAACCACGCTCTATTCCGGCACCGTCTACGACAACCTTGCCATGGCGAACCCGCACGCCGGGTTCGAGGACGTGGTCGCCGCGTGCCGGCAGGCCGAGATCCACGACACCATCGAGAAGTTGCCCGAGGGCTACCGCACGGTGGTGGGCGAGCACGGCGTCGGCCTCTCGGGCGGGCAGAAGCAGCGGATCGCCATCGCCCGTGCGCTGCTCAAGCGCCCGCGCATCCTGATCTTCGACGAATCAACCAGCAACCTCGATTCGCGCACCGCCGAGAACCTGGCGCAGACGGTGACCCGGCTGAAAGGTGCGGCCACCATCATCTTCATCTCGCACACCGTGCCGCGGGGACTCGAGGCGGACCAGGTGCTGCGCTTCGGTCCGCACGAGGTGCCGCGCAGCGACGGAAAGACGGCCGATGCCTGAGCGAATCGATACCGCCGGCTGGTTTCCCGCCGGCCAGGCCGACCCAAGGGACTTCCTGCCCGGCCTGCAGCGCGTACAGGCGCGCGCGCCTTCGCCGCTGGGGCGGCAGGTGCTGTGGGTGCTCCTCGCGCTCGTTGCGGCGACCCTCGCCTGGACGGCGTTCGCGCGACTGGACATCGTAGCGGTGGCCGAAGGCAAACTCGTCCCGACGGGGTATCTCAAGATCGTGCAGCCGGTAGAACAGGGCGTGCTGAAGGAGATCCTGGTGAACGAGGGTGAGGAGGTGCGCGAAGGGCAGCTCCTTATGCGCATGGACGCCGTGCTCTCGGATGCCGAGGGCAAATCCTTGCGCACCGAGTACCACTCGCGCCGGCTTGCCCTGCGGCGCATCGATGCGCAACTCGCGGGCGGCGCGCTGATGCGGCAGGCGGACGATCCCGAAGACCTGCACGCCAAAGTGAACGCCCAGCTCAGCGCCAACGTCGCCGCCCACCGCAACGCGCTCGCGCAGGAGCAATCGGTGCTCGAAAAGGCCCGGAACGACCTCGCCGCAGCGGGCGAAGTGAAGTCCAAGCTGGTCGCCGTGCTGCCGCACTACCGCGAGCAGGAGAAGGCCTTCGAAAAGCTCGCGCGCGACGGCTTCGCCGGCCGGCTTCTCTACACCGACAAGCAGCGCGAGCGGATCGAGCGCGAGCAGGATCTGAAGAGCCAGGAATTCATCATCCAGGCGGCGCGCTCAACGATTGCGCAGTCCGAGAAGCGCATCGCGCAAATCAGTGCCGAATACCGCCGCCAGCTTCAGACCGAGCGCGTGGACAACGCCGCGCTGCTGGAAAAGGCGACACAGGAGCTCGCCAAGCAGGAGCACCGCCACGGCCTGCTCGAACTGCGCGCGCCGCAAGCCGGCTTCGTCAAGGACCTCGCCACCCACACGCCCGGCACCGTGGTCGCGCCGGGCACGATCCTGCTGACGCTTGTGCCGCGCGGCGAGAAGCTGCGCGGCGAAGTCTGGATCTAGAACGACGACATCGGCTTCGTGCGCGCCGAGCAACCCGTGAAGGTCAAGCTCGCCGCATTCCAGTTCCAGAAATACGGCATGCTCGATGCCACCGTCGCCAACGTGAGCGCGGACGCCACAGAAGCCCCCAACCCCAACACCCGCTCCGGCGGCCTCGCCGGACGCGACCGCTCCGCCGGCCCACTCGCCTTTCGCGCCCTCGTAGATCTGCAGCAGCAGGAACTCGAATCCGACGGCCGTCGCTACGCCCTCGCGCCGGGTATGCAAGTGGTGGCCGAGATAAAACTCGGCGACCGGACGATCATGGAATATCTACTGTCGCCAGTACGGAAGGCGTTTCATGAGGCGGGGAGGGAGAGATGATTCGAATTCAGATTGACGAAAAACGTGGAAGTCAGATTGCGTCGATGCCGCTACAGACATTGGACAAACTTCAATTGCGCAAAATTTCTCGTTCGATGAGTTACCAAAGAACAGCGACGAACGTATTAATTCTCAGCCTCCTAGTTACCTTCTTAGCTGGATGTGAAAAGGCGCGCCTGGACGAGCAAATTCGAGAATTGTGTGCGAAAGATGGGGGCGTCAAGGTATATGAAAGAGTGCGTTTACCTGATGAAAAGTTCGACAACTTTGGATTCATAGATTTCTATCGTCCGGCGCAATCTGATCCTCTCGGTCCGGATTACCTGCTTGATCGGCAACAAACGTTCTATCGACGCGGAAACCCGGAGATGTGGCGGTTTCATTATCGAGTACTGCGCAAATCGGATCGGAAACTGCTTGGTGAGTCTGTCATGTATATCCGCAGAGGTGGAGATATGCCAGGGCCGTGGCATCCGTCTTCCTTCGCGTGTCCAGAGCAGGCGGGAGAAACTGTCTTGATCAGAGGCATTTTCAACAAGATGAGTTAAGGAATTCCTATGACACGCGCAACCGATTATTTCATTCAAGGGGAGCTTGCGTTAGCGGCATACGCTGACTTGCTCCCAGGCTCGCCAGATCCTGCCAAGCTTTCGCAAGCGGGAATGGGTACCGTGCAGGCAAATACGTTTGCGCAAGAGTGGCAGGTGATCACCCAGTACAACCATGTATCCGATCCATATCCTGTCTATGACGAAATTACAGGTGAATTTCTTCGCAACGACACGACTACCAACGGCCTATCTGTAACCGTGTTCAATCAGGTCGGGACAAACAAGCGATTTCTCGCTATTCGTGGCACTGACGACTTCTACGATCTCGGCACGGACCTGGTATCGGTCTTACTGCTTGGTAGCACACGCTTTCAGGGGCAGTATCAAAGTTTGAGGAAAAAAGTCCTCGAATGGATCGGTAATGACACATTGGGAAACAGCTTCTCTATATCCGGTCACTCGCTTGGTGGATTTCTTGCGTCCGGATTGGTCCAGGAGTTTTCGGGCAATGTCGAGCATGCCCACATTTTCAACAGTCCTGGATTCAGTGCTCTGTATTCTCCAATAACTCGCCTGCTACGTGCCTTCCATCTCAATGGGTCAGGGCCCGATCCGACAAAGATTTCCAATATTCGTGCTGGTACTGGCTTATCCCCAATTGCAGGGTTGGGGCTAGCAGTATCGCCCCCGATCAAGATAGAGATCGAGAATCAGTTCGACGTCCCCAATTCCGATAACGCTAAAAACCATAGTCAATCTGTCTTGACCGATGCGCTTGCGATTTACTCGATTTATTCAGCACTTGGGCCTTCTCTCGACCTTGGTCAGATCGGAGCGATCGTCAAATCTGCGAGCAACCGGAATGTGCTTTCCTTAGAGCGTTCATTAGACGCTTTGCGACGGTTGTTGGGCGAAACAGGCGAAACCGTGGCGGAAGACCGGAATCAGTTGTATGCAAACATGAAGATGCTTCAAGAAAGCGTTGCGTACAGAACCCTTTCCGGCTCATCAGCGGTTAGGGCAACAGCAGGCATACCCGCGATGACGGTTGCTAACCTAGCGAAGCAGGACTTCGGAATGTTCCTCGCAGCACATTACCTGTTGCCAGTCGCGATTGAAGGGGCCGCATCGGTTTTGGTGTCGCTACACCAGAACCTTTACGCCGCGTGGCAAGCCGATCGAGGTCTCTCTGAATCAGCCGCGCGCAGCTTCACCGATCGCTGGTACGCAGATCGCGCGGCGATGTTGGAGTTGAAGCTCAAGACTAGTAGCGTCGATTACGTCACCAAACCTACTCTGGGGTTCCCTGGGCTCGCTCAGTATTTTGACGACCGCATTACGAATGAACGGATCTACGCGGACCCGCGTTTTACCTCGCAATTTGATCGAAGATATTTTGTTTTCGGTTCCGAGTTGTCAGAAACCGATATTGTCGGTGCGAATAGAAACGACGACCTATTTGGTGGCGGCGGAAACGACGTTATCAACGGAGGTGCAGGTGAAGACTATATCGAGGGTAATTCTGGAATGGATTTCCTGAGCGGCAGCACGGGGAATGACATTTTGGTTGGCGGAAACGGCGATGACGGTTTGGATGGCGGTATCGGCATTGACACCTACCGGTGGTACACGGGCGATGGTTCCGACACGATTTCCGACTCCGACAAACAGGGTCGCGTCTTCGTCAACGGTAAATTTGTTCGCGATCTTCTGAGGACGGGGAACACCTACGCCAGTGTCGATGGCACAGTTTCTGCGACACGGAATTCTCCGTTAACGCTTACTACGCTCGATGGCGCGACGCTGGTATTTACTGACTTTGAGGATACGGATCAGGGATTGCTAGTCATTCGCGAGGCAGGAGGCTCCGACACAGCGCCGACGAACACCGTCAACGGCACCGCTTTTAACGACGACGGAATAGAGCAGGGCGGGCAAACGTATGCGGAATTGAACGGGGATGCGGGTGGTGCGGGTGTGCCCGACGAGATACGGGGCGGGGATGGCAACGACATCATCGACGGGCAGACAGGCGAGGACACGCTTTATGGCGACGCGGGCCGCGATCGCATCTACGGCGGAAGCGACAACGACACACTCCTAGGAGGGACGGAAGGCGATGTCCTTCTGGGGCAGGACGGGGATGACCTGATCGTTGCGGGGTCGTCGGTCAACGACAATTTTCAGCAGACGCTAACGGCGGCGATTGATTCCGACGCCACGCCTGCGGGGACGGTCAAAGAGTTTCTTGGCGGCGGAACCGGTAACGATGTACTCGTTGGCGGAACCGGTAACGATGCGCTCTCAGGCGGGGAAGGGATAGACACGCTTATTGGCGGTGCGGGGAGCGATGTTATCTGGGGAGATGCGGAGATTGTTGCGACGAACGTTGACTGGTCCGTAGACAACGGCTTCGTCAACGTCACAGGAATCATTACGCCCGCGGGTGTGGGCGGCGCGGATTCCATCTATTCGGGCGGCGGAAATGATTTGGTATCGGCTGAGTCGGGCGATGACTTCGTGGATGCGGGCGGGGGCGATGACGAGGTGATCGGCCACGACGGGAACGACACCATCTTCGGTGGTACGGGCAACGACAGTATCGCGGGCGATACGCTACCCGGGGACGCGGCGCATCCACTCACTGATGCGCAGCACGGCGACGACTATTTGGAAGGCGGGGATGGCAATGATCAGGTGGTCGGCGGCGGCGGTGCGGACACGCTATATGGCGGGACCGGCGACGACGCCCTGTTCGGCGACGACAACATCGTCTCCGCAGCCTACCAGGGCAACGACTATATGGACGGAGGCTCGGGTAACGATCTGGTTTTTGGCTACGGCGGAGACGACGAACTCTACGGCGCCGACGGAACGGACTACCTGCAGGCCGACGCCGGCGATGACGTACTCGATGGTGGCGCGGGCGAAGACACGCTCTGGGCGGGCGACGGCAACGACGCTCTCGCGGGTGGCGCGGACGCGGACATTCTGCAAGGCGAAGCCGGCAGCGATTTTATGGACGGCGGCGACGGCAACGACCAGATCGCTGGGGGCGAGGGCGACGACAGCGGTTTCGGCGGCGCGGGCAACGATCTGATTCTGGGCGATGCGGGCGATGACACCCTCGCGGGCGGGGCGGACGACGACAGGCTGCAGGGTGGCGACGGAACGGACACGCTCAAGGGAGACGACGGCGCCGACACGCTGATCGGGGAGGCGGGGAACGACGCGCTGGACGGCGGCGCAGGCAACGATGCCCTTTGGGGCGGGACGGGGAATGACGCGCTTGCGGGTGGGATGGGGGCCGATCGCTACTTTATCGAGCTCTTTGGCGGTGTGGACACCATCAGCGACGGCTCGAACGAGGGCAATGCGATCAGCTTCGGCAGCGGCATCCTGCAGGGGGACGTGACGCTGGGGCGGGGTTCGCTCAGGATCAACCTACCCGAGGGCGGCGAAGTGCACATCGAGGAGTTCGATCCCGACAACGCGCTCGACAACCCCGTGATCGAGCATTTCAGCTTCGCAGAGGGCGGGAGCTACACCTACGCGCAGTTTCTTGAGCGCGGCATCCGGATCGAGGGCACGCCGGACGCCGATGTGCTCTCGGGCACGAGCGTGAAGGACATCATCCATGGGCTCGCCTCGGATGACGTGATCTTCGCCAAGGCCGGAAACGACATCGTTGACGGCGGTGAGGGCAACGACGTGGTGGACGCAGGCGAGGGAGACGACACGCTCGTCTCCAGCGCCGGAGCGGACATTCTTATCGGTGGCGAGGGCGCTGACACTTATGAAGTGAACGACACGGCCGCTGCCGCGGACGACGTGTTCCTAGAAGATGGGTTCACGGGGCGGGACCGGGTGCTTGCGACCGTCACGTTCGACATTGCAGAGCGTGCGGGGATCGAGGATCTGTATCTCGCCGGCACTTCGCCTATCGACGGTTACGGCAGCGAGGGCGCGAACCTGATCTTCGGCAACGTCAATGCCAATACGCTCGACGGGCGCGGCGGGGACGACGGCATTCGTGGTGGCGACGGCGACGACATCCTGCGCGGTGGTGCGGGCAGCAACATCCTGCGCGGTGACCGGGGCAATGACACCCTGTATGCCGGCGAGGGCGACGACCTGTTGATGGGCGACGGGGGCAACGACACCTACGTGCTCACCACGGGCAGCGGCGTGGAGCGCATCTCGGAAACAAGTTTCGCCGATGTGTTCGACAGTTTCGGCGGCAACGATACCTTCCGTTTCACGCCGGAGCTTTCCGCGGGCGATGTGACTTTCATGCGCGATCTGCGCAACCTGTACGTCACGCTGCCGGGCGCGAGCACCGCGATCGAGGGTAACTACCGCAGGAATCCGAACAATGGCGTGACGAGCGGCATTGAGCGGGCAAGTTTTCTGACGGGCGGGCAGTGGACGGATGAGTCGATTGAAGCGCTCCTGATCGCGACGCCAGCCACAGAGGAAGGCGACGCGATCTACGCGAGTTCCCGGTCCGACACCTTGGATGGCCTGGGTGGCGATGACGCGATCTACGGGTTCGCCGGCGACGACGTACTCGCGGGCGGCGCGGGCAACGATTTCCTCTCCGGGGGCGACGGCAACGACGTGTATCTCTTCGGCCGCGGATCGGGCGCGGACACGGTGGAGGATTACGACTACGCACACCGCTTCATTCCGGCCGCGGGCAACGTCAACAACTGGTACGGGTTCGATGACGGCTTCGCGCACAGCGCGGGCGAAGTCGACACGGTGCGCATGGCGCCGGATATCGCGCCCTCCGATGTCGAGGTGACTCGCTCTGGCGGCAACCTGCTGCTCACGGTCAAGGACGCGGGTGACAGCCTTACGCTCAGTGGATGGGCTGTAGATGACCTGTTTGAGGCACAGTTTCCAGGCCGAGTGCAGTTCGTCGAGTTCGCCGACGGCACGGTGTGGGATAAGGCGGGGGTGCGCACGCTCGTCAACGTGGGCGCAGGCACGGAAGGAGACGACCGGCTCGACGGCACCGACTGCCCGGACACGATGGAAGGCCGTGGCGGCAACGATATCGTCTCCGGTCACCTCGGCAACGACCGCATCGACGGCGGAGCGGGGAACGACGTTCTTTTCGGCAACGAAGGTGACGACATCCTCGCGGGCGGCGTCGGCAACGACACGCTCAATGGCGGCGCGGGTGTGGATACCTACCGATTCGAGTTCGGCGGCGGGCAGGACGTGATTGTCGATGGCGCAAGCGAAGTTGTGGAGTTCGGCACGGGGATCGGCCCGGAGAACGTTTCGGTGCCGCATTCGGGTTCGCCGCAGGTTCTCTTCCTGACGACGGGCGATACGCTGTCGATCGGCTGGGGATCTGGCGCATCGCTTGCCGATTACGTCGCCGAATTGCGTTTCGCCGACGGCCGGTTCTGGGATACGGAAAAGCTGCTGCAGATCTACAACACCGGAGGTGCCGGCGCGGACACCATGGGCGGCACGCCGCTCGCGGACCGGATCGACGGTGGTCTGGAAAACGATCTGATTTCCGGTGACATCGGCGACGACACCTATCTGTTCGGCCGCGGTTCCGGCAAGGACATCTTGTCCGGTCTTGGAACATCGCCGGACCGGGTTGTCATGGGCGCCGGCGTGCGGCCCGAGGACATCACCGTTTCAGTCGCGGCAGAGGGATTCTTCGGCATCAAGGACGTCAGACTGCATATCCGCGATACCAGCGACGTCCTGACCATAGTGCAGTGGAACCTCGGGCATCCGAGAATCGAATTTTCCGACGGCACGGTGTGGGCATCAAACGGGGATTTTCATGTGCGGCCAGACGTTGCGAGCCAGTTAAACGGGGCGACGGAAGGCACGCTCGGCAACGACGTCGTCGCGGGCGGGGCGGACGACGATTCCATCTGGACGGTCGATGGCGACGACACGCTTTCGGGCGGCGCCGGAAACGACACGCTTTCCGGCGGTCTTGGCAATGACACCTACCTCTTCGCGCGCGGCGACGGCGCGGACCGCATCGTCCAGACCGACGTCAGCTACAACTACGCCGATATCGACCGCATCCGGTTCGGCGCCGGCATCGCGCCTGCGGATGTGCGCGTGGTGCAGCGGGGCAATGATGTCGCGTTCCTGATTGGCGCGACGGATTCGCTCGCCCTGACCGGTTGGGCGGCCGATTTCCTGACCAAGGTAGACGAAGTGGTGTTCGAAAACGGGACCGTGTGGACCACGGCGACGGTGCAGAGCCTGGTGACGCAAGAGGGAACGGCCGGCAACGACCTCCTGAGCGGCACGGCGGGCGACGATACGCTGGTCGGTCTCGCCGGCAACCATACGCGGCGGGGCCCGGGCGGCCGCGGCGC
>ORMF011436989.1_pt1 | contig 14827 bp, 2 predicted proteins | sample 1779871 | NCBI WGS metagenome assembly ORMF01 (sample SAMEA104232316, study PRJEB22302) | groundwater metagenome | biome: forest; feature: aquifer; material: groundwater | place: USA | collected 2011-08-07 | depth 5.4 m | reverse complement strand
ACGCATACAGCGGCGCCATCAACCCCTGCAATATTTGCGCCATTGCTTGTTGTTACTGAATACGACGAGCCGTCATCCGTGCTGTATTCCCTCTCATCAGCCCGGTCATTTGTCGTCATTATAGTAAAGTCCTGCACCAGGCCGCCTGTGCCATTGTACGGCTCTCGCAGCGAGGTTACCTTCCACCAGGTCTTGTTCGCGTATAGCTCCCAGACTTCGTCCCTTTTTGTGTTGTCTGTGTTGGAAGAGTTTATCCTCATCCTTATGTAAAGCGAGCCGTTGCGCTCAAGGTTGTAGTTGAAATTTCCTTCTGACACCCTCCAGTCAAGGTGGTCTGCATCTGCAACTCCGCTGAAGTTTGTGCCGTCGCTTGCTGTTATGAAGTCAGCCGCCCAGCCAGGCGGTGTGCTGGCGCTGTTGTTGAGCCTGAACTTGCTTCCTCCCGTTCCGAGGTCAACATACCATGCGCCGTTCTGCGCAGTGCCGCCTGAGACTGTGCCGAACTGGCTTGTGTAGTTCTGCTGCATGGCTCCTGAGAAGTTGTAGTAAACCCAGTAGTTTGATGACCTGTTAAGCGCTGTCAGGTTGGCGAAGAACACAACTCTGCACCATGTGCTGTTGTCGCCCTCTATGACCTGGCTTGGTGTTTCGTTGCTTATGCCTGAGGCGTTGGTGGCAATCCTTATCTCATTAGTGCAGTTTGAGAGGTAGCCGTCAAAGCCTGTCAGGTTTATGTCTATCGGATATGCAGTGTCGGTAACGTTTGCTGTCTCGTTTATGAACAGGTTCCTTCTTCTCTTCCAGGAATCATTCCACCACGGAGTTGTGGTAGTAGTGAGGTTTGTGTAGATTATATCCTGGGTTATGTTAGCAACAAGCGGGGAGCCAGCCTCATCATATGTTGACGAGTTTACTCCTGCTGTTTCACCGCTATCGTAGATGAACTTTGATGCTACTGCCTGCACTGTAAGCGGGATTTGCTTGTTGGTTGTGAAGTTCCTCAATTCAGACGTGTTTATGTTACCAACATAGTCAGTGCATGTGACGTTCCACAGGTGCAGGTCATTGGTGAGCGTCTGGTTCCTTGTCATTACTGAGTTGTTGAAGGCTATAAAGTTCTGGTCGGCTGCCTGCACTGCTCCGTCAACAGTGAGGTTGCAGGTAAAGTTGGTTGAAACTGTGTCAAAAACAGTAAAGTTGAGTGCTGTTGCAAAAGTGTTCAGCACTTGCTCGGGAGCTGGCCCTGTCAGGTTGATTGCAGGCGGGTTATTGTCAATTCTAATCAGGAATGGCGCTGTTGCATTTCCCTTGCTGCCCAGGGTGTCTGTGCAGCCTACTGTCCAGTTGAAAGTTCCCTCATTCACTCTTGTGAGATTGAAAGTGTTATTGACTGCCTGGCTCATCGCCGTGTTATTTGTCTGGTTGAACTTGTTGTCAAAGTACAATGTGCAGTTTGCTATGCCATCACCATCATTCGCAGTGAAGTTGAAGAAGATGAGTGAGCCGTTGTTGATGCTGTAGTTCAGGGGCCTTGTCAGGTTCACTGTCGGGTTTCCCTGCATCGTGAACAGTCTCATCTCGCTCGTGTTTATGTTTAAGCTGTCATCGTAGCATGTGACGTTCCACAGCTTAGCGCCATCGTTCAGGCTAAGGTTCCTGAATGTTATTGTGCTGTTGAGCGCTGACATGTTGCTTACCTGCAAGGCGCCATTCACTGTTATGTCACAGGACAGGTTGGCATCGAGATTGTCGTAGACTGTGAAGTTTAGTAGCGCCAGGCCTCCTGTAAAGTCGGTGTTGTTAGTGACATTAAGGTAAACCGAAGGCTTTAGTGTGTCAACCGTTATTGTCCTGTTGCTTGTGTTGCCCATGTTGCCGTAGATATCAGTGCAGCTTATTGACCAGTTGTATGTTCCGTCATTAATTTTTGATGGGGTTATGTAGGTCAGGCCGCCGCTTGTTATTGACGTGTTTGTGGAGTTGAGCGCTCCCCTGAGGTACATGCTGCAGTTTGCAATTGTGCTCGTATCTGTTGGAGTGAAGTTGAAGAAGATTGTGCTCTGGTTTGAGAAGAAGTTCGCCACTGGGAGGTTTTGGACCACTGTGGGAGCAGCCTTGTCAACATTGAACCTTCTTGTGCTGCTAGTTGCGCTGTTGTTTCCCTGGTCAGCACATGTCACGTTCCATTGGTAGCTCCCATCATTGAAATTATTGGCTGTCGTTGAGGTGTTTGCGTTGCTTGTCGCTATCACTCCAGTCTTGTTCACCTGGTTGTTTATGCGCAGGTCGCAGAGTATCGTGCCTCCGGATGGGTCTGATGCATTGAAGTTGAATGTCACGTTGTTAGTTGCAGTGAAATTTGTGTTGTCAAGCGGGTTTGTTATGTTGACTGACGGGCCTGTGTTGTCAGTCCTTACCAACAGTGTGGTGTTCCTTACGTTTGATAATGTGTCGTTACACCTTGCGTAGAGTGTGTAGTAGCTGTCAGGAAGGGCTGAAGTGATGCTTGTGTTGACAAACACTGTTGCAGTCTGGCTTTGCATTAGCGTGAATGAAGTCGTCTGGTTTGCGTCTGTAGAATTGAAATATGCGTAGCTGCACGAGCTAACCACATCATCATCCTCTGCAGTCACGTTTATCAGCACGCTTCCTTTGAGCACTGGCCTGGTGTTGACTTTCAGCCCTATGAAGTCAGTTATCATGTCTGATCGCGCCTGTGCTCCGACGCCATTTTGGTGGTTGCCCTCAACAAGTATGTGTATATTGCCACCCTGTACAAAGTCAGAAAAGCCCTCTGTCAGCGTGTCTGTAGTGATTGTGTCTGAAGTAGTTCCGAAAACCTGCCTGATCTGTGTGTAGTTATCTTCGGTGAAGTTGTACACGTATATGTAGAAGTTATCTGCTGTCTGGCTTGTCGTTTGGAGGGCATAGCCCTCGTGGGTGAGCACGATTGAAACTATGTCTGTTGGCGATTGGGTAACCTTGAAGTTGAATGCTTGGTAGACCCTGTATGTTAAGGTCATGGTTATGGTTGTCCTGACCTTTAAATCATCGCTTAGCGTGAGGTTGCTGTAGTTCGCTGGTTTTGTTCCGGGAATTTCAGTCAGGTTTATTGGCGCCACAGATGCATTTGCAGGCAGCCCGACAGTGCTTCCTTCGTATGCTATGTGTGAGCTGCTTGGCGCTGTAATGCCGCTGAAGTTGTAGTTTGCTGCCACCAGTTCAGGGGCATTGAAGGTTATGGTCGGCTGCCCTGTCTGGACTCTGAACCAGTCGAAGGTCACGCCAGACCTCAAGTCGCTGGCCGCATTAGTCTCAAAAACAGCGCTGTTGTTGCACTTTGAGCTGTCCCACGACGAGCCGTCCCAGTACGAGCAGCCAGTGTCCCTGGTGGCGTCGAGGTAAACAAGGAAGAGCTCATCTGAGCTTGGGTTCTCAACAAGGGTGGCAGTTCTCATGTTGCCTGCGCCGTTTGCCACTATTTCAGTGCCAACACTCCAGTTTGCAAAGCTGTAAGTGGCAGTGCTTATCGTGTAAGTGCCGAACTCGACGTAGTTTGTATTGGCATCAGTCCATGTGTAGACAATCTGGTCGCCTGACTTCTCGATTTTGCAGTCAAAATTTATGGCGGTTGCTCCTGCTGATTTTGTGCCAGCGCATTCGGCTGAAGTGTCGCCCTTTGGGCTTGAGGATGGTGTTGCCTTTGAGAAGTTTGTGCCGTTCCAGTAGCCGCCGTCTATGCCTGCTGTGGAGTTGCAGAACACCACACCAGCATAGTCACTGGTCTGGCCTCCTGTCAGCGGCGATGAGCCGCACATCGCTACTTCCCACACCTCTCCTCCTGTGTAAAGTGACGACAGGTTGGTCCAGTTGCTGCCGTTGTACATGAATCCGGTTAGGTTGGCAGAGCCGTCCTCGCCGAACATGCACATGAACTCGCTTGAGTTTCCTTCCCATGCGCAGTCAAAATGCCGTTCAAATGTCCTTGCGGTGTTAGCTGCTGATGAGCCGCCCACCGTGAGGGTTTGCCAATTTGTGAAGTTAGTGCCGTTCCATGTGCCTGCATAAATGTCTGGGGTGTCGGAATTCGCCCCGCCACCGTCAGTCTGGATTGCCACTCCCATCATGTTTGTTCCCTGTTTGGGGTAGAGCTTAACCCAGTCAATCTCGTTTGGTGTAATGTTTGTTACATTGGCAAACTGCTGCGGCTCCAGTCCTGTGCCGTTCCATATTCTGTAGCTGAAGAACCTGTCTGCTGTTGCGGTGGCGTTCTCATATGCAATCATGCACCTGCCTGAGAGAGCTTCGCACTCAATGTCTGCAGACTTTGTCTCCAAGGGCACATTGGCTGAGAGCTGGGTGACATTTGTCCAGTTCCAGATACCAAGGTCAAATACCGCAAAGGTCAAGTCGTTGGCGTTGTCGATTACCATGAAGTAGCATTCGTTCCTCGCTTTTGAGCAGCGGAGCTTCTGCCAGTCATTCCTGTCTCCTGTGTTGAGCAGTGTTATGACAGCAGAGCTTAGCGTTGTTGTGAAGTTCCTGTAGTATGGGAAGCCGTTGTTGTTCCTGCTTGAGTAGAAGACAATGCCGTTGCTGTTTGACAATTCGGGGTCTACTGCCAGAAGCCAAGACCTTCTTTCCTCGAAGATGTGCTGTGCTCCTGCAACGAGGTAATTGACAAATGCCTTGCCGAGCTCAAACAAATTGGGCGTTATCAGCGGGGGTAAGGCAGTGTAGCTCACTTTTATTGCTGAATTTCCAGCTTGCCACGTGAGGTATTTTGATGTGTTGTCCTCTGACACTTCGGCGTTTGCGTGGTCTACTATCGTGAATGACTTTGGCAGCTTTTCGGTTATGTTGAAATAGTCAACGCTTATGAGGGGCTTTATTTCAAGCTCAGAGTAGAACGGCCCCTTGAATGGGTCTGTTGTCACAGGAGTGTTTCTCAGGATGTCGAACTCGTAGAACGGCTGGACTTCAAATGTGGAAGTGAGCATGCTGTTGGCTCCATTGCCAGTTGCGCTGGTTTCAAGCAGGTAGGTGCCGTTTTCTGTTGTTGACGTGTAAACGCTTTCGTAAATTCCGCGCTGGGTTTCGGTCACTGTGTTGTTGATTGTTGTGAATGTCTCCCTGTCTCCTGATGGGCTTGTCACGTTTATAATCACAAGCGCTCCTTGCACGAGATGCCCTGCAGTGTCAAGCACTACTACAGTGAGCTTGGCGTGCTCATCCGGGTGGTATATTGACTTGTTTGTGTTTATGCTTGCAACTCCTGTTTCGGCATATCCTGGGTCTCCTGGCGTGAGCGTGAACGAGTATTGCTCTCCTGGAGTTAGGTCAAGCAGTTTTTCCCAGCTGCCATTGCATTGCTGCTGTGCAAAGTTCCATTCCTTGCACTTGTGGAGTGCTGTTCCCTTTGCGGTTCCTGTGACTTCAGCTGTGGTGAAGTTAAGCTCCGCGGTGTCTATCGAGTATAGGTTGACGAATTTAACGTCTGCCTGCCTTGCTTGTTCCTCGGTGAGCTGCCCGACGTTTATACTGGCATTCGTTGCTTCCTGGATTGTTGCATTTTCAAAGCTGACGGTGATGTTTGCTTTTTGCCCTATCCTGACTTCAATGTCAGCGACAATCCTGTCCTTGCTTCTTTGCTTTACCCTTAGCACCCTTGCTGTTGAATTTACTTTGTTGCTGCCTTGGTCTTTTACAGATATTGTGTATGGCTTCAGGAGCACTATGTGGTCTTCGCCTGCCGCGCTTTGCCCCTCTGCTTCCAGTACCGCCTTGAATGTCCCTGAACTTGATGGCTTGGGTGCCAGGGCCGAATATGTTTCTAAAACATAGTAGCTTTCTGTTTCCTGCCAGGTTATCCTGTTATGGGTTGAGTTGTAGGGAGCTGGTATTCCGCCTCCTGCCGAGAGTATTGTCCAGTCTATGGGCACATATTCAACAAGCTGCGATGCCTGCTGCCTGAAGTTTTCGGCTCTTATGGTGATGTTAACCGGAGAATTTGCAGGGGATGTGTGGTTGTCGCAGCTGCTGCACATTATTTCCCTGCTGATTAATGCAGTATCGCTTAGCTGCGGGGTGTAATTCTGCAAGAAGATAGTAAACTCTTTGTATGTCGGGAACCACTCTTTGGGCGTCCTTGTTTTTGGAATCTGCTTGGGTTCTGTTGGCTGAGGCGCTGGCTTTCTATCTTTGCCAAAGCTTCCTTCTTCTTGCCTTTTGCTTTCGGCTTGTTGCTTAATTGGCTGTTGCACAATCAACTGTGGCTGGACTTTTTGTGTTATTTCCTCAATTTTTTCTTTTGCAACTGCTGCCTGGGCAGGCGGTTTTTCTTCCTTTTCCGTCTCTTGCTGCAAGGTGGGGATGGTTTTGTTTATTATCTTGTTTTCTTGCGCTTGCCGGATTGTTTCTGCAACAGCGTGCCCTGTCACTTTTATTTTAGGCCTGAATATAGATCCAACTGATGAAGCTATGCTGCCTGCTGCCTTTTTGGCTCTGTTTACTGCTGCATTTCCGACGCTGGCAAAGGCTTTCTTGGCAGAGCTTCCTATTCCTTTGGCAGCCTTGGCAATGAAGTTTTCATCATTCTTCTTCTCATTTGTTTCCTTGGCTACTTGTATGGGAAAATCACCGAATGACATTACCTCCTCGCCTACACTGATTGTAAAGTATTCGCCACTGTAGTTCTCCAGCAGCAGGCTTGCTATTTCATTCTTGCCTATGGATTGCCTGCTCAGCAGGGGCTTGGCATCGCCTTCAGCTTTTACTGCCAATGTTGCATTGCTGTCGTGCCAGATTTCGAGAAGTATGCCTTGCTTGTACTCCTTTGCGGTAAACTGGACTTTGTAGGGGGCATCTTTCACTATTGCCGTTTTTATTATGCCAGCAGGGTCGTATGTCACGTTTATTATGCTTGTGTGGGATGATTCTGAAAGCGGCTTTAGCTGGATAGTGAATTCTTTTGTGCTTCCAGGGCCGAACTCCTTCCAAATGCATCTCAACGCGACAAGGCCTTCATGGCCTACAATCCCTGCTCTTTCGCAGCCCTTGCTTATCCCTTCAAGCTCGAGTTCTGAGCTGTTATATGGCCATGTGAATATGACTGGATAGCTGGGTGTTATTCCAGCCATCCTGGTGATTGAGAATTTCAGGGTGTAAGACAAGTTTACAGCCAGCACTCTCCCAAGCTCATTCCCTGAAGGAGAGAGCACTGCAGTTGAAATTGAGAAAGGCGTGTTTTTGCCGTCGACAATCACTGCTGTGCTGGCTGACTCTGCAGGCTCGGATTCTTTTTGGCCTGTGAGCCCTGCCAGGGTGCTTGTGAACTCTTGGTTTAGTGGCGAGTCTGCCGAATCAGGTGAAATTATAGAGTATCTCACCAATTCAAGCACATCACTGCTGTTGCCAGCGCTTGGAGTCGTGTTTATCCTGAGTGAGAATGCTGAATTGTTTATGATTGCCGCATTTTCAGGGACATAGTCAAAGCTCCAGCCTTCCGGAATTGTTTCAGTAAGCAAGGCTTCGTTGGTGTCCTGCATGCCCTGCTTTTCTTGCATACTTTGCTTTGTTATGAGTATTTCAATTGTGCTCTTGCTGCTTGGCTTTACTCTGGTCTCCTGCTCTCTGTGGATTAGCTGGGGCATTGGTGATGTTTGAGTTAGTGTCTCAGCCTGCTGGCCAATAATTTCAGAAAATTCAGCAACGGCTATTGCTGCCGTAAAGTTGAGCGTGTATTCTTCCCCTGTTGTTAGGTTCGCATATGCAAGCCAGCTCTCGCAGGTTTTTTCGCTGAAGCTGTAATGCTCGCAGATATACATTTCACCTCCTTTTGCTATCGCTGTTAGCGATGCTAAGCCGCCGTTGATTGTAAAAAAAGAGGGGTCTACGGCATAGGCGCTAGGCGTTCTAGCGTGCTTGGGAGCTGTCACAGAACTAGTGTCTATGCCAAGTTCCCCCTCTTTAAAAGAAATGTTATTGAGTATGACGGTCTTGAATGGCTGGTTGTGGAACTTGATTGTCGCCTGCCATTTTCCTGTGCTTTCATTTGCCAGCTGCAGCTCATAGCTTATCGGATGGTTGCTTCTTATTTTGATAGCCTGTCCTAGCTGGCTTTGTTGTTGCTGCGGCTCAGGCTCTTCCAGCTTCTCTGGCAAGATCACAGTAATGTTTTCTGATTTTTTCAGGGCGTTGGCTTTGCTTGCTGCCGCTGTCTTGTTTTCCTGGCCCCAGTTGAATATGACTGACGTGCGGTAGGTGTTTCCGCTTGCTGACGCTATTGCGACGAGCTTGTAGACATCCGGCCTGATGCCTTCATCCCACGGTATTGTAACCATGAAATCGTCGTTTGCTGCATGCTCTGCTTTTGGGGCGAAGATGGCGTTTTCCTCCTGCTCTTCTATGTAAAGCATAAGCGTGTCGAGCCTTGGCCTTTTCAGGAGTATGTCAAGCAGGCTCCTGTCAAAGGGCAGCTGGTCGGTGAGGTTCAGCCAGAAAATGGCTGGGCTGCCTCGGGCGAACGTGTGCTCAATGTAGTTGCTTTCCTCCTCCTGGGCCTCCTGGGCAGCTTCCTCTTTTTTTTCAGGGGTGGCTTCAGCGCTGCCCCATGTAAAGTCGTATGAGTAATTTGATGTTTCCTTCCCTGTTGTTGCCTGGATTAAGATAGAATATTCACCGGGCTGGATTTCGGGGCTTGAGTACAGGACCAGCTCGAAGACATCTTTCATTACTGGGATTAGCCCTATCTTAAAGTGCTCGTCGTTTTCATGGTTGCGGACTGTTGCCGTGAGCCTTGCTATGGCGGAGCGCCCCAGTATCCTGTCGAAGAATGAAGAATGCTGTTTGGAAAGCGATGACAAGTTTAGGAGCAGGGTTATGTTTTCAGATAGTATGAACATATCCTGCTGTGCTGCCAGCGGCGCTTCTACTGCTCCCTGTACCGCCCATAGCGAGATTGTGTCCTGCGATGAGTCTGCCAGTAGGAGCTGGATGCTGTAATTCCCCTCCTCTATTGGTATGAAGCTGAAGCCGCCCTTGAGGCCGAGGTAGTGGTATGCTTGCGTTCCAGTCTGCACGAGCAAGTTGTACTCTGTAAGGCTTGTTGTGAGGTTCACTGCTGTCCCGACTTGGTAAGTCGCATTGTACTTGAGCTTGTGATTGCTGTTTTTTCTCACCACAGTGAAATTTGCAGCGCTGGTTTCTTCAAGGCTACCTTGTGCCGCAGTTCCATATTTGGCTGTTACCGTGTAATTCCCTTCTTCCTTCGGCAAGAATTGCACTGGCTTTCCAAAGCCTGCAAGAAGTTGGTAGGTCTTGTTTCCTGAAGCTATAGTGAACATATCATCAGGAAGCTCAGGGTAGTTGGTTATCCTTACGGCTTCTCCTACCTCATATGTTTGCTTGTCAGTCCAAATTTTTTGGCGCTGGGGAACGGCTCCTAAGCTGGTGTTGGCAAGTATGGCAGAATCGTTTCCTTTTTGGACAAGCATGATGAAATACGTTCCAAGCGCTGTCGGCTTGAACAGGGTGACTGGCGCAGCTTCTATGTACCTGAAAGTCGTATTGCCTGAGCTTATCAGAAGTTGCGCATCGCTGGCATTGTTTATGCTGATTGTGACAAGCTGCCCAACCTGGACCTGGCTGCTTGAGAGTGATAGCTCACGCTGCGGTTGTGAATCCACCGTTTCGTTTGCCGCTGAGGCGGCTATGGGCTGGAAAATGAAGAGAAGTATGAGTACTGTAGTTATTGCACTGGCTAATCCCCCCTTTATTGACATTTTTACAGGCTGTACGTTTACAAGCTGTACTTCCAACTACAAGCTACACTCCCTTTTTATAGCAAGTTGGCTATTTAGCTATACAGCATACCCCAAGCGCCCTGAACATGGCCAATTTGCATTTAAAAATGTTATGCCGAGAAATGGTAAATTGTTTTACTGCTTTTTTCCGAACAAGCCTGGCAGCTTTACGCCCTTTAGGCCTGCGCCTTTCTTTTCCGGCTGTGCTTCCTTGAGGGGGTCGCTCCCACTGCCTGGCTGCTTTATTTTTTCGACTTTGGGTGCTTCTTCTGCAGGTTCTCCGGTTTGGGCTTCCTGTTCCTGGCTTCCAGAGTCCTCCTTGCTTTTCTTCTTCGCTTCTTCGGAAAGCAGGTTAAAGTACTTGTCAAGGTCCGGGACTTTTTGCGCGAGGTTGTCAAATCCTTTTAGGAGCTTTGCTGACTTCTCAAGCTGGGTATCAACTCTTTCTGTTGTTTTCTTCTCCATGCCCTCAAAGCGCTCGTTGAGGAGGGTCACATAGCCCCCTACTTTTTTCTCGAATTCCTCAACCCTGCCTGTAAGCAGTGAAACGTCTTTTTTTGATGCTGCCTCTTTCAGGTTTACTTTTATCGCGTCAACGTCATTCGTCATCTGCTTGCTCGACTGGTCTACGCTTTTCAGCGTGCTTGAGAGCTTCATGTAGTCTGAGAAGCTTTTCTGGATTTCTGCAAACACAGTGTCAACCTTGTCAGCGTGCCTTTCAACTACGCTTTCCACGAGCTTTATCTGGGCCAGCTCTTTTTTCACTTCGTCGTTCATCTTTACGACCTCGTCCATCCCTTTGAATGCCTTAAGCTGGTTGCGCATGTCACGCAGCTCATTCATGATGTTGGTCATTATGACTTCATTGCTTTCCAGGTTTGCTTTTATGGCTTCTATTCTGGAGTCGCCTCTCCTTACCTCAATCATTAGCTTTTCCGGCTGGACTGATTCGACAAGGTCTATTGCCTGCGTTGCTTTTGCCTCAAGGTGCTGGGATGCCCTGTCCCGCTCTATCAGCATTGCCCTAAGCTCCCCGATTTGCTCGTTTATTCTCGAGAATCTTTCGGTTGATGCTTTTTGCATCTCGTAGAATGATGAGAACTGGGCAGTGAGCTTGTCAACTTCGGCACTGAGTTGGGCAAGTGACAGTGGCCCTGCCGACTTGCTGTCTTGTTTTCCTGCTTCGCTTTCAGCCTTGGCTCCTCCCCCATCATCAGGGTTTTCGCCTAGCTCTGCTTCTTTTTTTTTGCCGAACATGGTGTTGGTCTAGCGCAGCTTTGCCAGGAGTTTTTGGCAAGCCGCTGCTACCTCCTTTTTTTCTGCCGGCCCAAGCAACGTGAACTTTTCCCTGACACGATTGTAAAGCATTATTGCCTGCTCTTTTTTCCCAGAGGCTATTGCTTCTTCTGCTTGGGCAATGTAATCATTAACCTGCTGCAATGGTGTTTGCTGCGCCTCTTCCTGCTGAAAGCTTGCGGAAGCCCTTTTAAAGGTTTCCGTGGCACCAGTTACGAGTTGATTATCCAGCATTCCGAGCTCTTTTTTCACCGCATCGATGAGGTTGCTTGCAATTGCCAGGTCTTTCTGGGTTTTTGTTGCCTCAGCCATTTTTATTTTTGCAGGTATGGCTGTTGCCTTGAGTTGTGCTATGAAGACATCCTTGCCCTGTTTTCTGTAGGCGCTTATTGTTTCCTTTATGTGAGCCAGTTCTGACTTGAGTGCTTCAATTTTCCGTGCTGCGCCTGCAGCATCTGTCGTCTCCGCCATTTCCATCACGCACCACCAGCCTATTTCGGAATCTTGCCGCTTAGTGATGCTATGTCATCGTATATCTTTGCTTTCTCTTCCTTGCTCATGCTTTTGTATAGCCCTGATAGCTGTGAGTAGATATTTTTCGCGTCCTGCGCATTTCCCTGGCTTATGCTGCTGTTTATGCTTTCAATTAGGCTTTTTGCGGCTGCAATTTGGTTTTTGGCAGTTGGCGAGTCTTGCGCTTGTATTGTGGATTGCTGCTGTGCCTTGGGAGGAACTTCCGGACCTGGCACTGGGCCTTGCGCCGGGGCTTGCGCTTGGCTGGCGCTATTTGTGCTATCCTTGCCTGTGTCTTCTTTTTTCGCTTCCTTTGCTTTCTCTTCGTCTGTTTCCGTATTTATCTTCATCTCGTAGTGCTTTGGCTGTTTGCCTAATTTCTTCCATTGGCCTTCCACTTTTGGCTTGAGGCCTTCCATGTAGATGTCCACCATGTTGAAGTTGCCAAGCTTAAGCTTGTCCTTGGCCAGCTTGAGCTCGAGCTGTATGTCGAATATGTCAACGCCCTCTGCCTTGAGCTGGTCAAGCTGGTATTCAATGTCGTCTATTATGATGTTGTACTTATTGTAGTTGTCAAGTTCCTCATCAGCTAGCGCTGCGTGGTTGTGCAGGGGAGGTCTGAATGAGGAAAAAAATGGCTTGCCACGGTTGTAGTTTGAGTTCTCTATCATCCCTGTTCCTACGGCTGCTTTGACTACTGACTTGAGCGCCTGCGGCCCGTACATTTCCTGTATTCTTTTCATGTCAGTCTCGTCCCTGGTCCTCATTTGTATCTCTGTGTTTATGTTTGCCTTGATTTCACCAATGAAGTCTGTGAGGACCTGGCTTATGAGTATCAGGCCCACTCCCCACTTCCTGAACTCCCTTGTTGCCCTTTCTATTTGTAGGAAGCCCTGCCCTGTTCCTCCGAACTTTGGCAGCAGCCTGTGGACCTCGTCAAAAACCAGCAGTAGCCTGAGCTCCTTGCTTTCGGAAAGGTTTGCTTTGAAAACATTCTTTATTACATTCGAGATGACAACGTTTATGTCCTGGGGCTCTATCTTGTTTATTACGAAGACAGTTATCTCCCCGGGCTTCATGAATTTCTTTATTTCAATCAATTCATTCTTGTCAAGTATCTCCCTTATGTTGCCGCTGAAGCTTTTTGCGTCTGCCTGCTTCATGCCAAACTGCGGGTAAGAGGCTAGCATTTTCTTGTCCGCGTTTTTTCTCAGGAAGCCTGTCCACTGGGCGGTCGGGTCAAACACCATTACTGATGCGCCGTGCAGCAAGGCTTCTTCTACCAGGATGGACGCTGTGACTGTCTTGCCGCTTCCGCTGGCTCCTGCAATAAGCGTGTGGATTTGGAAGAGGTCAAGGTCAAGGTATGCGTTATTTTGGGTCTCAGCTACCCTGCCAACCAGGGCTGATCTCGGGCCAGCCTTTGGGATGGATTTGTAGTCCACCTGTATCTGGTAACGCTTGTTCTTCGCTTTTCTTTTCTGGTAGCCAGCTGCGCCGAGTGCTCCGGTGGAGATTGCAAGCAGTCCTAGTGCAATTGCCCATAGGGGCAGAAACCCTAAAAAGGAGTACTTGTAAAGGGGGAGCGATACGGTAAAAGGCTCTTTGTAGCTTGATTCAAACCCGGCGTAGTCCGCATTGGCTTCCAGGATGTAGTCTCCTGCAGGGGCGTCTTTTGGCAGCCGGTAATCTTTTAGTAAAGACTGAGACTTTATTAATTTCAGCTCATCATTTCCGAGGTCGTATGTAATGTTCCGGCTTTGGTGCCTTGCCTCATAGCTTAGACTAACTGGATATCCTTCATCGCTTAGCAAGTTTTGGATGTCAACCTTGTACCTTAGCTGCCCGCCTGGGTTCAGGTTTTTCTCAAATATCTGCATCCTTATTTGAAGCGTTTCTATGGACAGCCTGTCCTTTTCTGTTATGATAATGTCTATAGGAACTGACTCGTAAACATCGCCTGACACCACCAGGCTTCCGTTGTAAGCGCCCTGCTTGCCTAGTGCAAGAAGCTTGAGCGTCGCATCGGTTTTTTCGCTTGGAACAAGGACAACTGCAGTTTTGTCAATAAGCACCATTGGCGCCACATCGCCGGTTATCTGTAAGCTCAGAAGAATAGGCGTTGACTTGTAATTGGTTATGGAAATTGGCACGGTTGCAAATGTTCCTTGGCGCAGTATCCTGATGATTCTTGAAACATCAAGGACGCTCTTGACTCCTTCACCTTCTTTTACGACTTGTGAAGCTTGCGTTGTTTTTGTTGATGCGGCTCCTGTGCCTGAGCCTTTTCCTGCTCCAGCGCCTGCACCAAGCCCTGCCCCAAAGCCAGCTATGGTTGCCGCGCTCATGTTGATATTATACAGTGTTGTATTGGAGCCGTTTATAGTTATTGCAGCTGCATGCGGGATGTAGCCACTCCTTGTGGCAACGATGTTGTGGATTCCTTGGCTTGCATTGAGAAAATAGTGGCCTGTGGAGTTTGTTGCGTTTGTATTGCCTGCTATTGAAACTGACACGTTCTCTAGGATAGCGCCTGTAGATGTAGTGACTTTTCCTGTGACATAGCCGGTTGTCAGCGTGCCCGTTGAAACATTTGACACAATAAGTTGGATGTTCCTGTATGTCACATTGCCCGGCTCTAGCGTGACATTGCCTGCAAAGCTTTCATAGCCTGCTTTCACGGCAACAAACACATGGTTGCCTGTAACTGTTGTCAGGTTATATGAGCCGTTGTCTGTTGTAGCAGAAACGCCGTTTATGCTTATTGTCACATTGCTCAGCCTTTGTGATGTGGAGGAATCAGTCACGTTGCCTGTCAGTGTCCCGTTTGTTGGCCTGAGCCTTATTGTGGTTGTGGTTGTTTCAAGCCCGGTTATTGTTAAATTCTGGGCAAGCGTCTCATAGCCTTCCCTGAATACCCAGAGGACTTGTGTTCCCGCAGCTACGGTGATTGAAAAGTTTCCGCTGCTGTTGGTTGTTACTAGCATGTTTGCCATGTACACTTTTGCTGCGGAAAGCGTTGTGTTTGTTACATTGTCATATACCGTTCCGGCAAGCGTGCCTGTCACTGGGGTGAGTGAGAAGTTTACGAAAGTGGTTCCACCGGCTGTTACGTTCATCGCGTCTGCATCCACGTCATATCCTGATTTTGTGGCAGTTATTGTGTGGGAACCGGACAGCACTTGGAGCAGGTATAGGCCGCTGGAGTTGCTCGT
>ORMF010933561.1_pt1 | contig 14834 bp, 16 predicted proteins | sample 1779871 | NCBI WGS metagenome assembly ORMF01 (sample SAMEA104232316, study PRJEB22302) | groundwater metagenome | biome: forest; feature: aquifer; material: groundwater | place: USA | collected 2011-08-07 | depth 5.4 m | reverse complement strand
CGGAGTCGCCCCGGGCCCGACCCCCCCGCCCGCCGCCTCGAGCCTTTCGAGCGACCGGCTGGCGATCGCGACCCGCGCCCCCTCCGCCGCCAGAGCCGCCGCGATCGCCCTCCCGATCCCGCTGCTGGCCCCCATCACCAGCGCCACCTTTCCCTCCAAGCCAAGGTTCATCGAGAGAGCCTATTCCCGCCGAAACGCTCAAACCCCGCTGCGCGGGTACAGTTCCCATCTGAGCGCCCGTAGCTCAGTGGTCAACGGGTCCTTACGGGGGCCCAAAGAGCGTCGGTCTTTCAAGCCGAAGGTCGCGGGTTCGACTCCCGTCGGGCGCATTCCTTGCTGTTCCTCTGAGAGCCGGGCATTGCCCGGCGCAGAGCCAGATCGTCGGCTTTGGCTCTGATCGGCGTTCCGTTCGCTTCCGGGCGATTCCGGGGCGTTCCGGGATGTCGTGGTCGCATCTTGGTCTCATTTGCGAGACCTTCGTCCGCGCTCCTCGATGCTCTCGGCGAGCTTTGCCAGCTCGCTGATCGAAACGCCGAGCGCCGCCGCGATGTCGCGCACGGTCGCCCAAGTGGGGTTCGCGGCGCCGGTCTCGATGCCCGACAGCGTCCGCCCGCTCAGGCCCGTCTTCTCGGCGAGCGTCTCTTGCGTCAGCTCGCGTTCGTCCCTCAGCGCGCGGATCGCCTTGCCGAGGGCTGCCTGGGGTCGCTCGGAGTGCCGCATGCTCAGGCACGTTCGCAGAGAGCAGAGACCGAAACGGCATAGAAGTATGTTTCTAGCTCTGCTACGGTCGCCGGGAAATGAAAAGCGGCCCCCGGCTGGCGGTGGAACGCCAACCGAGGGCCTGACCACAAGGAGATCAAGCCTCCTCATGGCTAACCAAGACCCTACGTGGAGTCAGGCCGACACCCTGGCTTCAGAAGACCGACGCACGGAGCGTGCCGTCCTGGCGTTCCTGCTCGACCAGCACCCAACCCGGTTGACAGTCGGCGAGCTGTCCTTCGCCCTCGACGCCAAGGATTTCGCCGAGAAGGACGCGACCGCCCGCGCAGTCCGCGAACTCATTGGCGCCGGCCTCCTGCATGCCGAGGGAGAGCTGATCGGCCCGAGCCTCGCCGCGATCCACTTCGAGCGCCTGGAGCGCTCCTGATGGACGTGGCAGCGCAGTTTGGAGACAACCTCGTCCGTTGCCGTCGAGTCGCCGGGATGTCCCAGGACGAGCTCAGCATCCGTGCCTCGGTTCACCGCACGGAGATCAGCCAGCTTGAGCGCGGCTTGCGGCTGGCGCGGGTGGACACGATCGCGAAGCTCTGCGGCAGCCTCGAAGCGGACCCCGGCGAACTGCTGGCCGGGATCAACTGGCAGCCAGGAAACATCAAGCGAGGCAGATTCAAAGAGACACAAGAAGTCAGCCAGTCAGATGCATAGGACAGGCATCGAGCAGTCCAGGCAGAGACATCGAGCCAGGTGCCTTCATCCGAGTCAGAGGAGCCGTCCACGAGGCTCAATCAGCCTCACCCCAGGCACCCACCCCGAAAGCCGACACACTACGAACCCTCCGGATTCGTGCCTGGGCCGCAGCTTCTTGATCACCAATCTCGGCAAGCGACCGAGCGGGCCGCGCGAGGTCCTCGCCGCCCCTCTGGGCGGCCGATTTTGGCACGGCTTCGCCGTGCGACGGCCGCCAGTAGGGAGGGGCGGCAGGGGTCTGACCTTCGTTCGTCGCGGGGTTCTCGGAATTGACCCGATGCAGTTGGCCCTCTTTCGTGACATAGAGGGTGTGAATAAGAAGACCGCAGCCCCGACCTTCTTCACCGAGCGCAGCCTTGCCGCCTACCTCGCCGTTTCAGACCGCACCATCCGCAACTGGATCAGGCGCGGTGAGCTGGCCAGCTACAAGCTCGGCGCGTCCCGCCGGATCGATCCCGCCGACGTCGAGGACTTCCTAGCCCGTCACCGAGACGAGGCGGCATGAGGCGCGAGTCCCCGACCAAACGTCGCAATCCATCGGGGGAGGTGGTCTGGGTCGCCAGATACACCGGCCGGGACGGCAAGCGCCGAGTCGCGAAGCCGAGTTGGAACCGAGGCAAAGGAACCTTTGCCCGGAAGAGCGAAGCCCAGCGTGCGATCGACGAGGCCTATGAGATCGCGACCACCCCCGACACCCTCGGCGAGTACTTCGCCACCTGGATCGAGCGGCACCCGAGATCGGAGCGGACCAACGCGACCTACGAGCACCGGGTCTCCCGCGTCACCGACGTCGAGATCGAGGGCACCGCCCTGAAGGACTGGCCGATGCACGAGCTACGCCGCCGCCACACCCTCGCTCTGGTCGACCACATGCTGACGAACGAAGGTCGAGCCACCACCGGCGCCGTCGGCATCCTCCGCTCCCTCTCGGCAATGGCCGAGGACGCGATCACCGACGAAGTCTGCGACCTCAACCCCTTCAAGGGAATTCGCGTCCGCGCCAACGACCCGCGGGCAAAGAAGAAGCGTCGCCCAATTCGCGTCTTCAGCTTCGAGGAGATGCATCGCTTTGCCAAGGCCGCCGGCCACTACGAGGCCCTGGTGCGGACCTTCACCGACACCGGCATGCGCCTCGGCGAGGTCCTGCCCCTCCGTCCCGAAGACTTCGACGGCGAAACCCTCCAGGTCCGCCGCACCGCCCACGAGGGCCGGATCCTCGAGGGCACCAAGACCGACCACGGCGAGGAGGACGCCGGCCGAGTAGTCCCCGTCCCCGCCACCCTCGCCTGGCTCCTCGAAGCCCAGATCAACCTCAACGGCCCCGACTGCAAGCTCCTCTTCCCAACCCCCCGCGGCCGCCTCTGGCGCGAGCGCACGTTCTACCGCGACGTCTGGAGGCCGACCCAGGAAGTCTCCGGCCTAGACATCCGTCCCCACGAGTGCCGCCACAGCTACGTCACGCACTTGCGAGCTGCCAGCGTCAACGATGCGGATCTTGCCGAGATCGTCGGTCACCGCGTGGAGACGATGTTGGCTCGGTACACGCATGCGGTTGGAGAAAGCTTCGACGCCGTCCGCGGGGCTGTCGGGTAGGCGCACCGAGATTCTCCGAGTTTGGTGTCTCGATTCTGGTGGCGCTACCGGTTTTGGATCGACTCATGATGTTCTTAGGTATCCGCCGAGTACCATCCTCGGCACTCTTTGTCGAGACTGCCAGGTTGGGGGGGTATGAGCACCCAGGACGAAATCTTCAAGTGGGTGCAGGAATTTGAGCCCTGGAAACAGGAGTTATTCCGTCGCTCGTCAGCGAGACCTGACCTCAGCGTCGAGGATGTGCGGCAGATCGCTGATCTGTTGCTCGAGCAGGGCACAGCGGCCTCCGAACCACGTGAGGTAACCCGCGACGAGTTGCCGGACGCCGAGCATCAAGGTGAGCCCATGGTCGTGTGCTCACTGTCTGGCTTGCGAAATGTCAACGCTATCGATGACGACCAGAAGATCGAGTTCGGGCCTGGTCTCAACGTTGTCTATGGCCGAAATGGTGCTGGCAAGACCGGCTACTCCCGAATTCTTAAGCACGCAGGTCGCACTCTGCATCGGGAGTCAGTCCTGACCAACGTGCGAGACGAGACCGCCGGTGGACCGAGCGCGGTCGTGACGGTCAAAATTGGGGACGAGGAGGAAGCCATCCCGCTAGACCTCGAAATCCCCGGGCCTGCCAAGCTCGGTCGCATATGCATCGCTGATGCGGATGCTTGCGATGTCTATCTCACTTCCGATACTGAGGTTGATTATGTCCCAGCTTCACTCGCAGCATACGCAGGTTTGCTGCTGCTCTGAAGGCGCTTGACGAGGAGCTAGACCGCCGTCGCCAGGACGCAATTCCTACCGAGATCAACACTCAAATTTACGGCGAGTCGGCGGTCGCAAAGCTTCTGATCCAGATGACTGCGAATACGCCGGAAGCCTCAATCCTGGCTTTAGCTGAACTGACTGAGGCGAATCTGGCTAGGAAGGCCGAGCTAACCAAGCAGCGTGGAGCGATCCAGGCTAGCGAGACGCCGAAACTCCGGCTGGGGGCCGAGCGAGATGCCACGTCTGTGCAGACTCTGGTTGATGACCTAGGGGGTCTATCCCGATTCTTCACCTCGGAGCAGCTCAACGCGCGGAGGGGAGAACTTGGAAATCTCGAGACTTTGCAAAAGGCTTCTGCGGAGGCGGCAAAGCAGTTTGAGGACGCGCCGCTTGAAGGAATCGGCTCCGATCCCTGGCGGAAGCTATGGGAGGCTGCTCGCCTGTACGCCGAGCATATTTCGCAGGGATTTCCAGTTGGTCACGATCCAGCAAGCTGCCCGCTTTGCATGCAGGAACTGGGACAGGACGCTCGTCAGCGCCTCACCCGCTTTGAGGAGTTCGTCAAGAGCGACGTCAATGCCAAATTGACGAACGCACAACGCACCTTTAGAGAACAATTGGATTCACTCCCTGACGCTGACGCGATTAGAGTACGCCACTCTCATGCTATTGAGCTCCTTGGCGAAGGGAAAGGGGAACTCGGCGCGCAAGTGGTGGCGTGGCTAGCGGAGGCAAAGGTGGTCGTAGGGGCAATTCGCAACATGACCCTTGACGGAGTGCAAGGCATTTCCCTGCCCCCTGACGCACTAGACAGGTGGATCAAAAGCCGGCGTGCGGAGGCAGAGAAGTACGCGGGGCTTGAAAAGGTCGAGGATCAAAAGGCCGTGATGAACGAGTTGGCCGAGCTCGAGGCTCGACACTTGCTCGGAGAGCGACGGCAGGACGTCGTCGACCATCTCGGCGGCTTACGAGAGGTGGCAGCTATAGAGGCGTCCAAGGGAAAACTGGGGCGTACTGTTGCCAGCAGAAAGCTGACCGATCTGTCTCGCGAATTAATCGAAGCCAATATCCAAGATGCACTAAATCGTCAGCTGAAAGCCCTTGACTTCAGCGGGCTAGAAGTGTCCGCCAAGTCCAAGAGCCCCGGGGGCAAACCAAAGCTGGGGCTGAAGTTCAAGACCGTTGACAAGGTTCCACTAACGGCAGTACTCAGCAAGGGCGAGCAGCGGCGCTTGTCTCTTGCGATGTTTCTCGCCGAGCTTGAAGTAATTTCCGACCCTAGTCCGATGGTTCTCGATGACCCGGTCAGCTCCATTGACCAAGAGGGTCGTAGGCATATTGCGCGCACCCTACTTGCGCTTGCTGCCAAGCGGCAGGTGGTCATTTTCACGCATGAGCTCTCGTTCATCTATGAGCTCGATCGCCTTGCGCCTGTTGGTCTCCCTGTCAAGGTGCAGCAGTTGCGTCGACGCGGCAAGACCGTTGGCCACGTCTTCCCAGACTTGCCCTGGCAAGGTTTGAAAGCGAAGCAGCGCGTCGAACCGTTGCATGAGAAGCTCGTCGCCGCTCGCGGGTTGCACGAGGCGGCCGAGGAGGAGAAATACGAGGCAGCAGCAACCGAATACTGTGTGCTGTTGCGCGAGGCCTTCGAGCGGACGGTTGAGGAAGGAGTTCTAGTCGATGTCGTCACTCGTCGTAAAGACACGGTTCACGTCCTCAGCCTGCGCAAGATTCGCTGGAGCGAGGAGATATGTGACCTCGTAGAGCGGGGAACCAATGAAAATTCGCCATGGGTGCATGACCAACCCCGTGGAGATGGGGCGCTTCCGCCGACCCCCGATGAGCTCTCTAAAGGTCTCGACGTTCTCAAAGAACTTTTGGCTGCGATCAAAGCCTTCAAGCCTGGCGGAAAGGGGTCGGGATCGCCCCCTCCGACGCTGAAGGCCGTCGATAAGGATGATTCAGGTTTCAATCAGCCAGCACCGACGCCACTACGGATTGTGGACCTTCCCCCGGCGACTGGCGAAGATAATCCGGCTGGGCGACGCATCGAGTCGGATTGAGATTTGTTGTAACGCAGGATGTATGGCCGTCGGGCCACGACCGCACCTCTCAAGTCGCGGGCATCATTACGGCGAGGTGGTGGGAGCTCGGCGATCCAGGCGCTCGAGCTATACGCCTGATATCGGAAGGCCTTTCGAACTGCCGAGTATCCCTGAAGCCCAATTAGCAAGCTGGTCGCGGTCCATCACGAAAGGCAGGCGGACTCGTGCCGGCCGCAGGCCTAGCTTCCCCAATTCGCCTAATAGGTCGAGCGTCTTTTTCTCATCGGGTTCGCTCGCCGGGCAAAGGATCAACCCGATCTGCTCGCCTTGGAGAGGTGCGCCCCAGGCTACGAGGCTCGATGGCGAAGAAAAGATTCCGCAAGCAGCAGCAACATCGGTGTTTGGCACTAGAACCAAGTCAATACCGGCGCTTAGGATCCCAACCTTGACTTGGTCAGCCGCCTCCTGCGCCGCGCCTCTCCAGCTGGGATCCAGTGACCAACGGACTGGCTGATTCGGCGCGCCCCGCTGCGAGGGGGAATCAGCCCGTCTCAATACCCCCACCTTCTCCAACGTCTCAATGGCGGTCAGGCTGCCTGGGTGGCGCTTCAGACATCTGCCGATCTGCGATTTCGTCGCGGGCCCCATCGAGCAGGCTAGGGCTATTTCGGCTCGGACCGGAAACTCGGCCAAGAACGCGGTTCTGTCGTATGGCCCATTCATAATCGTCGTATGGCCCATTCTACGGAAATTCTCGCTCAGGATCTTGAATCTGAGCAGCGGGTCTGGCTTCAGGTCGTGCTTTGCGGGAGCTTCCACCGGGCACCCGAGCAACTCGAGGATGCCTACGAGCAGTTTGTGAGCGCTGGAGTCCAGGTGCTGTCACCCTCCGATCTCAATTTCGTCGGGGAGCGCGCCGGCTTTCTTTTCGCGGCGCACGAGCGGGACGAGATGCCTTCCAAAATTGAGCAGCGCCATCTAGGAGCGATGCGTCGGGCGGACTTCGTCTGGCTTCATGCCCCTGGCGGCTACGTTGGCACTAGCGCCGCTCTGGAGCTTGGATACGCAAATGCACTAGGCCTGACCGTCTACTGCGCCGAGCTCCCCCGGGAGGAGGCCTTTCACAGCATGGTGAGACTTGCGCGGGACCCGCGCGAAGCGATCATCCATTCCACCCCTGAGCAGCTAGGCGCCGATGCGCCGACTAGGGCCCTGTCGGCACTGCAGGAGTATTACCGCCGCACCGCTGAGCGTCGTGGCTGGGACCAGGAGTCGGCCGCTGAGACCGTCGATCTGCTCGGCGGAGAGCTTCAGGAGCTTCAGCAGGCGCTCGCGGCGACCGCCAATATGAGCCAGGCGGCCGCCGACGAGGATCCCGTCGCCGAGCTTGCCGACGTGGCGTTGTACGTCGTTCACTTGGCCAACGTGCTCGGTGTCGATTTAGGCGCTGCGATCTCCGCCAAGGAGCAGGTCAACGCGAAGCGCTTTCCAATTCGCGAGCAGCAGCCTGCGTAGCGTGCCGACGTCTGGGGGTGCTGATGGATTTTGACGAGCTTCGGGTTGAGCGACTTACGCTGAACAATGAAGTCCTTCAGCATCTTCCCAGCCTGAGTAGGTTTCGCCCTGGTTCGCTGCCTTGGTTCAAGCTGGTTCCGGACGAGCCCTCGGGCGAGGGTGACACGAACACAGTTCGTCACCTCAGCACCTCAGCGTCCTGCATTGAGTCGCTGCACGATCTTGCTCCGCAATTGCAGAGCGCCGGGCAGGTAGCTGACCTTGAGAAGTTAACCGGCGATTTCGCGAAGGGGGCGCTGCGACGGCCCGATTGGCAAAGCGACGAAGCCGCGTTCGTCTATTCGCGAGTTCGAACTCTGCCTATTATTCTCGCACTCGCACCAGCCGAGGCTCTCAAGGGGCATGAGTCCTCCATAACCGCACATGTCTCCTACGCTTGGGAACGACTAGATCCACGAGAGCCCAGCGCTCAAGGTATTGCCGAGCGAGCGAAGGAGAACACCGAGGAGCAAAAGAAGAGCAAAAATGCCTCCGCAGAGACCAATGGACTCAATGAGGCCGGTAGTGATCGGCAGCAGTATCCACCTAATGCCTTTCATACCTACTGGGCCCTGCGTCTTTTGGCCATCTATGACCAGAAGCAGAGTGAATTGGGGCTACCACCCCTGTCTGAGGTGGTAGAGAATGTCGAGGTTAAAAAAGCCGTCGCCCTTCTGTGGTGCAACCGCACTTTGGGTGCCCAGACCTCGCTACTTGAGGGCAAAGCGGTTCGCGTTGATGCCCAGCAGTTAGCCTGGTCATTGCTCGCCGACTACGAGGACTACCTCTACACGGCTGATGCTGCTGGTCCAACTCGCTCGGTTGCCGAGAGACGAGAACTCTACGAATCGGGGCTGTCGGCGTTCTTCGCGGCACAGGATGAGCGCTCGGGTGCCTGGCCGCTCTATGAGCCTCTTTTTCACTATCCAGGAGCGGGTAATGCCTACTGTTACTCGTTCGAGACGCTGGCCGAGCTGATACGGCCAGCCCTGCGCCCCGAGGGGTACCTACTTCGCGAGCTCCTTGTCGACTATCTGCCCCAATTGGTGCGTGCGAGGAAGTATGCGACGCGAAACCGTCTACGACTGGGTGACGGCGCCGTTGGCTGGTGCTCAGGCCACCATCCGCATCGACGCGAAGCCGAGGGCTGGGCCACTGCCTCGGTCTTCTCTTTCATGGAGGGCCTGCGTCGGCTGATCGGCTTTTGGACCAATGACTCGGCAAGGAATGTGCTCGGAGCGCGCAAGACGAAGTTCGCTGACGCAAAAGGCGCCGCCGATGTCGTCAGCAATCGCGGCAAGACCTGGACCAACAGCGATCAACGCTTCACTGTGGCCCAACAGTTGGCTGGCCTCTATCTGAATCCGATGCGGGCATCGACAGAGGATCCTTCAACCATCGATCCCGATGCCCCCTTGATCGAAGACTCTGACGCTCGTTCGGCAATTCTGTATGGTCCCCCCGGGACTGGCAAGACGACGCTTGTCGAAGGCCTTGCCGGGGCAATTGGTTGGGATTTCCTCGAGATCTCGGCTGCGGCCTTCGTCAACAAGGGCATCGATCAGGTTCCCGCACGAGCCGAGGAGATATTCACCCAGCTAATGGAGATCGACCATGCTGTCGTCCTGTTTGACGAGGTGGATGAGCTGATCCGCCAACGGGGCGGGGATGGCACTGAGGCGCTCGGGCGCTTCTTGACCACGAGCATGCTGCCGAAGCTGGCCAAGCTCTGGAGCCAACGTAAAGTCATCTTCTTCGTTGCCACCAACTCGATCACCAAAGCAGATCCTGCCATCCGCCGCAGCCAGCGATTTGACGCTTCTATCTTCGTTGCGCCTCCGTCATTTGCCAAGAAGAGTGAATACCTTGGTTCAGAACTGGGGAGCGGCTCCAGCCCACCGACTGGGCTGGGGTACGACGCGGTGGAGCAGGCTCTGGCTGGAGCTGGCAGCAAGACCGGGGAGGACTTTGGGTATTTCGCCCTGCTGCGTTGGGATCAGATTCCGGAGCTTGCTCAGAGGATCAGGGAAGAGGAGAAGTCGGACGTTCTCCATCTCGGCAAAGCACTGGCGGATATGGGCGAGAAGCTGGCACGGCTGGAGTACCAGAGCGCAGCCGGCGCTACGGCACTAGATGAGTGGCGGGAGATACTAAAGGAGACCCTCCGGGATCACGGTCGCCGCTTCCTTGTGCGGATTGAAGGCCTGAAAGTTGAGGCTGGGATCAAGATCGCTGGATCGGACTCCGAGTCAGTTTATGTGGAGATCAAGAGCCTGCCTGTCGGTGCTCTGAAATTCAACCCTGAGACTGATGAGTGCCTGATCACCATCGACAAGCAGACCTTCAAGGATCGCGGCCTCCTAGACTTTAGTCCGATCTAGCACGACAGCCGGAATCGCTGATGCAAATGCTAATTGTCCTGGTTGGCCCCGTTTGCGCAGGCAAGACGACCTTGGCTCTTGGCCTCAGCACCGCCCTAGAGGCAGAGGTGGTCAGCGCGAGAGAGGTGATCAGGGAGACTTTGCCTGGTGACGATCGCGCCGACCTGCAAGCCTCGGGGCGCGAGCTTGAGCGTCGAACTGGGGGCCATTGGTTGTCCGAGGCCGCCGCCCGGATCGGGGACCGGCCGGCAATCGTCGATGCAGCCAGGACTGCCGCCCAGGTTCAGGCCTTAGTCAATATGCCTAGGCAGGTTCACACTATCTACCTGGCGGCCTCTGAGCAGTCCTGCCGGCGACGCTTTCAAACACGGGATGACCCCGCCGACTCTTTCCAGAGCTTCGATCAACTGATTGCGGGGGAGCTGCCGCTTAGGCGCGAGCTTAGGGAGATGACTGATCTCGTCGTCGAGACTGACGGGCTGGGAGTTAAAGAAGTCAGGGATGTCGTTCTGCGCTATCTGGCAACCGGCGGCCAGGTGGAGGGCAAGAGTCCCGTCCCTTCGAACTAGAGACCTCGAGGATCAAATCGAAACGGATCAACACATTGGAATAGTGGGCTTCTATAATTGGGACAGTCCGCACGGCTCTCGCACACTAGCCTAGCCAGGAGCGATTTCTCACATCTAGGCCAGCGACCCGATGACCGCTCCGTGGTCGGAGACCGGACCCGTCAGCCGATCTTCTCCGCCAGCTCGACGATGATCCCCTCGGGGCCGCGGACGTAGCAGAGCCAGTAGCTGTCCTCGTAGCGCACCAGCTCGCCAACGAGCTCGCTGCCGCGGGCTTGCAGGCCGGCGACGACTGTCTGGCTGTCGTCGATGAGGAAGGCGAGATGACGGAGGCCTGGAGTGTTCGCGGGGGTGTGCGGGTCGCCAGTCTGGGTCGGCGGCGAGTGGAACTTCACCAACTCTATTTCTCCGCCGTCCCGGGGTCCGCAGCATCGCGAACTCCACTTTGACCTGGTCGAGCGCGATGATGCGCTCCACCCAGCTGCCCTCGACTTGGCCTTTGCCGCGCCGCTCAAGTCGGAGTTCGATGAAGAACTCGATTGCGGCCTCTAGGTCATCGACCGCAATCCCGACGTGTTCCATCCTTTTGATCGCCATGGGCTCGATGGTAAGGAACCAGTTGCCTGACGGTCGCATTTGAGTTACTTCGCCGCTGCAGTCCCGGTAGCCAGGAGAGGCTCGCCGCTTTTCAAGGCGAGCGCAGGCACGGCCCTTTCGGTCCGTCCGCTTTGAAAGAGAGGCCGGCCCCTGTCTTTCGCAGTCGTTCAAGCAGAAGCGCCCTGTTTCCAGTCTCCGGCGCTCGGGTCCAGCACTTGGCGAACTCCGCCTTGGGGGTTCTCGCAATCACCCTCTCGTCGCGGGATCAAATGCACATGGGCGTGGGCCACCGTCTGTCCTGCCGCAGGGCCCGAGTTGACGCCTAGATTCACGCCCTGGACATCGGCATTAGTGGCCAGTCGCTGCATCTCTTGGCGGACGAGCGCGAACAGATCGAGCCACTCCGACTCGTCCAATTCCTCGATCCTTTCCACATGTCTTTGTGGCACGACTAGGAGATGCCCATTGCTAACCGGGTGCGCGTCTGGAAAGGAGATCGCTTCGCCGCTCCTAGGACGCAGTGAACCCAGGCTTTCGATTTCAAAGCAAAATGGACAATCGCTTGAATCTACCCCCCGCACGTTGAATCCTTCCCTCTGGGAACCTTCAATTACCCAATTCAGAACGGCTTAGAATCGAAAGGAATAACGGAAATGAGTCGCCCGCGCCTTAAGCGCATCCATGTCAACCAGCACGTCATTCGTGCGAACAGAAAAGCCGACGCGAGTGAGCCGCCCCTCCGGATCAAGTTGAGCGACGCAAATATTACGGCTAGCGAGATCACCATCCATGGCCCCGCCAAGGTTGTTTATCGGCCCGAGCGACCCCTGTCCTGCGGGGCACGCGTTTGGATCGAGACTAGATCCTCTGTCACGGCGCAGGCACTAGAGGGACTGATCGCGATCGACTAGTAGACCGCGGCGAACTCGCCCGCTTCCGAAGAAGTTTCTATGCTCCAAATCATGCCGTGTACCTTCTGCGCCGCTAGGAAGGATCCGCTCCTCGTCTATGAGGAGAGGGAGAGCCTCGTCCTCGTCGACCGAGCCCCAATCTGCGAGGGCCACCTACTGGTCGTCTCTGCCGATCATGCCGCTTCTGTCGCAGATCTGGCGCCGCGGGTCAGGAGGAGCTTTCTGGCCGGGGTGGAGCGGGCCATCGACCTCGCCGAAGCAGTGGGTAGTCAGCCAGCATTTGCCGTTGAGCACGGCCGCAGCCCTACCTGCGGTGATCGGTCCTGCTCGTGTCACGCGCATGTCCACGTCGTGCCGCTCGGGGAAATCGATCCCAAGCTTCTGGACGAGTTCGATTTGCTGAAACCCCAACCCAGAACGAGCGCTGGCTCCTATCTGGCGGTGAAGGGACGAGGCGAGAAGTGGCGCCATTTCTCGCTCCGGCGCCCGATTCCCCATGCTGCGCGGACCCTCGCTGGGGCGGTCGGTACCGCAAACGGCCTCTCTTGGCGCCCTCTAATGATGTCCGCCGACTCGGGCGGAGCTTTGGCGACCCTTGCGAAGGTACATTTTCGTCTTCAGCAGCTGCAGGGACGGCGCCAAATGCCCTCTCGACATCAATGCTCTCCGACCATTTCTGTAGCGCGCCGCCGACGCAAGCCAGTGGTCGTTGTCTCGGGATCAACGGGTTCCGGCAAGACCCCCACCGCCGCTGAGCTTGCCCGGCGGCTACAAGTACCGGCAATCGAGCTTGGGGTGATATTGCGGCTAGCCGCAGGAAGCCTTACCGCCAGCGATGGACGCCAGCTGCCTAGCGCGCTTTGGCGATGGAGCAAGAATGGTCGCCTCGACTTCGAGGGTCTCTCATCAAAGGGACTGGCTGCTGCGATACCGCGACTTGACGGAGGCGCCTACGAGCTGCCGATGTGGAAAGAGATCGAGGCCACGCATCTTTCCTCGCTTGCCCGTCGCGAAGATGTCCAGGAGGTCCTTGCAGCGATCGCCGATCGAATCGCCAGGGTGTCGGGAGCGGTCATCGTTGGCCGTATACCCCCTACGCTTGAAGCCTCAGATCCACAGGTCGTTTCGCTCGATGCCGCACCCGCGGTGCGTGCAGCTCGCAAGCGTGGGCAGTTGGCCGCGATTGGGATGACCGCGGGGGAACATGATTGGTTTAACCCCCCCTCCCGCATGCCCCCCCCAGAGTCATCGCCTCCGGGTTACTTTCTCGACACTACCCACCTTCGCATCGAGTCGATGTGTGCGGCGGCCCTCTCAGCCCTGGGCGGCGACGCCCTCAAGCTGAGAGCCTCATGAGCAGTGATGGGGGAGTGAATAAGGCTCGGCTATGTGATGCCGGTAAATGGGCGAGCATCGCCGCCGAGATGCGCGATGCCCTCGATTCGATGGAGTCCTTGGTCGCGCAGAATTGCGTCGATACCGATGTGAAGGACAAAGACGGCAAGGAAGTATCGGGCCGGGGTTGGGGGGTTTGGGTTCAGCCGCCACGCATCAATGGAGATAAGCGGGATGGCCAATTCGGAATTCTTGGGACCTCGGCCGGCCTTGAGTTGATGCTCTCCACGCGCGATTTCCGGAACGACATCGCAAAAAAAGAGCGCAGAGACCTCATCATGGGATCGTGGCGATATCTCAAAGCGTGTCTCGAGAAGGGTCCAAGCGCTCTCGACGGCTCCGCCGATAGTGCTGATGACGGCAATCAAGATTACCGGCGCACCCTCCTAGTCAGACAGTGCCAGGTTCTGCGCTGCCTTAGTGCGCTTCACCATCACGAGAGTGCGCTTGAGCAGAGTTCAGCTCAAAGGCCCTACCTCGCAGGCAACGCTGATCTCGTAGATCAGATCCTTGCGGAGCTGCAAGCCTGCCGCGAACCAGTGGAACTAAGCGACTATCCCCGACTCGACACGATTCGACCTGGTGCCGACTCCTTAACCGTTTTTCGATTCTCCTCTGAGCCCTGGGGCACCGACGAAAACCAGCAAACTCGTCCCGAGACGCCGATCGAGTGGGCCTACCTTTGGGGCTCCGTTCTTGTCTGCTTAACCCGCTGCTTCATCGCGTACTTCATTACCGCAGAGCAATTCCGAGACCTAATCGACTCTGAAGACGTCGACTTGCTTTCAAGGTGGGCGGCTCAGGCTGCCAACTCAGACGACCCCGACGAATTGAGGGTCGGCCTTTTCGCGGGATGGGCGGTAATGCAGCTGGAGCAGATCTACAGCGACGATCCCGAGCGCACTCTGGCGAATCTTCACACGGGCGGCACCGGACGGATCGTTGATCCAAGCCAAGGTCACATGCCGCCACGAGCGTCCCCCCGCGAGATGAGCAAGCTGCGCGGAGCCCTACGGCACGCTGCCAAGCAGGTAATCAAGGAGCCCGCCCTTCGGAGCGATCTCCATCACCCATATTCCTTCCATATCAAGCTCGATAAGGAGAAGGGTCCAGATCGCTTTCGACAGGATCATCTCGTCGTTCCCACCCTGCCAATCGCCCTCTGGCTCGCGGCTCAGCTCGACTCCAGGGCGCTATTTGACATCCGTGTGAGGACGGCAGCGAAGGGCCTCGCAAGTGCCTTTGATCCTGCTGCTGTTAATCGTGTTGCGCCGGGGCAATCGAGCACCTACAACGGCACCGTCAACATGAACTACATCCACGAAGCCGTTGCGGAGATCCACGATCTGGCGGTCCGTACTCAGGCGCACTCACGTGCATGGCGACGCCGGGCCCAGCTCCGCAAACCGTGGCCTCGCCTGCACGCAGTCGTCAGCTCACCTTGGTCCCCGATTTGGTTTGGCTTGCTCCTGTTGATCATAGGGCCACTCATAGCGGTGGTCTGGGCCGGATTAGGGGTGCATCCGTCGGAGCCCCGGGAAAAGATCATCGTCGTGCCGG